>Ga0307979_1000003_pt1 | contig 225174 bp, 205 predicted proteins | sample OrgLakmetage1058_FD_201833 | JGI IMG/M metagenome (GOLD analysis project Ga0307979, IMG submission 201833) | Saline water microbial communities from Organic Lake, Antarctica - #1058 | ecosystem: Environmental > Aquatic > Non-marine Saline and Alkaline > Saline | place: Antarctica: Organic Lake...
GTATCCGGGCAGGTTCAAACCCGCGGCGACTGGCCGGTTGACTTGGGCCTCAGCGCCGTATTGCCGCCGCCCTCGGGGGAGCGCTGGAAAATAGATCTGGCTTTGACGGGCAGCGTGCGCAACCTGCGCGTTGGCGGGAGCAGTCAGGGCTACCTCAACGCAATTCTTGAAGGCCGTGTTGAGCCCCTGCAGGCAGACCTGCCTGTAAGCCTGAACATTCGTTCTGATTTGTTTCTGGCAGCCGCCTCTTTACCACCAACGCTTACGCTGAACAGCCTGAAGCTGGCGTTGCAGGGTTCTTTAGCTGACGGTTTTGAAACCAGCGCCCAGGCCACTTTGCCCGGCACCAGTGGCCCGGTTGAGCTGACACTGGCTGGAACAGTGACCACCCAGGGCGCCGACAATATTGAGCTGACACTGGCTGCAAACAACGCCGGGCGCGACGGAACCCTGGCGTTGACCGGCAGCGCAGCCTGGCTGCCCGAGTTGGCCGCCGATGCCAATCTGACCATGAACGCCTTTCCCTGGTACACCTTGCTGCCGGATATGCAGGAACCTCCGGTTAACATTGATACCTTGCAGCTGCGGGCAAACTGGCAAGACCAGCGCTACACCGCCACCTTGGTGGCCACCGCCGGCGGCCCTGCCGGAAACACCCGCCTGGAGTCGGAACTCGAGGGCGATCTGCAGCAGCTGACGGTTTCCCGCTTGCAGGTGCAAACCGGCGCCGGCAACTTAGTGGGTAATGCCAGCGTTGGCCTGGCGCAGCCGCTGTCGTGGCAGGCCACGCTGGAAATGCAGAAATTCAACCCGGGTTATTGGATGCCGCAATGGCAGGCCAGTCTGGATGGCAGCATCCGTTCCAGTGGCCAGTGGCCAAAATCGGCCAGCGTGCCAGAGATGTCGGTAGAGGTAGATCTTGCCGGCCTGTGGCGTGGGCAAACCACCTTTATCAAGATCAAAGCCAGTGGCGCCGACGGGCTCTGGCAGGTGCCTCAATTAAATGTGGCTATTGGCGACAACACCTTGGCTGGCAAAGGGCAGTGGGGCCAGCAGTTACACGCCGAGCTGGACCTGAATTTGCCCGAGCCAGAAGCGATTCTGGAAAGCTTGCGCGGGCAGGCCAGCGCCCGGTTGACGGTAACCGGCACGGTGCAGCAACCCCAGGCGGATATTCGTATGTCAGCAACGGCTTTGGCCTGGGCAGATCGGCTGCAACTTGCGGGCGTGGATTTTAGCGCCAATCTTGATGCGGCGGGGGCAATCCGCAGTCGGCTTCAAGCCCGAGGTATTGCAGCCGGTGGCCAGACCGTTGAGCAGCTGGAGGCAACGCTGGAGGGTACGCGCCAGAATCATGAGCTGGTTGTGGAGATGAATCACCGCGAGGTTGACGTTCACTTGGGGCTGGTGGGTGCGGCGGGTGAGCAGTGGCAGCAATGGCAAGGTGAGCTCAGCCGCGGTGAGGTGCTGGTCACCGGGCAGCATCAACGCTGGCAGCTGCGCCAGCCCGCAGGCTTGTTTTTCAAGGCTGCGACAGCCAGCGCCGAGCCGCAACTGACTTTTGCCGAACATTGCTGGCAGTGGCAGCAAAGCTCTTTGTGCGCCGGCAACCAGACCCTGCTGCCGGCGCCGGATATTGAATACCGCATCAGTAACTTGTCGGCGCAGGCGCTGGCGCCGCTGTTGCCGAAAAATCTGCGCTGGCAGGCCGATATCAATGGCCGCATCGATTTTTCCATGGCCGCCGGAGGCTCCAGCGGCGCGATTGAACTGGACGCCGGCGCGGGTAACGTCGACGTTCTGCTGGACGGCGACTGGGAAACCCTGCGCCACAGCGCATTGTCCATTCGCTTGACGTTGCAGCCGTCTGATGCGCAGTTAATGTTGGCGCTGGCCGGGCCGAAACTGGGATCACTAAAAGCAGACCTGAGTATTGATCCGACGGCGTCCGAGCGCACCCTTAGCGGCGACTTCCAGCTCAGCGGTATGGACATCGCGCTGTTGGGACTTTTCACTGGTCTGGAAGAAGTAGCCGGCCAGATTAACGGCCGGGGTGAGCTGTCTGGTCCGCTTATGCGGCCCGCGGTGAATGGCGAATTAACCCTGTCTGACGGCCGTGTGATTGACCCACGCCTGCCCCTGGCTATGGAGCAAATCAACGTCACCGTCAACATGTTGGGCTACAACGCCAACCTGAAGGGTGTGATTCGAGCGAATGAACGCCGTGAGCTGGTGCTTCAGGGCGAGTTTGACTGGCAAAGCGAGTTGCCCAGCGGCAGCGTGTCTTTGCGCGGCGAGCGCCTGCCCATCAACATTGAGCCCTACGCTGAGCTGTACGTTGCGCCGGACTTGACCGTTGCCTTTACCCGCGGTGAATTGTCGGTGAACGGCCGTATCGACGTACCCAGTGGCGCTATCGAAATCCGCGGGCTGCCGCCGCGGGCGGTATCGGTATCTGACGACGAAGTGATTGTGGGGGTTGAAAAACCCGAGCCGGTGATTCGCTCGTTAATGATGGACGTGGTGGTGCGCGTAGGCAGCTCTGATGACAAGGTCACGTTTGCGGCGTTCGGCGCTACGGGGGATCTCAGCGGTACCTTGCGGATTGGCAACACTGTGGATACCCGCGGCACTTTGCGGCTTAATAAAGGCCGTTTTGAGGCTTACGGCCAGGATCTGACCCTGCGCAAGGCCCGGTTGCTGTTTGTAGGCAACCTGAGTCAGCCCTATCTGGAACTGGAAGCGGTGCGCACGGTGGGGTCGGTTGTCGCAGGGCTGCGGTTGAAGGGGTTAGTGCAGTCGCCGGAGACTGAGGTGTTTTCCAGCCCGGAGATGCCGCAAACCGATGCGCTGTCGTATCTGATTCTGGGCCGTGCCCCGCGAAGCGAGCAGGATGACGGCCAAATGAGCCGCGCAGCGCTGTCGTTGGGTTTGAACCAGGCCAACAAGATTGCCGGCGCGTTGGGCGCCGAGTTTGGCATTCGTGATTTGACCCTCGAAGCCGAGGGCAGCGGAGACCAGACCGCGGTGGTGGCCAGCGGTTATCTGACCGATGAACTCAGTATTCGTTACGGCGTGGGCATTTTTGTGCCGGTAACTACGGTGGCCCTGCGGTACGATTTGGGGCGCTATTTCTATCTCGAAGCCGCCAGTGGTCTGGCGGCTTCGCTGGACATTTTCTATACCCGGGATTTTTAAAGCACGGCTAAAAAACGGTTAACGCCCAGTGGCGCGTCTACTGCGGGAACGTAACGCGCACCCGGAAGCTCGATTTCAACACCAGCCCGGCGCTCTGCTGCGCTGGCAATGTGGGTTACAGAGGGACTTTTGCCGCTGTTCTTTTGTGTCATTGTTACACCCGTCAGTCAGCCTTCAGCGCTGCGAGCGCGACCTGAAACGGCAGAATTGCCACAGTAGATCAGGTGCTTGACGCTGGTGACCGCGCAAGTGGGGGGAATGCTATAAACAAGGTTTACACTGGATAAAACACTGTATATAGTCGGACCACTGTACAAACAAACAGGGTATGTTATGACACAGCGGATCCCGAATATGAAGCTCACCGCCAGGCAGTCCCAAGTGCTGGATATTGTCCGCCGCTACCTGGATGAAACAGGGTATCCGCCCACCCGTGCCGAAATTGCAACCGAGCTGGGTTTCCGCTCCGCCAATGCGGCGGAAGAACATTTGCGGGCGCTGGCGCGCAAAGGCGCTATTGAAATGGTGCCCGGCGCCAGCCGCGGTATTCGCCTGCCAGAAAGCGAGCAGGGCCTGGGTTTGCCGGTCATCGGCCAGGTGGCGGCTGGCAGTCCGATTCTGGCTCAGGAACACGTGGAAGACTACTGCAGCTTAAAGCCCGGCTTCTTTTCGCCGACGGCGGACTATTTGCTGCGGGTACGTGGTATGAGTATGAAGAATATCGGCATTCTAGACGGTGACTTGCTGGCAGTACACGGCACTCAGGACGTTCAAAACGGCCAGATCGTGGTGGCCAGAGTAGGTGATGAAGTAACCGTGAAGCGTTTCCGTAAAGAAGGTAACAAAGTGTATCTGGTGGCGGAAAATGACGACTTCGCGCCGATTGAAGTGGATCTGACCGAGCAGGATCTGTTTATTGAAGGGTTGGGCGTTGGCGTTATCCGCCGCTCAGACCTGCACTGATCCGTGGCGACAGAGAACCGACACAAAGAAGGGTGGGGAACCATGGAACAACTGAGCTTTAACGGCAATCTTGCATATCAGCAACAGATCGCAGTGCGAGCGGCGGAGCAGGCTCAGCCTGTGCGAGCTCAGCCCCTGCCAGACCCGGTGTCTGTGGGTAACGTCACCGAAATCATCTTGCCTCAGGGTCAAGTGGAAAATTTTCAGCTGTTACTGCCAATGCTGACCCAGTTGAATCAGGAAAAGCGCTGGCTGGCGTGGATTGACCCACCTCAAGAGCTGGTCAGCAAATGGCAAAAAATGCACGGCATCGTCGCCGGTGAGCTGCTGGTCTTGCGTTCCAGTGCCGAACATCCGGCGCGCAAATTAGCGGAGCGGGCGCTCAGAGTAGGCACATGTCATGCAGTGGTGTTGTGGACCGAAAAGCTGAACAAGGTGTGTTTCGAGGCACTTCAGGCGGCATCTGCCGCGGGCAACAGCCACGGCGTTATTTTGCGCCAGCGTCGGTAAAGAGCGCTGCGTCAACGTCAGTAAAATCTTACTTCAGCGCTGATAGAACTCCGCTCTGGCGCTAATGCAGCGTTGGGCTGTGAGGCGCGTCAAACCACTCCACGTCGCTGTCGCTAACGCTGTTATTGCTGTCCCAGTCTTGGGCGCTGGTGCCCGCGGCGTCGATGCCTGCCGCAATCATGGCTTTGGCCACTTGCATCTGGCGGTCATCCATCATGTCTTTGGCTTCTTCAGAAAAACTGATGCGCACCAATGGCGCGCCGTCGTCGTCAACGCGGCGCAATGCGTAGTCGCCATTGCTGAGCTGAATAATTTCAAAAAACGAGGGTGACATAATCTGAACCTTTGTGTTCGCCAACGGGAAAGTGTGCGCGGAGACGTTTTACCACTCGCCGTGTCTTGCTTCCACATCGGCTGAAAATTGCTTTATTGCGCTTAGGCTGGCTTGAACCGATGTCAGTGAACGATCTGCGCCAACGGCCGCAGTGATGGCAATAATGTTGTCGTTGCTGACGGTCTTTTTTGCTGCAGGTGGCCGGTTCTGCGCGTCGCCAAGTTGTTCCAGGTGGTTCCACCAGCTGTCCGCGCTGGCCTGCAATGCCAGCAGTTGCTGAACTTCTGGCGCATCGGCTCCGATCAGCTTGCCCAGTTGGTCAATGTTCTGGGGTTGTCCTTTACGTTGCTGATAGCACATTGCCAGGGTATACAGCAGCAGCGTTCGCGATCGCAGCATCAGCTCAATGGCCCCTTGTTTGCAGGCTTCCTGCTGTAAGGGCTGGTTGCTGTTAACCGCAAGTCGTAACAATGTCTGCGCCAGTGCCAATTTGCCGGCAAGATGGGAATGCCATGCTGCTGCCATATACCCTCGCGACTGCGGCTGTTGCCGTTAATGTTAGCGCAATGGACGCTGTAAAATTTGTGGGCATCGGAATTCGATGAAACAAAAACCAGCGTCAAAGTGTAACAGTTTCAAAGCCGCGGTGCCCGCTGTCTACGTCAGTTTTGAGAAGTTCGCCGGAACAATCAACAGCCGCTTAAAAAATTATAGCGGTGTCTTAAAACGTTCGTTCAAATCAACCATCAAATACCTGAGACGTTCGCTGGAGTTCGGCCTTGGCGATTTGCCACGGCGGCCGTACATCGTACTGTTGTGCGTGGCTAAGGTGTAACATCATCAATTGCAAGAACACTGGGTTTCGCACCCGGTTGTAGATCACCGAACAGGAGCAATGAGCAATGGCCGCAGACCATCCTGCAATGGTACACCTGAACCGGCTTCTTGAACGTCTGCAGCAGGCTCTGAAAGACCAGAGCTGGGAGCTGATTAGTCGCCTGAACCCAGAAATGAAACCCGCTATAGAGCCGTTGCTTGAAGCGTTGGAGCAAGGGCAGCTGCCGGCTGAAACCGTGCGCGGTCAACTACAGCGGGTGCAGGCGTTTGTCGACGCCGCTGACAGCTCTGCTCGCCGGGCCAAAGCTGCAGCACAGCACCAATTGACAGAAATTAACCGCAACAGCAGTGCTGCCAAAGCCTACCATAAGGTGTCCTCGTCCCGGCCCTGAGCCGGGTGAGACAATAGCCAGTCAACCAGATTGCGTGCAGCGACAGGTCGCTGGCGCGTGCGATCGGGATTTTGTAGAGTTTGGCGTCACAAAATTGACTCCGAGCCGGTTAAGGTCTTAAATATCGCGCAAAACCTTCAAGAGACTGCCTGGAATGTTGAAACCCAACACGGTGCTGGTGTTCAGTGACGCCGCCGACCGCTGCCGCGATATCACAACCATTCTTGAGTTTCTCGGCGAGGAGAGCTGGTTGGCTGGCGGTGAAGCCTGCGATGTGCTGTCAGCGGCCGACGACGCAGACGCGCGGGCGATTTCTGTGGTCATTGTGCAAGGCGACGATGCCGGCGCCGAAGAGACAATCAAGGCGTTGTGTAAATGGTCGGCCTGCATCCCTGTGCTGTGCATTGGCAACCCTGACTTTTCCGGTTTGAATAACGCGCAGCGCGGGCAAATCATCGCGCGCCTGGAGTGGCCATTTGGCTACACCAAATTCATCGATTCGTTGTACCGCGCCCAGGTCTTCCACGACCAGTTTAGCCGAGCCCACGAACGCGGCCAGAGGCGGGGTGTGCAGCTGTTTCGCTCACTGGTGGGCACCAGCCGCAAAGTGCAGCAGGTGCGCCAGTTGATGGAGCAAGTGGCAGACAAAGAGGTCAGCGTGTTGGTGACGGGCGAATCCGGTACCGGCAAAGAAGTGGTGGCACGCAATCTGCACCACCATTCCAGCCGTCGCGATAAACCCTTTGTGCCGGTAAACTGCGGCGCCATTCCTGCCGAACTGCTGGAAAGTGAGCTGTTTGGCCATGAAAAAGGCGCGTTTACCGGTGCAATAACCACTCGTGTGGGTCGCTTTGAGCTGGCCGAGGGCGGCACCCTGTTTCTGGACGAAATAGGCGATATGCCGTTGAGTATGCAGGTGAAGATTCTGCGAGTGTTGCAAGAGCGTACGTTCGAGCGGGTCGGAAGCAACCACACTAAATCTGCCAATGTGCGTATTATCGCCGCTACCCACAAGCATCTGGAAAACATGATTCAAAGTGGGACCTTCCGCGAAGATCTGTATTACTGATTGAATGTGTTTCCCATTGAGATGCCAGCGCTGCGTGAGCGGGTTGAAGACATTCCGCTGTTGATCAACGAACTGGTGGCGCGCATGGAAAAAGAAAAGCGCGGATCGCTGCGTCTGAACTCCGCCGCTATTCTGAATTTGTGTCGTCACGACTGGCCTGGCAACGTGCGTGAGCTGGCCAACCTGGTAGAACGCCTGGCCATCATGAACCCGTTTGGGGTGATTGGCGTGCAAGAACTGCCGAAAAAATTCCGTCACGTTGACGACCATGACGAAGATCACGCCGATCTTGATGAGCCTGGCCTGTCATCTCGCGCATCTGGCCTGGTTGGGTTTGATGCGCCTGCGTTATTGCCGGAGAACGGGCTCGATCTGAAAGACTATTTGGGTAATTTGGAGCGTGAGCTGATTCAGCAGGCGCTTGACGAAGCCGGCGGTGTAGTGGCCCGGGCTGCGGAAAAATTGCGTATTCGCCGCACCACTCTGGTGGAAAAAGTCCGCAAGTACGGTCTTCGTGAAGAGGCGGGCGAAGCCTGAGAGCGCGGCGCCCCGAACGGTCGATCAGCCGGCTGAAAGCACCGGTGCAACAGTCTTAAAACGGCGTCAACGGTTTGTAGCCGCTGGCGCTTTTGTTGTTTTAAAGTGACGGAAACCCGTCATCTTCCTTTTTCTGAAAATCCTTTCCTATTGAAAAATATTAAAAATATTGAGTTGGCACGAAGATGGCTTGTTACATCAAGAGGATCTAACGAATCGTCAGTGAGCGATCTGCGCAGCGGCAATATCGATCACCTTGGGTAAGGGATAGGGTTATGGATCACGCACAATTTGCAATCGGGCAGACCAATGCACCGGCTAACGCCGCCGCCGATGTAAATGGCAAGGTAACGGCGCTATTTCCTCAGCAAAGTGCTGACGCGGTAGACTCCGCTTTGGACATGTTCAACCGCATGTCGCGTCAGATTACCGATTCTTATCGCACTCTGGAATCTCGTGTTAATCAGCTGTCCGGTGAGCTATCGGAAGAGAGCTTGCAGCGCCAGCACGAGCTGGAGAAAAAAGAACAGTTAGCAGACCAGCTCACCACGCTGTTGAAGGCTTTACCAGCCGGCGTGGTGGTGCTCGACAGCCAGGGTGTAGTGACCCAAACCAACCCTGCGGCCAGCGGCCTTTTGGCTGAGCCGTTGGATGGCGAGCACTGGATTGATGTGATTCAGCGCTGCTTTGCGCCACGCCAGGACGACGGTCACGAAATTTCACTGAAAGACGGCCGCCGGGTCAGTATTGAAATTCGCACCATGGAAAATCAGCCCGGCCAGTTAATTTTGCTGACGGATATGACCGAAACCCGCCAGCTGCAGTCGCAACTCGCCCATGCCCAGCGCTTGTCCGCGATGGGCAAAATGGTCGCTTCATTGGCCCATCAGATTCGCACGCCGCTGTCGGCAGCGATTCTGTACGGCGGTCACCTGACGACAGCCGATCTGGATGAAGAAATGCGCCAGCGCTGTGCCAATCGACTGATGTCGCGCCTGTCGCATTTGGAACAGCAGGTGCGCGACATGCTGATTTTTGCCCGCGGCGAAACCCGTGTGGCAGAAGAACTGTCGGTAACCACTCTGGCGGTTGCACTGAAGTCTGCAGTAGACGCCATTGCTGAACGCAGTGGCGCTCAGTTAATTCTGGACACGCGGGGGGCTGAGGGTCGCTTGTTGTGTAACTGTGACGCCCTGGTGGGTGCCTGTACCAATTTGGTCAACAACAGCTTTGAAGCAGGGGCAACCAGCGTTCACCTGAACCTTTGTGGTTGTGATCATGAGTTGGCCATTGAGGTAAGCGATAACGGACCGGGATTTGACTCGGCTACGGCGCCGCGCTTGCAAGAAGCTTTTTACACCACAAAATCCCACGGTACCGGCCTTGGCCTGGCGGTTGTACAAGCGGTAGTGAACGCACATCAAGGCCGTTTTGCGATGACCTCAAACGGCCAGGGCGGGGCTCAGGCCACGATTTACCTGCCGTTGTTGAGCCGCACGAGTTAACAGCAGCACTGGATTACATCTGGCGAGCCGCACCGGCACGCACTATCGAATACGCAGTGGAGAACAGCACCATGACCAAGCCCCGGATCCTGATTGTTGAGGATGACCGTGACCTGCGCGATGCCTTGGTAACAACCCTGGAGCTGGCCAAATTTCGTGTTCACGAGGCGGCAGACGGCCACGAGGCCTTGCGGCAGTTGTCCCAGGTGCCCGTCGACATGGTGATTAGCGACGTTCATATGCCGGGATTGTCTGGTCACGAATTGCTGACTCAGGTACAGCGTCTGTACCCGGGACTGCCGATGCTGCTGATGACGGCCTACGGCCAGGTTAGCCACGCGGTGTCGGCGATGCAGGCCGGTGCCATTGATTACCTGGTAAAGCCGTTTGAAGGGCATACCTTGGTCGACGCGGTGAGCAAAATTACCGACGGCAAGCGCCTGGCCAACGGCGATCAGCCGGTGGCGGAAGACCCGGTCAGCAAGCGCATGTTTCAGCTGGCAGTCAAGGTAGCCAACAGCGACTCAACGGTGATGATCTCAGGTGAAAGTGGCACTGGCAAGGAGGTGCTTGCGCGCTATATTCACCAGCATTCTCCTCGTGCCAACAAGCCGTTTATTGCCATCAACTGCGCGGCCATCCCCGAAAATATGCTCGAAGCCATACTCTTTGGCCATGAAAAAGGCGCCTTCACCGGTGCCATCGCGTCATCACCAGGCAAGTTCGAACAAGCCAACGGTGGCACGATCTTGCTGGATGAAGTGTCGGAAATGGACCCAGGCTTGCAGTCCAAGCTGCTGCGAGTGCTGCAGGAGCGGGAAGTAGAGCGGGTAGGCGGGCGAAAAACCATTGCCTTGGACGTGCGGGTGATTGCCACCACCAACCGAGACCTGGCCGAACACGTGCGCGAAAGCCGTTTTCGTGAAGATTTGTATTACCGTCTGACGGTGTTTCCCATGCATTGGCAACCGCTGCGTGAGCGGCCGCTGGACATTCTTCCTCTGGCCAATGCGGTGTTGAAAAATCACAGCCGCAAGCTGAAACTCAACGGCGTCAGGTTTGCGGCTGACGCCTGCGAGGCAATGCTGGTTCACCCTTGGCCGGGTAATGTACGCGAACTGGATAACGCCATACAAAGAGCGCTGGTGTTGCACCAGAGCAATGTGATTCACGTTGACGATCTGTGCCTGGACGTGGGCGTCAGCGCGCGCTCGGCGGCTTCCGCTGGCCCAATAGCGGCTATGGTATCAGTGGCCGTAAAAGGAGATGGTGAGTCAACCATCGCTGACGCGCGCGCCGCTGATCAGGTGTCACAGCCGGTCGCGCTCGACGCCGTTGGCACCACGGGCGCGATGGCAAACCAGCAAGTGTCCCTGGGGACACTTGAAGGCGATCTGCGCCAGCAGGAATTCCGACTCATCATTCAGACGCTGCGCCAGGAGCGTGGTCGCCGTAACCGCGCCGCCGAGCAGCTGGGTATCAGCCCCCGCACCTTGCGTTACAAGTTGGCGCAGATCCGTGAAGCCGGCATTGATCTGAACGCAGAAATGGCTTTGACCTGATTAAAGTCCCGCAGGCCCCCCCGATGTCTGTCAAAACTTCGACGCTTATCCGTTTCAATCTTTTGAAGCCGAAGTTTTAGCGCGTTAAGGAAAAGATATCTCACTGATTGAAAACACTTTAAAAAAGTTGGTCTGGGCTTTGCTAAATCTTCGATAACGAGACAGATAACCCAACCCCATCTGGGTAGCCCGGGAGAAAGTTATGGTTCAGCGCGCCGATATCAACAGTGTTCTTGCCGATATCCGCCACCTGCGTTCGCAAATGACGCAGAACCAGCAGGTAGAACAGAATCAATCTGTGCGCGGCCGTATGGATGGCCCGCGCCAAGTAGATGAAACCAACGGAACGGCAAGTTTTAGCTCTATGCTGGGGCAGGCCGTTGACAGTGTGGCGGATGTGCAGAAAACCGCGGGTGATCTGCGCACAGCTTATGACATGGGCGAGCCCAATGTGGATATTGCCCGGGTAATGATTGCCGCGCAGAAATCATCGGTGTCGTTTGAAGCGCTGACTCAGGTCCGCAACCGGGTTGTCAAAGCTTACGAAGACATCATGAACATGCCGGTATAACCGGCGCGTCTTGTTTCAGAACGTTTCAGAACGTTTCAGAACGTTTTAAGATTTTGGCAGTCCATCGGACCAAGGTTTAACCGGAGAGCAGCAATATGGCCAGCGTGCCTGCGCAGACCACTCAATCGAACGTGCCGGCCGCCCCAGCAGGCAGCCGTGGCGAAGGCCGCAGTCGGGCCTTCATGGGTTTCAACAGACTGGATCTGCTGCGTCAGATTGGTCTGATGGTGGGCCTAGCGGCCAGCGTTGCTTTGGGCGTGGCGGTGGTGCTGTGGGCCCAGGAACCCAACTACCAGCCGGTACTGGGTGATTTGTCATCGTACAACCCGCAGGACGTTACCAGCATTCTGGACGGCAGCGGAATTGACTATAAAATGGACCCGCGCACCGGTGCGCTCCTGGTGGTCGCCGATCAGGTATACAACGCACGCCTGAGGCTTGCGGCTGAAGGCGTTACCGACCAAAAAACCCTGGGCTTTGAATTGCTGGACCAGGACCGTGGTCTGGGCACCTCCCAATATATGGAAACCATCAGCTACCGCCGCGGCTTGGAAGGCGAGCTGGCGCGTACCATTGCCAGCATGCGCGGCGTGCGCAGCGCCCGAGTGCACCTTGCCATTCCGGAGCGTTCGGTGTTCATCCGCGATGCCCGCGAGCCGTCAGCCTCGGTGTTTCTGGAAGTGTTTGCCGGGCGCCGTCCGGAGCAGGAGCACATTGCCGCCATTGTTAATCTGGTGGCTGGCAGCGTGCCAATGATGACCCAGTCCGGTGTGACCGTGGTTGATCAGAATGGCAATCTGCTGACCGGCGCCGACGCTGAAACCGACACTGATCGCATGTCCGATCAGTACGACTACACCGACAGGGTGGAACAACGCCTGAGCCGCCGGGTGTCGTCGCTGATTTCGCCAATTGTAGGAGCGGGCCGCTATCGCACTGAGGTGTCCGCAGATCTTGATTTCTCTTCCGTGGAACGAGCCGAAGAGTTGTTCAACCCGGAACAGCAAGCGGTGCGCAGCGAACGCCAGTTAACCGAAAGGCGCAGCGCCGGTGACGGCCCCATTGGCATTCCCGGAGCGCTGTCGAACCAGCCTCCCGCAAACGCCACTGCGCCGCAACAGGCCAACGCCGACGGTAATGCAGACGGTGTTGAACCTGCACCGGCGCCCGTCGATGTGCGCAGCGAATCCACCCGTAATTATGAAATGGATCGTACTGTCAGCTACGTTCGCCAGGAACTGGGTCGGGTCAAGCGCCTGACGGTCGCCTTGGCGGTGGACGATATAAAAGTGGTCAATGCGGACACCGGCGCGGTGACTTATGAGCCTTGGCCGGAGCCGGAACTGCAGCGCCTGAGCATGCTGGTGCGCGACGCAGTGGGCTATTCGGCGGCCCGCGGTGACAGCGTTACAGTGATGAATACCGCGTTTGCTCCGGAACAGGTGCTGGAATATGACACCCCTGGTTTTTGGCAGCAACCCTGGTTCTGGGACCTGATGAAACAGGTTCTGGCCGGCCTGGTGGTTCTGGTGCTGGTATTGGGTCTGTTGCGACCCACCTTGAAAAATCTGTCGAGCGGCGGTAAAGGTTTGGCCAGTGGCGGCAATGAAGGCGATGGCGATCTGAACGGCACCGAAGGCAGTGATTCTCTGCGCCAAACCATGGCCAATCAGGACGACCTGCTTTTACCCGGCAGGACGGGGGGCTATGATAGGCAGCTGAACGCCCTGAAAGGGCTGATTGCCGAGGATCCGGCACGGGTAGCACAGGTAATGCGCCAGTGGGTGAATGCTGATGACTGATCAGGCACACCAGAGCGTCGGCAGCACGCCGGCGAAACCCGCACGCAAAATCTCGCGGGTCGAGCAGGCGGCCATTCTGTTGATGTCGCTGGGCGAAGCCGACGCCGCGGAAGTGCTGAAGCACATGGGTCCTAAGGAAGTACAGAAGGTTGGCATGGCGATGGCACAAATGCGCGACATCAGCAAAGACGACGTCAGTGACGTACTCAACAACTTTGTCGACGCCGTGGGCGGCCAGACCGGCCTGGGCGTGGGCAACGACGATTACATTCGCGCCATGCTGACCCAAGCCCTGGGTGACGACAAAGCCGCCAGCCTGATTGACCGTATTCTGATTGGTGGCAACACCACCGGCCTGGATACTTTGAAGTGGATGGAGCCCCGCGCGGTGGGCGATATCATCCGTTACGAACACCCGCAAATTCAGGCCATCGTTATCTCCTATCTGGACCCGGACCAGTCTGCCGAAATCCTGGCTGCTCTGGATCCGAAAGTGCGATTGGATCTGATGATGCGCGTTGCGACATTGGAAACCATACAGCCTCAGGCGTTACAGGAACTGAACGACATTCTGGAAAAACAATTCTCTGGCAGCTCCTCGACCCAAACCAGCCGGATTGGCGGCACAAAGCGCGCCGCCGACATCATGAACTTTATGGACCGCAGCATTGAATCCAGTCTGCTGGAGTCGATCAAGGAAACCGACCCGAATTTGGCAACCACCATTGAAGACCTGATGTTTGTATTCGACAATCTGAAGGATGTGGACGACCGTGGCATTCAGGCCTTGCTGCGTGAAGTGTCGTCTGAAGTGCTGGTGATTGCGCTCAAGGGCGCCGACGAAGAAGTTAAAGACAAAATTTTCAAGAACATGTCCAAGCGTGCCGCTGAACTCTTGCAGGACGATTTGGAAACCAAGGGCCCGGTTAAAGTGAGTGAAGTAGAAAGCGCACAAAAAGACATCATAAGCGTCGCCCGTCGCATGGCCGAAGCCGGTGAACTCATCCTCGGCGGCGGCGGCGGCGAAGAAATGATGTAATGGCCGATTCTCATAACGACCGCAGCCGCATCCCGAAAGAACAGCTCACCGCTTACGAGCGCTGGGAGTTGCCCCTGTTGGACGCCTATGGCAACGAAGTTCCTCGCGAAGAAGAGCGTGACATCAAACCGCTGACCGCTGCGGAGCTGCAGGACATTCACCAACAGGCGCAAGTGGAAGGGCACGGAGCCGGGCTTGAAAAAGGCCATCAGGAAGGGTTTGCTAAAGGCCGCGAAGAAGGTTTTGCTCAAGGCGTGAAGGCTGGCACCGTCGACGGCCACAAGCAAGGCGAGCGCGCGGGACGCGAACACAGCAAGCAGCAGATGCAGGCCTTGGAAAAGCGCCTGGATTCAGTGATGGAATCACTGGTGTTCCCCATTCGCCAGCAGCAAAACGATCTGGAAGAGGCCTTGGTTCAGCTTGCGACCGCGGTGGCCAAAGCGGTGGTCCAACGCGAGCTATTCCAGGACTCCAGCCATATTCTACAGGTGGTGCGCCGCGCTATGGCGGCACTGCCAGCCACCACTGAAACCGTGCGCATCAGCGCTAATCCCCAGGACATTGAAGCGCTGCAGGCGTCATTGGCGCGGCTTGATGCGCCCACGAAACTGGTGGAAGACGCCACCGTTAGCCCCGGCGGTTGCCGCGTGGAAACCCGCTATTCGCTGGTGGATTTCACCGTTGAAAAACGTTTCCAGCAGGTGGTTCACGCCTTGGTAAACGAGGCCAGCACAAACGAATCCGAGGAGCTCGGCGATGACGGCTCCGCTCTCTGAGGTGCTACCTGACAGTTCACTTGGCCCCTTGTCTGGCAGTATTGCGGAACGCCTGAACCGGCGTAGCCGCAACGTACAGGCACAACAAACACCGGAGCTGGCTGGCCGCCTGACTCGCATGGTTGGGCTTACGCTGGAATGCGTGGGCGTGCCTATGGTGGTGGGCGATCGTTGCGTGATTCAGAGCCAGGGCCGTGGCGTGGTTGAAGCCGAAGTGGTCGGCTTTGAGGATGAAAAAGTGTATTTGATGCCGCTGACCGCCATTGAAGGCCTTCGCCCTGGTGCTTTGGTGGTGCCCTTATCGTCGACCAGCCGGGTGCCGGTGGGCAATCAGCTGCTGGGGCGAGTGGTTGACGGCAGTGGCGAGCCGCTGGATGGTAAGGGTCCGCTGCACGCCGAAGCCCGCGTGTCGCTCAGCGGCGATATCATCAACCCGCTAAGTCGAGCGCCGGTGCGCCAACCTATGGACGTGGGCATTCGTGCTATTAATGCGCTGCTTACCGTTGGGCAAGGCCAGCGTCTTGGCCTGTTCGCCGGCAGCGGTGTGGGCAAAAGTGTGCTGCTCGGCATGATGACCCGATTTACCAACGCCGACGTTACCGTGGTTGGGCTGATTGGCGAGCGCGGTCGCGAAGTGAAAGAATTTATTGAAGACATTCTGGGTGAAGAAGGTTTGGCCCGCTCCGTGGTGGTGGCTTCACCCGCCGACGATTCACCTCTGATGCGTTTGCGCGCGGCCATGCTGACCACGCGCATTGCCGAATTTTACCGTGATCAGGGCAAACGTGTGCTGCTGCTGATGGATTCGTTGACCCGCTATGCCCAGGCCCAGCGTGAAATTGCCCTGGCGGTGGGCGAACCTCCGGCCACCAAGGGCTACCCGCCGTCGGTATTTGCCAAACTGCCGCAGTTGGTGGAGCGCACCGGCAACGGTCGCCCCGGCGGCGGGTCTATTACTGCCTTTTACACGGTGCTGACCGAAGGCGACGATCAGCAAGACCCGATTGCCGACGCCGCCCGGGCCATTCTGGACGGCCATATTGTGTTGTCGCGGCGGCTGGCGGAAGAAGGCCACTACCCGGCCATCGACGTTGAAGCGTCCATCAGCCGGGTGATGCCCCAGGTGACCGAGCCCGAGCACTTTGTCCGGGCGCAGCGCTTTAAACAGGTGTACTCACGCTACCAGCAGGCGCGGGATTTAATCAGCGTGGGCGCTTATGTCAAAGGCAGCGACCCGGAAACCGACTTTGCCGTTGCGCACATTGCCAATATGCGGCAGTTCCTGAAGCAGGGACTCAGTGAAAAAACCTCGCTGACCGACAGCGTTGAGCAACTGCTTGCAGTGGTGCCGGAGCGGCGTTCGACTGAACGCACGCAGGTGGCCGCGCCAAATCCAACCGCCGCCGGGAGCAATCCGTAATGCAACGTTCGCAACGCCTTGGTGTGGTGCTGGCGATAGAGCAGCGCAAAGAGAAGCAGGCGCTGGAACGCATGGGCGAGGCTCGCACCCTGATGGCTCAGCGGGAGCAGCAAATTGAGGAACTTCAGCGCTATCATCAGGAATACCGCCAGCAAATCCGTGACGGCCAGCAGGGCGTGATTGCGGTGAGCCAGTTGCAAGCCTGGCAGGCATTTATGACTCAGCTTGACCGGTTAATCGGGCAGCAGCGGGTTCAGCTTGAACAGGCAAGTCAGGTGTTTGACGCTCGTCGCAACGAATGGTTGAAAGCTTGGGAAAAACGCCGTGGCATGGAGATTTTCATCACAACCTGTCGCCAGCAGGAACAACGTGAGCACGATTCCCGCGAACAGAAGCAGGCCGACGAAGCCGCAGGACGAGCGTTTCTGCGCCGACCCCGCTGATGTGTTCTGGCACCGATCTTGCTGTACTTCTTTCAGTGTTGTCATTTACGCCGGCCGACGGCCATTAAACGCCGTTTTCTGGGTTTTGGACTACTTTCAAACTATTCTCAATCTACTTTCAATCTACTTTCAATCCACACGCGGCCACACGCGGCAAGAGGTTGCCATGTCCCAAATACTTCTTCCCCAGGGCTCTGCCAGCGTAATCAGCGAGCAGGCGGCCAGGCGCCCAGCGCAAAGTCGTGACGACGGCAACAGCCGTTACCAAGATGTGTTTCGTGAACACGCGCAAACCCTGGCGCGTCAGGATCAGGTTAAAAACCGTTCTGCCGTCCAGCAAGCGGCTGCGAAAGACTCGAAAGACTCGAAAACCGATGCTGATAAGGCCCACGCAGCGGACAAAAACGCCGCTGAGTCGCAGACCGTGGACACCGCCAAAAAATCGGCCGCTGCTGACCGTAGCAGCCAGGCCGACGCAGACGACGTTGGCAAGGTCAATAAACCCCACAGCGAGAACACCGAACCTGGGGCTACGACCCATCGGCAGAACAATTCGGCCGAAAATACCGGCACCGTAGATCTGCCCGATGCGGAGCCGGTGGTGCTCACCTTTGTGCAACTGCAAGCCATGCTGGCGCCGGCTCCCGGTGCCGCTGGCAGCGCGGTGGCCATGAGTAACGCCGCCAGCGCTACGCCGGCCGCAGGCATTCCAGGGCAATCACTGAATCCGTTGGCGGGACCTGGCGTTATGAAAGCCGGCATAGAGAACGCCGCAGCCGGCTTGAGCGCACGCCAAGCCGCGGGCCTGGCCTTCACCGACACACTTCGCAAGGGGGCAAGCCTGCGCCCGGTAGACGGCGCCGAGTTGGTGGCCGACAGCCGCCAGCAAAGCAGCGCCGACAGTCTGTTGCAGCAACCCAACAGCGCCGCCCGGGTGCAAACCGATCTGGCACTGGCTCTGCGCGGTTACACAACGTCGGTAGACGTGCCGGTGGGCCAAGCCGACTGGGGTGACAAAGTAATGGGCAAACTCAGCTGGCTTACAGCGCGCAACATGTCGATGGCTGAAATTCATCTGTCTCCGGCGGACCTGGGTCCGATGGACGTAAAAGTGCGGGTGCATAACGATCAGGCCAGCATAACGGTGCACGCGGCTAACCCGATGGTGCGCGACCAGTTAGAACAGCATTCCCACCGTTTGCGTGAGATGTTGAGTGAGCAGGGTGTTTCGCTCGAGCGATTTGAGGTGTCTGATCAGTCCCGCCAGCAATCCGGCGAACAAGCCAACGCGGAGGCCGGCAGTCACGATGGCCAGGGCCGTCGTGGTGGTGATGGCCTGGCGTCTGAAGTTGGTGCTCAGGACGTCATTTTAGCCGGCGGAAAGCTGGATCTGAGCTGGCGTGGTGAGGTTGACGTGTTCGCCTAGGCAAACTGTTTTGCCCAAGGCTGGGCTGAACGGTAGACTGCGCGCAACGGCTTTTTCGGGCTTCACAGGACCAATGACGTATGGCACAGAACACCAGCGCTGATGAACCCGTAGCGAAAAAAAGCAAACTCAAGCGGTTTGCGTTGTTGGGCTTTTTGATTGTGCTGGCCGTTGGTTTGGCCGTCGTGGGTGCCTTCTGGTTTATGAATGGCAGCCTGCCTGGCATGGGTGGCGGCGAAACCGCCGCAGAACAGGCCAAAGAACCGGAATTTCTACCCAGCGTTTATCTGGATCTGGAACAACCTTTGCTGACCACCGTGCAAACTGAGGGCCGCCAGCGTTACGCTCAGGTGCATGTGTCACTGGAAGCGGAAAGCCAGGCGGTGCTGGATGCCGCCGAAGTGCACTTGCCATTGCTGCGCAGTCAGTTGATTCAGCTAATGGGCAGTCGCAGCTTTGACAGCTTGCGCACATCGGAAGGCCGCCAGGAGCTTGCACAGTTGATGACTGACAGGGTCAACGCGCTGTTGGCCAACGAGAACGCAGCCGCTATTCGTCAGGTATTGTTCAGCAACTTTGTTGTTCAGTAATGTTGTTGTTCAGCAAGGTGGGCGTTTGATATAGCCGCCATGCGGCTGGAATCTACACAGCGGAATCGACTATGCAGGACTTGCTGTCTCAGGACGAAATCGATGCGCTCCTTCACGGAGTAGACGACGGTGACATCGACACCGACGACGACACCGACGAAGGCGGTGTAAAAAACTACGATTTGGCCAGCCAGGACCGCATCGTCCGCGGGCGCATGCCAACACTGGAAATGATTAACGAACGTTTTGCCCGCTACACCCGCATCAGCCTGTTCAACCTGCTGCGACGCACCGCCGATGTGTCAACCAGCGGCGTCCAGATCATGAAGTTCGGCGAGTACGTGCACACCCTTTATGTACCAACCAGTTTGAACCTGTGCAAAATCCGCCCGCTGCGCGGCACGTCGCTGTTTGTTCTGGATGCAAAACTGGTGTTCAAGTTGGTGGACAACTTTTTCGGTGGCCAGGGCCGCCACGCCAAAATTGAGGGCCGCGAATTTACCCCTACCGAAAGCCGCATTGTGCAGATGATGCTGAATCAGGTATTCCACGACATGCAGGAAGCCTGGCAGACGGTGTTGAAAGTGAACTTTGAGTATCTGAGCTCGGAGGTGAACCCGTCTATGGCCAATATTGTCAGCCCCAGCGAAGTGGTCGTGGTGAGCACCTTTCATATAGAATTGGACGGCGGCGGCGGCGAGCTGCACTTTGTGCTGCCGTACTCAATGATTGAGCCCATTCGCGATGTGTTGGACGCTGGCGTGCAAAGCGACATCGACGACACCGACGAACGTTGGGTTAGTGCGCTTCAGGAAGACATCAAGGCCGTGAGTGTGGCGGTGAACTCTACCATTTGCCAGCGCCACATTTCACTGCGTGAAGTGGCCCAGTTCAAAGCCGGTGACGTCATACCCATTGACATGGCGGAGCATTTAACCGTTACCGCTAACGGCGTGCCGATATACACCGCAACGCTGGGCACCCGCGATAACAAGTTGGCACTGAGAATTCACGGACGGGCGACGTTGCCCACGGTCAAGAAACAACTGAAGATAGGGCGTACTTAATGGCTGACGACGATAAAACAGACGACCAGACTGCGAGCGAAGATGAAAAGCTGGCGGCGGAGTGGAACGCGGCGATGGCCGAGGCGGCTGGTGCAGGGGATAGTGATAAAGAAAACAACAACAACGTACGCGCAGCGCCGATGGAAGAGTTTGGTTCAGACAGCGTGAACACCTCAAAAGGTTCACCCGATCTCGACGTGATCATGGACATACCCGTAACCATCTCGATGGAAGTCGGCAATACCATGATTCCCATCCGCAATTTGCTGCAGCTGAATCAGGGTTCGGTGATCGAACTTGACCGTCTGGCCGGCGAGCCGTTGGACGTGTTGGTGAATGGCACCTTGATTGCCCACGGTGAGGTGGTGATGGTCAACGATAAATTTGGCATTCGCCTGACGGATGTCATAAGCCCGGGCGAGCGCATCAAGCGCTTGCAGAAATAGTATGATGTCAAAACTCTGGCAGGCCGTTCCTGTATTTTGGTTGATGGCGGCGTTTCCGGCCATCGCCGAGCCCGCTGAGCCGCAAGCGCAAACACAATTAATAAGTGGCGCGGCGCGCGCTCCGGGTACCTTGTCCACTTTGGTGAGCCTGGGTTTGGGTTTGTTGGCGGTGATTGCGATTATCTATGGCTGTGCCTGGCTGATCCGCCGCATGACCGGCATGACCGGCATGAACAACAACGCCATTAAAGTGGTATCGGTGATGGCTCTGGGCGCCCGCGAACGCATTGCGGTGGTGGATGTGGCGGGCCAGCAGTTGCTGCTGGGTATTACCCCCGGCACCATTCGCACCCTGCACGTGTTCGAGGAGCCCGTCGTGAGCGTAGGCGGCCGCGCGCCCAGCGGTGAATTTGCCCGCAAACTCCAGTCTCTGATGAATAAACCCCAGGCCCCGAATGCTGCGGCCGACCGTTCTGGCAGACCGACCGATGACCGCAAGAGCTGAACCTGCGCGCCTGCTAGAGGCGCTGTTGCCGTCACTGATTGTCATTGCTGCTGCGGTTTGGGCGCCGCTGGCCCAGGCGGACCTGCCCGGCATACCCGCGTTTACCGTAGAGCCCGGCGCCGGTGAGGGCCAGCAGGAGTACTCGGTGACCCTGCAGATTCTGGCGCTGATGACGGCGCTGACGTTTTTGCCGGCGATGCTGATGATGATGACGTCGTTCACCCGCATCATCATCGTATTTTCCATACTGCGTCAGGCCCTCGGCCTGCAATCGGCGCCGTCCAATCAAATTCTGCTGGGGCTGGCGTTGTTTCTGACCATCTTTATTATGAAGCCGGTGTTGCAAGAAGCCAACCGGGTAGGCTTGCAACCCTATCTGCAGGAAGAAATGACGTCGCTGGAAGCCGTGGACGCCGCGTCGGAGCCGTTCAAACAGTTCATGCTGGCACAAACCCGTGAGAGCGACCTGGGCCTGTTCATGCGCATGGCCGACGAGCAGTTTGCCGGTCCCGAAGACGTCACATTCTGGGTGCTGTTACCGGCGTTTGTCACCAGCGAGCTGAAAACCGCGTTTCAGATCGGTTTTATATTGTTCATACCGTTTCTGATCATCGACATGGTGGTGGCCAGCGTGCTGATGGCCATGGGTATGATGATGCTGTCGCCGATTATTATCTCGCTACCGTTCAAAATCATGCTGTTTGTGCTGGTAGACGGTTGGGCGTTGATAATGGGCACCCTGGCGGCCAGCTATGGTCTTTAACGAGCGTCTTGGCGATCTTGATGGAGGCCACCTATGACCCCGGAAACCGTCATCGATATTCTGCGCGAAGCGCTGTGGATGATTGTGCTGTTGGCCACGGTGATCATAACCCCGGGCCTGGTGATTGGTTTGGTGGTGAGTACCTTTCAGGCTGCCACCCAAATCAACGAACAAACCCTGAGCTTCCTTCCACGCCTGCTGATTACTCTGATCGTTATCATTGTGATGGGGCCGTGGATGCTGACGCAGCTGCTGGACCACGCTAACGCGCTGTTCTCCCGCATTCCCTTTTTGATCGGCTGATCCATGCTACCTACCGAACTCGGTGCCGATCTGATAGGCCAGTGGGTTGGTCAGCATCTGTGGCCGCTGTTTCGCATTGCCAGCTTTTTGATGGTGATTCCCATTTTTGGTACCCGGCTGGTGCCCGCGCGGGTGCGTCTGGGCCTAGCCCTGTTGATGACCATTATTGTGGTGCCGATGATTCCCCCGGTGCCCCAGGTAGACGCTTTGAGCGCCGATGCGGTGGTGATTACTTTGCAGCAGATATTGATCGGTGTGGGGTTGGGTTTCGCGCTAACCGCTTTGTGGCAGCTGTTTGTGATTGCCGGCCAGATGATTGCCATGCAAATGGGTTTGGGCTTTGCGTCTATGGTGGATCCTGCCAACGGCGTGAGCGTGGCGGTGCTGGCGCAAATTTACATCATCACCATCACTCTGTTGTTTTTGGCAATGAACGGCCATTTGGTCGCGTTTGAAGTGTTTATCGAGAGCTTTCGCACCTTGCCTATTGGCCTTGAAGGCCTGGGGCAGGCCGGTGTGTGGCAGTTGGTGCACCGTATCAGCTGGATGTTTGTATCGGCTATGTTGATGGCGCTGCCTGCGGTAACGGCGGTGTTGATTGTCAGTATCTCTTTTGGGGTGATGACCCGCGCCGCGCCGCAGATGAATATTTTCGCCCTTGGCTTCCCCATTGGCCTGATTTTTGGATTGTTTGCTATCTGGGTGTTGCACGCCAATTTTCTGCCGCACTTCGAGGTTTACACCCGGCAGACGTTCAATTTCATGCGCGAGTTGCAGCGGTAGTCATCACAGCATCAGGGTATTCCGATAATGGCCGACGACGACGACAGCAGTCAGGAGAAAACCGAAGAGGCCACCCCCCGAAGGCTGGAAAAGGCCAAGGAGGATGGCGAGACTGCGCGCTCTAAAGAGCTGGCGACGACGGCTGTGTTGATGGCCGGTGCGGGCGGCCTACTGATTTTTGGTGCCCATCTTGGCGCTGCTCTGGAGGCCATCATGCGCGATGCCTTTACCCTTGAGCGCAGCGCCATTTTTGATATGCGCCATATGAGCGTGCAGCTGATTGCTTCTGCCAAAGCCGCGGCTTGGGCCTTGTCGCCCATTCTGGCGCTGCTGCTGGTGGCCGCTATAGCCGGTTCCATCGGCATTGGCGGCCTGCTGTTCAGCGGCAAATCCATCGCACCCAAGCTCAGCCGAATGAACCCTATAAAAGGCATTGGGCGCATGTTCTCTGCGCGCTCGCTGATCGAGCTGTTTAAAGCCATTGCCAAAGTGGGCCTGATACTCACCATCGCTATTGTCATACTGCACATGCGAACGGTGGACTTGCTGAGCATCGCCGAAGAACCGGCGGTTCCGGCTATGGAGCACGTACTCTGGACCCTGGGTTGGAGCTTTTTTCTATTGTCCTGTGCCACCATCATTATTGCTGTGATCGATGTACCCTTCCAGATTTACGATCACCAGAAAAAGCTCAAAATGACCATGCAGGAAGTAAAAGACGAGCACAAAGACAGCGAAGGCAAGCCCGAGGTGAAAGGCCGTATCCGCCAGCTGCAGCGGGAAATGTCGCAAAGACGGATGATGCAGGACGTGCCCACCGCTGACGTGGTCATTACCAACCCGACCCACTACGCGGTGGCGCTGAAGTACGATCCGAACAGCATGGTTGCGCCTATGGTGGTGGCCAAGGGCGGCGACGAACTGGCTTTCAAGATCATGGACATTGCCCGCCAAAACAAGGTGGAAATTCTGCGCACACCGCCGTTGGCGCGAGCGATGTATCACAACAGCGATATTGGTCAAGAAATACCGGACGGCCTGTACATGGCCATCGCCCAGGTGCTGGCTTATGTGTTCCAGCTGCGCCAGTTCCGCAAAGGCCACGTTGACAAGCCCACCGTGCCGAATTTTCCGATACCGTCGGACCTGCGACGCGACACCTGATGAGATGGAGAAAATTTATTGTGTCATTTGAAACCCTGATTTATACCAGCAAAGACGGCTACGCCGAGATTCGCTTCAATCGTCCCCATCGGCTGAACGCCGTTGTTGAGATGCTTTACAAAGATTTATTGACGGCGTTGAATCAAGCAGAAGCCGACCCTGAAGTCAGAGCCGTTTTATTAACCGGTGAAGGGCGCGCCTTTTGTGTGGGCGCTGATATGAAAGAGCACGGTTCAGGCGAGCGCAGCCAATATCAGCGGCGGCAGTACCTGCAATTGGGCAATGACGTTTGTGAAGCGGTGTTTCGACTGAGTAAGCCGGTGGTCGCGGCCATTAACGGTTATGCACTGGGTGCGGGGGCCGAAATAGCCTGCTCCTGTGATTTCATGTTTATCGGCAAAACGGCAAAAATCGGCTTTCCCGAAGCCAGCATTGGTACCTGTGTCGGTGGCGGTGTGACCAGTTTTCTGCCGCGTTTGGTTGGCTTAGCGAAAGCCCGTGAGCTGATTTTCACCGGTGTTAAAATTGACGGCCCCGAGGCTGAGCGTATCGGCTTGGCGACTCGTTCCGTAGCGGACGAGGCACTGCTTGATGAGGCCGGGGCGTTTATCAAACAGCTGGCCACCCAAGCGCCCATTTCCATGTCATTGGTCAAGAAGCTATTGAACAACGCCTCTCACGCGGATCTGGACGCGCAGCTTCAGCACGAGTTGGACGGCGTGTTTATGTGCACCACAACCCAGGACTGGCAAGAAGGCGTGGATGCTTTTGCTCAAAAACGCGCACCCGTCTTCAAAGGCTGCTGACCATGAAAAGTTCATTTCACGAGTTTCTGGCACCCGATTCAATCGCGATTCTGGGCGCTTCACCCGATCCCACCAAGCGCGGCTACAAAGCGATGGTTGGACTCATTAACGACGGCTACGAAGGGGCGATTTATCCGATCAATCCGAAAGCCGATACGATTCTGGGTCACAAAGCCTACCCGTCGATGGAATCACTGCCGGGCCCGGCGGCTTTGGCGCTGATTTGTACGCCTGCGAAAACCATTCCCGACCTGCTGGGCCAATGCGGTCGCAATGGAACGAAAGGGGCGATTATTCTCGCAAGTGGTTTTGGCGAAGTGGACGACGCCGGCGCCAAGCTCGGGCAAGAGGTGTTGGAAGCCGCTCAAAAAGCCAACGTGCGTATTGTTGGCCCCAACACGTCCGGGATCTTCAACCTTCATAAAAAAGTTAATTTGCTGGCGCTCGACAACATTAAGCCCGGCGATATCGGCGTCATCTCTCAGTCAGGGAATATGCTGTTGGCTTTGGTGCTCGAAGCACAAAGCAACGGGCATGTGGGTTTCAGCACCTATGTGGGGCCAGGAAACCAGATTGATTTAGGCTTCGCCGATTACCTTCAGTATTTGGGCGAAGACAAGAACACGCGCGTGGCGACCCTCTATGTAGAGGGTTTTAAAGACGGCCGCGTGTTTTTAAACGTTGCCAAAAACGTTGCGAAAACCAAGCCGGTGGTGGTTTATAAGTCGGGCTCAACCGAGGCAGGCCAGAAAGCCGCCAAATCGCACACCGGCGCCTTAGCCGGCCGCTATGGGATGACGGTAGATTTGTTGCGTCAGGTGGGCGTCACCGTGGTCAGCCAGTCTGACGAGATTCTGCCGGTTGCCGAAGGCCTGGGTCTTTTGCAGCAGGCGAATGGCAACCGGGTTGCGATTTTGGCCGACGGTGGTGGCCAGGCGACGATTGCGTCTGATCGCTTGTGTGAAGCAGGGCTGGCGCTGGCCGAGCTGTCTGATGCGACTCGATCAGCGCTGCGGGGCATTCTGTTCTCACAGGCGTCGTTGGTAAACCCTGTTGATGTGGCTGGCAGTACCGACGCGAATCCGAGTTTGCTTGCAGACTGCATGGGTATCCTGGTTAAGGACGCAAACGTTGACATGGTGTTGCTGGTGGGCATGTTTGGTGGCTACGGCATTCGCTTTGCAGAGGAACTCAAGGCGGAAGAGTTGCAGACGGCCGATGCGATCGCGACGCTGTCTGGCCAGACCGATAAACCGTTGGTGGTCTACAGCCTTTACAGCCACGTTCGGCCTGAGCCGCTGGTTAGGCTGCGCGAAGCGGGGGTGCCTGTGTACAACTCGATCGAGCACGCGGTCCAGGTTTTGAAAGCGCTGAACGAACGGGGTGTCTATATCGCCAGTAGCCAGCGGGCGGAGCGAGCGCAGCCACTGAGGCCTGACGCTGGCGTTGTTGCAACCTTTAAGCAGGCTCAGGAAAGTGGCCGGGATTTGTTTGAGTTTGAAGCTAAGTCATTGTTGCGCGCCTACGGCGTAGACGTGCCAAAAGAGCTGATTGTCCGGAATGAGGCTGAGTTTTTAGAGGCGGTTGCCGAGTTTGGTCACACGTCGTTGGCTATGAAAGTTGTTTCCAAGGATATCTTACATAAATCGGACGCCGGTGGCGTCAAACTCAATCTCAGTGGCGAAGCGGATTTGCGCCGCGGCCACGCTGAAATTCTCGCCGCGTGTAAGCGCTACAAAGCCGACGCCGAAATAGAGGGCGTTTTGTTAGCGCCCATGGCTCGTAAGGGCACTGAGGTTATCATCGGGGTCAGCCGTGACCCGGTGTTCGGGGCGGTGTTGATGTTCGGCCTGGGCGGTATTTTTGTGGAAGTGTTGGAGGACGTCGCTTTTCGCGCCATTCCACTGAGCCATGATGACGCCTGTTCTATGGTCAACCAGATCAAAGCCCGTAAAATATTGGACGGAGTCCGTGGCGAACCCGCGGTGAGTAAAGACGCGTTGGTCGAGCTGTTGTTGAACGTGTCCAGTATTGTTGATGCACATTCTGAGATCCTTGAACTGGATCTTAATCCCGTGATTGCTTACAGCAACGGTTACGCGGTAGTCGATGCCCGAGTGATCGTTTGCCAGGAGACACCGCTATGAGCCAATTAGAATCGAGCCAGTCAAACACGAATCCGTCAAACATGAGCCATCTGCCACAGCTGGTCGATGCACTGATTACTCTTGAGAACCGTGTTGCAACGCTTACTCTCAACCGCCACGACTTACGCAACGCCCTTACTGGGTCCCACCTGATCGACGATATTGTCGCCACCGCCGAATGGGTTAATGATTGCGCCGATGTCTCGGTGCTGGTTATTACCGGCGCCGGTTCCGCCTTCAGTGCGGGCGGCAATGTTCGTGACATGGCGGAGCGCGGCGGCGATTTTGCCGGCGATGCAGCGGAATGCGCTGAACGCTATCGCAAGGGCATTCAGCGTATTCCGTTGGTTATGCAGGCGATTGAAGTGCCGGTCATCGCCGCGGTGAATGGGCCAGCCATCGGTGCCGGCTTCGATCTGGCCAATATGGCGGATATCCGCATAGCGTCAGAGAAAGCCAAATTCGGTGAAACGTTCCTTAACCTCGGAATCATTCCGGGGGACGGTGGCGCCTGGCTGATGCAACGCCTGATCGGCTATCAACGGGCCTTCGAGTTAACCTTGTCGGGCCGGATTGTGGATGCGAACGAAGCCAAAGAGCTGGGCATTGTTTTGGACGTGGTGCCGGCTGATGAGCTGATGCCTGCGGCCATGACGTTAGCCGGGCGGATGGCCAGCCAGCCGCCTAAAGCGACGCGGATGACCAAGCGCTTGATGAAGATGGCGCAGCGAATGGAACTGAAGGATTTTCTGGATCTTTGCGCCTGTTTTCAAGGCATGTGCCACAACGAACCAGAGCATCTGGACGCGGTGAATCGAATGCTGGAATCCATGGCGCGCAAGTAATTATCGCCGCGACCTACACACCCATCGGCCCCTGGGTAGGGGCCGATGTTTATCAGTCTTTGTTTTCGTAAATGGCTTTGCCCCAGGCCTCGCGTGAACCCGGCAGAATCAGGTTCAGGGCGACAGCGACGATCGCACAAAGCGCGATGCCTGCCAGGTGCCCCAGCACCATGCCACCAATTCCAAATACCAGGGTAACACCCACAATCACCAGGTTGCGCGGCAAGCTCAGGTCCACCTGGTGGCGTATCAGCGTGCTCATGCCCACCACCGCAATAGAACCGAACAGCAGGCATAGAATACCGCCCATCACGGGTACCGGAATGGTCTGCAGAACCGCGCCGAATTTGCCCACAAAGGCCAGTACAATGGCGATAACCGCGGCCCACCACATGGTTTTCGGATTGAAATTGCGGGTCAGCATGACCGCGCCGGTCACTTCCGAGTAAGTGGTGTTGGGTGGGCCACCCAGCAGCGAAGCGGCACTGGTGGCCAGGCCGTCGCCTAGCAGGGTGCGGTGCAAGCCGGGTTTGTCCAGGTAGTTTTTACGGGTAACGTTGCCGATGGCCAGTACGTCGCCAATGTGCTCTATAGCCGGGGCAATCGCCACCGGAATCATGAACAGAATGGCTCCCCAGCTGAATTGTGGCGCGGTAAAGTTGGGAATGGCCAGCCACGGTGCCTGTTGCACCGGCGTCGTGTCCACCAAACCCAATATGGCCGATAGACCATAGCCCACCAGCACGCCAAACATGATTGGGATCAGGCGAAAAATACCTTTTGCCCAAACCGAGGCGCCTACGGCGCAGACCAACGACATCATCGCAATCCACAGCGCCGTATTTTCCGCAATCAACTGAACGTTGCCGTCACCGGTGCGGCCAGACGCCGTGTGCACCGCCACCGGTGCCAACCCCAAACCAATCACCATAATGACCGGGCCAATCACCACCGGTGGCAGCAAGCGGGTAATAAAGCCGGTACCGCGGACTTTTACCAGAGCGCTCAGAACGATGTACAAAATACCCGCCGCCATCAAGCCGCCCATGGTTTCTTCCATGCCGAATTTGCCTTTAGAGGCAATCACCGGGGCAATAAAAGCGAATGACGACGCCAGAAAAATCGGAATCTGACCGCCGGTCACAATGTGAAAAATAAGGGTGCCAAGGCCCGCAGTAAAGAGCGCGACATTCGGGTCTATGCCGGTAATCAGCGGCATTAGCACCAGTGCGCCAAAGGCCACCAGCAACATTTGGGAGCCGGCTAAAGCCTGCTTCCATACCGGTTCATGAGAAAATTCGTCAGCAGGCTTGTTGATAGCGTTGTTAACAGACTCATCAGTGTGTTCAGGCATGTTTAAACGTCCTTCTGCTTGGTGCCGAAAATCTTGTCGCCGGCGTCGCCCAAGCCGGGCAGGATATAGCCTTTTTCATTCAGACCGTCGTCGATGGAGGCGGTGTAGATAGACACATCCGGATGCGCAGCCAAAACGCGTTCCACGCCCTCAGGCGCGGCCACCAGAATCAGCGCGCGAATGTCGGTGCTGCCGGCTTTTTTCAGCAAATCAATGGTCGAAATAATCGAGCCACCGGTGGCCAGCATGGGGTCAATAATCAGCGCCATGCGTTGGTCCAGTTCACCCACCAGTTTTTCCATGTAGGTGGTGGCTTCCAGGGTTTCCTCGTTGCGGATCTGGCCCACTACGCTTACCCGCGCCGCGGGTAACAGTGCCAGCACGCCGTCCAGCATGCCAATGCCGGCGCGCAGAATCGGCACGATGGTCACTTTTTTACCCTGAATCTGTTCAATGGTGACCGGCCCGGCCCAGCCGTCAATCTGCTGCTTTTTCAGGGTCATGTCTTTGGTGGCCTCATAAGTCAGCAGCGTACCCAGTTCCTGCGCCAGTTCACGAAAATTTTTGGTGCTGATGTTGGCACGGCGCATCAGGCCGATTTTGTGCTGTATCAGGGGGTGTTTTACTTTGTGGATGGGCATGGCGGTCACCTGTTTGTCGTGATAATTGAGGGCTGGGAGGTAGTGCATAAAAGCAATAATGCAAAATAGCGAAAGGATACCGTATCTGGTGGTTTGCGTCAGGCTGCCGGCAGCAGAAAGTTGTAGGGGATTTCCTAAGGATTGGTACGGTTTTTGCTGGGTACCTGTTCAAACGCGTCAGTGCGCCAGAGATCCGTTCAGATTGAATCAATCTAGATCAAATCAGGCCCTATCAGGGAATCATTAGAGAGACATCCGGCATGGACCGAGCCTTAGTCTTTAGTAACGTCAAATCCTTGGCGCGGGGGAACCTCGGGGTTCCACTGATGCTGATGGGATTGCTGGGCATGATGATTCTGCCCGTGCCGGCGTTTTTGTTGGACGTGTTTTTTACCTTCAACATAACCCTGTCCATCGTGATTCTGCTGGTGTGCGTGTACGCCCTGAGGCCGATGGACTTTGCCGCGTTCCCCACCGTTTTGTTGCTGGCGACCTTACTGCGCCTGGCGTTGAACGTCGCGTCTACCCGTATTGTGCTGCTGGAAGGCCATAACGGTGGGGATGCTGCCGGTAAAGTGATCGAGTCTTTTGGTGCGGTGTTGATTGGCGGTAACTACGCGGTCGGCCTGGTGGTGTTTGCCATCTTGATGATCATCAACTTTCTGGTGGTCACCAAAGGAGCTGGCCGAGTGTCGGAGGTGAGCGCCCGGTTTACCCTGGATGCGATGCCCGGCAAGCAAATGGCCATTGACGCTGACTTGAACGCCGGCTTGATTAATCAGGAAGACGCCAAATTTCGCCGTAGGGAAGTGGCCGAAGAAGCCGATTTCTACGGTTCCATGGACGGTGCTTCGAAATTTGTAAAAGGCGATGCGGTTGCGGGCCTGCTCATCCTGGCGATCAATATCATTGGCGGGATTGCTATTGGTATGGCCCAGCACGGGCTGGATTTTGGCTTGGCGGTGGAGCGCTACGCGCTGTTGACCATTGGCGACGGTCTGGTGGCTCAGATCCCGTCGCTGCTGTTGTCTACGGCGGCGGCGATCATGGTCACCCGCACCACCTCCAGCCAGGATATGGGCAGCCAGATTTTGCAGCAGATGTTCGATGTGCCCAAGGCTCTGGCGATTGCGGCCGGCATTCTGATTTTGCTGGGCCTGATTCCGGGTATGCCGCACGTCGTCTTTCTGGGACTGGGTTCGCTGGCGGCGGCAGCGGCCTGGTTTACCTGGAAGAAGAATCAACAAACTGTAGAAGAAGGTGGCAGCTACCCGCTACGCGGCGGTGCAACAGCGGCGGGTCGTGCCAGCGCTGGCGAACCGGTCAGTGGCGACAGCGGCAGCCAGGTTCTTCCGGCACCGGCAGAGAATCGCGAGCTGGGCTGGGACGACGTCGCCACCGTGGACATTGTGGGCCTGGAAGTCGGCTACCGGCTTATTCCGTTGGTGGATAAAAGTCAGGGTGGGCAACTGCTTAGCCGCATTAAAGGGGTGCGTAAAAAGTTGTCCCAGGATTTGGGTTTTTTGATGCCCTCGGTGCACATCCGCGACAATCTGGACCTGATGCCCAACGTTTATCGCATCACCTTGATGGGCGTCACCATTGCCGAAGCGGAGATTCACCCGGAGCGTGAGCTGGCCATTGATCCCGGCCAGGTGTTTGGCAAAGTGGAGGGTATAGAAGGCAAAGATCCGGCTTTTGGTCTGGACGCCATCTGGATAGAGCCAGAGCAAAAAGACCAGGCCCAAAGCCTGGGCTACACCGTGGTAGACGCCAGCACCGTTGTGGCCACTCACTTGAATCAGGTTTTGCAGACCCACGCCTACGAGTTGCTGGGCCACGAAGAAGTGCAAAAGTGGTTGGACCAGCTGGAAAAGGTGTCGCCGAAACTGGCGGAAGAGCTGGTGCCCTCAGCGGTGAACATCAGCGTGTTGCTGCGAGTGCTGCAGAATTTGTTAAAAGAAGAAGTGCCCATTCGTGACATGCGCTCTATCGCTGAATCCATAGTGAATCTGCACCCGCGCAGTCAGGACCCAAAAGCCTTGACGACGGCGACCCGCCACGCCCTGCGGCGGATGATTGTGCAAAGCATCGTGGGTAACGAATCCGAAATACCGGTGATTACCCTGGATCCAGATCTGGAACAGTTATTGCTCCGGTCTGTACAGCAGAGTCAACAATCCGGCGCGCAGGACGACATCGGGCTAGTGCTAGAGCCAAACATGGTGGAAAAACTCCAGCGCTCACTGCAAGACAGCGTGCAGCGCCAGGAAGTGCTTGGTAAGCCCGCGATTCTGCTGGTGTCCGGCCCGCTGCGTCCGGTGCTGGCAAAGTTCGCCAGTTACGGCATAGAACGCCTGCACGTGCTGTCTTATCAGGAAGTGCCGGACAACAAACAGATTACCATCGTAGCGTCGGTAGGCCAGTAACGGCGCAGACGACACACGGATAACGCCCGCCGCGTTCCAGGCAAAGGATGAGCAAGCATGAAAGTAAAACGTTTTTTTGCACCCACAATGGCCGCTGCCTTGAAGCAGGTTAGCGAACACATGGGGCCGGATGCGATGATACTTTCCAACCGCCGGGTAGACGGCGGCGTTGAAATTGTGACGGCCCTCGATTACGACGAAAATATGGCGCGCCAGCGCTTAGGTGACAAAGCGGTGGCAGCGACGAGTGGCACTCATCTGGCCGAGCTGCAGGCAGACCAGCAGCGCCACCTGGAAGACGAGCTTGGCCGCTCCCGTGATCGCATTCGCGGTGTGCGCGAGCAGCGCGCCGGAAGCGAAGCCGGCTACGGCTCCATTGCTGAAACTGTTAATGGCTTTGCCGACATGACCGGTGCAGATCCGTTTGTAGAGAGCGGCATAACGTTGCCGGCCGGCGCGGGCGGGGATGGCCAAAACGCGGCAGCGCAGAGCGCTCAGCCCGCGGGTTATGCCGGAGAGCTGGCGGCCATGCGTTCTGAAATAAGCAGTCTGCGCGAACTGATGAGCGGTCAGGCCGCGCCTGCCGCGTTAAAAGGCAGCGGCGCTGGCGCCAGCGTTACGGCTCTTCAGCAGCGCCTGGCGGAACGTCTGAGTGAGTTCGGCCTAAGCCGCGAGCTGTCCGACAACCTCGCTCGCCGTCATCAGGCCGGGCGCCTGGAAGATGGCTGGAAGCAGTCTCTCAAAATGCTGGTTAACGGTGTGCGTACCCCGCGCCAGGAATGGCTGGATGAAGGCGGCGTGTTTGCTTTGGTTGGGCCTACTGGGGCGGGTAAAACCACCACCATCGGCAAACTGGCGGCGCGTTACGTACTGCGCCACGGCGCTGATTCCTTGGCGCTGATTACCACTGATCGTTATCGGGTTGCGGCGCACGAACAATTGTTTGTGTTTGGCCGTATTCTTAACGTGCCGGTGAGGGTGGTTGATGAGGGCCACCCGCTGGATGACATTCTGGATGAGTTGTCTGACCGGCGCCTGGTGTTGATTGATACCGCCGGGCTGATCAGCACCGATCGGGGCTACCAGGAGCAATTGGCCGAGTTGGCCCGCAGTCATCACAACATCCGTACACATTTGGTGGTGTCTGCCACCAGTCAGCCGCGGATCATGAAATCCGTATGGCATTGTTATAAGATAGCAAACCTTGCGGGCTGCGTGATTACCAAGATCGACGAGGCCTTGACTCTGGGCGAAGCGCTGGGATTTGTTATGGAAACCAGTCTGCCGGTGGCTTGGTACACCGATGGCCAAAAAATACCTCAAGACTTGCACGCGGCGGAGGCACTTGCGCTGGTGCAACTCGGTGTAGAACGGCTGAAGGGTTTGCGGCAGGTGCAGGTGCAGGTCGCGGCCAGCGGGTCTTGAACGCATCGGTTGGAAAAACACCACTGTCAAGCGGGACGTCAGGCACAGTGGGGCAGCGGTCACATTCGTTCCCGGTTAAACATGGCAAGAGGCCATCATCAGTATGAGTAAAGCACATGCGGTTCAGGTCATTGCGGTCACTGGCGGTAAAGGTGGCGTTGGCAAAAGTAGTGTGTCGGTCAACTTGGGCATTGCTCTGGCGCGAAAAGGCCGTCGGGTAGTGCTGCTTGACGCTGACTTGGGGCTTGCCAATATCGATGTATTGTTAGGGCTGAAAACCAAGCGCAATCTGCAAGACGTACTCAACGGCGACTGCGACTTGCGTGACGTGCTGGTCGATGGCCCCGGCGGCATCAAGATTGTGCCGGCCTCATCAGGCACCCAGCGCATGACCCAGCTCAGCGCCATGGAACACGCCGGACTGATACACGCCTTCAGCGACATTGCCGATCAAATCGACGTGCTGATTGTGGATACGGCCGCAGGCATCTCCGAATCGGTGGTCAGTTTTTTGCGGGCCTCCCAGGAACTGCTGGTGGTGGTGTGCGACGAGCCTACTTCGATCACCGATGCCTACGCCTTAATCAAGTTGATGAACCGCGATTACGCCACCAATCGCTTCCGGATTCTGGCCAATCAGGTGAACAGCGAACAAGAAGGCCGGCTTTTGTATGAAAAACTGACCCGGGTTACCGAGCGCTTTCTGGATGTGGCGTTACAGTATGTAGGCGCAGTGCCTTTTGACGAGGCTGTCAAAAAAGCGGTGCGGCGCCAGCAAGCGGTGTTGGAGGCTTACCCGCAAGCAAAAGCCTCGCTGGCCATCAGGGCTCTTGCTGAAGAAGTGGACCGCTGGCCGCTGCCATCATCACCGCGGGGCCATCTTGAATTCTTTGTAGAGCGGCTCGTCAACGTTTAAAACACATCCCGTACAAAAAGCGGATTTATGACATTGGCGAAAGATCTTGGAGTCTATCAACGATCGGGTGCTTCAGACGCCGCTTGGCTGATTGAAGAGCACGCGCCCCTGGTCAAGAAAATTGCCCTTCACCTGCTGGCACGATTGCCCGCCAGCGTTCAGCTGGAAGACTTGATGCAGGCCGGTATGATCGGCTTGCTTGAGGCGTCGCAGCGCTACACCACGGGCAAAGGTGCTACCTTTGAGACCTACGCCGGTATTCGTATTCGCGGCGCTATGGTGGACGACATCCGCAAGGGCGACTGGGTGCCGCGTTCAGTGCACAGAAACTCCCGGCGCATTGCCAACGCCATCAAAGCGATAGAGGGCCGAGAGGGCCGCGAAGCCCACGATGCCGAAGTGGCTGCTGAGCTGGGTATGACGCTGGCGGGATACCACAGTTGCCTGGCCGACGCCAACAGCGGTCGGCTTTTTAGTCTGGATGAGCTCAATGGTTCCGGTGCGCTGCCGATAGACCAACCACAAATGGATGACAATCCACTGCACGGGGTGTCAGAGTCTGCCTTCCGTAACAGTTTGGCGGCGGCCATTGAAACCCTGCCAGAACGTGAAAAACAGGTGCTGAGCTTGTATTACCAGGAAGAGTTAAACCTGAGGGAAATCGGCGCTGTACTGGACGTCAGTGAAAGCCGGGTCAGCCAGATTCACAGCCAGGCTGCCTTGCGCTTGCGCAGCCGGTTGGCCGATTGGAAAACGGACCCTACATGATTTTGGCGCCTGTACGGCGCAGGCAGCGATGCAACGAGATCCAACTAGATTTCACTGATTGGAGGTCCTCTTGGACAAAAATATGAAAATACTCATTGTGGATGATTTTTCCACGATGCGGCGCATTATCAAAAACCTGCTGCGTGACTTGGGCTTCACCAACACCGGCGAAGCGGACGATGGCAACACGGCATTGCCTATGCTGAAAACCGGCAAGTACGACTTTCTGGTGACCGACTGGAATATGCCCGGCATGTCCGGTTTTGATCTGATCAAGCACGTTCGCGCCGACGACCAGCTCAAGACCTTGCCGATCCTGATGGTAACGGCCGAAGCCAAGCGCGACCAGATTGTTGCTGCGGCGCAAGCCGGTGTGAGCGGCTACATTATAAAGCCGTTTACTGCTGCCGTTCTCAAAGAAAAAATCGAAAAAATCTTTGAACGAATTCAGTAACCGGGGAGTGGATACACGCCATGAGCAAGTCAACAGGCGAGCGCCAGGCGCTGGCACCAGAGCTGACGGCAAAATTACAGCAACATTCCGAACAGTTGGTTGAGAGCGTGCACGCGGGCGATTACTCTCGCGCTATGGCGATGATCAGCGAGCTTGCAGACGTGCGAGATCAGGGCCTGTACCACGAAGTAGGGCGGCTGACCCGCAGCCTGCACGAAGCCAGGCGTAATTTTCAGATTGATCCGCGCAATCCCGAACAGCAAGAGGCTCTGTCAAAAATGACCGACGCTTCTGATCGTCTTGAATACGTGGTGAAAATGACCGGCCAGGCGGCGAATCGCACCATGGATCTGGTCGAAGAAAGCATGCCGGTCGCTCGTCATTTGCAAGACGAAGCACAAGATCTGCACCAGCAGTGGCAGCGCCTGCGGCGGCGAGACATGGCACCGACCGAATTCCGCGAGTTGCACGCTCGCATGGACCGGTTTTTGGCGGCGTTGAGCACCGACGCCGGCAAACTGTACGGCAACCTCTCGGAAGTGCTGCTGGCTCAGGATTATCAAGACCTGACAGGTCAAGTGATTCAAAATGTGATTACCCTGGTGCGGAACGTGGAAGACAACCTGGTGAGCCTGGTGGTGATGGCCGGTCATGTAGACCAGTTGACCGGCACCGTGCACCAGGTTGAGGACAATCAGCCGTCGGCTGAGCAGGGAGTAGGGCCGCAGATGATGTCAGAACAACGCAAAGATGTGTTGTCTGGTCAGGATGACGTGGACGACCTGTTGTCCAGTCTTGGTTTCTGAACAATGGGGAACAAATATGTCGTTTGGTGGCGATGAAGACATCCTGCAGGACTTTTTGGTTGAAGCCGGTGAGATTCTTGAGCTGTTGTCTGAGCAGCTGGTGGACCTGGAACAGAATCCTGCCGACAGCGATTTGCTGAACGCCATCTTTCGTGGCTTTCACACGGTCAAAGGCGGGGCGGGCTTCTTGCAGTTAGAGGCTCTGGTAAACTGCTGTCACTCGGCGGAAAACGTGTTCGACACCCTGCGGAACCACAAGCGCAAAGTAACCTCTGAGCTGATGGACGTCGTTCTGAAAGCCCTGGACAACGTAAATGCCATGTTCGAAGAGGTGCGCCGGTGTGACGTGCTCACGCCGGCGCCGCAGGAGCTGATTGAGCGGCTGGATCAGCTGGCACTGCCTGAAGGCGAAGCTGCCATCTATTCAGCTGCACCCGCCGGCGCTGATCAGGGCGACATTACCGATGACGAATTCGAACAGCTGCTCGACGCCCTGAACGGCGACGATGCAGCGCCAGCGGCCGCCGGCGAAATCGCTGTGGCCAGCTCGGTTGCAAGCGACAATGGCGATATCAACGACGACGAATTCGAAGCACTGCTGGATCAGCTTCATGGCAAGGGCGGCAGCCCGACAGCGACGGCTAAAAAGCCAAAACCAGCCAAGATTCCAACAGTGGCCAAAGCTTCAGCGGAACCGGCACTTGCTAAAGCGCCGCCTCGCGATGCAGCTCCGGCCGCTGCAGAAACCAGTGTGCGAGTGGACACTAAACGCCTGGACGACATCATGAATATGGTGGGCGAGCTGGTGCTGGTGCGAAACCGCCTGCAGCGCCTGAGTGATCAAAGCGAAGACGGGCAGATGCACAAAGCGGTGGCCAATCTGGACGTGGTCACCACCGATCTGCAGGCCGCCGTCATGCAAACCCGCATGCAGCCCATCAAGAAAGTGTTTGGTCGTTTCCCGCGGGTGGTACGCGACCTCGCTCGCAGTCTGAAAAAAGAAATCAATCTGGTGATGCACGGCGAAGACACCGATCTTGACAAGAATCTGGTGGAAGCGTTGTCGGACCCGTTGGTGCACCTGGTGCGCAACTCGGTAGACCACGGCATTGAAAACCCGGCAGAGCGGGAACGGGCCGGCAAGCCCAGAGTCGGCACCATTACCTTGTCGGCGGAGCAAGAGGGTGACCACATTCTGCTGTTGATCACCGACGATGGCGCTGGCATGAACGCCGACGTGTTGCGCCGTAAAGCGGTCGAAAAAGGCATGTATGACCAAGGTGGCGCCGACCGGCTGACCGATCAGGAATGCTATAATTTGATATTTGCGGCCGGTTTTTCCACCAGAGACCAAGTCTCCGATGTGTCCGGTCGTGGTGTGGGTATGGATGTGGTGAAAACAAAAATAAGCCAGCTCAACGGCCAGCTTAACGTGGTGTCAAAGCTGGGCGAAGGCTCCAGCATTGTGATCAAAGTGCCACTGACTCTGGCCATTATGCCGACGCTGATGATCATGCTTGCTGATCAGTCGTTCGCACTGCCGTTGGTCAACGTGGTGGAAATATTCCACCTTAATCTGAACAAGACCAACGTGGTGGACGGTCGCGAGTGTGTTGTGGTGCGCGACAAAGTCTTTCCGCTGTTTCACATCAAGCGTTGGCTCATTCGTGGCGGTGCCGAAAGCGTTGAGCCGGAAAACGGCCACGTGGTGATTGTGTCTATGGGTACCCGCCAGGTCGGGTTCGTGGTTGACCAGCTTGTAGGCCAGGAAGAAGTGGTGATTAAACCTCTCGGGCGCGGGCTGCAGGGTACGCCGGGTATGGCTGGTGCCACCATTACCGGCGATGGCCGGATCGCGCTGATTATCGACGTGCCCAGTTTGCTGCAACACTACAGTTAACGCCGATACATCGCCCGGAGAAGTAAATGACGGTTTCTGTACTGATTGTTGATGATTCCAGTTTCTTTCGTAAACGCCTGAGTGAAATTCTGGGTGCGTCTGGCCAGATTACCGTAGTTGGCACCGCCAGCAACGGCCGCGAAGCCGTGGAGCAAGCAAAGAAACTGCGCCCCGACGTGATTACTATGGATTACGAAATGCCCGTCATGGACGGTATTACGGCCGTGCGGGAAATACTGCGCAGACACCCGATACCGGTGCTGATGTTTTCGTCACTTACTTATAACGGTGCGCGGGTCACCCTGGATGCGCTGGAAGCGGGAGCTGTGGATTTTCTGCCCAAGAACTTTGAGGAGATTGCGCGTAACAGCAGTCAGTTACAAAAAATATTGGTCGAACGTGTTGTCAGTATCGCCCGTAGCCGCCCCAGCAACTCCGGGGTCACTCGCGCCCATGAACCACCGGGGGCCGCGGTTGGGGCTCTGACGACGGCTGACCGCGCCGCGCCACCAGCGCTACAGCGACGCTCTATCACTGCTCGTCCTGCGGCCGCAGCAGCGGTTGCCGGCCCGGAGCGCCACCACCGGCGCGCACCCTGCAGGCACTTCACAGTGGTGGCGATTGGCACTTCTACCGGCGGCCCGGTGGCCCTGCAGAACGTGCTCATCGGCCTGCCTGCCGGCTTTCCCGCACCGCTGATTCTGGTGCAGCACATGCCCGCCAGTTTTACCCCGGCTTTTGCCGAGCGACTGAACCGGTCTTGCCAAATTCAGGTGCGCCAGGCCGAAGACGGTGATCTGTTGTGCCCCGGTCTGGCTTTGTTGGCGCCCGGCGGCAAACAGATGATGGTGGAAAACCGCGGTGGCCAAGGCCGGATACGTATATTGCCCGGCGATGACCGGCTCAATTACAAACCCTCGGTCGATGTCACTTTTGGTTCGCTGGCGCGCAGCTTTCCCGGTAAAACCTTGGGTATTGTACTGACGGGCATGGGCGCAGATGGCCGGGAAGGCTGTCGCATGATGAAACAGAGTGGCTCGATTGTGTGGTCGCAGGACGAAAAAAGCTCGGTGATTTACGGCATGCCCATGGCTGTGGCCAAGGCCGGTCTGAGTGACGAAATCCTGGCGTTGAACGATGTTTGCCAGCGACTTAAAGACGGAGTCTGCTGATGGATGTACTGAGCCTTCTTGGCGTTATTCTGGCGTTTGTGGCCATTTTGGGGGGCAATTTACTGGAGGGTGGTGCACTGGCGTCGTTGTTCAATGCGCCGGCGGCGCTGATCGTTATTGGTGGCACCCTGGCGGCCACCATACTGCAAACGTCCTGGCCGGTTCTGAAACGCGCGTGCAGCCAATCCCGCTGGGTGTTTGTGCCGCCTTTTGTCAACCTGGAAGACGGCCTCGACAAAGTGGTGAACTGGAGTGTTATTGCCCGCAAAAAGGGCCTTTTGGGGCTTGAGGGGCTAGCAGAAAGCGAGACGGAGCGGTTTGTGCAAAAAGGCTTGCTGTTGTTGGTTGACGGCGCCGAAAGCACCACTATTCGCAGCATTATGGACGTAGAGCTGGAAACCCGAGAACAGAGGGATCTGGACTCGGCGCGGGTGTTTGAAGCCATGGGTGGTTATTCGCCCACGATCGGCATTATCGGCGCAGTGATGGGGCTGATTCAGGTAATGACCAACCTGGAAGACCCGGAGTCATTGGGCAGAGGCATAGCCACCGCTTTTGTTGCCACCATCTACGGGGTGGCATTGGCAAACCTGCTGTTTTTTCCGATGGCCAATAAACTGCGCGGGCTGGTGCGCGAGCGCACCCGCTACGAAGACATGATGATCGAAGGCCTTATTGCCATTGCTGAGGGTGAAAACCCAAAATCCATCGAAATCCGCTTGAGTGGATTTCTTCCCTGATAGCGAGTGTTAATGGCTTATGCGCCGCCGCCCCCCCCAAGACGATTTCCACAGTAAAGAGCGTTGGCTCGTCTCCTACGCCGACTTCATTACCCTGTTGTTCGCGTTTTTTGTGGTGATGTATTCGGTGTCTTCGGTTAACGAGGGCAAATACAAGGTGCTGTCGAATACCTTGACCGGTGTTTTCAACGCGCCGGAACGCTCAATTGTGCCCATTACCGTCGGCGAGCAGCCGGTTGCTGTTGAGCGCACTGAAACCGATGCCGTCATCGCGCCGGTGGTTCCCGAAGCACCGTCCAATTCACCAACATCTTCCAGTTCGCCAGCACCAGACAGCGCCAGCCGGTCGCGTGCGCTTCAGGAGCTGGCCGGCCAGCTTGGGCTTAAGTTTAGTGAACTGATTGAAACCGGCGTGATATCTCTGAACGCCGATGATGAGTGGTTGCGGCTGAATTTGCCCAACAGCCTGTTGTTTGGCAGCGGCGACGCTGAACCCCATTACGATTCTTTCGCGGTGATGGAAAAAATTGCGGGCGCGCTGCGCGACGCTGACAACGCCATTCGCATTGAAGGTTTTACCGATAATCAGACCATTCGCAGCGGTCGTTTTCCGTCAAACTGGGAGCTTTCGGCCGCCCGCGCGTCGGTTTTGGTGCGCATGTTGGTGATGAACGGCATAGACCCGGCGCGGCTGGCTGCGGTGGGGTATGGCGAGCATCAGCCGGTGGCCCGCAACGATACCGACGAAGGCCGTCGCCGGAATCGTCGCGTGGTGCTGCTGATTTCCCGCGATGCCAGCATTCGCGGTGCCGTACGCTGAACCTGGCACGATTTCTGTAATCTGTCGTTTAAAAAGTAGTCTTTCTTTTAAAAAAGAGTGAACAGCGCTTTTTCAGTCGCGAATCACAACATAACGGCAATGCATTGCCGTTTGACATGCCGAGGACAGGCAGGAGAATCAAACGTGCGAATTTGGGCAGTGGCCAATCAAAAAGGTGGGGTGGGTAAAACCACCACCGTGGTTGCCTTGGGCGACTTGTTGGCCAGCCGTGGCGAGCGTGTGCTGATGCTGGATATGGATCCGCACGGTTCGCTTACCAGCTGGTTTGGCTATGATCCAGACCGCCTCAAGCACAGCCTGTTTGACCTGTTTCAGCATCAGGGAAAAGTACCTGAAGGACTGCCCGCACAGCTGATTATCGACACCGGCGTGCCCAACCTTTCGTTACTGCCGGCCAGCACGGCTCTGGCAACCTTGGAAAGGCGGATGACCGGTGTTGAAGGCATGGGTTTGTTGATCTCCCGCGCGCTGGCGCAGCTGCGGGATGATTTTGACTGTGTGCTGCTGGACAACACCCCAACATTGGGCGTACTGATGGTTAATGGCCTAGCGGCGGCACGCCATTTGGTCATTCCGGTGCAAACCGAGTTTTTGGCCATTAAAGGTCTTGAGCGCATGTTGCACACGCTGCACATGATTGGCCGTTCGCAGAAAAATCCTTTGAGCTATACCATTGTGCCCACTTTATTTGACCGCCGAACCCAAGCTTCGATCAAAAGCCTGAATCTGCTGCGTGACACCTACCCGCATCAGCTTTGGCGTTTTGCCATACCGGTGGACACAAAATTCCGTGATGCCAGCCAAGCCGGATCAGTGCCCTCAGCGATAGACGCCAACACCCACGGAGTGCGCGCTTATCGTCGCCTGCTTGACGATCTATTGGCGCAAACCGGTACCTGGCGGGAGCCGTTTGGTGGCTGACAAAAAAATGACACAGCTGGCGGATCCACAAGCCGCCATCGCCCACTATCTGGATGACCTGTTGCACACGGCCACCGATCAGGCGCAGCAGCAGGACGCGCAGTCTGCTGCCAAACCGCTGGGGGTAGTGGCGCCGCTGCCGGCCAAGCCAGAACCGGTCATTGCTAAACCGTTGGTGCAGGCCGTGGCCGTTCCGCAGCGTGCGCCAGCAGTCGGGCCGCAGGCCAGGCCTGAGTGGGCCGAAAAGCCATTTGAGTGTCTGATTTTTACCGTGGCAGGGTTGCAGCTGGCTGTGCCTTTGGTGTTGCTGGGGGGCGTTCACCGTATCGAAGACGATGTAACGCCGATGCCTGGAAGTCCGTCTTGGTATATGGGCATTCGCCCGGGTCGGGACAAAAACCTGCGGGTGGTGGACAGTGCTGAGTGGATTATGGCGGGTCGGGCGCCGGCAAACGCACGCGCGGGTTATCGGTTTGTGATACACCTTAACAACAGTGATTGGGGGCTGGCTTGTGATAACGTAGCGCAGTCTTTTATCGTCAACCCGCAGCAGGTGCGCTGGCGCACGTCGCGCAGCAAGCGGCCGTGGCTGGCTGGCACAGTGATTGAGCAGATGTGCGCGTTGCTCGACGTTCAGAGCATGGCGAATCTGCTGGCTCGCGCCGAGCGCGAACAGCACCTGGATTTAAGCTGAACAGGCCCCGGCGAGTACTCAGTGCCAACAAAGGGTAGTGCTGGCATGATTTGTGCTCCCCGTACAGCGTGCAGGGGCGTTAATGATGATTTTTTGACGGTCAGGCTGCCCGCACAGCAGCCGTACATGGAGATTGAACACAATGGCAGCCCCAAGCGGACAGCAAACCCAGGCCCAAGACGACGAGGTGTTGCAGTACGTAACTTTTCGTCTGGACGATGAAACTTACGGCATCAACGTCATGCAGATTCAGGAAGTACTGCGTTACGGCGAGATTGCACCGGTACCAGGTTCACCAGATTACGTCTTGGGCATCATCAACCTGCGCGGCAACGTGGTAACGGTGATTGATACCCGTCGGCGTTTTGATTTGAACGATGCCGACATCACCGACGCCAGCCGCATTGTGGTAATGGAGTCCGCCGATCAGGTGATGGGTATTCTGGTGGACTCGGTGGCCGAAGTGGTTTACCTCAAGTCCAGTGAAATCGAAGCCGCGCCCAATGTAGGCAGCGAAGAAAGTGCCCGTTTTATTCAGGGCGTGTGCAACAAAAATGACGAGCTGATCATTCTGGTCGAGTTCGACAAGATGCTGACAGACCACGAATGGGCGGACATCTCGGCGCTGTAAGGTATTAAGCCGGCAGCGAACGCAGATCGACACCCTGACGCAGACCAAGGAGATGTTGCGATGTTTGCTGATGTATTGGCCGAGATTCCTCAATGGTTGCCCTGGATTTTGGTCGCTATGGCTCTGTTTTTGCTGATGGCGCAAACGGTCTTGCAGGGGCGGCAGCTGCGGGGGTTGCAGGCGGCGTTAAAGAGCCGCTGTGACATTCTTGGCCGCGAACTGCATGCCACTGCCAGCACCGGCATGGGGGTAGGCCAGCGTTTGGTCGCCTGCGAACGCCAGCTGTACGAACTGCGAACCACCATCGAAGAGATGCGCCAGAACGATCCGCTGCGGGTGTCTTATGACGAAGCCGCAAGGCTGGTTGATCTGGGCGCCGATATCGACGATCTGATGAACACCTGCGGCATTTCCCGGCCCGAGGCAGAACTGGTGTCGGCCCTGAAAAAACGCGAGGCGGCCTGAACCCTGGTTTTGGCGTCATTGAGCGGCGTCTTCCGGTGCCAAGCCCTGTATGTGAAAGGCGAAGGCCAGAATTTCTGCCACCAGCTGGTACAGCTGTTCGGGGATTTCATCGTTCAGCGACAGGCGTGCCAGAGTGCTGGCCAGCTCAGCGTTTTCGTACAAAGGCACTCCGTGTTCGCGGGCAATGCGAATAATGTCGTCCGCAAGCGCGTGATTGCCAACAGCGCTGATGATGGGCGCCCGCTCACCGTCGTATTTTAACGCGACGGCCGCTGACGCCTGTTGCGGTTCGTTGTTTTTGCTCATGCTTTGGTATCCACCAGTCGATGGCGTAGTTGCGTCGCTATTGGGCCCGGATTGCCCTGGCGACACTCCAGATCCGTTACTTCGAGCCCCAGATCAGTCAGGCTGCTGCGCAGCAGCGGCAGTTGTTGGTGCACCTGGCGCAAGGTGTCTGGTTTCTCGGCCCACACCAGAGCGCTCACCGTTTGTTGGCGCAGGCTTACTTCGAATTGCAGCGGGCCGGCCGGGTCCAGATCCATCGCCAGTATCAGGCGCCACTCGCTAGCGCTTGCCCGTGATGGTTCGCGGTTGCTGTCGTCTTTGCCCGGATGCTGTTCAATCCGCAGTTGCGCCAGCTTGGGTTGCTGCTGCGGGGTCATCCACGGCAGCTCCAGTAACAGCGTGTTCGTGGGCGCGCCGGCATCTGTACCACCGCGAGCGTTCAACACTTGGGTATGCAGCTGGTTCACGGTAATGCGGTTGAGCATGCCGGCCAAAATTCGCAGCAGTTGCCCGACGTTGGGCGGTTCTTCTCTGGCGCTACTACCGGTGCTGGCCTGAGCCACGGCGAACGCGCCGGGAAATTGCAACGGGGCCTGAACCAGCGCTGGGCTGGCCAAAGGTGTCAACCGGCTGAACTGCTCTGGCCCTTGGCCCTGCTGTGCCAGAAGCGCGGTAATTATCCGGCCAATGGCCAGTTTCAGATCGGGTAAAGCTGCCGACGGCGCTGCCGCCAGTCGTGCCTCTGCAAACAGTCCGCTTTCGCTCAGCCATTGCCGTACCTGTTGCACCGCCGCGGTCTGCTGGCCAGCCCCGGGCGTAAGCCGATTGCTGGCGGGTAAACGCGCAAATAATTGTTCCAGAGCTTGACGCGCCGCTTGCGGCAGAGGCCGCGCAGCGGCGTCCGAGACCGCCTGCGAGGGCCGTTGGCCGGGCGGTGTGTCGGCTCTCACACCTTGCTGCAAGCCGGCCATCAGTCGGGCCAGTCCATTGTCAAGGCTGTGCTGCCAGGGCAGTCGTTGCACCAGGGCCTGTGCCAGGCTGACTTCCGGAGCGGCTGCCAGCTTGCCCATCAGCTGCAATTCGTTGCCTGCACGCAGCACTTTTATCCAGTCGCCGGCCTGAAGTTTGATTTCACCAACACTGGCCTGAACTTGAAGCGGTTTGCCGCGTATATTGAGCACAAGCTCGGTGCCGCCGTTCTGGCGTTTGATGACGTCGGTGACCTTTGCCAGCAGGCTTTCGTTACGACCCATTTGCAATTGATCCAGCACCCGCTGGGCGCTTAGCGTAGATGAGTGAGCGGATGGGTGAGTGGATTGAAGAGTGGATTGAAGAGTGGATTGGGGTGGGTCGGTGGGAAGTTTCATTGCTACCAAATTGACCTGGAAATGGGCAATCAGCGCCTGCTTTCGCTACAATGCGCCGCGCCAATATTGAACACACACGATGCCAGCCTACGTTGCATCGATACGGAACCGGGGCTTGGATGTCTGAACCGCTGCTACAGGCGATCAATTTACAGTGTGAACGCGACCAGCGAGAGCTGTTCCGTGATTTATCGTTTTCCATACTGCCCGCAACTGTGACCCGTGTCGAGGGTGCCAACGGCTCCGGTAAAACCACGTTGCTGCGTATTTTAGCCGGTCTTAGCGATGCCTGGGCGGGTCAGTTGTTGTGGTGCGGCAAGCCGCGTGCCCGTATGCGCGAGTCGTTTTTGCGCAATGTGCTGTATCTGGGCCACCGGCCGGGTATAAAGCCGTTGCTGTCGCCGCTGGAAAACCTGCGGGCGCTAATGGCCGGTCGCCGCCCGATAACCGACAAAGTCCTTACGCAGGCGCTCACAAGAACCGGTCTGGCGGGCTACGAACAGGTGCCGTGCCAGAACCTCTCAGCCGGTCAGCAACGGCGGGTAGCACTGGCGCGTCTGTTGGTTGCCGACGAGCCTCTTTGGCTGCTGGATGAGGTGTTCACTGCCATTGATGCGAGCGGCGTGGCGGCTATCGAAAACCTGCTGCAAGAGCGCGCCGCTGAGGGCGGTGCCGTGGTGTTTACCACCCATCACAACGTACAGATTGCAGGTACAAAGCGACTGGTGCTTACACCAAGGGCCGTTGGTTACGATGATTAAACCTCTGGATCAGGCCGTCGGTTCGGTTGAAGCGATGAAAGCGGTGTTTGCTCGCGACATGAAAGTGGCCTTTCGCCAGCGTCAGGATTTGCTCAACCCTTTGCTGTTTTTCACGATGGTGGTGACTCTGTTTCCGCTCGGCGTGAGCCCGGAAATCTCATTTTTGCAGGAAGCCGGGGCTGGCATCTTGTGGGTGGCGGCACTGTTATCGGTGCTGCTGTCGCTGGATCATCTGTTTCGTCACGACTTTGACGACGGCACACTGGAGCAGCTGGTGCTGCAGCCACAGCCTCTGTTTTTGCTGGTGTTGGCCAAAACCATGGCGCACTGGGTACTGACCGGATTGCCGCTGGTGTTATTAGCGCCGGTTTTGGGCGTAATGGTGCATCTGGACGGGAACTCTATCGCTATTTTGTGTCTAACGCTGCTAATGGGTACGCCTGTTCTTAGTTTGATTGGTGCGATTGGTGCGGCGTTAACTCTGGGTTTGCGATCAGCAGGTGTACTCTTGTCACTATTGATTATTCCGTTGTACATTCCGGTGCTGATTTTTGGTACTGGCACCGTTGCCGCCGCCACCGAAGGTGCTCCGGTTGGCGCCTATTTGGCGTTGCTGGGCGCATTTCTGGCGTTGGCTTTGACTCTGGCGCCTTTTGCCAGCGCAGCGGCTCTGAAAGTCAGCCTGTCAAACAGCTGACAAACCGATTCAAACAGAGGCAAGGTATTTAACTGATGTGGCAATTTTTTTACAAGCTGGGATCGCCAAAATGGTTTTATGGGATTGCCGCCCGGCTGATGCCCTGGTTGCTGGTAATGGGATTGCTGGGTCTTGGCGTCGGCTTGGTGTGGGGCCTGGCGTTTGCGCCTAAGGATTACCTGCAGGGCAACAGTTACCGCATTATTTTTATTCATGTGCCGTCGGCGTTTTTGGCCCAGTCGGTTTACATCATGATGGCCTCGGCTGCGGTGGTTACACTGGTGTGGCGTATGAAGCTGGCCGACGTGTTTGTCAAAGCTGCAGCGCCGGTGGGCCTGGTACTTACTTTTATATCGCTGTTCACAGGCGCGGTTTGGGGCAAACCCACTTGGGGCACTTGGTGGATCTGGGACGCGCGGCTGACATCGATGCTGATCCTGTTGTTTCTATACGGTGGGGTGATCGCTCTTGACCGCGCCATTAATGATGAAAAATCGGCGGCTCGCGCCGTGGCTATATTGGTGCTGGTGGGCGTGGTGAACATTCCGATTATCAAATACTCTGTGGATTGGTGGAACACTCTGCACCAGCCGGCCACCTTCAAGCTGACCGAGAAACCCAGCATGCCGGCGGAAATGTGGGTGCCGCTACTGTTGTCGGTCATTGGCCTGTATTTATTGTTTGGCTGGCTGGCGTGTCTGCGTATGCAAACGGAAATTCTGATACGGGAGCAGCGTACCCGCTGGGTACAGGACCTGTTTCATGTGAACGGAGGTGCCAGATAATGGCGTTTGATTCCTTCGGTGTGTTTTTGGCGATGGAAGGCCATGGGCCCTATGTATGGGCCAGTTACGGTGTATTTTTTGTACTGATGGCGGTGTTGATGGTGGGGTCTTATCGGCGCCGTAATGCGGTGCTGAAAAGTTGCCGTCAGCACGTCGGTTCCCGCTCTTTGCGGGCGCCAAAACCAGATTCGGATGTGGCGCCGGCGGCAGCGGCCAGCTTCACCCGTGTTGATGCTTCCCAAGACTGAGTGGCTGAAAAACCATGCACCCGATCCGTAAAAAACGTTTGACCATTGTGCTGTTCTTGCTCGCCGGCCTCGCCGTGGCGGTAGGCTTGAGCACCTACGCCCTGCGCCAGAACATTAATCTGTTTTATGATCCCACCCAGATCGCCGCGGGAGATGCACCGGCGGATGTGCGCATTCGTGCGGGTGGAATGGTGGAAGAGGGTTCTGTGTTGCGCGATACGGAAAGCCTGAAAGTGGCTTTCAAGGTGACCGATTTTACCGAATCGGTCACCGTTGAGTACGTGGGCATCCTGCCTGACCTGTTTGCCGAAGGGCAGGGGATTGTGGCCATGGGTAGATTAAACAGAGAAGGCGTGTTCTTGGCTGATCAGGTGCTGGCCAAACACGATGAAAACTACATGCCACCGGAAGTGGCTGACGCTCTGGCGAAAGCCTCCGAAAGCCGCGATATCGCGGCTGAAGCTACTAAAACCCTGACCAACTGATGCCCGTCAAACACCCGATACGCAGGGATGTGCGGCAAGTGTGTGGTGTATGGCAAATATGTGGAGTATGGAAAATATGATGTATCCGGAACTCGGACAGTTTGCGCTCATTCTGGCGCTGCTGTTGGCGGTGTTGCTGTCGGTAGTGCCCCTGGTGGGCTCGGTCACCGGCCGCGATAGCCTGCAGGCGTTTGCCCGACCGCTGACGGCGGGCATGTTTGTCTTTGTCGCCGTGGCCTTTGGTATTTTGACCTACGCCTTTATGGTGGATGACTTTTCGGTGGCTTATGTCGCCAACAACAGCAACAGCCTGTTGCCCTGGTATTACAAATTCAGCGCGGTGTGGGGCGGTCACGAAGGCTCGCTGCTGCTGTGGATTCTGATGCTGGCGGGTTGGACCCTGGCGGTAGCGGTGTTTTCCCAGCGCCTGCCCACGGTGATGGTGTCCCAGGTGTTATCGGTGCTGGGCTTCGTATGCGTTGGTTTTTTGCTGTTCATTGTTATGACTTCAAATCCGTTTGAGCGAATACTGCCGAACATTCCCACAGACGGCGCCGACCTGAACCCGCTGCTGCAGGATTTTGGCCTGATTATTCACCCGCCCATGCTGTACATGGGCTATGTTGGCTTTTCAGTGACTTTTGCCTTTGCCATTGCGGCACTGATTAACGGCCGCCTGGACGCCGCTTGGGCGCGCTGGTCGCGGCCCTGGACCACCGTTGCCTGGGCTTTCCTGACCGTCGGCATTGCCTTGGGCAGCTGGTGGGCTTATTACGAGCTTGGCTGGGGTGGCTGGTGGTTCTGGGATCCGGTTGAAAACGCGTCTCTACTGCCCTGGTTGTCGGGTACCGCACTGATTCACTCGCTGGCGGTGACGGAAAAACGCGGCGTGTTTAAAAGCTGGACTGTGTTGCTGGCCATTGTGACTTTCGCTTTGAGCCTGCTCGGCACCTTCCTGGTGCGCTCTGGCGTACTGACCTCGGTGCACGCGTTTGCCTCGGACCCCGAGCGCGGCACCTTCCTGCTGGCTTTGCTGGCCATCACGGTGGTTGGTAGCCTTATTTTGTACGCGGTTCGGGCACCCACTGTGCACGTGCGCGTCCGTTACGGTTCCATGTCGCGGGAAATTTTCCTGCTGCTGAACAACGTCATGCTGGTGTCGGCCACCTTGCTGGTGGCGGTGGGCACGCTGTATCCGCTGGTGCTGGACTCATTGGATATGGGCAAGCTGTCTATCGGCGAACCGTTTTTTAATTTGACCTTTACTCCGTTGGCCATCGCCGCCGGATTGTTAATGGGTGTGGGTATTTTTTCACGCTGGAAGAAAACCGACGCTGGCTGGCTGGCGCGCAAACTGCTGTGGCCGCTGGCCCTCAGTATTTTGATCAGCGCCGCGGCGATTGTCGGTTACGGTGAGTTCAAGATTATGGCTTTTCTTGGCATTTTCACTGCGGTGTGGGTGGCTGTAGCCACGTGCTGGGACCTGTGGGACAAGTCGAACTCACGTAAGGGCCGGATTCATGGGCTTAAGCGCCAGTCGCGCAGCTATTACGGCATGGTACTGGGGCATCTGGGCCTGGCGATGATCATCGCAGGCGCCACGGTGGTGTCTAATTACGGCATTGAGCGCGACGTGCGTATGGAGCTGGGCGACGTTGCCACCGTGGGCGACTATCAGTTTGTGTTCACCGACGTTGGCCAGCGCCAGGGTGCAAACTTTACCGCCGCGTACGGCGGGTTTGACGTGCTGTTGGACGGTCGCAAAGTGGCCGAGCTGCACCCGGAAAAACGCCAGTACTCGGTGGGTATGAGCGTAATGACCGAAGCCGACATAGATGCGGGCTTTACCCGCGATATTTTTGTCGCTATTGGCGAGCGCATCTCGGACAACGCCTGGGCCATTCGCCTGCAATACAAGCCGTTGATTCGCTGGTTGTGGCTGGGGGCTTTCATAACAGCGCTTGGCGGCTTTCTGGCAGTGAGTGACAAACGCTACCGTATCCGTGAGCGGGCAACCGAGCCAAAAGCCAAACTTGACGACAGTGGCTCCCTTGTCGCAAGTCCGCTAATGACGTCGGCTACAACACCGGTGATGACGTCAGAGGCCCGGTCTTGATGAAGCGGGTCCTGTTGTTTTTGCCGTTGCTGGTGGCTCTGGTTTTAGGCGTGTTGTTGTTTTCCGGCATTGGTAAAGACCCAACAAAACTGGATTCAGCCTTGGTGGGTAAAGCCGTGCCGGAGTTTGCCCTTGAGGACCTGCATCGGCCAGAGGTGCAACTCAGCCGGCAGGTGTTCCAGGGTGAACCCAGATTGTTAAACGTGTGGGGCACCTGGTGCCCGTCGTGTCGCGACGAGCACGCTGATTTGATGTGGCTGGCCGAAGACGAAGGCGTGCCCATTGTGGGGCTGAACTACAAAGACCAGCGTGCCAAGGCCAAAGCATGGCTAGAGCGCCTGGGCGACCCCTACAGCACCAATGTTTATGATCCCAAGGGCAGTCTGGGCTTTGACCTGGGTGTGTATGGCGCTCCGGAAACGTTTGTAATCGGTGCAGACGGCACGGTGCTGCATCGCCACGTGGGCGTGGTAAACAAGCAGGTGTGGGAGGAGACATTGCGGCCTCTTTTGAACCAGGCGGGAGGCCGGTACTGATGACGATTGTCAGTCTATTGAGCCGCTTTGCGCCGGTGTGGTTGGCAGCCCTGCTGATTGTTCTGGCACTGCCGGCACAGGCGGTAGTGCGCGACGTTTATAGCTTTGACACCGAGGAAAAGCAGCAGCGATACCAGACCATGATCATCGAGCTGCGCTGCCCCAAGTGCCAGAACCAGAACATCGCTGACTCCAATTCGCCAATTTCCGAGGACATGCGTGACGAGGTCTTTCAGATGATGACAAGCGGCGCCAGTGACGTAGAAATCATGGATTCGCTGGTTGGTCGGTTTGGTGAGTTTATCCGCTATAAGCCTTTAGTCGAAAAGCGCACCTTGTTGTTGTGGGCAACACCGGCCATTTCAGTGTTTGGCGGCTTTTTAATCGTGGGCGGTATTGTTTTGCGTTCGCGCCGCAATGACCAGATTGACAGCGAACTGAGCGCTGAAGAACGGGCGCGAGTGGAGAAAATTATGGACGGGCACAGCGGCAAATCGGATTCACAGACGTAACGCCCAGAACAGACCGCAATCACATTTAACGATTTTCTCTCACCGGTAACGGGATTTTCATGAGCAATATGTTTTGGATTGCCGCCTCTTTATTAATTGTGCTGGCGTTGGCCTTTGTGCTGTATCCGGTTTTGTTTCACCGCTCTGGCCGGAACCAACAGCTAGACCAGCGCAATCAGAATCTGCTGGCCTACCGCTCACGCATGCAGGAACTAGACGCCGAATACGAAGCCAGAATGCTTGATCAAGACAACTATCAACAATTAAAAACCGAGCTTGGTGGTTCTATGCTCGATGACATTCCTGAAAATGAAACGCCTAGGGCCTCAACCCCCGGCCGTAAAACCGGGATGGCGGTGGCGCTGTTGTCCATTTTGGCGATTCCTGCTTTGACCCTTGTATTGTATGAGCGTTGGGGTGCTATGGATCAGGTAGAGCAGTTCATCACCATGGAGCAGTTGGGCAGCGGTGATGACGCCGACCGCGAGCAACAGATGGCGTCGCTGGCGGCGCAGTTGCAAGCCAAGCTGGAAGCCAGCCCGGACAACCCTGACGGTTGGGCCATGCTGGGGCAAACCTATATGCGCATGGAAAAATACCCGCAGGCGGCACAGGCGTATCAGCGCTTGGAGCAAAGCGTAGAGCGCGCCGGCGCTGATGATCCGTCCCGTGCCATGGCTTTGGGCCTGGCCGGCCAGGCGATGTTTTTCCAATACCAAGGGGCGATGAACGCGGAAGTGCAACAGGTCATCACCCGCGCGCTGGAGCTTGATCCAAACGAGGTTAATGCTCTTGGCCTGCTGGGTATTAACGCCTTTAGCCAGGAAAAATACCGCGAGGCGATTGGCTTCTGGCAACGCATTGTGGAGGTGGCGCCAGACCATCCGCAGCGCGATTCTATTGAGGGTGGTATGAGTGAAGCCTACAACCGTTTGGGTGAAACACCGCCCGCGAGTCTTCTGGCATCGGTTCAGGCATCCGGTCAACCGCCTGCTCAGACCCCCCTGAAGAGTGACGGCCCTGGTGTCACCGTAAGCGTTAGCCTGGACCAGACTTTCTGGAGCGACGTACCCGCCGACACTACGCTGTTCGTGTTTGCTCGCCAGGCCAGCGTTAACAGTGGTCCACCGCTGGCGGTTGCGCGTTTCACGGCCGCTGACATGCCGTTAGAAATTCGCTTGGACGACTCTATGGCAATGTCTCCGCAGAACATGATTTCTTCGGTTGAAAAAGTGATGGTCACGGCGCGTTTAAGCCCCAGTAGCAATGTTACGGCCCGCGCCGGAGACTGGCAGGGCAGCTTGGCCGCGCCGGCTACGGTAGCCGCTGGTGAGGAAACGCCTCTGACGCTAGTGATTAATAGCCTCTTAATCGAATGAGCATGGCTTCGCCGCGGTCGTTTTCGCCACCTTGGTGGCTTGCAACGGCCCACACCTGAGTGGCGCTACTTTTGCGAAGCATCAATGGCGGGCGGGTACAGCGGCGATAGATCATTGCTTGCCACCTGACTGGCTGGCCTGCGCCCTAGCTCACGGATTGCCTGTTGCAGCTGTGCTGGGTTATCCGACGCCTTGTCTTCCAACGGTTGCTTGGCGCTGTAACGCCGCCGTTCAAGCGTGGCTAGAGCGTCAGTGAGCGGCGCCAAATGACAGAATTCTGCCACTTGGCGCCAGCTTTTAAATCCTTTGTCCGGATACCGGCGATTCATCCACCGCAGCAACAGCCGCGGTGTGTCTGGACTGTTGTTGCCGGCAGCGGCCAGTAGTTCGTTGTAGAGCCGTGAGTCGTCTGGCCCGAAGTTGTTCTTGGCTGCCTTGTTAGCTTGATAAAGCACGCGCTGTGCGCGCCAGAACAAACCCGCTGTAGTACCCCAGCCAACGGCCATAAACAGCGCCAGCCAAGGCCAGAAAACACCGCCGCCAGCGGTGTCTTGGCCGTTTGTGTCCGACTCTGGACCCGCGGCGCTATTCACATTTTCATCGACAGCGGTGACCGCCGGAGCTTGAGCCTGGACTTGGACCTGAGCATTGAAGCCTGAACCGGGCGCAACCACCAGTATGCGCGCTGGAATAATCGCGACTTTTTCTGAATCACTTGCGGTATCCCACCAGGGAACGCGCACCTCGGGCAGGCGCAGTTCGCCGGCTTGCACCGGTACCAGAGCGCTGGCCTGTTGCAGCATAGACCTCAGGCCATCGGCGCTGATGTCGGTGGCGCGTTTGGCAGGCTCTGGATAACTGCGCAGTCCGGGCGCTGTCGGAGCCGGAAAGGGTGGCAGCGTGGTATCTGGCAAGCCGTTGGCGCGCAGGGTTAGCTGGCGGGTCAGATTTTCACCTCTGGTGATGCGGTTATCGTCAGACAGTCCATTTTCTTCCAGTGTTAGCTCCGTTGCGGGCAGCCAGACGCTGCCACTGAATCGCGGCGGTATGTCTTTCACCGGCAGGTCAAACAGTTGTTCGCTGTTACGGAGGTTCTGCAAGCGGCCGTTGGCGTCGCGCAAGCTGCCTTCAAATTCTATAGGCGCCACACTGAGCCTGCCGGGGGTTTGCGGGTAAACCGCGTAACGGCGCTCAATCATGCGGTAGCGTTGATTATCCCGCACCCGCGAGTATTCCTGTTGTGGGCCCAAGGACTCAATTGTTGCGTTATTGCTGACCGGTTCTGACAATTCGCCGCGGATGAGCTCATTGCTGAAGTACAGCTGTACCGTCAGCAGCAGCTGCTCCTGCACATACAGTTCGGCTTTGTCGGTGGAGAGTTCTATAAAACTCTTGCGCATGTCTGCAGTCGGGCTTTGCGCCCACGCCGGCAACGCCAGCAGGCAAAAGACGATGATCAAAAACCGACCAAAGCCACGGCAATTGCCGTAATCGCCATCATGCCGCTGCAACGGCGCCACGAATGCGTTGTTGCGCTCTACCATGGTGTGTCGTCTCTGTCTGCTGGTGTCTGCCGTTGGCGGTATTGCTGAAGGAATTTCTGCTGCAGCAGACCGCCAGGGTCGTCTGGTACCCGTCTTAAATACTGCTCTTGGCTTTGGCTCAGTGGGGCTTCACGAGTACCTGCCAGGGCCTGTTCCGGGCCAGACTCTTTAGCAGGCTCACTCTCGAGCTCAGCCCTTGATTTTTTATCAATTTCGGCGTCGAGCCCTGCGCTATCGCCGTTGCTGTCCGACTGCTGATTGCGCCCGTTTTCACTTTTCCCCGGGCTTTTGGAACCCCTGGAATTTTTGGAGTTTTCTGCACTCTCAGGATTTTCGCCGTTTTGTGGCTGCCCGTCCTGACTGTCAGAGCCCGAGTCCTGCTTGGATGACGGATCTTGCTGTTGACCTTGTTCTTGCTGCTGTTTCTGTTGCTGGAGCAAGTTGGCAACCAACGCTCGGTTGGCAAGAGCGTCCGGGTGTTGGGGCTGCAGAGCAAGCGCTTGGTCGTAGGCGGAAATGGCGGATTCCAGTTCGCCCGCTTGGGCCAATGCGTTGCCCCGGTTGTAGGCGCCGTTGGCTCCGGGCACTTCGGCGAAGCGCTCACCGGCGGCCTCGAACTTGCCGCTGCGATAGAGCGCCGCGCCTTGCCACTCGGGCGCTTGCAGCTGCTCTGCGGCCTGTTCTGGGTTCTGCCTGATCAGCGCGGGTGCACGCTGATCTTCACGCTGCCACAGCTCGCCCCAGCTAAGGGCTTGCGCAGGCTGCGGCAGGGTGGGTAGCAAGGCCATGGCGAACAGCGCCAAAGCGCCGCGGCGCCATATCAGCAGTAACAAGGGAAGGGCCAGCCAAAGTAGCCAGTAGCCGTCTTGCTGCCATTGTGACTGTTGGCGTGTTTTTGCAGGATCGCGTTGTGCTGCGTCGGTTTTGGCGAAAGCCGCGTTTAAGCCGCTGATCGCCAGTGCGCTCAGGTCACGGCCATCCAGCGTCAGGGTCGCGCTCCTGCCGCCATTGGCGCCCGCCAGCTCGGCCAATGCCTGGGGCGCTGCCTGACTGATCACAATGCGCTCGCCGTCACGAATAAACCCGCGCTCGGCCAAGGGGATCGGGCCACCGGCGCGGGTACCAACGGTGAGGGTGTCAAGCCGGAAACGGCTGCCTGTCAGCAGTTTGGTAATGGCCTGGCGGTAACGGGGCTGCACGTCGTCTGTGATTAACAAAATGCGGCCGTTGCCGGGCGCTCCGCGTTCGAGCAGCTCCATGGCTTTGCCCACCGCCAGATCGGCGCGGTTGCCTGCGGCTGGCATCATCAGCGGGTCGAGAACGACGAGCATGGATTCGGTCGTGACCCTGTCGTCACTTAACGGCGTTACGCTGTGGGCGTCTGCTGCGTAAACCACCAGAGCTGTGAGGCTGCCTTGGCGCGCGGCAAGAATGTCGCGAATTTTGCGTTTGGCCAGAGTCAGGCGGTTGGGTTCCACGTCGGTGGCCAGCATTGACAGTGATAGGTCGAGCACTATCACCAGGCTGCCGGTGGGCGGTGCCGCGGGGCTTGGTGCCTGACGCCAAACCGGGCCGGCCAGGGCCAGACCGATCAGCGCCAACGCCAGCACAGCTGCCAGCGGGCTGGTGATCCGTGGCACTCTTCTTAGCGCTTTTCTTGGCACTCTTCGCTGGTCCGCAATGCTGTGCCGCGGCGGCAGCAGCGGTACCAGAAGATGCCGGGGTATCAGCGCCGACCAGCCGCTGTCGCCGTCACCGCGATGCCGGGCAAGCCAGTACATCAGGGGTGTGGCCAGCAACAACAAAAGCCACCACGGCCGCAGCCACTGTAACTGCGACATTATCAGCTCAGACATAGGGCTGTCTCTTTGTTGTGGGGCCGTGGCGAAGCGGCTGCTGGTGTCGCTTTTGGTAGCGGCGGAACAACAGCGCAAACAGCCATAGCGTTACGGCCAGTGCCGCCGGCCAGACATAATATTCGCGCACCGGTCGGTAAAACTGACCTTCTTGAAGGGTTGGTTCGAGCTGGTTAATGCTGGCGTAAATACCGCCAAGCTCGGCCAGATTACGAGCGCGAAAATATTGGCCTCCGGCCTGCTGCGCCATGCGCGTTAGCAGGGCCTCGTCTAAATCTCGTGACGGATTGCGCCGCAGCAGTCCGCTGATGGCGCTATTCGCGCCGGCGCCAATACCGACGGTGTAAAGCCGCACGGCACTGGCCTGTGCCAGCTCACTGGCTTTGTCAGGCGTTATTTCGCCGGCGGTATTGGCGCCGTCGGTCAGCACAATGGCCACTCGTTGCTCCAGGGGCCGTTCGCGCAGGCGCTTCACCGCAAGCCCAACGGCGTCGCCAATGGCGGTCGCGTTCCCGGCCATGCCGAGGCCGGCTTCTTGCAGCAAGACGTTTACCGTTGTTCGGTCAAAGGTCAAGGGCGCTTGTACATAAGCCTGGCTGCCAAACAGAATAAGGCCCAGGCGATCGCCTTGGCGCTGATCAATAAACTCGGCCAGCACCTGTTTTACCGCCTGCAATCGGTTAATCCGTTGGCCTTGGCGCACCATATCGGGCTCGTCCATGCTGGGTGAAATGTCGACCACCAGCATCAGGTCGCGCCCTGTTGTCGGCATTTGCCGAGCATCGGCCACCACTTGCGGCCGCGCCAGCGCCAGCACCAATAGTAGCCAGCCTGACAGTGTGAGCAAACGCAGCCATACAGGGTTTTTGACGCCATACTGGGTTACCCCGGGCATGTCGGCTAACCAGTGCCCCAGAGGCATTACCGGTGCCTGCACGGGTTGGGCTGCGCGGCGCCGCCAAAGCAGGGCCAGCGGCAGCAACGCAAGCAACAGCACCCAGGGATAAGCCAGCGTCATGGCGCTCCCCGCAGTTGTTTTTTATGGTCTTGCAGCCAGCGCCCAGCAAAGGCTAGCGCGCGCTGCGGGTCGCAGTTGCTGTGGGGCTGCCAGCAGGCGTTCACCATTGTGGTAAGCAGGTCTGCGGCAACGGCGTGAGCGCTGTTGCGCTGCAAAAACGCGACCCACTCGTCGCCGCTCAGGGCGGCGATCGGCTGCAGTGGGTAAGCGTCACGGGCCACACGTTTTAGCAATGCGTTAAGCTGGCTGAACCAGGCGGGGCTGTTTCTCGGTTGCGTCCGCAATGCCGCCAGTTCCCGTTGAACGGTCTGCCAGCGCCGGTTGCGCTGCTGCCAGCGTTGCCATCCGCGCACGGTCAGCGTCAGGCAGAGCAAGCCCGTCGCGGCCAGTAACCACCAGCCGGGTGCTGGCGGCCACCAGCCTGCGCTCACGGGTAAATGGATATCGCGCAGTTGTTGCAGCGAGTTGATCATATCGGTGGCGTTAGGGTTGTTCATCCGAGGCGGCCCCCGCTGGCCATCAGCGCACGCAGCGCGAAGCGCGGATGGTCGCCAGTAGACACATCAATGCTGTTGACCGCCGCCACGCGCAGGCAATGTTGCAACCGCTCCTGGTGCTGGCCCATACGCTGCTGCCAGGCCTTGCGAAATGCGTTATCCGCGGCGTCAAACCACAGCGGTCCAGTGGCGCTGGCCACCGCAAACTGGCCGTGCCGGGGCAATGCCTGCTCTAACGGATCACTGATGTGAACGGCGCTGACGCCGTTGTGCTGAGCCAGCCTGCCCATTAAGCCAGCGCTGTGCTCGCTCAGTTGCATAAAGTCACTGATGATGAAAATTCGGCTGCCGGTGCGCGCAACGCGACACGCTTCCGCCAGTGCGTTGTCCAGCGAACCCGGCTCTGCTCGCGGCGCGTTCGGGCTGGGATGAAACTGGCCGGGCTGATGTTGCAGGCGGGCAAGGTTGTCTAGCAGTCGCAGCACTGAGGTCTTGCGCCGTGCCGGGCGCTGCAAGGTTAACAGCTGGCCGTTGAACACCAGACCGCCTACCCGGTCGCCGCCAAAAAGCGCAACCCAAGCCAGCATGGCAGTCGCCTGGGCGGCGCGTACCTGCTTGTAGGCGCCGGTACTGGCAAAGAACAGCGACGGGCTTACGTCACACAACAGCAGAACCGGGCGCTCTCGCTCTTCTTCGTAAATTTTTGTGTGGGCCTGTTGTCGCCTTGCCGTTACTCGCCAGTCAATGGTGCGAATGTCATCGCCTGGCTGATATTGCCGAACTTCGGCAAACGCCATGCCGCGGCCTCTTTGTGGCGAGGCGTAAGCTCCGGCTTGGCGGCTACGGTTGGCCTTGGCCGATGGCAGCCGCAGCGTACGAGCCTCTGCCTGCAGCTTTACCAGCGCAGCCAATGGCAGCGCGATGTCGTGCGCGGCAGAAGTCGATACATTGGGTGTGTTACGGTGAGTCATGGGCGGGTTATGCCGTTACCGGCAGACATTCAAGCAGTCGCCGCAAAAAATCATCGGTGCTAATGCCCTCAGCCTGGGCGTCAAAGTTTAGCAGCACCCGATGGCGTAACACGTCAAAAGCCACATTGCGGATGTCGTCCGGGGTGACATAGTCGCGTCCGTCAAGCCAGGCCAGGGCGCGGCTGCACCGGTCCAATGCGATGGTGCCCCGCGGGCTGGCGCCAAAGCTGGCCCAGCGTGCCAGCTCCGCGCTCAATTGTGCAGGCTTGCGAGTGGCCAGCACCAGCGCCAGTAAATAATCTTCAACGGCTTCTGCCATGTGTACGTCGGCCACTTGTTGGCGCGCGGCAAACACCTCGCTGGCACTCACACGTTGGGTAACGGCGGCCGCAGGCTGGCGAAAGTCGCGGCGCGCCAGGTGCAGAATCTGGCGTTCGGCGCCGGCATCGGGGTAATCAATCAACACGTGCATCAGAAAGCGGTCGAGCTGGGCTTCCGGCAGGGGGTAAGTGCCTTCCTGCTCTATTGGATTCTGCGTCGCCATCACCAGAAACAGCGGTTCCAGCGCAAAGGTGTTCATGCCTACGCTGACCTGGCGTTCGCCCATGGCTTCCAACAGCGCCGACTGCACTTTGGCCGGGGCGCGGTTTATTTCATCGGCCAGCACCAGGTTGTGAAACACCGGGCCGCGCTGGAATTCGAAAAGACCGGTTTCTGCGCGATAGATTTCACTGCCGGTCACATCCGAAGGTAGCAGGTCAGGGGTGAACTGGATGCGGTGAAAGTCACCTTCAATGTGTTCAGCCAAGGTTTTGATGGCGGTGGTTTTCGCCAACCCTGGGGCGCCTTCTACCAGCAGGTGGCCATCAGCCAGCAGGGCCATTAACAGGCGGTTAACCAAAGTTTTTTGGCCAATAATACGGGTTTCCAGCTGGTTCTGAAGATTCAGAAAAGTCTGTTGCAGTGACAACGGCGATGACATGGGCAAGGTACTCGTGACCGGTAATAATAGAAGGCGTCTATGCTACAACAATTGAACCGATAAGTAGTTGCCGCAATTTCGCGGAGATGCCGGCAAAGATCAAGCGCTTGACATATCCTTGTGCGTTAACAACGGTATGAACACCAGATCCATCGTTTACACGAACCAGAGGTACGCTATGAAAGCGTTGACAGTGGCCAGTAAGGAACAATTTTTTTCTCAGCTAGACGAGGCGTTTGGCGAGAAAATTGCCAAAGCGGAAGCCACCCGAATCAGCGAATTTGCCCGCCAACACTACTCGCAGATACCTTTAGAAGAACTGGTCAAGCGGCGATTTTCAGATATTTATGGCGGCGTAATGGCCGCTTGGCAATTTCTGCGTCAACGCGGACAGGACGAGACTCCGGTTTCAGTGTTCAATCCGGATCTGGAAAGCTATGGGTGGGAGTCCACTCATACGATGATTTTCATCATTCATCCGAACATGCCGTTTTTGATTGACTCGCTGCGCATTGCTATTAACCAGCGCGAAATTGGTACCCATTCCATTCAGCACGCAGTGCTTCAGGTCAGCCGTGACAAAGACGGCAAGCTGGTCGATCTGCACGGCAAAGATGCCAGCGGCAATGCACCGGCTGAGTGTGCTCAAGAAGCGTTTATTGCCATTGAAATTGATCGCCACAGCGCGCCGGAAGAAATGACCGAGCTGGAACAGGTACTGCAGAGCGTGTTGCACGAAGTACGCATTGCTGTGAGTGATTTCCCCCGGGTAAACGCGAAAGTGATTGAAAGTCGCGAGGAGCTGGAGCACTCCGCTGGGGACATTAGCAAACAGCAGAAAAAAGAAGCGCAGGCCTTTTTGACCTGGCTGCAAGAAGATCATTTCACGTTTCTGGGTTACGACGAGTACGACTTTGTAAACGATAAAAACGGGGTGGAAGTACGCCGGGTAAAAAACTCCGAACTTGGCATACTACGGGTGACCAACGAACGCCCCGTGTGCGTGCGTTTAAGCGAATTGCCCAACCGTACCGGTCAGGAAATGACCCGTACTGACGATGTGTTTATCTTTGCTAAATCCGCCCAGCGTTCACGCGTACATCGCCCGGCCTATCCGGATTACATTGCTATAAAACGCTTCAACCAGAAGGGTGAAGTGGTGGGTGAGCGGCGCTTTCTGGGCCTGTATACCTCTCGAGTGTACAACGAGCGGCCGGACCAGATTCCATTGATTCGCCGCAAGTTTGAAAGTGTGATGACGCAGTCGGGCTTCCCCCGTGACGACTACACCGGCAAAGAGCTTGACCAGATTCTGACGGTGTTGCCCCGTGACGAGCTGTTCCAGCTCAACACCGAAGAACTGCTGCGACTGGCCACGGGTATACTGTACATTCAGGAACGTCGCCGCATTGAGCTGTTTATGCGCGAAGACGTGTACGGCCAATTTGTGTCTTGCCTGGCCTATTTCCCAAGGGACATCTACAACACCGAGCTGCGCCTGAAAGTCGAGCAGGTTCTGGTAGGAACCTTGGGCGCAGAAGACGTTGAATTTGTTACTTATTTTTCCGAATCGGTTTTGGCGCGGGTACAGTTCACTATTCGTGTGCCGCCTATGGAAAACCGCCAGCTGCCACTGGCCGAGATTCGGCAAAAGGTAATTGGGCTGGCGCAGTCCTGGAGTGACGGTTTGTTAGAAGCGCTGACCGAAGCCTGGGGTGAAGAGAAGGGCAGCGAAATGAAGCGTAACTGGAGTGCGGGATTTCCCGCCAGTTACCTGGAAATGTTTTCGCCGCGCCGCGCCGCCATTGATCTGGAATACGCCGCCACCGCCGCTAAAACCGGCGATATGGCGATGAGTTTTTATCGGGCGGTGGAAGAAGACGACAGCACCATTCACTTTAAATTGTTCTATCCAAATCATCCGGTACCTTTGTCGGACGTTATGCCGGTGTTCGACAACTTTGGCTTCCGCGTGCTCAGCGAACACCCTTTTGAAATGACCAGCCGCAACGGCAAAGTGGTCTGGCTGCACGACTTCACTTTGCGCACGGTTTCCGGCGCTACGGTCGACCTTCAGCGTTTGCGCCCGTTGTTCGACGAGCTCTTCCGTCGTGTGTGGTGCGGCGATGCCGAGAACGATGCCTTTAACCGCCTGATGAAATCGTCTTACAAAAGCTGGCGCCAGATTGCGCTGCTGCGCACCTATGCCCGTTACCTGCGCCAGATCCGCTTTTCCAACAGCCAGACCTTTATTGCCAGAACCTTGTTCAACCACAAGAACCTGACCGAAATTCTGCTGACCTACTTTGAGGCCCGCTTTAACCCGGATAATGGCTACAGCCCGGCCAAGCGCGAGGCTACCCAGCAGAAACTGCTGGTGGAATTCAACGCCGGGCTGGAACAAGTAGAAAACCTGAGCGAAGACCGGGTGTTTAAGCTGTATCTGGAGCTGATTCACTCCACCCTGCGCACTAATTATTATCAGCCCGACAAGTCTGGCCAGCTCAAGTCTTACATCAGTGTCAAGTTGGACCCGACCGGCATTCCGGACATGCCGCTGCCGATGCCGATGTTTGAAATATTTGTCTATTCGCCGCGCGTAGAAGGTGTGCATCTGCGCGGTGGTAAAGTGGCGCGCGGAGGCCTGCGCTGGTCGGATCGTTTTGAAGATTACCGTACCGAAGTGCTGGGTCTGGTAAAGGCGCAGCAAGTAAAAAATGCGGTGATTGTGCCGGTGGGAGCAAAAGGCGGTTTTGTTGCCAAGCAGCTGCCTAGAGCCTCTCACCGCGAGGCCTTCCAGGCCGAAGGCAAAGAAGCGTACAAAACCTTTATTCGCGGGCTGCTGGACATTACCGACAACCTGGTAGATGGCCATATTGTGCCACCGCTCAGCGTGGTGCGCCAAGACGCAGATGATCACTACCTGGTGGTAGCCGCCGACAAAGGCACCGCTACGTTCTCTGACATCGCCAATGGCCTGTCTGCCGACTATGACTTCTGGATGGGCGATGCCTTTGCCTCTGGCGGCAGCAACGGTTATGACCATAAAAAAATGGCCATTACCGCCCGCGGCGCCTGGGTGTCGGTGGAGCGACACTTTCGGGAAATGGGCATTAACCCGGCGGACGACGAGTTTACCGTGGTGGGCATTGGTGACATGGCCGGCGACGTGTTTGGCAACGGTCTGCTGAGCTCGGAAAAAACCCGCCTGGTCGCGGCGTTCAACCATGTCCATATTTTCATCGATCCGTCCCCAGACGCAGCCAAGAGTTATAAAGAACGCCTGCGCCTGTTCAAAATGCCGCGTTCGGCCTGGACGGATTACAACCGTGAGTTGATGTCCGCCGGTGGTGGCGTTTTTAGCCGCAGTACGAAATCCATTGCGCTGAGCCCCGAAATCAAAGCCCTGCTTGGTATTAAGGCAGATCGGGTGCCGCCCAACATGCTGATTGCCCACATCCTCAAAGCGCAGGTAGACCTGCTGTGGGTTGGCGGCATTGGCACTTATGTCAAAGGAGGTGGTGAAAGCCACGGCGATGTTGGCGATAAAGCCAATGACGGCGTTCGCATCAACGGCGCCGACCTGCGCTGCAAGGTGGTTGCTGAAGGCGCTAACCTGGGCCTTACCCAGCGCGGCCGTATTGAATACGCGCTCAAAGACGGGCGCTTGAACACCGACTTTATTGACAACTCCGGCGGTGTGGACTGTTCGGACCACGAAGTGAATATAAAAATTCTGCTCAATCGCTCCATTGTGATGGGTGATTTGACCGCTAAGCAGCGCAACCTGCTGCTGGAAGACATGACCGAAGACGTGTCTGCGCTGGTGCTGAAGAACAATTACCGCCAGACCCAGGTCCTGAGCATTGCCAGCGCAGACGCCCCCAAACGCATCGAAGAATGTCGTAGGCTGATGAACACCTTAGAAGCCGAAGGCAAACTTAACCGCGAGCTGGAGTTTTTGCCCGACGACGAGGCCATGAACCAGCGCAAGCGGGCTGGTAAAGGCCTGACACGGCCGGAACTTGCGGTGTTAATTGCGTATGTAAAAGCAGACTTAAAAAAGACTCTGGTGGCCAGCAATTTGCCGGATGACCCCCTGTTGGCGGGGGAAATGTACAAGGTGTTTCCGCAGGAACTTCATCGCAAGTTTGCCGCTGAGCTGGGTGAACACCAGCTAAAGCGGGAAATCATCGGTACCCAGATTGCCAACGACATGATCAACCATATGGGCATCATTTTTGTCGACGGCATCAAAAAAGCGACCGGCGCCGATTCGGCGCAGATAGCGCTGGCCTGGATTATTGCCCGCGATCTGTTCCGTGTTGATACCTGGTGGAACCGTATTGAAGACCTGGATTTCCATGTAAGCGCTCAGCTACAGATAGAGCTGATGCAAGAAATGATGCGGCTAATGCGGCGTACTGTGAAGTGGCTGCTGCGTAATCGCCGCGCCGAACTGTCGATTGCCCATCACATTGAGCGCTTTGCCGACAGCATTTGGGTTATTACTGCGGGCCTGCCAGACTACCTTAACGGACAAACCCTTAAACTCTGGCAGAAGCGCCATCAGGCTCTGATGGACTCCGGAGTGCCGGAAGGTCTGGCGCCGGTGCTGGCCGGTACCAACTATCTGTATTCGTCGCTGGGTATTATCGAAGCCCAAGAAGCGACAAACGTACCATTGAAAACCGTGGCCAGCGTGTACTACAAAATCAGCGAACGGTTACAGCTGAACTGGTTTGCCGGCGCTATTTCAGCGCTGGTGCCAGCCAGCCACTGGCAGTCGCTGGCGCGGGAGAGTTTCCGTGAAGACCTGAACTGGCAGCAGCGGGCGCTGACCACCGGCGTGTTGCAGCAAGCAGGCGAGCCGGATGATGTGGCCTTGTGCGTGGACCAGTGGGTGGCCCGTCACCAGCCGATGATTGACCGCTGGCAGGAGATGTTGGCCGAGTTGAAACGCAGCCCCGAGCCGGAATACGCCATGTTCTCTGTGGCCCTGAGGGAATTGCTGGACCTGGCGCAGACAACGCTTCACCAGGCACCCGTTGGAGTTGCAGAAACTGCTTCTGATGTGAACTAGGTATTGATTAACGGGCGCAATTCCCGTTCAATCCGTCGCCTTAACTCAAAGTTGGAGCACGTAGATGGGGCAACTGGATTATTTACTGGAAAAAAACCGGGCTTGGGCAGAGAGTATTAAAGCGCAGGATCCTCAGTTTTTTGACCGGTTGTCGAATCAGCAGGCTCCGGAATATTTGTGGATTGGTTGTGCCGACAGCCGGGTGCCAGCCAATCAGATTGTAGACCTGATGCCCGGCGAGTTGTTTGTGCACCGTAACGTGGCCAACGTGGTGGTGCACACCGACTTCAACTGCCTGTCGGTGTTGCAATTTGCGATTGATGTATTGAAAGTGAAACACATTCTTTTGGTGGGTCACTACGGCTGCGGCGGTGTTAAAGCCGCCCTGCTAAACGAGGGCTTTGGCCTGATTGCCAACTGGCTGCGCCACGTGCAAGACGTGCGCGATCGTTACCGGCACATTCTGGATCCCATCACCAGTGTGCAAGACCGCGCTGACCGCCTGTGCGAACTGAACGTGATTGAACAGGTGGACCACGTGTGCCAGAACAGCATTGTTCAGGACGCCTGGAAACGGGGCCAGGACTTAACCGTGCACGGCTTCGTGTACGACCTGCGTGACGGCATAATGCGGGATATGGGCATGCCCATATCCAACGCTGCCACCAGCGAGCATGCCCGCCAACAATCGGTGGATGAAATGGTACTTCGCCCGGTGCGCTCCGGCCGCCTGATTAAAGCCTGAATTACGGAACGCCCATGTCTGCATTACCTAATTCCCACGAAGCGCTGCTTCGTAATCGTTCTTATCTGACCGGCAAGGTCGCCCTGCTAGGCGCTACTGCACCGGGTTTACTGACCGAGCTGGCAACGTTGGGCAGTACTGGCCTGGCTATGACCGAACACGCCGGATACGCCCAGGCCCTGGAGCAGGCCGACAGCTGGCCGGTGGCCTTTGGCTATGACGCCCCGGCTCTGACCGCCGCAGCCTTCGATTCTGTTGTGGTGTTTTTGCCCAAGGCCCGCGCCGAGCTAGATGTGCGACTGTCGCTGGCGCGTTGGCTGGTGCGCCCCGGTGGCCGCCTGCTGGTGTTGGGGGAGAAAAAGGAAGGCATTGCCGGCGCGGTAAAACAGCTGCGCGAGGCCTTGCCTCAGGTGCACAAAATTGACAGTGCGCGGCATTGTCAGGTGTGGTGCGCAGAAGACGTAACACCGCTTGCGCACTTTGCCATTGCAGATTGGCTGGATTGGAGTCAGGTCAGCGTTGCCGGTCGGGAGCTCGATGTAGCAGGCTTACCCGGTGTGTTCAGTCGCGGCGAACTAGACTCGGGCACAAGCCTTTTGCTGGAAACCCTGGCCAGCACCCCATTGGCCACCCTGTCGGTTCGGGCGGCGCCCGGTATACCGCCGACGCGGGCCGGCAAGGCCCTGCGTGTTCTCGACTTTGCCTGCGGCGCCGGCGTTATTGGCGCCTGGTTGCAGACTGATGAAAACACGGACCTAAGCGTTGACGCCGTAGACGTGCAGTCCCAGGCGCTGCTGAGCGCCCGCGCGACTTATGACCGAGTGGGTGCGCGCGGCGAGATTGTTGCGTCTGACGGCATTGCCGGGTTAGACGGCCGCTGGCAGGCGGTGGTGTCTAACCCGCCGTTTCACAGCGGCGTGCGCACCGATATGACCATGACCGAGCGCTTCGTGCGCGACCTGGCCAGCCACTTGGAATACGGCGGTGAGGTGCGGTTGGTGGCCAACAACTTCCTGCCTTATGAAGCCTTGATTCGTCGTTGTATTGGCCCGGTTGAACGCCTTGCGGAAAACAACAAGTTCACGGTGTATCGGGCCTTTCGTCAGTGACATGGCCGTTGAATCTGGAGCGTGCGGCGCCTGCGCCAACGCTTGATAAGGCCGCGCGGCCAAATACCAACGCCGCCGGCCTTCAAGCCTGGGACGCGGCGGATGAATTTCTGTTGCAGCAGGCCACGCATTGGATGGAAAACGGATGGCCGGCGGGCAAACAACATCCGCGGGTGCTGGTGGTGGATGACAACTTTGGCGCCCTTACGCTGGGGCTATGGGAGTGGCAGCCGGTTACTCTGGCCGACAGCGCGGCCCTTGTGCCGGTGCTGGCTCACAATCTTGCTTTGAATCCATCACTGCAAAGCAATCTGAGCGATCAGCCAGCGCCTCTGAGCTGGTGTGACGACCCGGTGTTGGCGCAGGAAACGGCAACCAACAGCCTGCACAGCGCTAATGGCCTGAACAGCCTGTTTGATTTGGTGGTTATGCGCATTCCCCGCCACGGCGACTACCTGGCCTGGTTGCTCCGACGGGTGAATGCCTTGCTGGCAGACAGTGGCGTGTTACTCGCGGGTGGCATGATAAAACACCTGCCAGACCGCAGTGTGGACGCATTCGCCCAGGCGGTTGTTACCGAAAAAGTGTGTCCGGCGCGCAAAAAAGCGCGGGTGGTGATCTGTCGCAAAGGGAGCGCAGAGTTAACAAGCTGGACTTTGGCGTGGCTGGGCTACTCGCTTGCTGCGGGCGCTGAAACAGCAAAAGCACTGAGCGTTGCAGCTCTGCCGGCGGTGTTCGCCCGCGACAAGTTGGACATTGGCACCCGGGCATTGCTGCCCCACGTCACGCAGGCCGCCGCAGCGCTGGCGCCAGGCGCGCGGGTGTTAGACCTGGCCTGCGGCAATGGCGTACTGGGTTTGGCAGCGTGTGCGGCTAACCGCCACCTTGAGCTGACCTTCAGCGATGTGTCCAGCCAAGCGGTTATAAGCGCAGGCGCTAACGCCGCCCGCGAGTTCCCCCAGAGCGTATTTTCTTTTCGCCACGCCGACAGCCTTGCCGCAGATGGCGGCGAGTTCGATTTGATCCTGCTTAACCCGCCGTTTCACGAGGGTGGGGTTGTGGGTGATCATGTTGCTCTGACGCTGTTTGCCGCTGCCCGCGATCATCTTGGCCCCGGTGGACGGCTGTTGCTGGTGGGCAACCGGCATCTGGGTTACCACCGCAGCCTTGGTCGCTTCTTTCCCCGGGTGCGCCAGCTGGACGCCAATCCTAAATTTGTGGTGCTCGACGCCAGCTGCTAAGACCAAGCGCCTGTGCCCACCTATGACGGCTTCTGATGACACCTTTCGATCACGCAATGGGATTAGGCGCCGGGGCGGTCATAACCCAAGCGGGCCAAGGTGTCGACAATGGTTTGAGTCTGGCTGTCGATTTCTATGTTCACGCTCTGGCCCACGCTGACATCACCAAATACCGTTGCGCGCAAGGTTTCTGGAATCAGATACACATTGAAGCGGTTGTCATGCACTTCGCCAATGGTCAGGCTGGCGCCGTTAATCGCAATGTAGCCCTTGGCAAAAACATAGTGGGCCCAAACTGCCGGTACTTCAAACCAAAGGCTGACGTTGTTTTCGCTGCGCACGATATCGACAACTTGCGCGCGAGTGTGAATATGTCCAGAGAGTAAATGCCCGCCGATTTCATCGCCAATGCGCGCTGCGCGTTCGTAATTTACTCCGTTGCCGGCCACCAGAGCGCCCAAAGTCGTCAGTCGCAGGGTTTCCTGTATGGCGTCAAAGTACAGCATATCGCCTTGCTGGCGAGTGACGGTCATGCAGGTTCCGTTAATGGCAACCGAAGCGCCGATGGTCACGCCCTCGGCTTTGCCGGTGGGCAAGGCGATGGCAAACGTACTGAGCCCCGGCGCGGTGATAACGTCTTCAACGGTCGCAATACCCTGAACAATGCCTGTAAACATAGGAAAAGCCTCGTGTGGTTGAAATGATGACTTAGCATACGGTGGGCCAGAATAACCAGATGACGCCAGAGGAACAACGCGCACCTCAAGGTTCTGCTGCCGCTGCCGTTAATGTAAGGCAACCCATACGTTTTCAGGTGGAATTGCCCATGGCCCAGAACACAGGCGCCCGGGCGCGACAGGCGGTTGCCACGCCGTCGTCAGCTGCAGCGCCCGCTATGTCTATCCTGGTGGCACCGCCAATCAGGGGCTGGAATAGGGCTGGGTGCCGAGCCCGTTAGAGCAAGCGGCGGAAGGGAAATCGGGGACAGATTTGCACCCTGTTCCCGACTAGGTACGGGTCACGGTTGACGGCAGTACTCACTTGACAAGTGCATGTTTAAAAATTATGTTTAAAACACGCGTTTATTACTGAAATCAGGATTTACAATGGCTCAATCAGATACTGTAGATCGCATTTTGGACGCAGCGGAAGAGTTGTTTGCCGATCGCGGGTTTGCTGAAACATCGCTGCGGATGATTACCAGCCGGGCACAAGTGAACCTCGCTGCTGTCAACTATCACTTTGGCTCTAAAAAATCCCTGATACAAGCGGTTTTTGCCCGTTTCTTAACACCTTTTTCGGCCGCCGCCGACGTTGCGTTCAACGACCTGGAAAAAAGGTGTGCTGGTAAAGCGCCAACGTTGGATCAGACCCTGCAGGCCTTGACCGAAAGCGCAGTGCGAACACCTCAGCGCAGCGAGCGCGGCATTGCGATCTTTATGCGGCTTCTCGGCCTGGCTTATACCCAGTCGCAAGGACATTTGCGAAAATTTCTGGAGCAGGAATACAGCGAACCCTTCAGCCGCTTTATGGGTTTGTTGAAAAAAGCCACGCCAGAACTTTCGGCGGTCGATCGCTACTGGCGCATTCAGTTTATGCTTGGCGCCACCGCTTTCACTATGTCCAGCAACGAAGCTTTGCGTGATATTCTGGTCAACAAAATGGGCGTCGAGACCAGCGTGCAAGAAATCGCTGCGCGTCTGGTGCCGTTTTTGGCAGCCGGCATGCAGGCGAAAGACCCAATGCTGGCTGCTATACCCTGCGACCAGGAATCACTGGCTGTTTTTTGATCAGCCAGTGTTGCCACTAAGCCCGAACGGAGCCTGTTGTGGTTATCGGCAATTCTGCTGTCAGTCATCTGCTTATTGATATTGCCCGCCAGCGTCTGCAATTGTTTGATGCATTCTCTGTGTGCACGGGGGATTATTCGGTGTCTACGGCGCGCAACGGTATCGGCGAACGTGACGGCGGTGGTTGCACGCCCCGGGGCCAACATTACATACGCGCCATGCTCGGCGCCAGGCAACCACTGAACAGCGTGTTCCGTGGCCGCCGCCCAACCGGCGAAATCTACACCCCCGAACTGGCCATTGATTACCCCGATCGTGACTGGATACTGTCGCGCATTGTGTGGCTGTGTGGCCGGGAGTGGGGCGTGAACCGCGGCCCCGGGGTCGATACTTTTCGTCGCTTCATATACATTCACGGCACCCCTGACACCGAACCGATGGGCACTCCGTTGTCACACGGCTGTGTGCGCATGCGTAACGCAGACCTGGTGGCGCTGTTTGTCAGGTTAGAGCCAGGGATGCCGGTGTTCATTTTTTAATACGTCGATTCTACCCCGTTGGTACGAAGCACTGGCGGAGCTGCCAGGCGCATTTTCCGTTTTGCACAAGAGAGATTCCATGATCGAGGAAGGCATAGACACCTTTACTGGCGGGATGAAGTACTTCGAGCTGCTGCCTTCGGGCTGGTACGTGGGTATTATTGTGTTTGGTCTGGTATTTGGCACCGCAACGGTGGCCTACATTGCCAGCCGCGTGATTGCCGCCATGGAACGCAGGTTTATTAAAACCCGCAATATCTGGGACGACGCCATACTGCACGCCATACGTTTGCCTCTGGTGTTTTTTATCTGGCTGCAGGGCGTTTACTGGGCGGCGGAAGTGGCCTACTACTATTCCGAGGCGGATGTGTTTACCGCCAATGACGCCTTGTTGGAGATTGGCTTCATTTGGGTAGTGAGCTGGGCTGCGTTGGGTCTGATCAAGCAGATCGAGCAGGTGTCAGTGTCGCCGGTTAAAATGAAAAAACCGATGGATTACACCACGGTTAACGCCGTTAGCAAATTGTCTCGAGTGGTGGTTATTATTACCGCCGTGCTGATCGCTTTGCAGACTCTGGGTTACAGCATTTCCGGGGTACTGGCGTTCGGTGGTGTGGGTGGTATTGCCATCGGTTTTGCCGCTAAAGACCTGTTGGCCAACTTTTTTGGCGGCTTTATCATTCACCTCGACCGCCCGTTCAAAGTAGGCGACTGGATCCGCTCGCCAGATCGTAATATTGAGGGCACGGTAGAGCAGATTGGCTGGCGTATGTGCACCATCCGTACGTTTGACAAACGCCCGCTTTACGTACCCAACGCTACGTTTACCACCATTGCGGTAGAAAACCCGTCACGTATGTTGCACCGCAGAATCAGTGAAACCATCGGCGTGCGGTATGAAGATATAGACCGCGTGCAGGACATTGTCAGCGACATACGCGCGATGCTGAACAATCACAACGAGATTGAAGTCAGCCAAACGCTGATTGTGAATTTTCTGACGTTTAGCCACTCCACGCTGGACATCATGGTGTATACCTTCACCAAAACCCGCGAGTGGGAGAAGTATCACGAGGTGAAGCAGGACGTGCTGCTAAAAGTCAGCGACATCATTGTTGGCCATGGGGCCGAAATGGCGTTCCCGACCCAGACGCTGCACGTGGCGGATAACGTCAAACTGAAGCATTTGGAACACGATTTTGATCGTGACCAGGGTCGACACAGTGCTGGTAACCGCTAGCGGCTCAATCCTCGACTTTTGCGAAATAGATCAGCACACCGATGGTGGGGGAGTCCAGGAAATGGATCTCGCTGCTGCGCATGCGGCGAGTTTCACGGATCCAGGTCAGTAGCTGCGGCTCGGCCTGAGCGCCGGGCTGCGCCGTTGAGGCGGCATCCTGCCAGTGGTTCAAGTGCGCCTCGACGTGCAAAAAGCGCTTGCGATCGATTTTTATATAACCTTCCACGTCACGCCGCCTCGCCTGGGGCAACCAGTCGCCAACGGCTACCGCCAGGCGTTCGCCACCGTAGTTCTGCGGGAAATCTTCGAGCCATCCGGCTTTGGCCAGAACGCGGAAACGGCCGCTGTTGGTCAGTCGTGCGGCGGCGCTGTCTAGATACAGACCGCTGACCTGGTCCAATGAGCTGCGCGGTCTGCCGCCCTCGGGTGTCAGCCAAAGCGCCTTGTCAATAACCGGCGTGGGGGTGACCGTTTGCCCGCTCATATTCTCGACCAGACCTTCAGGCGCAATAATGCGTTCCAGAATCACGAACTCCGCGCGATATCGGTCGCTGGCCTGAGCCAGAGGCGCGCTCACAACCAGAGTCAAAAAAATCAGCACGGCCGTGGTAAAAGGTGAGCTTGAGTGTTTACGCAAGTCGGTTTCTCCTACAGTCATCGGGGCCGGCCTGAGGATTTGGCCGGTGCCAGCTCATCAAACATGGCGGCAATGCGATCGAGCTTACCACCGGTTGAAGTGTCGTTCAGCCGGAAACGAAAACTGTTGGCGCCTTCCAAGCGATACTCGCCGGGGTCGGACTGCACCTTTTTGATCAGCGCCAGTGGGTCAACGCTGGTGCTGTTGCCAAATTCCAGTCGCGCCCATTCCCTGCCAGCGTCGACTTTGATGACGCCCAGAGCCTCGGCGCGCATGCGCAGCGCCGCCTGGCGCATCAGATTTTTGGCCGGTTGCGGCAGCAATCCAAAGCGGTCAATCATTTCTACCTGAAGTTCTTTTAATTGTTCATCATCAGAAACGCTGGCGATGCGTTTATACAGCATCAGCCGGTTATGAACGTCCGGCAGGTAATCGTCTGGAATCAACGCTGGAATGCGCAAACTCATTTCGGTGCCGTGACTCAGTGGCAGCTCGGCGTTGGGTGTACGGCCTTCGCGAATGGCTTTTACTGCTTCGTCCAGCAACTGCATATACAGGGCAAAGCCAATGCCTTCAATTTGCCCGCTCTGTTCCGCGCCCAGCAGTTCGCCGGCGCCGCGGATTTCGAGATCCTGGGTGGCCAGCATAAAACCGGCGCCCAAATCCTGGGCTTCAGAAATGGCCTCCAGGCGCTTTTTTGCATCTGCGCTGATGGCTTTTGGGGGCGGCGTGAGCAGGTAAGCGTAAGCTTGATGGTGGGAGCGGCCCACTCGGCCTCGTAGCTGGTGCAGCTGGGCCAAACCGAACTTATCCGCGCGCTCGATAATGATGGTGTCGGCGGTGGGCACATCGATACCGGTTTCAATGATGGTGGTGCACACCAGTACGTTGAAGCGCTTGTGATAAAAGTCCGTCATGATCTGTTCCAGATCGCGTTCGCGAATCTGGCCGTGGGCTACGCCAACGCGGGCTTCGGGAATCAGTTGGCGCAGGTCCGCCGCGGTTTTTTCAATGCTGGTTACGTTATTGTGCAAGAAGTACACCTGACCGCCACGCAGAATTTCCCGCAAAATCGCTTCTTTCACCATGGGTTCGTCGCGCTGGCGTACAAAGGTCTTTACCGACAGCCGCCGCGCCGGTGGCGTTGCAATAATGGACAGATCGCGCAGGTGGCCCATGGCCATATTCAAGGTGCGGGGAATGGGCGTGGCGGTCAAGTTGAGCATGTCGACTTCGGCTCGCAGCGCCTTTAACTTTTCTTTCTGTTGCACCCCGAAGCGGTGCTCTTCATCAATAATCACCAAGCCCAGATTCTTGAACCGAATGTTGCCTTGCAGCAGTTTGTGGGTGCCAATAACAATGTCGGCTTTGCCGTTTTCTATGGCCTCCAGCGCTTTATTGGTCTGGCTGCCGCTGCGAAAGCGGCTGAGCAGTTCTATATTAACGGCGGTATCCGAAAAGCGGTCGCGGAAAGATTCATAATGTTGCTGCGCCAGCAGCGTTGTGGGCACCAGCACCGCCACCTGTTTGCCAGACCAGGTCGCCACAAACGCGGCGCGCATGGCCACTTCGGTTTTGCCAAAGCCGACATCGCCGCAAACCAGTCGATCCATCGGGCGTTCGCTGGTCATGTCTTCCAGTACCGCCATAATAGCCACTTCTTGATCCGGTGTTTCCTCGAACGGGAAGCCTGCTGCAAAGGCGCGGTAGGCTTCCTGCGGGTTCTCGAAGCTGAAGCCTTTGCGGGCTTCGCGGCGGGCGTACACGTCTAAAAGCTCAGCGGCGGTGTCGCGGATTTTTTCCAGAGCTTTTTTCTTGGCGTTGTTCCAGCGATCGGTGCCCAGCTTGTGCAGCGGCGCGTGTTCGGTGTCGCTGCCGGCGTAACGTGAAATCAGATGCAGGCTAGACACAGGAACATACAATTTGGAGCTACCCGCGTATCCCAGCATCAGAAATTCGCTGGCTTCCCCTTCCACGGTGATGGTTTCCAAGCCCTGATAGCGGCCCACCCCGTGGTCAATATGCACCACCGGCGAGCCGATGCGCAGTTCCGAAAGATCGCGGTAGCCGGCGTCGTTCAGCTCAGTGGGTTTTTCCCGGCGTCTGCGCTGCAGCACCCGCTCACCGAAGAGCGCCGTCTCGGTGATCAGCGCCAGCTGCCGGTCTGGCAGCACCAGGCCTTGCTCCATAGGCGCAAGGGTAATGCCCAGGCTGCATTTCGGGCTGTCCAGAAAACTTTGCCAGCCGTCCAAGGCCTGAAGCTGCAGGGATTGTTGGGCCAGGTTGTCGATCAGTGCTTCGCGCCGGCCAGACGATTCGGCACAAATCAGAATGCGGCCGCCGAATTCGCTGATGAACCGTTTTAAGCGCCCGGCAGGGTCTGCTGCGCGCCCGTCCATGGCTATGTCTGGCAGTTCGTGGGCGGCGCAGTTCACGCTGCTGTTGCCGCTGTCGGTCGCGGCGCGCGTGGTTACCCGTGGAAACTGTTTGAGCAGCCTGAACAGCTCGTCCTGCTGCAAAAACAGCTGGGCTGGCGGCATGATTGGCCGCACGCGATCGTGGCGCCGTTCTTCATAACGGTTGCGGGTTTCGCTGTCAAACTGCTGCACCGATTCGTTCAGATCGTCGGCGGTGAACACTCGGGTACTGGCCGGCAGGTAATCAAAAAGCGTGGCAGTGGCATCAAAAAATAGCGGCAAATAATATTCAATGCCTGGCGATGTGATGCCCTGACTGACGTCTTGATACACCGGCGCACTTTTGTCGGCGTTGGGGAATTGCTCGAACCAGCGTCCGCGAAACGCCGAGCGGGCTTGTTTATCCCAAGGGAATTCAAACGCTGGCAGCAGTTCCACCTGCTGGATGCGATCGACCGAGCGCTGGGTGTCCGGGTCAAAAGTGCGCAGGGTTTCAATTTCGTCGTCGAACAAATCAATGCGGTAGGGCTGGCTGGCGCCCATGGGGAAAATGTCCAGAATAGCCCCGCGCACCGCGTATTCGCCGTGTTCGTACACGTTGTCGGCATAGCGGTAGCCGGCTGCTTCGAGCTGCAAGCGCCAGCTGCTGATGTCCAGCGATTGGCCAACTTTCAATAGCAGGGTGTTGCCCTGCAAGTAGTTCACCGGCGGTAACCGATGCATCAGGGTGCGCGCAGGGACAACAAGCACGCCGCGTGCGGTAGAGGGCAGGCGATGCAAGGTGCGAATGCGGCGGGAAACAATATCCTGATGGGGCGAAAACTGATCGTAAGGCAGGGTTTCCCAGTCTGGCAGCGACAGCAATTCCAAACCATCGGCGCTTATGGCCGGGCCGTCTTCTTCCGCTGGCAGACCCAGAAAAAATCGCATTGCCTGTTCCAGACGGATGGCATCGGCGGTGCTGCGGGTGATCACCAAGGTTAATCCTTGATGGTTGCGCGCGCTTTCACAAACTGCCAGAGCGTCACTGCTGCCATGAAGCTGGCCCCAGACACGATGATCGGCAGGTTTTTTTGGGAATTCCGGGGCGAGCAGGATAGTGCTGGTCATGTTGGAAAATGTGCCTTTTTCGAATTCGAGAGCCGGTAAATAAGCTGGCCATCATACCGCTGCCGTACAGGAGGGGTCGAGTGGATGTAAAAATGGGCGTTGGATTTGCCGTAAGCGGTGTTAAATTGGATAATACGTCACCCGATTTTTTTACGCCTACTTTGCATGCCCAAAACGTTTCGATTCAGAGGTCCCAAACTGTGAGCCACGAACAGATCCACCAGCACCTGTCGAACTGGACAGAGCGCGAGTCTACCGCCGAAGCCATGATCCCGCTCATTGGACGTCTGTACCGCCGCAACAATGTTGTGACGTCGGTTTACGGCCGCTCGGTGATCAACCAGTCAGTGATTGACATCATTCGCGCCCACCGCTATGTGCGTCAAGTTGAAGACAGCGAGCTGTCGGTCCACGACACCCTGCCCATTCTTCAGGCGATGGACGCCATGGAGCTGGGGCGTGGCCACGTGGATATCGGCAAGCTGGCGGTTAAATTTCGCGCCGTTGGTGGTGACCTGAATGAGTTTCTGGCCCAGGAAATCGGATCCATCGCGGGACTGTACGCTTCCCAGTCGGAAGAAGACGCTCAAAATGACACCAAAGACATCGTACTTTACGGTTTTGGCCGCATCGGCCGCTTACTAGCCCGCATTCTGATTGAAAAGGCCGGTGGCGGTAACAACCTGCGCTTGCGTGCCATCGTTGTGCGTCATGGCGGTGCTGACAACGATCTGGAAAAGCGTGCCAGTCTGCTGCGCCGCGACTCCGTTCACGGCCCTTTTAATGGCACTATTCGTGTGGATGCGGAAAATTCCGCGCTGATCGCCAACGGCAACTTTGTTAAAGTGATTTACTCCGCCGGACCCGACCAGGTGGACTACACTCAGTACGGCATCAACAACGCCATCGTGATCGATAACACCGGCATGTGGCGCGACAAAGAAGGCTTGGGCTTGCACCTGGAATCCAAAGGCGTTGGCCGCGTGATGCTGACCGCGCCGGGCAAGGGCGATATCAAGAACATTGTTTACGGAATCAATAACGACTGGATTACCGACGACGACAAAATTCTGTCGGCCGCCTCGTGCACCACCAACGCCATTACCCCGGTGCTGAAGGCCATCTACGACGAATACGGCATTGAAGACGGTCACGTAGAAACGGTGCATTCTTACACCAACGACCAGAACCTGATCGACAACTATCACAAGGGTAGCCGCCGTGGCCGCAGTGCGCCGCTGAACATGGTCATTACCGAGACCGGCGCCGCCAAGGCGGTGTCAAAGGCGCTGCCAGAATTGAAAGGTAAACTGACGGGTAACGCCATTCGTGTGCCCACGCCTAACGTTTCCATGGCGATTCTGAACCTGAATTTGAAAACAGACGTGGATGTAGAAAGCGTTAACGAATATCTGCGCGACATCGCGCTGCACTCCGAACTGCAAAAGCAGATTGACTATGTAAACTCTACAGAAGTGGTGTCGACCGATTTTGTTGGCTCGCGCCACGCCGGTATTGTGGACGCTCAAGCAACGATTGCTGCCGGTAAACGCTTGATTCTGTACGTTTGGTACGACAACGAATTTGGCTACAGCGCACAGGTTATAAGGGTTGTTAGCCAGATGGCCGGCATTAACTACCCCATTTTCCCCAGGCGTGCCCGCGGCTGAATGGGTCGTGCTGGCTTTGAAGTCATTGCCTGATGAGTGAATAAAAGCCCTTTCAGTTTTCGCTGGTGGGGCTTTTTTCTGGCGCGGTGCAATCACACCCTCTTCACCTGAAGCAACAAACTGGTGGGCCTTTGCGGTGGAAATGCTGGCCTCGACTCTCTATAATGGTGTCGATTTTGGTTATGTCTGACGCCCACCTCTTATCCTTCTTCTGCCAACGGTCTGAGCTGGCGTAACGCCAACCGCTTTATGGCAAACCACTTAACACCAAATTGGTGAAGTCTGTGCGGAGAGTTCGAGGCAATGCGTCTGACGTGGTAAATACATCGAATAGTTTTGATGATTGGATGAGGCTAATGATAAAGATCACAAAAGGTCTGGATCTTCCCATCAGCGGCGTCCCCGAACAGACCATCACCGACGGCAAACCGATTCGCCACGTGGCACTTGTCGGCTTTGACTACAACGGCATGAAACCGACGATGGTTGTAAAGGAAGGGGATCGCGTTAAACGAGGCACGCTGCTGTTTACGGATAAGAAGACCGAAGGCGTTCGTTTCACCTCACCGGCAGCGGGCGTGGTGAAAGAAATCAACCGGGGTGAGCGTCGGGTTTTCCAATCGATTGTTATCGAAATTGATGGCAACGAGGCGGAAACGTTTGCGCGTTACAGCGCTGCTGATATTGCCGGCCTGGAGCGCCAGCAGGTTGTTGATAACCTGGTTGAATCCGGGTTGTGGGCGACGCTGGTAACGCGCCCGTACAGCAAAGTGCCGGCTATTGACTCGGCGCCTCATTCAATCTTCGTGTCGGTGATGGATACCAACCCGCTGGCCGCAGACCCTACCATCATCATTGCCGAGAACAGCAAGGCCTTTGAAAACGGCTTAAGTATTGTGGCCAAGCTGACCGCTGGCAAGGTTTTTGTCACAGGCAAGCCTGGCTCAAACGTGGCAGTGCCCGAATCCGATGCCATTGAAGTCAATCAGTGTGACGGCGTTCACCCTGCCGGCAACGTAGGCACCCATATTCATCACCTGGACCCGGTATCGCTCAGCAAAACTGTGTGGTCTGTGAATTATCAGGACGTGATTGATATCGGTAAGCTGTTCATTACCGGCGAACTTCCGGTTGAACGCGTGGTCGCAATTGGTGGCCCTAAAGCTCTGAAACCTCGTCTGGTTCGTACACGTTTAGGAGCCAGTCTGGTTGAGCTGTTGGACGGCGAAACCGAAACCGACTGCGAACTGCGCCCAATATCGGGCTCGGTGTTTGGCGGTCGACGGGCTGAAGATACCTGCGCCTATCTGGGGCGTTTCGCCAATCAGGTGTCGGTGCTGGCTGAGGGCAATAGCCGGCATTTCATGGCCTACCTGTCGCCGGGCGTGAATAAATTCTCGACACTGAACATCTACCTGTCAAAACTGACCGGTGGCAAACGATTCAACTTCAATACCAGCACCAACGGCAGCGAGAGAGCGATGGTTCCAGTGGGCTCCTATGAGCGCGTCATGCCGTTGGACATATTGCCAACCCAGTTGTTACGGGCGCTAATCATCGGCGACACGGAGATGGCCCAGAAGCTGGGCGCACTGGAACTGGATGAAGAAGATCTGGCTCTGTGCACCTTCGTGTGTCCGGGTAAATATGAATACGGGCCAATTCTCCGAGAGAATCTGACCCGCATTGAGATCGAGGGCTAAGTTATGGCTATTAGACAGTTTCTCGACGGAATCGAGCATCATTTTGAAAAAGGCGGTCGTCACGAGCGTTGGTACGCGCTCTACGAAGCGATAGACACCGTTTTTTACTCGCCCAGTTCGGTCACCAAATCCACCTCTCACGTGCGCGACGGCATCGACCTGAAACGCATCATGATCACGGTGTGGCTGTGTACTTTCCCGGCCATGTTCTTCGGCATGTGGAACATCGGCTTTCAGGCCAACAGCTACCTGGCCACCAATCCAGAGGCTTTGATCGGAGACGGCGGCTTACGCACCGTGTTTATCAACGCTTTGGCGGCAACCGGCGCGGGTGCCGGCCTGCTGGATAATTTCATCTACGGTATGGCCTATTTCATTCCCATTTACGCGGTAACCTTTGTTGTCGGCGGGTTTTGGGAAGTGATGTTTGCCACCGTGCGTCGCCATGAAATCAACGAAGGCTTTTTCGTAACCTCGATTTTGTTCGCGCTTATTTGCCCACCTACCGTGCCTTTGTGGCAAGTGGCTTTGGGCATTACTTTTGGTGTTGTGATCGGCAAAGAAGTGTTTGGTGGAACTGGCAAAAACTTTCTCAACCCGGCGCTGACCGGCCGTGCTTTCCTGTATTTCGCCTATCCGGCGCAAATTTCCGGTGATACGGTGTGGACAGCGGTTGACGGTTTTAGTGGTGCGACATCCCTGAGCTGGGCTGCCAGCGGCGGCGTTGAAGCTCTGGAAAGCCAGATTGGTTGGGCGAACGCATTTACGGGCACCATTCAGGGCTCTATGGGTGAAACCTCGACCCTGGCTGTGTTGGCCGGTGGTGCCGTGTTGCTGATCATGAAAATAGCGTCTTATCGTATTGTCGGGGGCGTGTTGCTAGGCATGATTGCGACCTCGTTGCTAATGAATGTGGTGGGGTCAGAAACGAATCTTATGTTTGCCGTGCCTGCGTACTGGCACTTGGTGATTGGTGGTTTTGCCTTCGGCATGATGTTTATGGCGACGGACCCGGTATCGTCTGCCATGACCCACACCGGCCGCTGGTGCTTTGGTATTCTGGTGGGCGTAATGACCGTTCTGATACGCGTTGTAAACCCGGCCTTCCCCGAAGGCATCATGCTGGCAATTCTGTTCGCCAACCTGTTTGCCCCGCTGATGGACCACTACGTTGTTCAGGCCAATGTTAAACGGAGGCTCGCTCGTGGCTAAAGCTAAAGAAACAGTTTCCAGAACGTTAATGGTCGCTTTGATACTGAGTATCGTGTTTTCAGTCATCGTGTCGACCGCTTCAGTATTGCTGCGTCCGGCACAGATCAAGAATCAGAACCTGGATATCAAAACCAACATCCTGGCGGCCTCAGGTATTTTACCGGAAGCCGCCAGCGCCGAGCAGATCGAGGATATCTTCACCCGCTTCGACGTTCGCTTGGTAGACCTGGATTCTGGTGCCTTTGTTGAACCTGAGTCGGTCAATGTGCAAGACCCGATGAAGTTTGACATGTACAAAGCCTCGTCTGACCCGGATATGTCCACCAAGATCCCCCCCAAAGAAGATATGGCGGGCATAAAGCGTCGTCCTAACGTAGCCAAGGTCTATTTGCTGCGCGAAGGCGATAAGGTGACGCGCGTTGTACTGCCGGTCCACGGTTACGGTTTGTGGTCCACTTTGTATGGTTTTGTGTCCCTTGAGGGCGACCTGAACACCATTGAAGGCTTGGGCTTTTACGCCCATGCGGAGACGCCGGGCCTGGGAGGTGAGGTGGATAACCCGCGCTGGAAGTCACAGTGGGTGGGTAAGCAGCTTTACGACGAAAATAAAGCCGAGCCACAGATTCGCCTGGTAAAAGGCGGTGTTGATGCCAATACCGCCAACAGTCAACACAAAGTAGACGCGCTTTCTGGTGCCACCTTGACCAGCCGCGGGGTAGAGAATTTGGTAAATTATTGGATGGGCGACCGTGGCTACGCGGCGTTCCTCAAGAAACTTCGTGAAGGGAAGGTCTGATCATGTCTGATATGACCGCAAAACAGGTTCTATTTGAACCGATTTTCAGTAACAACCCGATTGGATTGCAGATTCTGGGTATCTGTTCAGCGCTGGCGGTAACCACCAGCATGAACGTCACCATTGTTATGTGTCTTTCTGTCATTGCAGTAACCGCGTTTTCCAACCTGGCAGTATCGTTGGTGCGGGCGAAGATTCCGAACAGTATTCGCATCATCGCCCAGATGACTATTATTGCGTCTCTGGTTATCGTGGTGGATCAGTTGCTAAAGGCGTACGCCTATGAAGTGTCCAAGCAGCTGTCCGTATTCGTTGGTCTTATCATTACCAACTGCATCGTTATGGGCCGCGCCGAAGGTTTTGCAATGAAAAACGGGCCTTGGCTCAGCTTTCTGGATGGCATCGGCAACGGCATGGGCTACTCGGTGATGCTGCTGTTTGTCGCTTTCTTCCGTGAGTTGCTGGGCGCCGGTTCGCTGTTTGGCGTTACCCTGCTGGTGCCAGTCAGTCAGGGTGGCTGGTACGTCCCCAACGGGTTGTTGTTATTGCCGCCCAGCGCGTTTTATATCATTGGTCTGGCAATCTGGGCCCTGCGCGCCTGGAAGCCCGAGCAGGTGGAAGAGGCAGACTTCAAAATGTCTCGCCATACCCATAAAGAGGCCTTCTGATGGAACATTACATCAGCCTGCTGGTTAAGGCTATTTTCGTTGAAAATATGGCTTTGGCCTTCTTTCTGGGTATGTGTACCTTTCTGGCGATCTCTAAAAAGATCGAAGCCGCAACTGGTTTGGGTATTGCCGTGGTGGTGGTACTGACCCTTACCGTGCCGGTGAATAACCTGATCTACAACAATATCCTGCGTGAAGGAGCGCTGTCTTGGGCCGGATTGCCCAACACAGACCTAAGCTTTTTGGGATTGATTACGTACATTGGTGTAATTGCTGCAATCGTGCAGATCATGGAAATGGTTCTGGACAAGTACATACCGGCGTTGTACGCCGCACTTGGGGTGTTTTTGCCGCTTATAACAGTGAACTGCGCTATTTTGGGTGCGGCCCTGTTTATGGTTGAGCGCGACTACACCTTCGGTGAGAGTGTGGTGTACGGCTTCGGCGCCGGCGTAGGTTGGGCACTGGCTATTGTGGCTTTGGCCGGCATTCGGGAAAAACTCAAGTACAGCGACGTACCGGATGGCCTGCGAGGCTTGGGCATAACCTTTATTACCGTTGGTTTGATGTCATTGGGCTTTATGTCCTTCTCCGGCATTTCCTTATAGTTCATCCAGCGATTCAGATAAACGAAAAGGCGAGACCATGAATACAGAAATTATTCTCGGCGTAGTCATGTTCACTGTGATTGTCTTGGCGCTGGTTGCGATTATTCTCGCGGCCCGCTCCAAGCTAGTCAGTACCGGTGATGTGACCATCGAAATCAACGACGACCCCGAGCACACGGTGCAAACCGAAGCCGGCGGCAAGCTGCTGAACACATTGGCCGGCAGCGGTATTTTCCTGTCGTCTGCCTGTGGCGGCGGCGGCACTTGCGCCCAGTGTAAGTGCAAGGTTTTTGACGGCGGCGGATCTATGCTGCCGACCGAAAGAACCCACTTTACCAATCGAGAAGAAAAGGAAGGTTGGCGCCTGTCGTGCCAGGTTCCAGTGAAGCAGGACATGAAAATTGAAGTGCCGGAAGAGTTCTTCGGTGTTAAGAAGTGGGAATGCGAGGTGGTGAGCAACCACAACCAGGCCACCTTCATCAAAGAACTGATTCTGAAGTTGCCAGAGGGCGAAGAAGTTGACTTCCGTGCCGGCGGTTACGTGCAGCTGGAGTGCCCGGAGTACGAAATTGACTTTAAAGAATTTTCGATCGAAGAAGAGTTTCGTGAAGATTGGAACAAGCACGATATCTGGCGCTACCAGGCCATTAATAAAGAAGACACGATCCGTGCTTACTCCATGGCTAACTACCCGGAAGAGAAGGGCGTACTGAAGTTTAACATTCGTATTGCCACGCCGCCTCCGGGCACCAGTCACAACCCGGGAATCATGTCGAGCTTTGTGTTTGATTTGAAACCGGGGAACAAGATGACGGTAATGGGCCCGTTCGGTGAGTTCTTTGCCAAGAAGACCGACGCAGAAATGGTGTTTGTGGGCGGCGGTGCCGGCATGGCGCCCATGCGTTCCCTCATCTTTGACCAGCTCAAACGTCTGAACTCCAAGCGCAAGATCAGCTTCTGGTATGGTGCGCGCAGCGTACGGGAAATGTTCTACGTTGAAGACTTTGACGGTTTGGCCAGAGACAACGACAACTTTGTGTGGCACGTGGCTTTGTCTGATCCGCAACCAAACGACGACTGGAGTGGTGACACCGGATTTATCCACAATGTGTTGTTCGAAAACTACCTGAAAGATCACCCGGCGCCCGAAGACTGCGAGTTTTACATGTGCGGGCCGCCGATCATGAACGCGTCGGTTATCAAGATGCTGAAAGATCTGGGCGTGGAAGATGAAAACATCATGTTGGATGACTTTGGTGGCTAATACAGGAGGCTAGTAAAATACTGATGCTATTTAAGGTGGTTAAACCCGCTTGGACGGTCGTGATCAGTGTGTTTTTTGCACTGATTGTGGCAGCCCTGGCGGGTTGTTCGTTTAAGTCGGAACAACAGGTCTGGGAAATCTCCGGGCCGATCTTTGGCACTCGTTACCACGTCAGTGTGGTGATGGAAGATGACCAGGCTCGGCTGCAACAGCTTGCCGGCGGTATTGAGCAGGTTCTGGGCGGCGTAGACGCAGCCATGTCGACCTGGCGTGAAGATTCCGAACTGTCACGTTTTAACGCGCTGCCAGACCAGTCCGACTGGACCGCGCTGTCAGCATCCTTATACACCGTGCTGCTGGAAGCGGAGGCGGTGTCAGCGCTCACCGACGGCGCTTTTGATATCACCTTGGGGCCTGTGGTCAATCTATGGGGTTTTGGCCCGGATGCGCGACCAGACAGAGTGCCGGACGAAGCCACGTTGACCAAAGTATTGAGCCGCACCGGTCATGGAAAAATTGAGCTGCGCGACCAACCCCCGGCTATACGGACCCGTGAAGCGCAGTATCTGGATTTGAGTGCCATTGCCAAAGGTTTTGGCGTTGATGAAGTCGCCCGCTATTTGGCCGCAGAAGGCATTAGCGGCTATTTGGTGGAAATTGGTGGTGAAGTCAGCGTTGGAGGTCGCAAGCCCGATGGTTCGGCCTGGCGCCTGGCCATTGAAACACCCGGAAATGCCGCAGAGAAGGTGAATCGCATAGTCGCGTTGGGTGGTGTGGTGGACGAAGCCTCAGCCGTGGACAGCGCCCGGAATCATCGTGCCTTGGCCACTTCCGGTAACTACCGTAACTATTACGAAGTTAACGGACAGCGCTATTCGCATACATTGGACCCACAGAACGGCAAACCGATTACCCACAACTTGGCGTCGGTCACCGTGATTGCGAAAAATTGTATGCGCGCTGACGCCCTAGCTACCGGCTTTACTGTGATGGGGTTCGAGGATGCCATGGCGTTGGCAGTCCGCCAGAACATACCGGCTTATTTTATAGTGCGCGGTGAGGTGGAGTTCGAAACCCACTACACACCGGCATTTTCATCTTTTATAACCCAGTAGCGGGAGAACAGCATGGGCACTTTCATTCTGGTGTTTTTTATTATGATTCTGCTGGTAGCGGGCATGTCGGTGGGCGTTATTTTTGGCCGCAAACCGATCAGCGGTACCTGCGGTGGCATTGGCGCGTTAGGCATCAGTTCTTCTTGCGAGTTATGCGGCGGCAACAACCAGAAATGTGAAGAAAACAGCGAGCGCGTTGATGGCGCGGCAGGTAGCAGTCTGGGCTACGATGCCAATCGCCCTAAAAGCTGAGCAAAAACAGACAATAACGTACAACTTTGACCCAGATAAGGAGTTACTGCGGGTATGCCCGAACAGCATTACGACGTAGTGGTTATCGGCGCCGGACCGTCCGGCGAAGGTGCTGCGATGAACGCAACGAAAAACGGCAAGCGCGTAGCCATTGTTGAAGACAAAAACACCGTAGGCGGCAACTGTACCCACTGGGGTACCATTCCTTCGAAAGCCTTGCGCCACTCGGTCAAACAGATCATCACTTTCAATACCAACCAAATGTTCCGCGATATCGGCGAGCCGCGATGGTTTTCGTTCCCGCATGTTTTGCAGAACGCTCAAAAAGTGATTGGCACGCAGGTTAAACAGCGCACCCAGTTTTATTCTCGCAACCGTATTGACCTGGTTAACGGCAGTGCTTCGTTTGTTGATAAAAACGAGCTGGAAGTACACGGCAGCAAAGGCGTGGAAACCCTGCACTTCAAGCAAGCGATCATTGCTTCGGGCTCGCGCCCCTATTTGCCGCCAGATTTGAACTTTCGTCATCACCGTATTTACAATTCAGACACCGTTCTGAACCTATCCCATACGCCGCGCACCTTAATTATTTATGGGGCAGGGGTAATTGGCTCAGAGTACGCCTCTATCTTCGCCGGGCTTGGTGTAAAGGTGGATTTAATCAATCCGGGCAGCCGCTTGCTGACGTTCCTGGATGACGATATTTCTGACGCCCTGAGCTATCACCTGCGCGATAATGGCGTTCTGGTGCGGCACAATGAAGAATACGAATCCGTAGACGGCGACGACCACGGCGTAGTGTTGTCCCTTAAATCCGGTAAGAAGATTCGGGCGGACGCGTTTCTGTGGTGTAACGGTCGCACCGGTAACACTGACAAACTGGCGTTGGAAAACATCGGTCTGCAGGCCAATGGCCGTGGCCAACTGGCGGTAGACGACCATTACCGTACCGAGGTAGAGAACGTCTACGCTGTTGGCGACGTAATTGGCTGGCCCAGCCTGGCCAGTGCCGCTTATGATCAGGGCCGATCTGCCTCTTCTGACATTGTCCAAGACGATTACTTCCGCTTTGTGTCAGACGTGCCAACCGGCATTTACACCATTCCAGAAATCAGTTCGGTGGGTAAAACCGAGCGTGAACTGACCGAAGCAAAAGTGCCCTACGAACTGGGCCAAGCGTTTTTCAAAGACCTGGCGCGAGCGCAGATTACCGGCGAGCCGGTGGGCATGCTGAAAATTCTGTTCCACCGTGAAACCCGTGCAATTTTGGGTATTCATTGCTTTGGTGACCAAGCTGCAGAGATTATTCACATCGGCCAGGTCATCATGAATCAGAAAGGCGATGCAAACTCGCTAAACTACTTTATCAATACTACGTTCAACTACCCGACTATGGCAGAAGCCTATCGGGTAGCAGCGCTGAACGGGCTGAACCGGATTTTCTAACGGCTGTAGTGAGCGCTCGTCGCCTGCTGCTTGCCCGGCGCAGTGATCCCACTGCTATCGGGCAGAGCACGCCGGTAACGGGTGCGATTGTCAAAGTAGGTTATGGTGCTGGTCGGGTAATCGGTAATAATGCTGTCTACCCCCATTTTTTCCAGTTCCAGCATGTCGAAAATGCGGTTTACCGTCCACGCCGATACGTGCATACCCTTGCGATGGGCGTGCTCCACCAGCTCTTTACTGAGCAACTTCCAGTTGATGCACAGGTATTCCACTTCCAGGCGGCTGGCAGTGTTCATCGGCCGTGGAAACTTGCGTTCTGCCACCAGTCCCAATCGTATATTGCGATCACGCCGGCGAATTTCTTTCAAAAAATGAACATCAGACGACGTCACAGCCACTTTGTCATAAAGCCGCCGTGCCTGAATGATTTCCGTCAGCCGGTTGCTGAGCACGTTCATGCGCGGGGATTTATCGCTTTTTACCTCCAGCTGCAAGTGTTCAAGATCGTCAAATCGATCCAGCAACTGATCCAGGCTGGGAATGCCCACCGGGCTTGGCCAGGAACTGACGTTGCGGCGCGCGTCCATACCGGTCAACTCTGCCAGGGTGTATTCGCTAACGTGCCCCTTAAACGCGGTTGTTCGATCCACCGTTAAATCGTGCACCAGCACGGGAACGCCGTCTTTTGACAGCACCAGATCCAGCTCAAAGTGGCGTATGCCCTGGCGGTGGGCATGCACAAAGCCCTCCAAGGTGTTCTCCGGAGCTTCGCCTTTGGCACCGCGGTGTCCGTATACAATCATTTGGCCATTGAATCCTTGGCAGTCTGATAAATGGCTTGGCGCTTTTTCCAGGTGTCGTGGCACAGACGGATGTCTTCCAGGTACGCCGGCAATTCGTTCATCAGCAGCGCCTGAGGACCGTCTACCAGAGCCTTTTCCGGCTTTGGATGGAAATCTACCAGCACCATGTTGGCGCCAGCTACAACGCCCTGTGCGGTAGCGTGCATCACTTCCAGAACGCCATCTGGCGCGCGGTCACGGCTGCCCACAGAATGAGACGGGTCAATACACACCGGCATGCGGGTCAAGCGCTTTACCGTGGGCACGTGGGCAAAATCCACCATGTTGCGGTGAGGCTGGCCCGCTTCGGTTTTCATACCGCGTAAGCAGAAAATAACGTTGGCATTGCCTTCCGACGCCAGGTATTCCGCCGCGTTTAAAGACTCGTTCAGAGTAATACCGAAGCCACGCTTGAGCAGCGCCGGGTAGGTGCTCTGGCGACCAATGGCCTTCAGAAGCTCAAAGTTCTGAGTGTTGCGAGTGCCAATTTGCAGCATAACGCCGGTAGGGCGCCCCAGCTTTTCCAGGCAGGTATCAATTTCTTCAATGTGGCTTTCATGGGTAATTTCCATGGCCACCACCTTAATGCCGTGCTTGCCGGCTTTTTCAAACACCCAGGGCAAGCAACCTTTGCCGTGGCCCTGAAACGAATAGGGGTTGGTGCGTGGTTTGTACGCACCCATGCGGGTACAGACTTCGCCGTGCTGCTCCAGCGCCTGCATCATTTGCTCAACGTGTTCGGGCACATCCACCGCACACAGGCCGGCAAAAATATTCAGGTTGGACTGGTCGAATTCTACGCCGTTGTAGATAAAACCGTTTTGACGATTGTCGTCTTTATGGCGTCCCAGAATTCGGTAATCTTCGGAAATGCGGACAGCCCGCTCGACCGCCGGCAACGCTTCAATGTCTTCTTTGTTGAGGCTTTTGGTGTTGCCCAGCAAGTACACTTCGGTTAACCGCTGTGCGGCGCCTTGAATTTCGTGAACGCGCACTGAGACGCCTGGCAAATTTTCCAAAAAATTCAGCGTGGTGCGATAAGCGTCGCCGTCCATCGGTGTGTCAGGGTAAAGAATGGCTAGCATGGGTGTGCCCTCGAGGTTTACTGCGCAGCTTCAGCCCGCTGGCGTATCCGCGTTTCCAGTTTCAGCTGGTCGGCCGCAAAGAGCCGAATGCCGTGTGCCAGCTTTTCGGTCGCCATGGCATCGTTGTTTGAGTCCCAACGGAACTGCTTCTCATCCATGTGGCTGCGCTTGTCTTTAGAGCGAGCGTCTTTCGGGTTGAGCTTGCGCTCAAGCAAACCCGTTTCGTTCTGGAGCGTCTGCATCAGCGCCGGGCTTATGGTCAGCCGGTCACAGCCGGCCAACATCTCAATTTGCTCGACGTTGCGGAAACTGGCGCCCATCACCGCGGTGTTAAAATCGTTGGTTTTGTAATAATTATAGATACGTGCCACCGACAGCACGCCCGGGTCTTCACTGGCTGGAAAGCTGTCGCGACCGCTGTCTGCCAGATGCCAGTCCATAATACGGCCAACAAACGGTGAAATCAGCGAGACCCCGGCTTGCGCACAAGCAGCGGCCTGGGCGAACGAGAACAACAGCGTAAGGTTGCAGCGAATACCTTCTTTTTCCAGCTGCTCGGCGGCTTTGATGCCCTCCCAAGTGGCGGCAATCTTGACCAGCACGCGCTGGGTATCAACACCCTGTTGGTCATAAAGCGCCACCATCCGCCGTGCGCGCGCCAGTGTGCCGACGGTGTCAAACGACAGGCGGGCGTCTACTTCGGTAGACACCACGCCGGGAATCAGCCGCAGAATTTCGCCGCCGGCCAGTACCGCCAGAATATCGGTGGCCGGACCAGACCGGCCCGAACTTGTGCCGGCCTGACGTTTTGCCGCAGCAATGGCCTTGTTGACCATCGGCTGGTAAGCATCAGACTCAACGGCCTTGAGCAGAAGTGACGGGTTGGTGGTGGCATCTTGCGGGCGCCAGGCGGCGATGGCATCCAGATCGCCGGTGTCAGCTACGACGGTGGTCATGGTTTTCAGTTGCTCAAGCTTGTTGCTCATTCGCGCTGATGTCCTGCTACGTCGGTTACGTGGGTATTAAACAAGTATGAATCACTACAGTAACGGGCCATCGCAGGCCGAACAAGACGATCAAAGGTTATTCAGCCATTAAATGGCATTACGCTTCGGTAAACGCTGTGGCGATTCCGATGGGTGGAACCTTGGCCAGAGCCTGGCGTAAAACATCCAGTCCGGCGCCTGGCTTGTGGGAATTTTCGCTGATGTAACGGCGGAATTGGCGCCCACCCGGAACACCGTGAAATAATCCCAGCATGTGCCTGGAAATATGGCCCAGATACACGCCGCGCGCCAGCTCTTGTTCAATAAACGGGTACATGGCTTCCAGAGCTTCATGGCGGCTAACGGCTTTTTCCGGCTCGCCAAAAAATTCGCTGTCTACCTGAGTCAAGATCCAAGGGTTGTGATACGCCTCGCGGCCCAGCATAACGCCGTCGGTACGTGCCAGGTGCTGGTGGCATTCATTCACGGTTTTTATGCCACCGTTGATGACGATTTCCAGCTGCGGATACTTGGCCTTCAAGCGATACACCCAATCGTATTTCAGCGGCGGCACATCGCGATTTTCTTTCGGGCTTAGCCCTTCCAGTACCGCGATACGGGCGTGAACGATAAAGGTTTTACAGCCTGCAGCTGCCACCGTCTCAATAAATCCGCACAGCTCATCCCAAGATTCGCGGCCATTGATACCAATGCGGTGTTTCACCGTGACCGGTATGTCTGTAGCCGCCTGCATCGCCTTGAAGCCCGCTGCCACCATATCCGGATGACCCATCAGGCAGGCGCCGATCATATTGTTCTGCACCTTGTCGCTGGGGCAGCCCACATTCAGGTTCACTTCGCTAAACCCGAATCGCTGCGCCAGGTCCGCACAATGCGCCAGCTCGTCGGTATTGCTGCCGCCCAACTGCAACGCCAGCGGATATTCTGCCGCGTTGTGGTGTAAAAACCGCTCGGTATCGCCGTGAATCAACGCGCCGGTTGTGACCATCTCGGTGTACAGCAGTGCGTGCTTGCTGAGCTGGCGCGCCATGTAACGATAATGCGGGGTTGTCCAGTCCATCATGGGCGCGACCGAAAACCGCCGAGAAGGCTCTGCGCCTGCGTTCACGTGGCCTGCAGTCTGATTCTGTAGTGCTTTCATGTCACTGATATTAAACATTTATTGCCTGTTTTATGCCATTTTTGTAGCGTAAGCGCTCCAGAAGCTGGTTTGGAGCACTGCGCGAAGGTCGCATGGGACACCGTGATCGCTATTACCGCAAGACCCCGGGCCGATGGAACGAAATCGTATCGCGCTGCCACCCGCACAAAGAGGAATGGCCACACAGTGTATAGCGAAAGTCTAACACTTGACCGTAAGGCTTTGGCGAAGGATTAGGTAAACCGCAGAGAGTTCCAGCTGCAAAGAGCCCGGCGCGCACACGCGCTTTGATACCATCAACCGCGTATTAAATGCTCTGGGCGTTCATTTGCAGGCGGTGCCCGCTGTTGTTGGTAAGAATCTGCCGCACGCTTAATCCTGTTTTTCCTGGCAGTTGTTCGGAATTCCCGAACAACTGCCCTAAACTTGGGCCGCTAGCCGGAAGGCGATATACTCCAAAAACTGTGAAATACTGGTAAAAACAATCAAACGGACCAGAATGTGACTCTGGAGGAGCTGGCGAACTATTTGAAGATTTCCAAATTGACCGTTTATAAATCGATGATTGGCTCAGTCACCAAGCTCGGACAGAGGGTAGAAACTAACCATGTTTACATCTCATCAAAGTGTCTACTTCGCGAACTGGCTTACCCAAGCCAGAAAAGTTGAACATCGAGTCTCTTGGGCGATGGCATCTGCTTGTGTTGATATGAGTCCCCATTGCCGGTTGATTTCAAAAATAGTCGCCAAACAAGCACCCCGCTCAAAAGTAAAGAGGAAGTTCAGATTTACGCCGCCCGCTGGCTCTGGTATTACAATAACTGGCAAGCCAATACAGATCCCAAAAGGATGACGCCTGAACAGGAACCGGCCACGATGGCCTAATGTCTATTTTTGAATCTTACCCGCCAATAACGGGGGACAGCCGCTAAGCACCAAAAGAGGAGATTTTATCATGGCCAGTCTTAGCCAATTGCGTCGCGATCACGCCAGCATGGCTCGGTTGCTGCATGTACTCTTGATCAGGCACGAAAGCCTGGAGCAGGGCGAACGCCCCGACTTTCATCTGATACGTGAGGTTGTGGACTACATCCTCGAATACATGGACGGCTTCATCATGCCTTTGGAGCGCCTGTACAGTGAACATTTGCTGGCCAAGGCGCCCGAAGCCGAAGCGTTGAGCCGTCAAATGGGCGAGGATTACCAAGCCTTGCGTAAGCGCCTGAACCTGCTGTCTGAGACGCTCGATATGATCCTGATGGACCACGTGGTGCCTATGGAGCGCTTTATTGACGACCTCAAAACCTATCTCGATGCCCATCACGCTTACTTGAAGGTCGAACGTGAGCAGCTTTTTTCATTCCTTCGTAAACATCTGACCGATGCGGAGCAAAAGGACCTACTCAAAATGTTGCCAGACGGCTCAAAAGCTAACCTGTCGCGGCTGCGGGAAGATTATCCAGAGCTTTATTCGGAGTTCAAGGCGGCGCCTTCGCCATTCGCCTGAGCACCATCAATGCCAGCGCCCTTCGGCGCTGGCATTGATCGCATCACCAGGGCTTGATGGCAGTAAAAGTGTATTTTCAGGCTCATGTTGAGATTTTTTGAGGCCGGGTGTTATACCAAAATGACCAGACGAGTTCATTCTCATCGAACATTTGCCACCCCAAACGGAATATGAACCATCGGAATATCTCCTGCATCGGAGTGCAGGTGCGATCGTTGGTCATCAAAAAACATGTGGGGCTTTAACACCTTCAGAATTCGGTCTTTTTTCATTCCACCCAAGAAGAAAACTTCGTTGGCATCCACGCCCCAGTGTTCCAGGGTCGTAATTACGCGTTCATGGGAGGGTGCACTGCGGGCGGTCACGATGGCGATCCTCAACACTCGCCGATAGGCGGGGTTGTCCATCACCGCCTGGTCTTCCAGCTTTTGCAGGTGTGACAGCTTACGAAATAAGTCTGCAAGTGGGCCTGGGCCGTGCGGAACTTGGGAGCGGGACGTCTCGTGCTCTTGAAAATCCTTCAGCGAGCCGGCTTTGAATACCCGCTCTGAAGCGTCATCCGCAATTACACCGTCAAAATCAAACGCTATGCGCAGTTCCGGGTCAGCTTCATCGTCCACTACTTTGCCCGGCAAAACCGTGCCAGCCGGGTGGCCGTAGTTTATCGCCTGCGACACATCATCGGCGTTGGCCGATAGAAACAGCGAGGCATTGAACGCCGGAATGTATGCGTAGGGCGACTTGCCCTCCAGAAACGCTGCGCGACTGATATTCAGGCCGTGGTGATGGATGGAGTGAAATACCCGTTTGCCGGTAATGACCGAGTTTCGCGATAGCAAGACCACCTCCACCGGGCACTGCTCTGGAAATTTCTGGTTCACACTCAAAAAACGTTTTACAAACGGGAAGGCAACGCCTTTTCGCAACGGCTTAGTCAAATGAGTCTGTTGATACTTCCGGTAGGCTTTTTCACCTTGTTCGCGAAACACACGGTCGGAATTTGACAAATCAAACAGGGCGCTGGACGCCACCGCAATAACGAGCTTTTGTTCGATGGGGTAGGGCATCTGCGGGGCGCTCCTCTTTTTGTCAGGTATCCAGGTCCAGATTTCTACGGCTTCAGATTATGGTGATGCTGTGCAAGTATCAGCGCAATCTAATTTATCCGGTTCGGCAACCGGCCATAACCGATAGGCGTTACCGCTCGCTCTTTGACGATTTTTTCTCAAAACACAACTAAGTCGCGCCCAGTTTGTGGTTTGGGAACATACCACCGAAACTGGCGGCACGCTTGGCATCTGGTTCGACATCAATCAGTATCAGTTTTCGTGACGCCCGGAATTAACTGACAAGGATGATGCTTCAATGTACGACCTGATTGGGGATGTTCACGGTTACGCCAGCGAATTGAAAAGCCCTGTTGGCAAAAATAGACTACCAGGTAACCGTTGGCATCTGGCAGCACCCCGAACACTAGCTTCGCCGCCAAACCTTGCCGGATTATCTCGGTCTACCGGAACTACGAGCCGGTCATGCCTGCTGGCAACCAAAGTACGTAAACATGATTGACCAGTTTACAGACGCCGACAACCGGCTATTAGCGCAGGCCTGGGGAGCCAGCAGCAGCAAAGGCAGCGAAGCCTACGACAGCATAGAACACCTGCTGAGAGGCCTCGAGTTCGCCCTCCCTGTCCGCCGCCATTTCTTTTACAAAACCCGCGATGCAAGTGAAAACAAAGAGAAGCGCGCTTGAAAAAAGAGAACTTTTTTTGAGGCCCGGCGAACCATCTTGGGAGTTAAGAGATACCATCAACAACTAAGACATCGCCACCGGGCTGAGCGCGACTGATTTTTGCAATTACGATGGATAACCCCAAAGCGCTTTTGGCGTCATCAACAGGGAATGCAATTGATGCAGCAAACCGGAATCTATGAGCAGCTAATCACAAAGCTCATCCAAAGCCGCTTGAATCGTGAAAAGTTCTACGTTGGAGAGCGACAGTTAAATAGCACAGAGGCCTCTGTGTGGCTGTCACGCTTTCTGTCTAATGTCCTTGAATTTGCCATTGACTCAGTACCCTCGGGCAATGACAGGTTGCAGGCGCAAATCGAGCTTTCCAACCAGTTACTGATGTGGCTGAAAGGGCAGATTCAGGACAATGGTTTTTTGGAAGAGAACCTCCTTGATAGCCAAGGGAAGATTCTGACCGCTCTGTATGAATTGGAAAACCCAGTTGCTTCGAACCTCAAGCAATACGTTGAAGATATTTTTCCTCTCACCGGGCTAACCCATAGTGAGCTGTTCTCGGGTAGTAACGCAGGCCTATCGCTGGAGTCCGAACTTAAGCGCGAGATACTGTCAGCAGATAGGATTTACTGGCTTGTGTCATTTATTAAGTGGGCTGGGATTCGTATTTTCAGAAAAGAGCTGGAAGCATTCGCAGCCAGTGGCCGTGAGCTGAAAATCATCACCACCTCTTACATGGGAGCAACGGATGCAAAAGCCGTTGAGTATCTGGCCAGCCTGCCAAACACCGAAGTGAAGCTGAGCTACAACACCGAACGTGAAAGATTACACGCCAAAAGCTACTTGTTCCTCCGGAGGACAGGCTTTCATACCGGTTACATTGGTTCATCAAACTTATCCCGTTCAGCGCTTACTAATGGCCTTGAGTGGAACCTGAAGATCACGTCTCAGGAAATTCCGCACATCATTAAAAAGTCTCTCAGCACCTTCGAAACTTATTGGGCGTCGGACGAATTTGAGCGGTTTGATGGGCAGGCTGAGAGTGCCGAAAAGCTCAAGCGCGCACTGAAACAGCAAAAAGGATGGGGTGAGTTCAGCGTATCCCATTTTTTCGAGATCACGCCGTTTCCACATCAGAAGGATATCTTGGAGCAGCTGTCTGTTGAAAGAGACGTACACCAGCGTTTTCGAAACCTCGTGGTGGCGGCCACAGGTACCGGAAAGACGCTGATCTCGGCGTTTGATTTCCAGCGATTTTTGAAAGCAAAACCGAATGCGAATTTTCTGTTTGTGGCCCACCGGGAAGAAATCCTGCGACAGGCCCGTGAAGCTTACCGGGGCGTATTGAGAAACAGCGCCTTTGGAGAGCTCTGGGTTGGCGGGCAGTTGCCCGATCATTACCGCCAGTTGTTCGTATCCATTCAAACTTTAAACAACCAGCTGGACCAGCTGAAACTGACTGAGGATTACTACGACTACATTGTGATCGATGAGGTGCACCATATTGCCGCATCAAGCTACCGCGCGGTCTTGGGACACTTTACACCTTCGATACTTTTAGGGCTGACCGCGACACCCGAACGGCATGATGGTGACGATATTCTGTGCGATTTTGGGGGTGTCATAGCGGCTGAGCTGCGGTTGCCGGAGGCGATCAACCGTCGGCATCTTTGCCCTTTTCAGTACTTTGGAATTGATGACGATACCGACCTTCGCACGATTCCATGGAGCCGGGGGCGCTACGATGTGGCGCAGCTCACCAACCTGTACACCCACAATCACAGTCGTGTGAAAAAAATACTGCGCAGTTTGCGGGAAATCGTCACAGACATAACAAGTATGAAAGCCTTGGCCTTCTGTGTGAGCCGTGACCACGCAAACTTCATGGTTCAGCAGTGCCTGCTGAATGGCATCAAGGCTGATGTGCTGACCAGCGACAACAGCCATGAGCGGCAGCAAAAGCAGCAAGCCATCCGCTCAGGGCAGATCAACGTGTTGTGTGTGGTCGATATCTTCAACGAAGGTATCGACATTCCGGAAGTGGACACCCTGTTATTCCTGCGCCCAACGGAAAGTTTGACCATTTTCTTGCAGCAGCTTGGCCGCGGTCTTCGCCTTTCTGAGGGCAAAGAGTGCTGTACGGTTCTGGATTTCGTGGGTAACTCCCGGCCTGAGTACGATTTTGCTAATAAATTCAGGGCGCTGGTGGGTAAGTCCGAGCGTTCTATCACTGAGGAATTGAAACAAGGTTTTCCTCATGCGCCTTTGGGTTGTCGGATTGAGCTGACTAAGAAGACACAAGAAATGGTGCTAAGCAACATACGTCAAGCCACTCTGACCATGAAACATTTGGTGTCTCTGATTCGCCAGTTCCCCCAGCACTCAACTCAGACACTAACCCTGAAGAATTTTATAACGCACCATCCTCATATCGACCTGAATGAGCTTTATAAGCGCGGTAGCTGGTCCGAGTTGGTTAGCAAAGCCAAAGGCGAGGAGGTTGCTGATAACTTGTCGTTCAAACTGGCGAAAAAAGGGATCTATAGCCGAATTTTGACGTGCGACGATCATCAGTACTTGCTGTTCTTGAAAATGTTGTGCCGGGCTGATTTTAGCTGGGACGAGGCCGATCGTCGTCGAGTGCTTATGTGCCATTATGATTTCTGGCAAAAAACTGGGCCAGAGCTGGAGTTTGAGTCGCTTACACACAGCCTTGTTGAACTCAGCAAGTTGGGGTTAGATCGGGAGCTAGTTGACGTTCTCGATTGGAAATTGGCACAGACGAAGCATGAACAACCAGCTATGCCTGAATTGCCGGAAGTGAAGCTGCGTTTACACGCGCGTTATTCCCGGGAGCAAATTCTGGTTGGGTTTGGTGCGACAACATTCGAGAAACAGCCGCCGTCTAGAGAGGGCGTTTTCGTGATTCAAAACCAGAACATCGAGCTTTTATTTGTTACCTTAGATAAAAACGAAAAACAATTTTTCCCGACCACCATGTATCACGACTACGCCATCAATGAGTGCCTATTTCACTGGCAGTCACAAAACAGTGCGCGGCCAGACCGAGGGCGAGGGCTGGACTATATTCACCATAGTAACATCGACAAGCGGCTCTTTCTGTTTGTGAGAGAACAGGCAAAAGATGAATACGGTCGCACGATGAGTTTTGTGAATTACGGTGAGCTTGGTTACGTGTCCCACACCGGCTCACCGCCCATGAGTATCACTTGGAAGCTGCGCACGCCGATGCCAAACTTCATGTGGCAACAGGCGGCAAAGCTGGCGGTGGCGTGACGTACACTCTCCGCAATAAGAAGGCCCAAAAGTTCTTCAATCAATACCAGTTCCTGATTTTTGATCAGGTAGACAGCGACTGGCTGCCTCTGCTGGAAAAGAAAAACGGCTTTGCTCTGGACGTCGGCACCGGAAGCGGTTGAGATGCCGCGGCGCTGGCATAGCGCGGTTGGGACTTGGTCGCGGTGGAGCCTGCGGCTGCCTTGCGGGAGCTTGGCCAGAATGTCACCAAAGACAAAAGCATTCAGTGGGTTGACGATCAATTACCAGACCTCAATCAGGTTCGAAGGCTAAGCTATCGCTTTAACCCGATTCTGGTTTTTGCGGTTTGGATGTATATCCCGCCAACCGCTCGTGAACGAGAGTTTCGAATCCTGGCTGAGTTGCTAGCGCTGGGCGGGATGTTGGTGGTTACGCTTTGGCACGACCCTAGCGATGGTGAACGTATTTTTTACGATGTTAGCCGGGAAGAGCTGGAGGCATTTGCCAAGCATCGGACGTTGATTCCAATCGCTTTGCCAGCCGGGCGCAATGATGACCAACTGAAACGCTCCGAGGTTTCTTGGGAAACACTGGCGTTTCGGTTGGCGGACGATGGCACAGGTGCGCTGCCAACGATTCGGCACATCATCGTTAATGACAAGAAATTCTCGACTTATAAATTAGGGCTGCTTCGTGCCCTTGTTCGAATCGATGACGGTGCGCCGGGTTTGGCGCTTAACCGAAGCGATGACTGGGTGGAACTTCCGCTTGGTGCAGTCGGACTGTTCGGTTTTGCCCAAGCAGCGTTTGAGGTTGAAAACGAATCTTCAACTGGCGGAGTGGTTGGGGGTATGATTCAGGCGAGCGTGCACACGAAAACCGAGTGTCACTATCAATAAGGAAACACAATGCCTTACCAGTTTGAAGACCTCAAAAACAGCTGCCATGCCGAATGGCGCGCCTACATCCAGCACAGCTTTGTGCAGCAGCTGGGCGAAGCATCGCTTGCGCCAAAAGCCTTTCAGCATTACCTGAAGCAGGATTACCTGTTTCTGATTCAGTTTGCCCGTGCTTATGGCCTGGCGGTGTACAAAAGCCCGACCTTGTCTGACCTGAAACAGGCCAAAGAAGGGTTGAAGGCGATTGTGGATGTTGAGCTGGATTTGCACATTGGTTATTGCAAGGAGTGGGGCATTTCAGAGCAGGAGCTTGCCAACCTGCCGGAAGCTCGCGCGACTTTGGCGTACACGCGTTATGTGCTGGACACCGGCAACCGCGGCGACCTGTTGGACCTGCACGTGGCGCTTTCGCCCTGCATGGTGGGTTACGGTGAAATCGCCAACTGGCTGAACAGCCGGGCGGAAACGCTTCGGGGCGACAGCAATCCGTACGATGCCTGGATTGCTATGTACGAAAGCACCGAATTTCAGGACGCCATGCAGTCCGAGATACGCTGGTTGAATGAGCGGTTGGCCGATGTCTCCTCCGCCAGGTTTGACCAACTTAGCCGCATATTCAGTGACGCTACCCGCCTTGAAATCGACTTTTGGCAGATGGGGCTGACGCAGAGCGATTGATTCAAGGGGCCATAAATCCGTCGTTTTTCAACCATCGCTCAACTGCCCTGCGGCTCGCTGCCGATGAATCGGCATGGAACAGTGAGTCAAGGCGACAAAGTCAGTCGCCAGGGTAATGGTTGGTGATTCTGCCGCTGCTTCACAAATCGGGCAGTTGGTTGCCCTCTGGCACGCGTACTTCAAATCCGGATTGCACGCTGACTGTTTCGCCCGCGGGTACGGTGCGGTTCCACGCCAATACGCCTTTTTTGTCGTCCACGTTGCGTTCCACCGGCTCGCTGATTTGCAGCGGTTTTACGGTGAGAATGTCGATTTGCGACACCGGCATGCGGTCAAAAATCCGCAGGTTCACGGCTTCGTCGTGATAGTTGGTGATTTCAAAGCGGTTTTGCCGGCGTTGTACCTGTTCGCTTTTCCAGATGCCTTCTTCGCCGGTGCGTTCTATTTCGTTGACGACGGCAACCCGTATGGCTTCATCCACGCCGAAGCCCAGGCGCAGTTCTTCGCCGCTGGTCATTTCAGGCAGGTAGGTGCTGCCTACACTCTGGCCATCGCGGAACAGCTGCACGGGGCCGGCGGGTATAGGGGCATCGGCGATAAAGGTTCCCGTGGCGTGCACATAGCCTGTTGGGTCATACGCCGGTGCTGTCCACACCGCTGTTTCTACCGATACTGTGTGCTCGGCTACGGTGAGGCGCTGGCCGTTGCCGCCGTTTGGAACGCTGACAGGCTGCGCCAGGCGGTAGCTCTGGGTAAAGGTGCTTTGGCGCTCTACGCTGGCGCCAAAGTCTGCTTGAACCTCGGCCATGGCGCTGCTGTCGAGCATGGGGGCGGCGGATTTCATCTGGCGCACCGGCAAATCTGGCCGTGCCGGGCTAACCACCCAGGCGTTCAGGGGCGGCATATTGGTCCCGCGCCGGGCATTGGCGGTTGAAAGCTGCAACTCGACGTTGCGCCAGTCCTCACCGGTGGTCTGCTGTACAACGGCCAGATGCTGCAGCGTTAGTTCACCGCTTTTTTGGTCGCCGCCTTCCTGGCCCTTTACCTGAGAGCTTAGTTGGGCGCTGTATTCGCTGCGCCAGCGCGCGTCGTTGCTTTGGAATTCCAGTGTGACGGTCAGATCGCCACCGGCCGGGGCGCGGTAGTGAATCTGCGCTGTTTTGCTGGCCCGGGCGTTTTGCTGCGCTTGTGACAGTTGCCGTTCCAGGCGGTCTTTCAAGGCGATGTCGTCACGCATTTGGGTGCGTATGCCGCGAATTTCTGCCAGCGCTGCCATTGTTGTCTGTTTCAAGGCGGCCGCCATGTCACTCAATTCGGTGGCCGACAGTTCGTGTGGGTTCTCGGCGGCTTTGGTCATCAGGGTGACTTGCTGGTTCCAGGCCTGAATCGCGTCTTCTTGCGCCTGAAGTTGTTCCAGCACTTGGGTCAGCTTGTTGCGCAGCCGCTGGGTTTGTTCCGATATGTACCCGGTTTGCTCAACGCGGCCAATCTCAATCTGCTGAATTTGCGCACCGGCAACGCCGCCCAGAGATACCTGCACACTTTGGTCTTGCAGGCTGACGGGCAAGCGGTTAATGGTGATAACGCCATCTCCTTGTTTCACCGTTTGGGTTTCTTGCCAGGTCAGGTCGCCGTGAGAAGGGTAGAGGGTAGCGTGGGTAACGTCAGCGGCGACTGAAAGTGGCACCGCTGCAAGAGCTAGAACAAACAGGTTTTTTTTGATCATTTGAGTGCCTCGAATGAATGGCCAGTTGAATTGGGTGTGCGCCACGCTCACAATGAACCTATTGATACTAGAGTTTTTTGAGAGCCAATACCGTTACTATAACCCACGCCCACTACGCGTCTTAAACACGCCTGCCTGGCCGGTTACTGGTTCCAGCGGACATTTCCGCGGTTCTGGTGATTAGCGGGCTCTGCGTCATTGGAGAACTCAGATGACTCTGAAAGTCGGCATTCTTGCCGCCGGCATTACGCCGGACGATTTGCTGCCCGAATTCGGCTCTTACGCTGACATGTTCAAAGATCTGTTCAAGCGGGCCGGCTATGAATTTGGCTATGCAACGTTTGAGGTACGTGACGACGATTTTCCCGGCTCAGCCCATGACTGTGATGCTTGGGTTATAACCGGCTCGAAGGCGAATGTGTATGAGGATCGGCCCTGGATGCGACGCCTGAAGTTGCTGATTCTGGACATTTACCAAGCCGATCGACCCATGCTGGGCATCTGTTTTGGCCACCAGATCATCGCGGAGGCCTTTGGCGGCTCTGTGGACAAGTACTCTGAAGGTTGGGGTGCGGGTTTACACCACTACGAGCTGCTTCCCGGGGTAGGCGCCGTAAAACCGAATAGCAATGAATTTACCCTCAGTGCGATGCATCAGGACCAAGTGGTGGTGAAGCCCGATCAGGCCAATGTTCTGGCGTTCTCTGCTTTTTGTCCCTACGCGGCCCTGCAATACGACAATCGCATTTTAACCTTTCAGGCACACCCTGAATTTGATATTACGTTTGAAACGCGGCTTGTTCGTCATCTGCGAGGTCAGTCTTTGCCTAAAAGTAACGCTGACCGGGCGTTGGAGGAGCTGGGCGCGCCGGCTGCGACCACAGACTCCCTGGCGATGGCAGACTGGATGATCCACTTCCTGTTACGAAAGTAGGAAAAGTTTTTAGAGGTATCTGGCCATGCAAACAGGTTCAGGCCGCCTGCAAGCTGGCGCCCTTTAATGAACTGCGTGGAATTCCAATTCAAAACCTCTGATTCAGCGTTGGATGGACAGCGCCTATTCTGGTCGGTTTTAATTTTCGATGTACGCGCGAAGAACGCTGGCCGGTGCGCCATCCACTGACAATAAACAATATGACCGGCTTCAGGGTGCGTTTGTGCCCCATTAGCACTGCTTGAGTTGCGCCCCGTACTCTTTTTTACCGGCTTGTGCGCGGCTAACATCGTAGCGAAACCCTATGGTGTCCTGTCTGGCAGCACGGTTGTAGCGGTGAGTCTCGACAAACTGGTTGCCAAGCTGGACGATGCTATTTGGGCGCTGGAGCAAAGCGAATCTTTGGCAAAATTTGGCAAATTACCCAGGGTATTTGGCAGCGCTCGCCGGGTTCTGCTTCAGCCTGGTGGTTGTGAAGCGGTCGAAGCGCGTATTCAGCGCATTAATCAGCGAAGCCGTAGTGCAATATGTGGCCCAGAACATCGGCTATGAGCATGTGATTGAAAATCTGATTGAGGAAATCTGGCGCATCTTGCAGCAGCGGCCCATTCGTGTGTCGGGTGTTTGCAAGATGATCACCCAGGTTGCCATGTGTCGCGCAGACCCGAATGTGGATTTGGGCGCAGCCGGTGGCGGCGCTGAACGCTTGATCAGTAGCTTGTATGGCCCCACGCGGGCGTGCAGTGAAGACCCGTGAACAGTGGTTTACGAACAGCGCCTACAGGCGATGGACGCGCAAAATCTGCAGAATGAAGCCACCGGCTTTGCCCGCTCGATGCACGATACGGGTCTTGTGTCGCCGTATCACGCCAGCTTTGTACGCTTCATTATGGGCGCAGGTCAGGATGCGCTGCTGAGCGCGGCTCTGGGACTTTCCAGTACCGGCCGTGATTGTTTGTTGTGTTACCGGGAATTGGTGCACACGCTGATTGCCGAAGGCATTTTCGCTGAGACCGCCCAGGGCCTTTACGGCCTGGCGTTGCTACTGGAGCGTGGAATTCTTTATCAGCCGCCGGTTGCGCCTGCGCTCTGGCGCCAGGCCAGGCTATCGCTAAGCCCCGAGGCCCGTGAACGCCTGCAGCTGGCCTATGGCTATCAGCCCCAGGCCAATGCCTGGCTGATTCAGGGTGTGTTGAACATGCTGGGCCAGCCTCTGGGCGTGGGTCAGGGTGACAACCCGACTTGCCAGTCGGCGCGGGCGTTGTCTATGTGGGCCCATAACGACCCGGATTATCTATTGCAGATGGTGACCTGGGCCGCGCGGGATAACGAAATTGTTATGCACTTTGAAGGTGTGCTGGTGTCGTCGGCGCGCAGTGCCGTCGGGCTTGCCGCCGAGGTAACGTTTGATCTGGACCCGGTGTCGCTGGTGGTGGTGCCCCATTTGGATCGCATCTACGTGGAGATGGGGCGTCTGTGTGTTGGCCGCAAGGGCGACCCTCATCGCTGGGTAAATCCTGAATTCCACGGCTGTCTGCCGGCCGGGGCTTTGCCATTAACGTGGGTGTAGCCACTGGGAACCTGGACAACCTGGACGAGTTTTTACGGCATTTTTACGCCAGTTATCACCCCTATTACAACGGCAATCAGCCGTTGATTCACCCCCCGAATAATGACAGCGGGCAAGACTGGGGCGATGGCGTGTTGATGAGTACATCCGGCTGTGGTGAGCGTTTTGGTGAGGGTTCATTGCCGTTCGAAGAGTTTGCGTCGCGGCTGTATATTTTTCACTTCGATCCCCTCGAACGGGGTGAGCTGGCAGACGTAGACCAGGAAGAACGGCAGCGGGTCGTTGAACGGATTTACCGTAGTTGGGGTGCGAGCCGCTTACCGGCGGGGCTTTAGCAACCCGCCTATGGCACGACGGCGTAAGCCACTATTTCCACCAGCATTTCTGCGCGGGCAAAGCCCGATACAATAATGGCCGCGCGGTTGGGAAACGGCTCGGCGACAAACGTAGCGTATTCGCGATTGACCGCGGCCAGGTCATCGCGGTCGGTCACATAGATAAGCACTTGAGTCAGGTTGGCCACGCGGGTGCCGGCGCTTTCCAGAGTGTGCTTCAGGTTAGCCAGGGTCTGCTTGATTTGCGGCTCTATACCGCCATCCACCACTTTGCCTTCGGCGTCAATGGGGATTTGCGCGGTGAACAGAATGCCGTTGCCAACAGTGGCCCAGGCCAGAGGTGACTTAGAGGCGGGCAAGTGGGTGTTCACGGGATAGGGGTTCATTCTGGGATCCTGGGTAGTGGATAATAGAGCGTTAATGGATCTAGTCGCTATCGCTGGTGCCGGCTCCGGCGCCCTGGCGTGAATCGTCTGATGATTCCACCAAAATTCTTGTGGCCAGTTCTTTTAGCCGGTCCCACATTTCAGGTTCTACTTCTATGCCCTCGGCCAGGGCGTGTTCCTGCCAGTTGTTCATGCTGTGTTTGTCTTGATGTAGCAAGTTGTTCAGGGTTTGATCGGCTTTAAAATCGGGCATCAGGTTGACGTGGTTCACCATTACCAGGGTAATGCCGTCATTGGGTTCTGTGTCGTCTGGTACGTCGTCCAAGCTGTACATACAGATTTCCGGCGCTTCTTCGTCGGCTTTGAAGCTGACCAATATTTCCGTCAAAGGCTGGTGGGAGTCGCGCCAGAACGCGGTAACGCTCATGTTGCGCCGCGCCACCCGCGACAGGTAACCCACAATCAGCATGCGGTTGTGGCAGTGACGTATTTTTGTCACCGACAATCCGCGCGCGCGGCATTTGGCGTAACCCAGTTCGATGGCCAGGCTGGCGTTGTTCAGAGCCGTGCGGTTGTGGGCGTCTATCACGCACAGGTCGGCATCCTGGTAAATAATCTCTGGCGAATGTGACTGATCTTCTTCCAGAATGAACGCCAGGCTGCGCTTCAGGGACTGAATGCCGTTCAGGCCGTGGGCTTCCATCCACACCACCATGTCGGCCGCGTCGCTGGCATCGCCGTCGTCAAAACCGACGCCGCTAAACGCCTTGCGCGACAGGCCCTGCAACTCGTTAAACGATACTTTCATTCGGTTTCCGCCTGCTTTCCTTGCTGTTTCTCGGGCTGCCGGTTGGGCTGTAAGGGAAAGCTCCAGTCGTCAAGCTGGTCCAACGCCAGCGCGGGGTTTGTCAGTTCAACGGCCAAGGGCGCGCCCTGGAACAAGGTGATGCGAACCCAGCGGTCGGATTTTGGGTCGAACCGGCCCGCGCCAAAAAACGACAACTTTGTGCGCAGCAGGTGCATGGGCTTCATGTCGCGGTGCCACAAGTTAGCGCGAATTTCACCGTAGGGTGTCGGGGCCATGGTTTGAATGCGCCGCACAATTTCTTTCTGCTTCGGGCGTGCCATCAGAAACTCGACCACCATGGCGCTGGGGTTGTTCTGTACAAACGCCGTCAGCAGGGTATAGCAGCGGCTGATACGCGGGCCTATGGCCAGCGCGGTTTCTTTTTCGACGCCAGATTCCTCAGCACGAATGCCCAACCGCGGCTCTTCCTTTTCCGCCGAGCGGTACCAGAACCAGTAGTTGTCTTCTGCGCTTTCTTCGCTGTAGCTCAGCGCCCAGGCAAAGTTCTGTTCGATCAGCTCTTTCAACTTTCGCACTTTCATATCGGGCTGCAGGTCCATGGTTTCATGGCAGCCCAGTTCATCGTCCAGGCTGTCTACCAGTTCTGGATACATCTCTATCAGCAAGGTGTTGATCAGTTCCTGCGCTTCAACCGAGCTGTGGTTGTCTGCCCAGTCGGTCAGTTCGCGATACAGCGCCGGGTGCGCAGGGGTGCGCTCCAGCCAATCAATCACTTCCTGCACCGACTGTACAATGTTCCGGTTGCGCTGGGTTTGGGCCTGATCTTCGGTAACGGTTTGCTGCAAATAGCGGTGGGCGCGACGCATCAGCGCAAGTAACTTGTTGCGGCATTTGTTGCTGGCAGGCTGCAGGCGCGCGCAAGCCAGGGCACGTTCGCGGCCGTAAATCCATTGCTGAATCAGCTGCGGGTGATTGATCAAAAACGGCGCCATACCCAGGCCGGTGGAGTTGCCAATGCCCAGGTAACGTTGCAGTTCCGGGGCCAGCTCCACGGCGGTGTCTGGTGCTTGCACCTTTGCCAGATGGTTCAGTTGCTCAATGGAGAACTGGCGCAGCACATACACCGCCAGCATTTGCGCAGAAAATGGCCGGTTGAAATCCGTGTTGCGTTCCAGTCGGGCAAAATCGGCAATGCCAAATTTGCCGTTACCGTAGACCGCCGTGGTGCGGTAAAGATAGCCCACCGCCGTCAGCGCGGCTGGGTCAGGCTGTTCGCCTGCGGCCAGCGCGGCCACAAACTGGCCGAAGTTGCGCAGGCTCTTGTTGGCCCGCGACAGAACCAGAACCCTGGAAGACAGGCGGCCGGCTTCTTGTAATGGCACGTTGTCGGCCATGTGTTGCAGCAACTCCGCTTCCACATCGCCTTCAACGATCGCAAAGGTCACGTCCCAGGCTTCGGCAATGACCCGGTCTGAGCGCTGGTCTGCGCGCAGTTCACGGCAGAAAATCACGCAGTGGTAAAGCCCCTGGGGCGTGGTGATGCGGTAAATAGCGGTGCCGTGGCCTTGGTCGTTCAGGTCAAACACGGCGTTGCCGATCTGCCAGCGTTCTTTGATCATTTTGCGCACCAGCGAGCGCGCAAAGCTCAGGCGGCTGGCGAACATACTGCCCAGCCGGTCTAGCTGCATGACCTGATCGGCGGGACGCAGATTATCGGTGGTTGAAAGGGTATCGGCCCAGCTCATGATCTCACCTTTGAGTGTTCATCCGATGTGACCGAGCCTTTCGCTGAGGTTGCATCAGAGAGTTGTGGAATTAGATTCTGTTCGCGGGCCATGGCGTAGGCGGCTTTTGGACCCAGCCAAAGCGACGGCAGTAGAACCAGCGACACGGGAATAGCGGTGATCACAATAAACTGTTGCAGCACGCTGATTTGCCCGGCGCCCATGTACAGCAAAACGCCAGCCATACCGGCCATAGCCAGGCCCCAGAATGCGCGTACAAAGGTGTTGGGATCGTCATGACCGGAGCTGACCACGGCGATGGAGTAGCTCATGGAGTCGCCGGTGGTGGCTACAAATATGGTGGTTAGTACCAGAATGGCCAGGGCCATGAAACTGCCGCCTGGCAGTGCCTGGGCGACGGTAAGCGTGGCCACGTCAAAGCGGAAGTTGTTGAGGGCGTCGGCCAGATCAATCACGCCGGTCATCTGGTAGTAGATGCCTGAACCGCCCAGAAGTGTGAACCAGATAGTGGTGGCAATAGGCGCCATAACCGCCACTGCCACAATCATTTCACGAATGCTGCGGCCGCGGGATATACGCGCCACAAAAATCGCCATCAATGGGGCGTAGCCGATAAACCAGGCAAAAAAGAACACGGTCCACCACTTCATCCACCAGGCCGGTGCGTTTTCTGAGGTCATGGTGGCCATTTCCAGGAACGATGACACGTACTGGCCCATGCTCTGGAAGTAGGTGTTGGTCAGAAACAGGGTGGGGCCAAAGATAAAAATAATGACGGCAACGGCCAACGCCAAGAATACGTTCAGGCGGCTTAAAGCCTGAATGCCGCGGTGAATACCGGTGACGGCAGAGGTCACGTAGATAGCCGCCAGCACCACCAGAATGGCTATTTGAGTGCCCATGCCGTCTGCAAAACCGAACAGTTCACTCAGGCCAAAGCTCATTTGGGTGGCCAAAAAACCAATCGGGCCAACGGTGCCGGCAACCACTGCAATCACGCAGCAGGCGTCAACGACACTGCCCAACCAGCCGCTCATGACCCTTTCGCCAAACACCGGGTAAAGCAATGTGCGCGGCTGCAGCGGTTTGCCATTTACATAGTGGGCATGGGCCAGAACAATGGCCGCCAAGGTGCCCAGCACGGCCCAGGCCAGAAAGCCCCAGTGCATAAAGGATTGTGCCATGGCGTTGGACACGGCGGCCGCCGTACCCGGTTCGGAGGTAAACGCCGGAGGGGTCACCACAAAGTGATAAATGGGCTCGCCTGCGGCAAAGAACACGCCGCCACCGGCCAGCAGGGTACACATGATAATGGACAGCCAGCGAAAGGTGCTCATTTCCGGGCGGTCAAGATTGCCAATTTTGGCCCGGCCGGCCGGGCTGCAAGCAACGCCGATGGCAATAAAAAAAGTGGCCAGCAACAACATCTGGAAGTAAGTGCCAAAGACTCTCGCGGTCCAGGCAAAGCCGGTACCAATTAGATCTGCAACGCCTTTCAGGTCAAACAATGAGAACCCGATAAACAGCACAATGAAGCCCACACTGAGTGCCAGTACTACCGGGTCGCCCAGCTGGGCAATGGAGTAATCATTGCCTGCCTTGATTTTTTTATTTTTCATCACGTTTACCTTTTTTTGTTAAGACACCCTGGTTTGGTAATTGGTGTTGCGCCTGTCAGTTCTCTGTTCGCCGGTTTTCAAATTGCCGGTGCGGTGCCCTCTTCAAGTTGCTTTAGCCAATTCAGGCCCATGATTTTGTGTACGTCGGTCTTGCTGAACCCTTTTTTACGCAGTCCTTCTATAATGGCAGGAAAATCGCGGTTGTCCTGAAACCATGTTAACGGTCTTGGCCAGCCGGCGTTGCTTTTGCTGCCTTCGCCAAAATCCATTTCCTTTGACCAGCGCCCGTTGCGCATCCAGTCCAGCACCGATTGCGGCTGGCCCTGGCACAAATCCGTCCCCAGCCCAATATGGTCAACGCCCATCAGATCGGCAGTATTGGCTATCATGTCGCAGAAGCTATCCAGGGTGCAGTCGGGCCCGCCTTTTAGATGGAATGGGTACATCGAGAAGCCTAGCAGTCCACCGCTTTCGGCGATGGCTTTTAGAACTTTGTCCGATTTGTTGCGCTTCGCCGCATAAAACGTCGATGGATTGGCGTGGGAAATGATGACCGGCCGAGTCGACAGCTCGATGGCATCCAGCGTCGATTTTTCTGAGCTGTGGGACATATCGATGATCATGCCGGTACGGTTCATTTCTCCGATAGCTTGGCGGCCAAAGCGGGTGATGCCGTTGTCTTGTGCTTCGTAGCAACCCGTCGCCAACAGGCTTTGGTTGTTGTACGTCAGCTGCATGATCATCAGGCCTATACGGCGCATGACCGCAATCATGTCGATGTCGTCTTCAATTGGCGAGCAGTTCTGCGCGCCAAAGAAAACGCCGATGCGGTTGCTGGCGCGGGCACGCTGGATGTCAGCCGGCTCGTACACCGGCATGATCAGGTCCGCGTGCTGTTCGAAACGCCGATTCCACTCGCCAAAGCGGGTCAGGGTTTCGCGGGTGTTCTCGTGATACACCAGCGTGGCGTGCACGGCGGTAACACCGCCGGCGCGCATTTGCTCGAATATCTCACGGGACCAATTGGAGTATTGCAGTCCGTCTATGGTCAGCATGACATGGCCCTCGTTATGCCCGCACGTAGCAGGTTTTTACCACGGTGTAGAACTCGCGCGCGTACTGGCCCTGTTCGCGGGGGCCAAAGCTGGAGTTTTTACGACCTCCGAAGGGCACGTGATAATCAGTACCGGCCGTGGGTAGGTTCACCATCACACAGCCGGTTTCGGCACGGGCTTTGAAATCAGACGCCAGCTTCAGGGAGTTGGTGATAATGCCCCCGGTCAGGCCGTATTGGGTGTCGTTCAGCGCGGTCAGCGCGGCTTCATAGTCCGCCACGCGGATAACGCAGGCGATAGGGCCGAACACTTCGTCGCGGTTGATGGCCATGTCGTTGGTGGTGTTGGTGAACAGCGCAGGCGCCATGTAGTAGCCTTCAGTGGCCATTTCAACGCGATTGCCGCCAAACGCCAGGGTAGCGCCGTCGGCCTGGGCGCGCTCAATCCACTCCATGTTGGAGTCTAGCTGGCGTTTGTCGGCGATGGGGCCGATTTGAACGCCTTCGTGCAGGGCGTGGCCAACGGTGGCTTGTTCCAGGCGGGCAATCAGCTTGCTGACAAACTCGTCGTGAACGGCGTCGGTCACGATCAGGCGTGACGAGGCGGTGCATTTTTGGCCGCTGCCGGAATAGGAACCGTTAAAGGCGGCTTCTACAGCCAAGTCCACGTCGGCATCGTCAACCACGATCAAGGCGTTTTTAGAGCCCATTTCGAGCTGGCATTTCACCAGGTTGGCGACGGTAGCAGACGCTATGCGGCGACCTACTTCCAGGGAGCCGGTAAAGGTAAGGGCCTGAATCTGCGGGCTGTTGATCAGGGCTTCACCGGTTTCGCCGCCGGAACCCATCACCAGGTTAAACGTGCCTGGCGGAAATCCCTGGCGGCTGATGATTTCAGTCAACGCCCAGGCGCTGGCGGGCACCAGGTTGGCGGGCTTAAAAACGACGGCGTTACCAAACGCCAGAGCCGGTGCAATTTTCCAAACCGCAGTGGCCATAGGGAAGTTCCACGGGCTGATAACGCCCACCACGCCCAACGGCTCGCGGCGAACGTCAATTTCTACGCCCGGGCGCACGGAGTCTGCACGCTCGTCAATCTGGCGCAGCACTTCGGCGGCGTAGTAATGGAAAAACTGACCGGAGCGGTACACCTCGCCTTTGCCCTCAGCCAGGGGTTTACCTTCTTCTCGCGATAGTAATTCACCCAGCTCCTGCTGACGTGCAATCAGCTCGTCGCCAACGGCCATTAAAGCTTTGTAACGCTGTTCCAGTCCGCTTTTGCTCCACTGCGCGAAACCCTGCCGGGCGGCGCTAATGGCCTGTTGGGTTTGCTTGGCGCTGGCCTGGTCGTACTCGCCGATCACGTCGGTCAGGTCAGATGGGCTGGAGTTGGTGATGCGCTTGGCGCCGGTGACCCATTGGCCATTAATGTAAAGTGGGTGGGACGTGCTCATTAATTTCTCCTTGGGTCTTTTTACCTATACTACTGCGGGTGACATAATAAGAATAATCAATAAATAAAATTTTTTGATAAGAAACTCTTATTGGCTCACTGAGGAAACCGGCATGCCGTCCGAGCTTAAAATCCAGCAGTTGCGCTACCTGATTGCAGTGGCGGAAGAGGGCAGTTTTCACGCCGCGTCACGACGTTTGCACCGCACCCAGCCGGCGCTGTCGATGGCGGTGCGGGAGCTTGAGCAAAAATTGGGGCAGAATTTGTTGGAGCGGGGCAGCAAGGCGCGCCTGACGCCGTTTGGTGAATATTGCCTTCCAAGGTTTCGCGATCTGGTGAACCAGCACGACCGCATGGCGCGGGACGTAGCCGCTCACGCCGATGGTCGCGAGGGACACATACACATTGCTACGGTGCCGTCGGTGGCCAGCCGAATCATGCCGTCGTTTCTGGCGCGCTTTATTGCCCGCTTTCCCGATGTGAATATCAGCCTGCACGACGAAAATGCCCATTATGTGTGCCAGATGGTGGCTAACGGCGAGGTGGACTTAGGCATTACCAGTTTGTGGCAAAACAGTGAGGAGCTGCACTACAGCCATTTGTTCGAGGATAAAGTTGGCGCGGTGTGTCGCCGTGACCACGCGCTGGCCCAGTACAGCACTCTGGACTGGCAGCGCCTGCGCGGCGAAAAGCTGATTGGTAACGGCACCTCGCGGCTATTGATGAATACGGCGGCGGTCGAGTGCGTGGAGAACAGCGCTTTTTATATATCGAACATGATTTCTTTGTTGGCGATGCTTGAAGCCGGAGCCGGCGTGACCACCCTGCCGCGGTTGGCGTTCCCCGAACAGAGCACCAGCTTGTGTTTTATCCCGCTGCACAACCCGGACGTAGTGCGCCGCATTGGCCTGGTAAAATCCGCCAACCGCACTTTGGCCCCGGCGGCCCAAGCGATGGAGGCGTTTGTGCTGGAGCAGCTGTGGGCAGATTCGGTATAGGGGGCAGGGACGGATTTGCCCTGAAGGTTGAGTAGAAGACACCGTGGAGGCCTGGAGCAGGTCTGCTGACTCGCAATGGCTGTGAATCCTATGGCGTTGGCGGTGAAGATGCTGGTGGCAAGTCGCTCTCGGTGCGAGGTGTGTTTATGCCTGGACACTCCGCAACCGGTATAAAACAGGCTGCAAAAAGACCGGTTAAGCGCCGCCGTTGGATCAAATCCCAGCCTTCACCAGGGTAATGGCCGCGGCCAACGCGCCGGTGAACAGCAGGCAACATACCGACAGCGCCATGTTCCAGCGCAAAGAAGCGACCTGGGCACTGTAGCCGGTCAGGCGCTCCAGTAGCAGTGAATTGGCCGAGTACGGCGTACCCGCAGTGGTAAGGCCCCAGCCAGAGACCATGGCGATGCCTAACCCAAGAACCGCGCTTACGGGCCAGATGGGCCCGAGCACGCCGCCCGTCAGGGTGCCGATAACAATCGGGTTAAATCCAATCATACCGCCCAGAAAAAATACCGATGGAACCGCGAATGCGACCATCGGGTAAGCCCAGCCCGGCAGGTTGAATCCTGCCCCCAACCACTGAATAGCAAAGGTGCTGATCAGTACCCCAAGAAAGGCTGAACCTCCAACTATTACCAGTTCATTGCTCATCGGTGCCATTGACGGCAGGGTGATTTTGCTGCCCTGAAAACGCCGATGCGCCAGCCCGATCACTACCGCACCGAGGCAACTCAACGTCACCGCTCGCGAGTAGCTGAAACCGAAGTAGCCACTGAGGGCGAATGTGGCGCCGCAAATCGCCCCAATAACGGCGGCGAATCTCAGCCAGGGCGCCATACGAGTCAGCCTTGTGCCCGGCCTTGGTGCCTTGACAGGCTGGTATTCTGGTGGCTCGGATTCAAGAAACAGCGCCCCTACTAATAAGTAAACCAGGGCCAGAGGCAGACTTATCGCAATAATTTGCCAGCTGTGCAGGGCTGGCACAAAGGTTACGGTCAGCACGATGGAGATCGATAGTGGTGAGAAAATCGGTGATGCGCCAAAACCGCGCAGTGCACCGCGAGAAGCATTACGAGTGATGGCAGAGTCGCCTTGCTGGTCTTTTTCACCCTGGATCATGGTGGCGACCACGCCGACCGAGCCAAAATTCAGCGGCATCGACAGAAAAGCGGTACCGAAGGTTACGCTGTAGTAGCGGGCCAGCGGCGAGCCGGCAAACAGGCTCTTGGAAATCAGCCCCAGATCGGCGGATTTACCCAGCATGGAGGACAGCAGCATCACCGTTATGATGAGCGCTGTCAGGCGGGTCATGCTGATGGCTGCGCCTATCAGCGCACTTGGCTCAATTGCGATCGCAATGGCCGTCATTACCGTGAGCAAGCCGAACAGCAATCGTGCTACCAGTCGAAGGTCCCGCCAGCCCAGGATAATGGCGCTGAGGACTGCGATTGCACCCAAAATCCCGAACCCTGGCAAGAATGACAGCACCCCGGCGCCCAAAGCCAGATAGGTAAGCGCAGAACGCAGGTTTAGCAGGGATGCGGCGACGTTCCGGCTCATGAGCTTAGATGGGGCATGACATCTGTCCATTCAGTGACCAAGAGGTATCTCCCTATAACGATGGCATCTCTCTATAGTGATGGTATCTCTCTATAGTGGTGGTAATAACGTCGCCGCCGTCAGTGCCTGAACCTCAGCCAGGGTATTGTCACCATAGAGTTCCCGCACCCGCAATCCCTCGTTGGTGACATCAATAACCGCGAGGTCGGTGTAGATGCGCTTGACCACGCCTGCTCCGGTCAGTGGGTATTCACACTGCTCTAAAATCTTGGGCTCGTCGGTTTTTGTGGTGTGGTGCATCAACACGAACAGCTTTTTCGCACCCACCGCCAGATCCATGGCACCGCCAACAGCCGGTGGAAACTTGTCGTTGTTGGTGGCCCAGTTGGCCAGATCGCCGGTCGCCGAAACCTGAAACGCACCCAGCACTGCAATGTCCAGATGGCCGCCGCGCATCATCGCGAAGGATTCGGCGTTGTCGAAGTAGCAGCCGCCTTTGAGCAGCGTCACATACTGCTTGCCGGCATTGATCAGATCTGGATTAATCTTATCGGGCTCTGGAGCCGGCCCCACGCCGAGAATACCGTTTTCGCTTTGATAAATAACTTGTTTATTATCAGACATATAGTTGGCAACCGAGGTTGGCATGCCAATGCCAAGGTTGACGTAGGCGCCGTCTGGAATATCTTGGGCTACCCGACTGGCCATCTCATCCTTACTAAGCCACATCATCTTGTTGTACCTCCTGGACCACTACGCGATCAACAAATATGCCCGGCGTCACCACGTGTTCTGGGTCAAGTTCACCGACCTCAACCACGGCGTTCACTTCCGCAACGGTGATTCGGGCTGCGGTCGCCATGATGGGATTAAAATTACGACCGGCGGTGTTGTAAATCAAATTGCCCCAGGCATCTCCCCGGTGTGCCTTGATCAGCGCCACGTCGGCAGGCATGGCAGTTTCCAGCACATAGCCTTTGCCATTGATTACCTTGGTTTCTTTATTGTCGGCCAGCCGGGTGCCATAACCGGTGGGTGTGTAAACCCCACCCAAGCCAGCACCGGCGGCGCGGATGCGTTCCGCCAGGGTGCCTTGCGGCACCAGCTCCAGCTCAATCTCGCCCTCTTCGTAAAGGCGCTCAAACCAGATCGAGCCGGACGAACGTGGGAACGAGCACACAATTTTACGTACTAAACGATCCCGCAATAATGACGCAATGCCTTCTTCAGCGGTGCCGGCATTGTTGGAGATAATGGTCAGTTCACGGGCACCGTGCAGGCGCAGCGCTTCGATCAGCTGCATCGGAATACCGGAATTACCGAAGCCGCCGATCATCACAATGCTGCCGTCTTCAACATCGGCAACCGCGGCCCGCAGGGATTCACAGATTTTGTTAATCACGATTGTTCACCATTGCGTGGGTTGCGGTTAACTGGGTTTGAGGGACATAGGCCGCCGCACCCAATGGTGCCAGGCGTAGATCAGGCCAGTCAGACTAAAGCCGATAATATCCGTCACGATGTCAGGATAAATCAGCACGACACCGGCGATCATCACCAGTATTCGCAAGGGCCAGGCCAGAACGCCCACCCGGTAAAGATACCCCTCCATAGCGGAGGCCATCAGCCAGATCGCGGTTACGGCTGTGACCACAGAGACCAGAATGTCGCCCAGGGCGCCCTGAAGAATCAGCGACGGGTTAAGCACGAACAGGAACGGCAGGATGAACAGAATGCCCCCAAGCCGCATCGCGTACAGCCCGGTTTTGCTGGCGTTAGCACCGGCAACGCCGGCAGCGGTGATTGCCGCCAGGGCCACCGGCGGCGTGATGTACGACATCATGCCCCAGTACAGTATGAACAGATGGCTTGCCAGCGGATTCAGACCGGCATTGACCAGCGCGGGCGCCAATAAAATGGAGAGAAAGATGTAGCACGCACTGACGGTCATTCCCATGCCCAGCACAAAACTGGTCACTGCACCGGCCGCCAGCATCAGCGGGATGCTGCCGTCGGCGTAGAGGAGCAACTCGCGGGAGAAGGCACCGGCCACTCCCGTGTAGGACAAGCCACCCACTACCAGGCCAATGCCTGCCAGAATAGCCACCAGATTTGAAACACTGGTGGTCAGATCCAGAATAAATGCCAGCGCGCGTTTAAGATTGAGCCGGTGCCGACGCTTGAACATTGAGATGCCTAGCAGCACCACCGTGGCGTAGTAAGGCGCATAGGCCTCCAGCCGCATGAACAGCAACATGTAGATCAGCATGGCCAGGCTGAACAGGTACGGCCAACCGTCTTTCAGGGTCTCTTTCATGCTCGGTATGTCCTCTTCCGGCATGCCCTTGAGACCTCGTTTGGCGGCGTAGATATCCACCTGGAAAATCAACGCCAGATAGAACAGCAACGCCGGTAGGAAAGCGGCAATGATGATCTCCGAGTACGGCACCCCCAGAAACGACGCCATAATAAAAGCCACTGCTCCCATAATCGGTGGCATCAGCGTGCCACCGGTAGAGGCACAAGCTTCGATCGCGGCCGCGTAATGGGCGGGGTAGCCGGTTTTCTTCATAGTGGGAATGGTAATCGGGCCGGTGGTCAGGATGTTAGAGATTACGCTTCCTGACAGGCTGCCAAGAATGCCACTGGACAACACGGACACTTTGGCCGGGCCACCGCGACTGCGGCCCATGAGAGCCGTGGAAAAGCGCATGAAAAACTCGCCCCCGCCGGTAACCGTCAACGCAGCGCCAAACACCACAAAGCCGATGACCAGTTGCGCCACCACCTGCATTGGAATACCAATAATGCTCTCGACACCCATAACGTGCGCACGAACGGTCTCGGCCAGGCCATATTCATTGCCCCACAGAAAACCGGGCATGGAGCCCGCGTACAGTGGGTAGGTGCCGAACAGTAACGCCACCGCAAGCAACGGCCAGCCACCGCAACGACGAACACCTTCCAGCACCAGTACCAGCAACACCGCAGAAGCGGCAGTCGCCTCGATGGGCGCCATATAATCCCAGCCCAGCTGGATCATGATCAAACCGTGGTAGCCCAGATAACCACAGGCACCCAGAGCCGCCAGCGCCAGTGGCCAGTCGTACCAAGGAACCCGATGACGGGCTCCCGGCCAGGCCGGAAAACAGAGAAAGGCAGCGGCAAGAAAAACGCCGATCAAATAGTAGAGGTAGGCGTTGCCCAGAGGCTGGAAGCCCAGAATTTTCAGGTTAAACGTTTGGTTAATTGCCATCAGCAAACCCAGCGTACCCAGACCCATAGCGCACCAGTAGGCGAAGCCTTGGAGACGGCTAGAAGGAGATTCAGGCGTATTGGCAGGTTCGGCAGGGATGTCCGATGAGGCTTTCATATAGAGAATACTCTGGTAAATGTGGCCAAACCGGAAGGCTGTGGAGCACTTCCGGTTGGCGCTTGCTCAGTTAAAAATCACAGGGAACTTAAGGTTTCCAGACGATGCTTTTCCCAGATAGTTGCGAACTCTTCGTCGCTTTTGCCTTCCGCTTCGGCCAGGGCCTCGGGCCAGGCATTTCGCAGTGCGTTCAAACGTTCAGTACGCTGACTGTTCCAGGCTTGGTGCTCCTCGGTCCAGATACCCTTTTCTTTCAGGTAACGGATGGCGCCGGCGTGGAAAGGTACATCGATAGCCGGGGTGCCGGCTTCGGACAAGCGCCAGCGGGGCATAACCGCAGTGGCGTCTTTGTACATGTCGTAGGTCTCATCCAGCGCCTTGATAAATGTGTAGACAAGCTCAGGATCAGTGTCCGCACGAACGGTCAGCACCGGGTAACGGTAAGCCAGAACCTCTACCGGGTTTTCTTCGCTGATGCCTGCACCAACGGTCTCGGTGTAGGGCTGAAAGAACGGCGCTACTGCTTTCAGACGCGCCCAGCCTTCGGTGTCTTCAGCCGGCACTTCCAGCCAGCGAATGCCACGGGGCGATTCGGCCAGTTCGTAGACATGACTTGGCGTGGTGGTGGTGCAGGAAGCATCTGCTTCATTGCGGGCCAGTGCGCTCATGGTATTGCCGTAAGTGGGAAACATGATGGCTTCCACATCGTCCCGAGTCAGACCGGCAAAGGCCAGGAATGCATCGCACTTAACGTTGATCGACGGGTTGCCGGCAACGTAGGCAAAGCGCTTACCTTTTAGGTCTTTCAAGGTCTTAATATTGGCGTCGGCGGCGGTAAAGATACCGAATGACGACGGTCGACCAGCAACAGCACGAAGATCCTGAGGGCCCCAGCGGCGGGTGGAGAAGTCGTGGATACCTTCAGCCGCAAAAAACGTTTCGGTGGCCAGGAAGCTGAAGTCGGCACGTTCGCTGATCAATGGCTGCAGGCGACCAATGGCAGAACCTGATGGCTGAATGCGTATACGGGTGCCGTATTTTTTACCAAACGCATCGGCGATGGCGGAGGCTTCGGCGTAACCTGCCGATCCAACGTCATACGACGACCAGGTCATGGTATCAGGCAGCGCGGTTTCGGCGCTGACCGCGGTCGCGCCGAGGGTCATCATGGTGGTGAGTACAGTCGCGGCGGTTGCTGTCAGCAACGAGCGGCGCAGAGCAAGGGAATGAATCATTGAAGGTTCCTACATTATTGTTTTATAGCCGTGAATTCTTGCTGCCAGCCCGACATTGGATGCAATATCACAGCAAAAAAGCGGTGAGGCAGGCAGTTCAAAGCTGAAAGTAGACCGTAGCACTGACCCCAGTCAATAATTTTCTTAAATTGATGAATTATTTTATCGTATATTGAGAAAATAATTTTTTGGAAACAGGTTAATCTACAAGAAATTATTTAAATAATTCTATTTTTTTAATAAAAAACAATGATTTATATGATTCTTAAAGACAGTGTTCGGTGAAACCAAGAACTACGAAGCAAATCTCTAGTTTGCAGAGCGAAATATAGGGCTTACTCAAGCGAATGGTGGACACCGCCCCCAACACAACTTTCTTTAAATGTTCGATGATCCACCGTTTGCGAGACCCACTGACGAATCTCATCTCGAATGACGTCGATAACGAGTTGCCGGCGCTCGACGTGCATACGAGACACCACGGATGCCACACTGATGGCGACACGATGCTCGCTACCAGGCACTTTGAAAGCCACCCCAAGTGCCGCGACTTCCGGCACGATACGCCCGCTGTTAAACGCAAAGCCCAGTCGGCGGCATTCGCTCAGGCCGTACCCCACCTCGGCCGGGGTAATACCGGAGTAGCGTTCATAGCGTTCTTGGTTCTTTGTCACCATCTGGTTGCCTTCCTTCTGAGGCAAAGCGGCCAGCAGCGCCATCGCGCCAGCACCGATGCCCAGAGGCCTTCGTGCACCCGCCACCAGGGTATTGGCGCTGATGGGATACGTGCCTTCGGCGAGGTCAATGCACACGGAATCACGATTGGCAAGTATGGAAAGGTAAGTGGATTCTTCGGTGCGCCACGCAATGCTGGCCAGCATCGGTCGCAGGTGGTGACGTAACTTTAAATCCGGTGCCACCGCCTGTGCTGACTCGGCAATTTGCAGCAGCTCAAAGCCGACATGATAGGTTTTGGCGTAAGGATCAAAGTTGAGTAACCCTTCATGAGCCAGCGCTGTCAGTAGACGGTGCGCCGTGGCCGTGTTCATTCTCACCTCCCGGGCAATGCGGGACAACGTGCCTCCGGTCGGGAAGATTCTCGCGACCGTGCGCAAGAGCAGGGAGGCTTTCGCCAACGTTGTGCTGGACGTGAACGGCCGGGTCTTAGTTTGAGTGTCTTCGGTGGTCATAATCAATCGGGCCAGTAGCGTCATTTGTTTTACTGGGCGGACATTCGCCCACAGCTCATGTTTACCACATGTTGATAAAATTATCTCAGTTAAGAAGACAGCATCGGAATGACTGGGGAATCTGACATGAACAAGTCAAAAAACCGAAGTAGGCGCAGAAACAGAAAACGAAGTGGTTAAAAACGACGACACCAAACCTTGAGTAATTTTTGCAAGCAGCAGATGGAGCAAAGCCTGGACAAGTTTGGAGGCCCCGGCGGTGCAGCGCGCCGTTTTGGCAGTGGCTTTCAGCCGCCGTCTGCTGCAGACGTGGCGGGCACTGTACTAAGCTTATTCAACTGCGGCTGGGACAGGAAGCAGCGGCCGGAGCTGACCCTGAACGCCTTGGACAAACTCGCCGAGCGCTTTTTGGGCCAGCCGGCACCTGCTGGCGGCCAGGCTAATTTCAACTCAGCCCGCCAGGTGCTGAGCCAGAAACACCAGCGTGCGGCCGCGGGCCAACGCCGCCGCACGCTGGTTGTAAGCCGGTCGCCCCCAACAGTTGAAGCCGTGATCCACTCCCTCGTAGCTGTGAATGCTGGCGTGTTTCTGGCCTTCAAAAGCCGTGCGCACCTGATCGACGGTGCTGGCCGGTATTAAGCCGTCCAGCCCGGCGTAATGGAACAATATGGGTTGGCTTATCTGCCCGGCCAGGTCCAGATGGTTTTGAATTCCGCCACCGTAATAGCTGACAGCGGCGTCTGGCTTGCCGCTGGCGGCGGCCCGATAGGCCAACTGCCCGCCCATGCAGAAACCAAGCACGCCGACCTTGCCAGACACTTGCGCCAATCCCCGTAGATGTTCAATAGCAGTCACAACGTCTTCTGTCGCCTGTCTGAAATCGGTGCTTTTCATCAGCTCAAACGCTTTGGCGGTGCCCGCTTCGGTATAGCTCAGATTGGTTCTGGTTTGTTGGCGCCAGAACACGTCCGGTGCCAGCACCACAAAGCCGTCCAGCGCATACTGCTCGGCCACGGCACGAATGTGATCGTTTACGCCCCATATTTCCTGAATCAGCACCAGGCCAGGGCCTGTCCCAGCCGGTGGCAATGCCAGGTAGCCGGAAAACGTGTTTTTATCGGCGGGTGAAATCGTCATCCATTTTTCTGATGTCATTTCGATGCCTTTTAATAGCTGCCGGTTAATATTAGGCGCCTGTAAACAGATACCGGTGAAATATGGCGAAATGTGGCGTTCGAGTGAATTATTCTGCGAATACGTTGGTCACCATGGCTAGATTCGTATCGCCGGGTTTGAACAAATGCAGGAAGGCGCAATCGCCAACAAAGACGTCAATCTGACGCTTTCGCTGCGTGGAAAAAGCATGGATTACGACATCCTTATGCAAGTCGTCAAATTTGCCAGCGGCAACATTGCTGTAAGCACAGGGCAACCGCTACTCGTTAAGGCCGAAGACTTTGGCTTGGTCGGTGATATAGAGGCTCTGCGTGAAATAGCGGGTCTATCCTCTATAGCCACTGCCGTGCCGGTAACGGCGAATTTGGTGTTTCGGGTTAATAAATAGCATCAATGTTCATGGATTAGCGGGCGAAAGAAAATCAAAGGAGAGCAGTAATCGGTGCTCTTCGGGATTCATAGAAGACGAACGATGAACCATACCCGCGCCTTCGTTACCTTCCCACAGTTCGCCTTTTAACAATGCGACATCTCCAGGCAGCAGCGTTTCGACATTATTTTCTGAAGGATACAGGCCGCTTTCTTCATCGCTGAGTCCGCCGTTGCCGGCGCCAAGCTTGCTGCGATTAACACTTTGGTGGGGCAGCCAGTCAGTGCCTGTGCCCAGATAGGTGGTAATCAGGCGACAAGGTATTCGGTCAACATGGAACCTCGGGCACATGGCTCGGGTAGGCGTCGCAATGCGAAGGCCAATCGTGTTGAACTCAAACAAGCAGCCAAAGATATCAACCAAAAAGCCGATATCTTTTTGCAGGTGAGGATAGGGCGCCAGACTGGGCAGGGCTTCTTCAACATTGGGCGGGTTTGCCGCGGATATTATGGTTCGATGACTGCTGATGCCTTTGCCGTCATACCTCGGCCTCCCAGATTGGAAACGGATCGGCCAGGTGTTGCCATTGAGTTGGCCCGGCCAGCAGTTCATCGTCGGTCAGCAAGCAGTCGTCGAGCGCTTGGGTAAATTGTGACTGATCGAGATTTTGGCCTATAAACACCAATTCTTGTCGCATATCGCCGAAGGGGTCTTGCCAGTTCTTCTGAATCTCGTTGAGGGAGTCTTCATCTTCCGGCCATTGGTCTTTTGGCACTGCCTTCCAGAACATACCGGCAAAACCATGGCGAGCCATGCCGCCTGCCTGGCTCCAGTGGCCAGCGAAGTCGAGCCGACTGGCGAGCCAAAAGTAGCCTTTGGAGCGAATCAGTTTGCCTTCGATACTGCTACCGTGCAGAAAGTCGTAAAACTTCTGGGGATGGAAGGGTCGGCGTGCGGTGTAAGTAAAGCTGCCGATGCCGTATTCTTCGGTTTCCGGTGCGTGCTCGCCACGCATCTCTTTTAGCCACCCAGGGGCCTGCTGCGCGCGCTCGAAACTGAATTTTCCTGTGCCCAACACTTGGTCGACACTCACCTGTCCTTTCTGGATAGGCACAATTTCCGCTTCGGTATTCAACGCTTTCAGTACGGCGATCAATCGTTTCAGTGTGCCTTCGTCAACCAGATCGGTTTTGCTGATCAGGATAACGTCGGCAAATTCCACCTGCTCCACCAGTAAATCTGCAACGCTGCGCTCATCCTCTTCGCCCAGGTGTTCAGTGGTTTCCTGCAAGTCTTTGGCTTCGTCATAATCCGCTAAGAAATTCAAGGCATCTACGACCGTCACCATAGTGTCCAGCTGGGCGATATCAGACAAGCTATTGCCGTTTTCATCGGCAAAGGTGAAGGTTTCCGCCACAGGCAAAGGTTCGGAGATGCCGGTAGACTCAATCAATAAATAATCAAAGCGGCCTTCATCAGCCAGCTTGCGTACCTCCAGCAACAAGTCTTCACGTAAGGTGCAACAGATGCAGCCGTTGCTCATTTCAACGAGCTTTTCTTCGCTACGGTTTAATTGCACCTCGTTTTTCACGGCACTGGCGTCAATGTTGATTTCGCTCATGTCGTTGACGATCACGGCCACTCGACGGCCTTCCCGATTATTCAGAAAGTGGTTTAAAACCGTGGTTTTGCCGGCACCAAGAAAGCCCGATAAAACAGTGACGGGCAGTTTTTTGCCAGTATTTTTCATAAATCCCCATTGCTTTTGATAATAATTTAAAATGTTATAACATATCATAATTTAGAACCAGGCATAGGGCAACGGTCGCATCGACGATACTTTTGACGGGGCACGAAGCTTCGCCTACCGAGTCGGTAGGCGAATTCGCACGTTTACGTTTATTTATAAAAGTGCGGCATGTGGGCGTGACCCGGGTGAGGTGATTGTTCTGTACATCGCTTCATAGCAAGACTGAAAAGCCACCCGGGATCAAATGCTGTTCCAGTATTATTGGTATGCAGGTGCCGTTTCAACGGCTTCGGCCAGCATCTCGGCGGTAATGGGTGATAGCGTCCAACCCAGGTGGCCATGACCAGTATTGTAGAACACCGTGGGCAGGCGACCCGGGCCGACTCGCGGCATCATGGTAGGAAGCATGGGGCGCAGTCCTGCCCAGGGCACGACGCGCCGGGTACAGACCCCGGGGAAACATTGCTCAACCCAACGGGTGAGGGGGCGAATGCGGTCATCCCGAATATTGCGGTTGTAGCCGTTGAATTCTGCTGTGCCCGCAATGCGGAAACGATCATCGCCCAACCGGCTGGTGACCAGCTTGGTGGCATCGTCCAGAAGGCTAACGGTTGGCGCCGCTTGTCGGGAAGCCTCGTCGTTCAGCTCAACCGTGATGGAGTAGCCTTTCACCGGATAAATGTTAACGCGGTCGCCCAGTTTTGCAGCCAGCACCCTGCTGCCGACGCCGGCACACACCACGACACCATCGAAGGTGCTACGAATCTGTTGCTCACCGTCAAAAGCTGTTACCCAGGCATGGGATTGATCCGCACTCAGTTCGGTAACCGTGTGGCCGTAACACGTTTTAACGCCGCGGCGTTGAATGGCATCGGCCAGGCCGCTGGTGAACTTGTGAATATCACCGGTGGAATCGCTCTCGGTGAAAAAGCCACCGTAGTAGGTGCCAGCCAGGGTGGGCTCGATGGCCTTCATTTCATCGGGCGTGACGGCCCGGCGCTCCAGGCCGCCGGCTGCCAGCAATTTCGAGACGTTTGCCGCGTGGTCGAAACCGGCTTTGTCGCGATAGATGTGGAGGATGCCCTGTTCCTTCAGGTCGAAGTCGATACCTTCTTCTTTTGCCCACGAAAACAGATGCTCACGGGCAGCGATCGCCAGGCGAGCGGTCTCGGTGGTGTTTTTCTCATACTGGGGAATGGCCGCCATGAACTCGGCAAACCAGCTCATTTTGTGCCAGGAGGGCTTGGGATTGACCAGCAGCGGGGCATCGCTGTGGAACATCCATTTCATGCCTTTGATCACGGTTTGCCAGTTGTTCCAGACCTCGGCATTGGACGCCGACAATTGGCCGCCATTTGCGAAAGACGTTTCCATAGCCGCATAACGATGCTTTTCGTAAACGGTGACGTCGAAGCCGCGCTTAGCCAAAGAGTAAGCGGTGGTAATGCCGGTGATGCCACCGCCAATAACTGCAATATGTTTCATAATAAATTCCAGAGAGCGCCCAAGGGTGGCTAGCTACCCAAAATGGTAGAAGCACCCCTTCCGTCTCTGGACCTGAGAGATTCACGAACCGTTGCAGTGGCACCGGCCGCTTGCTCCTTCGGTGTGCCGAGTGACGCAGTCATCGGCAGCTCTTCGGAAAGTTATCGTGTTAGCGGTCCCTTTTGCCTGAGAGTTTCCGGGGCAGTTGCTCCTTCGGCGCCGGCCACACAGCTGTGTGGCACAGTCTCTCCCGCTAACACCTCTGGTTTGCAGTTTACGTCAGTTCGATGCGCAATAAAAAGAACAGGTTTGCTTTGCGCATGGGTTAAAGCGACAGACGATGTTGCTTCAGGATTCTATTTATTACAAGCCCGATGTGTGTTTGTTAGTCGATGGCGTCAATTAGCTTGGCCGGTTGGTTGAACCGCCTTGACGAATAGAAATGCGTCATAGGTATAAAAGTGGAGAGTTACGAGGAAATTAGATTTCGGACATGAGAAGCTGCTGAAGGGATGGGGGGACTGAAGCCCCGTCGTCCGCCTGCTATTTTCCGCCCGAGACGACATCGTTTTTGGTGTTATCAAAAAAGCTCGAAGTCCTGTATATCGAGGATCTGGGCGGTGGCGAGGACAGCTAACGCCTCTGAACGAACGTGCAAGTCTTCTGGAGTTGTTTGACGAAACCGTTGTCGGTGCGCAGCCCGCTACGAGGTTGCAAACTCATGGCTGTCGGCAAGCGAACAATGAAACGCTGGGGCCCCATAAACGGTGCCGTAGTCAAAGACCGTCGCTCTGAGGCTGAGCAAGTGAAACAACCTCATAAGCTTACAAAAGCGAAAGAAGTCGCCATTCTGATCGCCTGTAATCTGCCAGAATAACGGAGTTTGCCACCGCTTCAGATCGTGTCTTTGCTGGCCGATAAGAGTATTTTTCCAGCCTCAGAATCTTCGGTTTATCGAGTATTGAAAAAGCACCCACAACAGAGCTATTAAAGGCGCATGAAGCCGCGTCGCAAGGTAACCGAGCCCGCCAGCTTTACTGCCACAGGCCCAAATCAGGTGTTGAACTGGGACATAAGCTACCAATAACCGAAGCTGGGCAGTCACCGGACGGGTATCGCTCAATCCTAGAAAACTGCAGGAAAATTGCCTTGCAAAAGTGCATGAAAATTTAATTTTGGATCTGCTCTTGTGCTTGCCTATCCAGCCGGAATGAGCAGTTTAATGATTTCAGATACCAATCAAGGTGCTGATGTTGCGCATTAAGTGAGCTGTAGGTCTCCAACTCCACAACTCCACAACGACTTCATCCATAAAGTGCCTCCCAGTGTATATGCTGCTCAGTGGGTGTTTTTAAGTTAAGCATTCGCTCTATGTGGTCGAGGTGTTGAAGAACCATTTCTATAGCTTGCGCTTCATTCCCCTGTGCAATGGCCTCAACAATCAGGATATGTTCATCCTTGCGACAAGCTGGTGCTTGAGGGCCGTCGAAAAGCGCGATGATAAGGCAGGTTAACGGACAGAGTTCGGCCATTAGCTTTTCAATAAAGCTGTTGCCGCTGATGCGGGCGAGTAGCATGTGGAATTGCCCGGACAGCCGGATAATTCGCCTGCGGTCTCCTTGGTGCCGCGCTTCCGTTTCCTTCGCAAGGTGAGCTTTCAGCCTATCAAGGTGTTCAGGGCAGGCGCGTTCGATGACATTCCGAATGATTTCTGGCTCTACCAGTCTTCGTGTGGCAAATAGATCTTTTGCCTCTGTTGTGCTCGGGCAAGCCACGAACGCACCCCGATTGTGGTGCATCGTCACTAATCCTTCTTGGGCAAGCATGGTCAACGCTTGACGGATCTTGGTTCGACTGACCCCGAAGGCATTCGCTAATTTCTCTTCAACTAGTTTTATGCCAGGCGGTAGACGATTTTCCATCACTGCGTCGGTTATCCGTTCTGCAATCTGTTCGATACTAAGCTTGGCGGTGGAAGCTGAGGTGCCCATGGCAATCCTAGTGTTGTTGATTAGTAAGACTTGTGACACCAACTCCTATGAGAAGTATAGAGAAATAAACTTTTTTCAAGACAGAGATACGATCATGCACCGGTGGACAGTTTTTCACGCATGTCTGCACAATTTGCGTGCGTTAATTACTCCAATTATTGTATGCAATATTTTTAAATATATTTCAGTAATGCAAAAATAAAAAAATAATTCAATTAAATCATATACTTAAAAAATTTATATGAATTTTTTACCCTACTTTCTCTTGGCTGGCGCGCTACTTGCTGTACGTCAGTAGTTGGTCGACACATGGTCTGACCATCTTACTACGCTAACCGGAGGAGCTTTGTAATGATGAAGTCTAAAATAGTGAATATTGCCTCAATGCTAACGGCGGGTATGTTGCTTTCGTTCTCGGTACTTTCTGCCGAACGGCTTCGCGTCGCTGGGAACTTTCCTATGGATCATTCCGTATCTCGAGCCATGGAAGTGTTTAAGGATGAAGTTGAGACTTCGTCCAATGGCGAGATCCAAATCGATCTTTTCCCAGCTATGCAGCTAGGGGGCGCCACGGAAAATGTCGATCAAGTTCGCTCGGGTAGCATTTTTGCGGTGTTTACATCAATTGCGTATTTCACTCGCTCTGTGCCCGATTATGAAGCCGTTAGTCTTCCGTTCATGTTCGATAGTCGTGCTCAGGCTTTCGCAGTGATGGATGGTCCTGTTGGTGAGCACTTAGATGGACAGATGGCCGAATTAGGATTCGTTAACCTGGGTTATGGCGAACTGGGTTTTCGCCACGTGACGAATAATCTTGGCCCGATTACATCGGTTGACGATTTTGAAGGCATGCGCATACGTCTGCAGCCCAACGAAGTGCATCTGCAAACTTTTCGAGCTTTAGGTGCTAATCCGGTTGCGATGGACGTCTCTGAGCTTTACTCCGCGCTTCAGCAAGGAGTGCTCGATGCTCAGGAGAATCCCTTCAATATTATTGCTAGTCGCCGCTTCAATGAGGTTCAGGGACACTTGTCTGATAGCGGTCATTTCTATGACTTTATAAACGCTGTCGCTAATCAGCGTAGTTACGATGCGCTTTCGGATGAACATCGCAAGATTATCGACGATGCTATGCAAGCTACCATGGTTTGGCAGCGCGATGTTGCTGCTCAGGAAGAAGAGTCTTGGCGTCAGCAGTTGGTTGACGGAGGGATGACGTTTACGCCGATTTCGTTAGAACTTCGCGCTGAGCTTCGCGAAGCTACTCGTGGGGTTGCTGAGAGCTTGAAGGAGCGTGTTGACCCTGAATTCCTTGAGCTGGTACTTCAAGAAGTCGAATCCCCACTGTAAGGCTTTGTCATGATGCTTCCTTCTAACACCTCGTACGATAACCGTCCTGCTTTGCCACCTAAAGGCGGAGCGTTCGGGGCACTCAAACGCTTCGTTGATCTAATCGACGTCGCGACCTACGGGGCCATTGTAGTGGTCATGGCTTTGATGGCCACGATGATTTCTTTGCAGGTGTTCTGGCGTTACGCTTTAGGATCTTCAATTGACTCCGCTGATGAGTTGTCGCGCCTGTTTTTCATCTGGGCTATTTTCTTGGCGATTCCTCATGGAGTGAAGCGCGGTGTTCATGTAGGAATTGATCTGTTCCTGATGATGATGCCTGTCCGGCTGAGAGAGTGGCTTTTTCGTGTTGTGGCTGCGATTTCTATGCTGCTGATGCTTATGGTTATGTTGGGGGCTTGGACAGCGACGTTAGATCGCTGGTCAGAAATGATGCCGACATTGCCGGTAACATCATCGATCTATTTCATTCCCCTATTGATTTGTGGGTTTCACGCAGCGTTGCATTTGGCTCTTTTAGCTTGGGGTGGCTCTCGTACCTGGGAGGAGGAGGCTGTATGACTTTGATTGCTATTGGATTTTTTTTGTTTCTCGCTGTGTTGGGTATGCCACTGGCCTTTGCCATAGGTTTTGGGTCACTGATTGGGCTTTGGATGCTCGATTTTGACTTAGTGGTGATGCCTCAACGGATGATGCATGCCGTCAACAGTTTTCCCTTGATGGCGATACCACTTTTCATGCTGGCGGGCGAATTGATGGTGCGCGCAGGCATCATGGATCGCCTTATAAGTTTTGCCAATAGCTTGGTCGGACGAATGCACGGTGGTCTGGCTCATGTGACGATTGCGTCGGGTACTATTTTTGCGTCGGTGAGCGGGGCGGCTGTTGCAAGTGCCAGCGCCATGGGTAGCACCATGGTACCGGCCCTTCGTAAATATTACCCTGACGCGTACTCGTCTGCGATTGTTGCATCAGCGGCTAACCTTGGGCCAGTCATCCCACCGAGCAACGCTATGATCGTCTATGCCCTGATGGCAGGATCTTCAGTTTCCGTTGGTGGCTTATTTCTGGCGGGAATCATTCCTGGCATTTTGCTGGCCATCGGTTTCATGGCAATTGCTTCTTTTATTTCTTGGAGGCGCGGTTACCCCCTGACAGGTGAAAAATTCAATCTCCGCAATGTGGTTTATCAAACCCGTCGGGCTATCGTTATTATCCTGATGCCTGTGATTGTGGTGGGCGGTATTTTAGGTGGCGTTTTCACGGCCACCGAAGGTGCCGCGATAGCAGTTGTCTATTCGTTATTCGTTGGCTTTGCGGTTACACGCCGTTTGCGTCTGGCCGATCTGCCGGGCTGCTTATATCGTGCAGCGGTCACATCGGCTATGGTAGGGGCCTTAATTGCTTTCGCTTCTGTGCTGACCTTTGTCTTTACCATCGAGATGGTGCCGATGATGCTGTCTTCGTTCATTCAGGCTATGACCAGCGATCCTATGCTATTCATCTTGTTTACGATGGCATTGCTCATCCTAGTGGGAATGTTGATAGAGTCGAACGCTGCCTACATCATGCTGGTGCCACTTTTTGCCCCGGTAGCGTTGGTCTACGGTATTGACCCGCTCTACTTCGGTTTTATCTTCATGTACAACCTTGTGGTGGGCATGATGACGCCGCCTGTCGGTGTTCTCTACTTCGTAATGAGCGGTATTACGCGAGTACCCATGATGAAACTTGTCGCCGAGTCATTACCTTTCGTTGCTTTTCAATTTTTCATTCTTGGCCTGTGTATCGCTGTGCCTTCTATTGTCACAGCCTTACCCAGAGCGCTGGGTTATTAAACTCGTAAGGATAGAACCATGTTTAGTACTTCTCACCCCGCCGACCTGGTGATTTATGGGCCTCGTGTTATTACCGTCGATCCCGAACTTGGCGAAATACCCGTGGCGCGCTTGGTGATTCATAAAGGATATCTTATAGAAATTGGCCCCCATGACCCTCACACACCTTTACCATCAGCCCGGCGCACGCTGGATCTTAGTGGCCGCGTGGTGACACCAGGTTTTGTCAATGTGCATACCCACACTATTTTGAACATGGTGCGCGGTGTCGCCGAAGACATGGGGTTTGCTCCAGCCTACACGCCTGGTGTGCCTCATGGTCATGATGTCACAGAAGAAGAAGCGGTAGCGCTGGCTAAGCTGGGTGCGGCCGAAGCGCTACTTTTCGGATCTACGTTGATTAATGATAGTTACGTACATGCGAACTTGACTCTGCCGGCTATGGGTGAACTTGGCATGCGGGTCATCACCTGTGGCCGCATTCACGACGTCGATTTCAGTCGCGTCCACGAAGGTATTTGGGAGCACGACAGTGCAATTGGCGAGAAAACGCTGGGTGAGGCTGTGGCTCTGCATGAGTCTTGGCAGGGCAGAATGGATGGCCGGCTGGGCGTTGAACTGGCGGCTCATGCTCCCGATACCTGTTCCCGCGACTTGCTAGTAAAGGTGGTTAATGCCCGCGATGTCTTGGGTGTTCAAGTTAATGGGCACTTGTCCCAGAGCGTCAAAGAGAACCGTCGAGTGCAGGAGCGCGATGGCATGAGTCCCACCGAGTTGCTTGAGGATGTGGGTCTACTTGGTCCGCGCTTTACCGCCGCCCATTGCATGCATGTCAGTGACAGTGATATTGCTCGTATTGGGGCCAGTGGCACTAATATTGCGCATGTGCCACGCGGCAATGCAACTGGCGGACGTATTGCTCCCACCACCCGCCTGAGAAAAGCCGGAGCGAACATCGCACTAGCGACCGACAATATGCATGGTGATATGGTCGAGGTAATGCGCTGGGCGCTGATGATGGGGCGCATCCAAGAAGGTGAAATCAACGAAACTTGGCAGCCACACCATGTCTTGGAAATGGCGACCCTCGGCGGCGCAAAGGCGCTTGGGCTGGATGCGGAATTGGGATCGCTCACACCGGGTAAACGGGCTGATCTGGTCGCTTTTGATTTCCGTCGGCCGCATCTTGTGCCGTTGATGAATGCTCTCGGCAATTTGGTACATACTGCCCAAGGGCGAGATGTCGATTATGTTGTGTGCAACGGCGAGGTGGTCGTTGAAAAGGGTGCGCTTTGTCGCGCTGACACCAACGCTCTGTTGACCGATGCACAATCGGCAGCCGAGGCGCTTTGGCAACGTGCCCGCGCCCAAATGTGAGAGGGAGAGCTTAATGAAACTGCTGATTGTTAATCCTAACGTTTCGCATAGTGTTACCGAGTTGATTGCGAGCGAAGCCAAGCGGAGTGCGTCCCCGGATACCGAACTAACGCTGCTTACTGCGGCCTTTGGCGTGGCCTATATCGAGACGCGTGTTGAGGCTGCAATTGGGGCTTATGCAACATTGATTGAACTTGCAAACCATCACACCGGACACGATGCGGCCGTTGTTGCGGCTTTCGGAGATCCCGGGTTGGAAGCCGCTCGAGAAATGTTGCCAATTCCAGTAGTTGGCCTTACAGAAAGTGCGCTTATGAGCGCAGCGATGCTCGGTGGTCGAATTGGCATAGTGGCAATCTCTCAGCGCATACGAGCTTGGTATCGCGAAACGGTGGTTCGTTACGGCATGGAATCGAGGTTGGCAGGCATCCGTTGCCTGGACGAGCCGCTACGTGACATCGGTTTCGTTCAACAGGATAAGAGCGAACAGTTGGTTAAGCTTTGTGACGCTGCGATTAGGGAGGACGGTGCTGATGTTTTGATCATTGCAGGCGCTCCGTTGGCTGGCCTGGCTCGGGAGGTAGAACATCGAATTTCTGTCCCTATTGTTGACGGGGTAAGCTGCGCCGTTCGACAAGCTGAACTTCTCGCTCGGCTTAGGCCACGTCCCGCAGAGGCAGGCAGCTATGCTGCACCTCCGATGAAACCATATCGGAACTTACCGCCTGGCCTGGCTGAAATGGTCGGACGGGAGCGACTGTCGTGAGTAAGCCTGTTTATTAGTCAGGCTTGTTGATTGGCCCTGGACTGACGTTCATCGCGGAGTCACATCGAAATGCACCTTGCAATGTTGCTGATGTTGTCTCCTTACAACACCCAAACAGTACGAAAGAAGAAACAGTTCTGGTACACGTCAATTGGTGGTGTATGAATGTCCAAGTCTATTCTCTACGAGAACAGCGTTTCGTTTCAGGGACAAATTTCATCGCTGGAGCTCCTCAATGGGGCGCAATTATCAATCCCAGCCCCAGCCCCAGCCCTAATCCCAATCGCAGGACAGGGCATCCACGGTACAGAACAAAGCTCTTATTAGGTCACAGACGCTGAACCCGGTAATACTCGGGAAGCATCTGTATCGGCCGACGGGTCAACGCAAAGGCAACATCTCTAGCCCGCCGAGGTGTATGTGATATCACAACATCACGCCTGGTCCGGGTAATTGCCGCTGAATTCACTATTCAGCCGATTAGAAATGTCTGGCTTCTCCACTGGGGTTTGCTTGCTTGCTTTCTTGTATGCGTGTGGCCCCGGTTGTTTGCAGATCAGTCCCGGCTCACTCACCAGTCAGCGACACTTCAAGCGCCCAATCACAACGCCTTTCTCATTGAGCGTAGTGGGGTGGTCATTCTGCCTTCTGCCGAACTTCGATTCTTGCGGAATATCCGGTTTACATCGGCTCGCAGAACCACTCGTTCGAGCCGCTTTCCATCCGTAAAACTCCAATTTGACTGCGTCACGTTTTGATCCCGACATGCTTTTCTTACTGCCAAAGTGTGCACCAAGCGTGTGCCAAAAAACGCATTACAGCGCTGATTTGGTGCGTAAGTTTTTTCAAAAAATAAAAACTGAAAATTTAGTGAACAAAAACAATAATTTATTAAAAATTAAATAAAATATAAAATATGGAACGCTACTTGCAGCTGAGAGATTAAATAGTTCTGGAGTTATTTGTGCCTCGATTAATTGATCGCAAAAGATACTGGCAAGGCTTGTCTGAAGTACCGGATTTCGACGGGAAGTTATTGACTCAACGTCGAGTCGACATGATCTTGGCGTTTATTGCAGCGATACTCGGCGGTGGTGTTCTGCTGTTACTGCCGGTTCAGATCAGCGGTGAATCCGTTCGTGCAATCGGGTCGATCCGTTCTCCCGCATTCTTTCCGGTGCTGGGTGCTTTACTGATGTGCCTGGTGGCGTTCTTGCTCGTCATTCGCGTCATCAGGGCAGCGCCGGCCCGGGCTGATGTGGTGGAAGAAAAAACGGATCTCCCCGGTGTGAAGCGGGCAGGCCTCATGGGTGCAATGATTTTGGTCTATGGCGGGCTAGTATTTGTTTTGGGCATGGTGTTGGCGTCTGCGCTATTTATAGTGGGTGCGTCCCTGGCTTTTGGATATAGGAATCCCTGGGGCATTGGGCTGCTCGCAGTTTTGACTCCAGTGCTGGTCTACCTCATGTTCGAAAAACTCCTAAACGTCTTATTGCCGACTGGATGGGTGTTCTAACATGCTGGAACATCTGATTGCCGGCTTTGCCATCATGTTTACTGCTGTAACGATTGTTTCGGCCGCTGCGGGCTTACTGGCGGGCATCCTGGTGGGCGCCTTGCCAGGCCTTACAGCAACCATGGCCGTAGCCGTTCTTGCTCCCTTCACGTTCTTTATTGACGTCAGCATAGGTATCCCTTTCCTTCTGGGGGTCTACAAAGGCGCGATTTACGGGGGATCGATTCCTGCCATTACGATCAATACGCCAGGCACTGCCGCATCAGCGGCAACCGCTATTGATGGTAATGCGCTGGCGCGCCGAGGACGGGTCCGACTCGCTCTTGAAACCAGCCTGTTTACGTCCGTGCTGGCTGATTTGGTTTCCACCATTGTACTGATCTTGGTGGCAGCGCCACTGGCCAGTATTGCGATCCGTTTTGGCCCCCCGGAATTCGTACTTCTTTATCTGTTTGCATTGACCATGATAGCGGGTGTGTCGGGTGTCGATTTCGTAAAGGGATTGTTCAGTGCGGTGGCAGGCTTGCTACTTGCGATTATCGGGCTGGACCCTATGTCAGGCTATCAGCGCTTCACCTTCGGTATTACTGAATTGATGGGGGGAATCTCACTGATTCCGCTGTTGATCGGCATGTTCGCCTTGAGTGAGGTCATGATTCAAGCAGAGGCAGGTCGCCGGCCGCGGGAATTAGTAGATGTACTGGGCGCCGGTGGGCTGACTTGGCGCAAGGCTCGAGCCCTTATCCCCGTCGCGCTGAGATCAACCTCTATTGGTACCGCGCTGGGTGCTTTGCCTGGCCTTGGAGCTGAAATTGCTTGTTGGATTGCCTACGGAGTTACCAAGCGCCGATCCAAACGCCCACAACGGTTTGGCAAGGGATCGTTGGCAGGGATCGCTGCAGCAGAAGCGGGCAATAATGCTGTAGTGCCGGCGGCGCTCATTCCGATGATGGTGTTTGGAATTCCTGGCGATACCATTACCGCGGTACTTTTGGGCGCATTTATGGCTCATGATCTCATGCCTGGGCCACTGCTGTTTGATCGTTCACCGGAACTCATTTACAGCTTCTTTGCGGTCCTACTGCTCACCAACGTGTTGCTGATTGGTTTCGGCTTCTTTGCGATCCGTCATCTCCGCCATATAACCCGCATTCCAGCTGGTCTGCTTTACCCAGCTGTGACGGTCTTATGCTTTGCCGGCGCTTTTTCGGTGAATAACAGCAGTTTCGATCTAGTTATTATGCTTGCAGGAGGCATTTTGGGGTATGGCATGCGGAAAGTCGGTCTGCCTATACCGCCGCTCGTTATTGCGCTTCTTCTAGCGCCGGGGCTGGAGAATACGCTTCGCCAGTCGCTGATGCTGTCTGCTGGCTCGTTCGACATCTTCTACACCCGTCCCATTGCACTGGCGCTGCTAACCATGCTCGTCGTCAGTGTATCCATGCTGGTCTGGCGGCAATGGAATCTACCCAAATCCAGTCATTCACTGAGTGAAGGAACAACGCAATGAATACGTCAAAGAAATCCGAATTTAAGCTGCGCAGCAGCGTTATTTCAGCAGTACTTGGCGGCATCCTATGTGCCGGTATAGGTGCCTCGGGCAATGCAATAGCTGAGTCGGTTGAGGACTTCCCATCCAAGCCAATTCGTTTTGTAACCCCGTACCCACCGGGCGGGTCTCACTCGTTGCATGCAGGCATTATTACAACGGTTGCTGAAGCTCACTTCGAACAGCCAATGATTTCGGTCATACGCTCAGGCGGCGGAGGGGTAGTCGGTGCCGCTGGCGTTGCCGAGGCTGATCCGGATGGATATACGATCCTGTTTGGCGACCCTACGATTAACTCGCTTCGACCTCAGGTAGAGAACCTTCCTTATGAGGTTTCTGATTTTGTTCCGGTGGCTCGAATCAACTACTCGCCCGCTGTTTTCGTGGTTCGAGCCGACGCGCCATTCAGCACTATGGAGGAAATGGTTCAGTTCGCAAAGGACAAGCCGGGTGAATTGATTTATAGCTCTGATAACGTCAACGGCTGGACCTATACCGTGTTCGAGTTGCTGAAGGTTAAGACCGGTACCGAGATGCGTGGGGTTGAGTTCGGCGGCGGCGGGCCAGCGATTACGCAGTTGCTCGGTGGTAATACTATGGCGTACGCAGGTGCGCCCAGCGTTGTTGCGGATCACATTGAGTCGGGCGCGCTCAAGGCGCTTTGTGTGACGGATACAGTAGCTTGGGAGACTATGCCAGACGTTAAACCCTGCCCGGATCTTGGCTATGACGTAGTGTTCCTGTTCTGGCGCGGTGCCATGGTACCGGCCGGGACGCCGCAGCCGATCATTGATAAGCTCAGCGCTGGATTTGCTGGACTGGTCGAGGACAAGGGCTTTCTGCGACTGATCGGAAGCATCAATAGCAAAGTGGCGTTCGCTGACCATGAAACGTTTTTTACTCTATTGGCTAAGGAAGTAGATGATATGGCTGCGATTGCTGAAAGTATGAAGTAGATAACAAAGCCAGCGGGTCTTGTTATCCGCTGGCTTTGCCGATGTGGAGGAAGGAGTGAAAAATGTCTGATGTTTACACGCTCTTGGGTTGCAGGGCGCTATTGGGTAACGATGCTCATTTAAGCAATGGCCCGGTCGATATCGTTATTGCAGGCAATCGAATTCGCTCGATAAGCCCGTCGGGCAAGTACGAGCCAGAAGGTGAGGCCATCGATGCTTGCGGTCGATTGGCAGTGCCAGGGATGATCAATGGTCATCATCACAGTCACGAAAACTTTCACAAAGGGCGCTACGACAACCTGCCACTTGAGCTCTGGATGAATTTTGTGCGGCCGTTGCAACCGTTGCCAGCGACGCCTCGCCAAGTCTATTTAAGGACGCTGGTCAGTGCGATTGAGGCCTTGCGCACCGGCGCAACGACCCTGGTGGATGATCTCAACGTTAGCCCTAAACTGGACCCCGAATTGGTCGCAGCTGCCTATCAGGCCTATGAAGACATAGGCATCCGCGCCTATGTTGGTATTACTCTGTTTGACAAGCCCTTCTTCCGCGGCGTGCCTTTTGTCGAGGAAGAGTTGCCGGCAGACTTACTGGCCGAACTGGACAATACGCCTTCGACCTCGCCCGAGGAAATATTAGCTTTTGCGCGGAGGCTGGCTGTTAAACACCATCCTGATCATAATCGCGTTGGCTACATTGCGGCGCCTTCAGCACCTCAACGTTGTACTGAAGGTTTTCTCAAAGCAGTAAGGGCAATGGCCGACGAGCTGCACGTGCCTGTCATGATCCACGTGCAGGAGACACGGATGCAGGTGATCACGGGCTATGAATTTTATGGCTCGACAATGATTGAATATCTTGATCGTATCGGTTTCCTGAAACCTGACACCAGCGTGATACACAGCGTTTGGGTAACACCTGACGAACTTGATATTCTGGCTCGTAGAGGCGTCACTGTGCAGCATAACCCGTCCAGCAACTTCAAACTTGGCAGTGGCCTCATGCCCATGCGTGAGATGCTTGAGGCGGGCATCAATGTGGCTTTGGGCAGTGATGGTTGTGGCTCTATTGAAGGCGTCGATATGCTCCGTGCGCTTTATAATACTGCTCAGGCGCAAAAACTTCGTGGCGACGACCATCGGCGCTGGATCGGTGCAAAAGAAGCCTGGACCGCGGCAACTCAAGGCGGCGCAAAAGGGCTGGGGCGAAATGACCTTGGCGTTCTAGCTGAGGGCATGACTGCTGACCTGGTTCTCTATCGTCTTGATGACATTGCCTTTACGCCGCTGAACAATGCTGTTCATCAACTTGTCTACGCTCAGACCGGACGCGGTATTGATGGTGTCATTGTGGATGGACGCAGGGTAATGATCGGTGGCAAACTAACTCAGATTGATGAGGCCAGCATCGTTGCTGAAATTAATGAAGCCCACGCTGAACTCGAACCCTATATCCGCTTGTCCGAAGAGTCAGTGAGTCGCCTTGGCGCCGCTTATCAGCGGATCTATGATCGTTGTAAAAGTCACCCTTTGGCGCCGGAGACTTATCCAGCGCGTCTGCCATAACACTTTTGAGTGGACGCTGAGTTTTGGGCGGCCCAGGTCGTCGGAGTGGGTGCCGCTATGTTGGGTATCAGTGCGTATCAGCTTCGTGGTGATAAATCGCTGATTTATAGCCTTGCAGGCGCCGCGGGCCTGATGGTTGGCAGCCTGCTTTGGATGGTATTTAACGTCAAGGTTGGCTCTATTCCCGGCACAGTCGTAATGGCGGCTGAGGCGATATCCAACGGGCTGTTTATTTGGAAGGCGCTGAAAAACCGCGTTTAAACTAGCAGGCGGCATTCAGCCTTGCGGGACAGAACTGTGTTAGTTCAATTTCTGGGTGATGGTAGTAGCGAAGGTTTGCCGGAAAAATCAGCCAGCGGCTTTGCAGCATCGGGTCGAGCGCAGCGTTGGAACTGCCCCTGTCCCGGGTGCGACAGCAGCTTGCCCCGGTCAACAACTACGCGGCCACGACTTATGGTAATGATTGGCCAGCCTTTTACCACGCGGCCTTCGTAAGGCGTATAGTCAACGTTATGGTGCAGGTTTTCATTGCGTATAGTGACCTCCAAAGTTGGGTCCCATAACGCCAGGTCAGCGTCTGCGCCAACTGTGATTGATCCTTTGCGTGGGTAAAGGCCATAGATCTTAGCCGGATTTGTCGCGGTCAGCGCAACAAACTGGTTCAAGTCAATTCGGCCATCTTGAACGCCAGCCGAAAATAAAAGTGGTAAGCGGGTTTCGAGTCCAGGAATGCCATTGGGGATGTATTTGAAGCTGGCATCTTCGCCTTTGGCTTTTTTGCCTTTTGGGTCGTCAAAACGAAACGCTGCATGATCTGACGAGAAAACTTGGAATACACCATTACGCAGTCCGGTCCACACGCTCTCTTGGTTAGCACTGTCCCTTGGAGGCGGGCTACATATATATTTTGCACCGCTGAAGTCATCGTCAATCCCAAGATCCTCAGCCGTAAGGAACAGGTACTGAGGGCAGGTCTCGGCATAGATCTTCAGACCTTTTCCCTGGGCCCAGCGAATCTGTTCGATTGCCTCGGTGCCGGATACGTGCACAATCAGCATTGGGGTATCGACAAGCTCGGCGAGCGAAATTGCCCGATGAGTCGCTTCCCGCTCGACGACTGCTGGTCGGGACGAAGCGTGATAACGTGGCGCTGTGTGACCAGCTTTTTCCAACAGTTCTGTTAACCAAGAAATGCAGTCGGCATTCTCCGCATGAATCATGGTCATTGCGCCTTCTCGTCTGGCAGTTGCAAGCACATTGAGGATCTGTCGGTCGTTCAGTTTTAGGTCATCGTACGTCATGTAAATTTTGAATGACGTGTAGCCCTCGTTGATCAATGCTGGCAGTTCATGATGAATAACTTCTTCTGTTGGATCGGCAACGATCATGTGAAAGGCATAGTCGATGTGAGCACGATTGTTGGAGCGTTGGTGATAGTCATCAACGGCAGCTCGCAGTGACTGGCCTTTGGCCTGAGCAGCAAATGGAATAATAGTTGTTGTTCCCCCAAAGGCGGCTGACCTGCTGCCCGATTCAAAATCATCTGCCATGACGGTGCCATCGTTCGTGGGCTGGTCGAGATGACAGTGAGCATCGATACCGCCTGGCATGACGTAGAGACCTTCTGCGTCAATCACCTCATCTGAATCGGTAAGGTTCTTTCCGATAGTGACGATCTGGCCGTCTTTAATGCCAATGTCTGCTGGAAAGGTATCAGCGGCTGTCACCAGAGTGCCATTGCGAATAATGCAGTCGAATGTGCTCATTGTTTACTGTCATCCTGATTGAGGTTGAATAGGGAGCCCCAGCGAGAGAGCTCATGTGTTTCTATGCCGGCATGGCTGAGTGCTTTCCAGACAACGGCTGCGACTGAGTCATAGATCGGAATTCCGGTTTCTAGTTCCAGGCGGTGCACCAGTTGAGCAGCGCGAAGGTTAGTACAAAGAATGACGATAGCTTGAGGTTTGCTAAGGGCTACGTCGCGGATATGCTGCTCCAAATAACGTTCGTTGAACTCGGCAAAAGCAAAGTTATGTTTTTCACCAAAATGTGCATCAGCAATGCAGTCGATTCCCAGCGACCGGTAATTGCTGATGATGCGGTCTTGAACGTCTGTTGTGTAGGGCGTGACTAAGCCAATCTGGGTAATACTGCGGCTTTTCATGATTTCATTTAACGCAAGTACGCTGGTAATTGCCGGTACACCGGTTTTGTCTTCAATGTCCATGCAAAGTTGCTCGTCTCTATCGAAACCAAGCCAGCTTGCTGAAGTGCCATTCCAGGCAATTGATGTGGGCTTGGCGTCAGACAGGAGCTTTGCTGCCGAAATGATTGGCGCCAGGTCAAACTGGTCCAGCGCCTGCTGTTCAAGCGAAATTTCCGTTACTCGAAACCGACTGAAGTGAGCTGTAACCTTGGGAAAAAGGTCAGCGAGCATAAGCCCCGTCAGTGGTTCAAGCACTGTGTTTGAGGAGGGAGTTATCATGCCCAACAAAGTTCTCCCTGACATAGTATCGATCCTTTTTCGTGTGAACATATGAATAATTTCTGGTGACTGGGATTTGCAAATATTAAGCCAAAATTAATTTTTTATGCAATATTTTTTATTACGCTGATTTATAGTATATTTTTGGCAGAGTATTTTTAGATTACCTAGTTTTGCGCACTTTTTTGGGTGTTTTTTGGCGCTGAGCGCCCCACTTTAATGCTTAATTATTTTGCAGAGGCCAGACGATGGATAGTGCTGAGCAGACTGAATCAAGGACAAACTCCAAACCTAGGCGCCTCTTGGTACGGCGTCGGCAGTCCCTTCATGATCAGATTATCGAAGAGCTCCGGTTGCAAATACTAGAAGGGCGTGTCGCACCAGGCGCAAAGATCCCTGAGGCGGCTCTCTGTGACGAACTGGACATTTCAAGGACGCCTTTAAGAGAGGCGATGAAAGTTTTGGCGTCAGAGGGTTTGATTCGGTTGTTACCCAACCGTGGGGCAGTAGCTTCGGATGTGACACCAAAACAGGTTGAGAACCTTTTTCAGGTTCTGGCATCTCTGGAGCATCTGATAGGGACCCTGGCGGCAGAGCTGGTTACGCCCAAGTCTTTGGCGGAAGTAGAATTTTTGCACTGTAAAATGTTGGATTTTCATAAAAGAAGACGTCGAGCCGACTACTTTCGGTTGAACCAACAGATTCATGTGAAGCTGGCTGGAATCACTAATAATGACGTCCTGATAAAAACCTATGTCAGTCTTACCCAGCAAGCGATGCGGGCCAGATATCTGGCAAATATGTTTGATATGAGATGGGATGATTCCATGCGCGAACATGACGACATCATGACCGCTTTGAGACTAATGGATGGGGTAACGCTGGGTAATGAATTGATGGAGCATGCACAGTTCACCGGCGCCGCCGTAGTCGGTGCTTTGCGAGCATTGGAATGCCAAACCTTCACTGACCAGTAGCACGCCCCAGTACGGCGCTTTAATTTGCTCATTACATGAGTTTCCACAAGTGTCTTTTGACTCAGCATCGGTCGCCGGCGTTGCCGATGTGCCACGGGAGTAGCTCAAAGCCTCAATTGTCGATCAAGGATTCTACTCTGATATTTGAGGCAGTCTCAGGTACACCGACAAGGCGGTTGGTCGGATTAATCAGCTGCTAATCATGGCATGCGCTGGAGTTCAGAATTGCTGCAAACGGGTAATAGCATGCTGCAGCATCTGATCACTGAACAGCGCTGCCTTGCGCTCCGATGCTTGCCTTCCGGCCGGCCAGTTTTCAAGTCCTTTTTTTATGCTATCCAGGGATGGCTTGCATCCTTCCCGCTCAAGGAGCCAGTCCACAGTTGCCAGCACTTCCATACCAAGCGGTGACTGGAAGCCGTCGATCAGGGTGGAAACTCTATCCAGAGCCGGAGTGTAGGATTTGGCCTCCTCAGATTTGAGATAAGCCGCTACTTTCTCCTTCTGTGACTGCTCGAACCAGATAACATCAGCGGGCTTGGCATCGCCTAAACGCTTTTCGCACTGCAGGTAGCTACCATCCAGTGCGTCGAGCAAGTGATGCAGTCTGTGCGCATACGGGCCATACCGGTTGGCTTGGAAGCTAAGATCCATGGGGTTCTTCAAACTGGACATGGTGATTGCGCGCTCCATAAACCAGGCCAGTTTCTGAATCTCCAGCAGGGAGCATTCAATACCGAGCATCCAGTAGCGTCTTACGAGCTCAGAAATCAATGCCCGTGATGGTGTCAACTTTTCGACACCAGTCCTTCGGGCAACGTTCTGATATTGGGCTGTTGGTTCATACACAACGATGCTCACATCGCTTAGAGCCCCGAGCGTATTTTCAATCATTGACTTTACGGTCGCCCAGTTGAGACCGCCGTTGCCGCTGCCTAAAGGGGGAATAGCAATGGATTTGATGTTCTTGTCCAAGATTATTCGGTGTAGATCCTGAAGCCCTTTAGCAATCCACTCCTGCTTGGAGTCTGCGCTCCAATGTTGTTTGGTGGGGAAATTGATGATCCATCTAGGGCCCATGAGGTCTGTCTGCTCGGTGACGAACATGGAGCCGGTCGTCACGACTCCCGATTTGCAGGCTTGTGCATAGGCTTTGAAATTTTCAGGAAAAGCTTCTTTGAACATCAAAGCGATGCCTTTGCCCATCACGCCCACCGTGTTGACGGAGTTCACAAAGGCATCGACATCTGCTTCCAGTAGATTGCCTTTCGTGTATTTGATCATCAAAAAAACCAGGTTGGTCTGCTGTGTATGCCTAATTCGAGCTCTCGGTCAGTAACTAGAGCCTGAATTTTATCCTTTACTGCGTCATCATAAGCCACTACGCCAAGAAGGGCCTCCACCGGGAGGTGGCGATGTATCAGCGCTTCTGCCTGGTAGAGTTCTGACTTTTCGGGGTCTTCCGGATCTTTCTTGACGTTACGGGTTTGCAGTAGGTCCCAGCGAATCATCGTGGCCAAATTGTCTTTGCGATCACTAAAGGTCGCATTTATCAGCCTGGCATGGCGATCGGTGAACAAATATGGGACGCCCGCTTCTTCCACCTTTGGTATTGAACTCACCAGTATAACGATGTCGGATCTGGGGCGCCTCTGGACGTTTCTCCCCGTCACTATGTTGAGCAGCATGGGCGAGTAGGGGGTAAAGTAAAATGGAATGTAGTCCGCAAGCAAGCCGCCGTGAGGGACAGGAACAGCGTGCGTGCTGCGGTCCTGAATCAGGTCCTGGTTGCCAATGGCGATGAATTTATCGTCCTGACGGTTACTGGAACTGCAGTTCAGGCCGTTGTCCAGCAGCCATGGAAGATTCTTCCAATGGGTAATGCGGAAGATCAGTGCCTTATCGGGGTTCAAGCTATGCTCAAATCTCATGGGCTGGTTTGGCTGCGGTGGCAGGGTTAGCGTGTGTCACTCGGCTTCCTTGAATAAAGTGGCTGCCCGATTTTGGTGAGACGATATTGCCCTTTAGCCAAGCCATGTTCAAGCGAAGGGCACGGGTCAAGTTTTCGGCGCGGTACCTTTCCGAGGGGTGGCTTTTTTCACGTCTATACAGGGTCACCGCTGTATATCACGCTCGACCTGCTTTTCGTGCAACCACTCATGGACTTTAGAATCAATTCAACCGACAGACTTGCTTCTTAGCGATCTTGGTCTGGGGATCTTCTGGCATCGAGCTAAGTTGATAAAACATGGTCGAGACGGTGAGATTTGAACCTATTATAGATCTATCACCGAACTCTTACCCTCCTCTCATCGTTCTCTCTCGCACAGTAAATCAGACGGTTACGTGCGTAAAGGTGCGGTACTCAGGTCAGATTGGGACAAATTTTGGGGCATCACTTTTTTTCCAAGGTAAGCTTCAACTTTTCCATTTCACGATAATTTTCTTCGCCTCTTGTAATGCTTTTTGCGCGCGATCATTCAGTAAGAACCACGATTATTTTTTCAGTTTCTTTAACTGCAAATGGATTTACTTATGGTTTCTGATGTCTCATATTTTTAATTCTATCTACAGGATTGCGTTCAATAACGTCGTCATCCACCGCGATTTCAAATACCTGGAGCAGTGGCGTTAGATTATTGTTTCAGGTTTTCATCGACGTTCATTCAATTTCTGCGATATCTTGTTCAAGTTCTATATTTGTGCTGGTCAAGCTGAGGGAAATGTTCCGCAAGTTCCCGCCTAAACTTCTAAGTGGTGGTTTAACCTGAACCCAGGCGAAAACAATTCTTCTTCCGGAATTCTGGCTGCTGATGGGTATCAATATTCACCTGTCACAGCCAGATGCCACCTAAATTAATACTACTCATCGTAAACATTATGCTGGGCATTATACGCTCGGGTTCTCAGGTGAGCCTGACGGTACACGTCACCACGTTCTCGCCTGTTTATGGCAACAAAAAAGGCCGCCTCCATATTTCAGTGAAAACCGTAGCCGCGCATGTGAAAATCATGATAATTATCATAATGAGGAAATGCATAATTCCTGATGCGCTCAAAGCCGGACGAATCTATCTGACGGCCGCCACGCAACCCACCATTGACGTGGTAGCGGTTCGTAAACGATGTTCACCCAGTCTGGCGTTCGTTCCGGGTAGAGGCTGCAGTGCCTTTGCACGGTCCCCCGTTTGAGCGCGCCCGTTTCAGCGAACGCAAAGCTGGCGGATTACCTGCCCCCAACCTGTCCCTGCGCCACAAACAAAAAAAGCTAACCCTGCAAGGTTAGCCTAATTCGTTGTTTAATATGGTCGGGACGGTAGGATTTGAACCTACGACCCCTTGCACCCCATGCAAGTGCGCTACCAAGCTGCGCCACGCCCCGATTTGCTAATCTCTGCCTGCTCAAAACACTGTTTCAGTGGCACGAACCAATAAGACTTAAAGAGGAATCTCAGTGGCTTAGCGGGATCAAATACTACACGAGCAGATTTCAAAAAGAAACATTAACCGGCGAAATTGTGCGTATTTTAGCGTGCATTAATGCAATTTGGTTTACCGCAGTTTGGGCACGCATTCGGGTGAAGCGAAGTTCTTTGGACCGGATATTCTTCAGTACTTGTCGAATACGGTTGTTCGTCGATGTCGGAGTGGGTGAAGCACCGACGGATTTCTGAGCCAACTCTGCAACAGATCGTAGGTGTCAAGGGCCGCAAACACGCCAAATGTCAGAGCAATCTGATAGGCGCTATCCGCCCACGCGTTGACAATCAGCGATATCAGAAATTCGGCGAGGCTTAACGCATACGCGGTATAGCGTAAAGAAAAGGTTTAACTCTATTTATAAGCTCTTGGCCAGGGTTTTGATGTTTTGAGCTCAAAGCATTACCATTAACACCTCGTTATGTTTTAAGGCTATTTATTGCACTTACCGGTCGAAATTCAAACCCGGATAGCCTGAATGTAACGCTAATGACTGAAAGAGGCGCGAATTGTGGGAAAAATTGTAAAAGATGAATATCAAACAGATTACGTAGCCGGGCAGGATAATATCCGCCCGTTTGGGCTAGACCTTCACGCACCTGTGTTTCCGATAACCGCCATTATAGTGGTGTTATTCATTGTCGGTACCCTGATGTTTCCTGCTCTCGCCGTAGAGCTGCTCGACGGTGCCAAGCTTCATATTATCGACACATTTGACTGGTTCTTTATGCTCAGTGCAAACGTGTTTGTTATTGTCTGTATAGCATTGATTTTTATGCCCGTGGGTAAAATCAGACTGGGTGGAATGAATGCCAAACCGGATTTCTCTACCTTGTCCTGGTTTTCCATGCTGTTCGCGGCGGGTATGGGTATTGGCTTAATGTTTTGGGCGGTGGCGGAGCCTGTAGCCTATTATACCGGCTGGTACGGCACGCCGTTTAACGTAGAGCCCAACACGCCTGAAGCTTTGGGCTTGGCCATGGGCGGCACTATGTTTCATTGGGGCCTGCACCCTTGGGCGATCTACGCCATTGTGGCCTTGTCACTGGCATTTTTCTCGTTCAACAAGAATATGCCGCTGACCATTCGTTCTGCCTTTTTCCCGCTGCTGCGTGACAGGGTGTGGGGCTGGCCCGGGCACATCATCGATTCTTTGGCGGTGATTGCGACCATTTTTGGCCTGGCAACGTCTTTGGGTTTTGGTGCCCAGCAGGCCGCTGGCGGTTTGAATTATTTGTTTGGTGTGGGCTCGGGTATCAATGTACAGATGGCGATTATTGTGGGCGTCACCGCATTGGCGCTGTTATCGGTGCTGCGCGGGTTGGACGGCGGCGTGAAGGTATTGAGTAATATCAACATGAGCCTGGCTGGTCTGTTGCTGTTTTTCATTATTTTCGCCGGTCCGACCATGTCGATTTTGGAAACCTTCTGGATAACCACCACCAACTACGCCACCAACGTAGTTGCCTTCAGTAATCCGTTTGGCCGCGACGATGAAGGTTGGATGCAGGGCTGGACGATCTTCTATTGGGCTTGGTGGATTTCCTGGTCACCGTTCGTGGGCATGTTTATAGCGCGGGTTTCTCGCGGTCGCACCGTGCGTGAATTCATCATCGCAGTGCTGCTAATTCCCACGGTGATTACCGCCGTATGGATGAGCGCGTTCGGCGGTGCTGCGCTGGAGCAGATTCAGCAAGGCGTGGGCGTTTTGTCCAGTGAGGGCTTGACCGACGTCAGCCTGGCGACTTTCCAGATGTTCGCCAATCTTCCGCTGACCGGTATTATTTCCTTCATTGGCATTGTTCTGGTACTGGTGTTCTTTATCACGTCGTCGGATTCTGGCTCGTTGGTTATCGACAGCATTACCGCCGGTGGCAAAACCGATGCGCCCACGGCTCAGCGTGTGTTCTGGGTGGTAATGGAAGGTGCTATAGCTGCTGTGCTGATATTCGGGGGTGGTGATGATGCGCTAGGCGCTATTCAGGCTGCTTCGATCAGTGCTGGCCTGCCGTTTACGCTGATTCTGTTGGTCATGACCTGGGGCTTGCTGAAAGGTTTGACCCTCGAGCGCAAGCTGCTGATTCAGAGCGGGGAAATGACGTAATTCGCCGATAGATTAGCGGATTAAATCGCAAAAGCCGGAAAGCGTGTACGCGCTTTCCGGCTTTTTTTTGGCTGCGCAGACCCGTGCAGGGCGTTTTTAACGCACGCCGATGTGCTCTAGCGTTTGTGAAATTTTCCCATTGCAAAGCGAACGCGGTCACCGGGGGCGCGCATTCAACTCCAACAGCAGCGAACCTTCGTCCACATCTATCACCTATCACCAGGTCTACGCCCATATGGCCTAGTCCGGTCGCCTCGTCGCAGCGAGAGGCGACTCCCCGCGTGTCGTCTTCTGCCTAAAAACCGACAACAGGTTCAGACGGGAAAGGCAGCTGCGCATCAACAGGCCAATGGCGACCACCGACAAAAATGCCACCGGCTCGAGTATTAAAGCGGTCCGCACAAACGCCACTGCTGGGTTTTTGTCACCAGACTCTTTGTTACTGGCCTCTTTGTTTTCAGAAACCGGCACCGATTTAATACACAGCAACTCACGGTAGCGATTTTTTTACAGATGGTTAAAGCAACGCGTACCCCGTTAGCAACAATGGCAAACGAATAGGTTAGACTTGTTAATGAACTGTTCTAATGGCTATACCGCAGGAGTAAATGCCCGTGCTTGAAACCTTCAGCCAATGGGTGGCCGACCAACCCGTGCTTGTGCTCTCGCTGATGGCGGCGATTTCTATTGTGGCGCTGATATTGGCCGGATTGCTGAGGCGTGCCGGGCAAAATAATCGCCGCTTGCTGGCGGACTACAACGATCTGAAACTGGCGTTAAGAGAGCAGCAGATAACGCTGACCCATGAGCGCCAGTCGGCGGCGGAGAAGCTGGCGCTTCTGGAGCACAACCGCGATGCGCTAAAACAAGAATTCGAGAATCTGGCGAACCGCATATTCGATCAGAAAAGCGAGCGCTTCAGTCAGCAGAACCAAAGCAGTATGGACACGTTGCTAAAACCGTTTCGTGATCAACTCCATGACTTTCGACAGCGCGTCGAAACGGTACACACCACCGAAACCCGCGACCGCCAGGCGCTGCGCAGCGAAATAAAATCGTTGCAGGAGCTAAACCGCCAAATTACCGAAGAAGCCTCTAACCTGACGCGAGCGTTAAAAGGCGATAAAAAGATACAGGGCAACTGGGGCGAGTTGATTTTGGAGCGAGTGCTGGAAAAGTCCGGGTTACGCAAAGGTATTGAATACGAAACCCAAGGCAGTTACCGCGACAGCGATAACCAGTTGCTGCGGCCAGACGTGGTGGTGCACCTGCCGGACAACCGCAACCTGGTGATAGATTCCAAGGTGTCGTTGGTGGCTTACCAGCAGTGGGTTATCAGCGACGAAGGCAGCGCCCGTGATGCGGCGCTGAAGCAACATATGGACGCCGTGCGCAATCACATCCGCAGTCTGAGCGACAAAGATTACAGCCAGCTTACCGGTTTGCGCTCACCGGATTTTGTGCTGTTGTTTATGCCTATTGAACCGGCTTTTGTGGCCGCCTTTCAGCACGACGACAGTCTGTTTTCAGAAGCCTTCGAATGTAAGATTATTGTGGTGACGCCCACCACCTTGTTGGCCACCCTGCGCACTCTCGAAAACATCTGGCGTTACGAGCGCCAGAGCCAGAACGCCCGACTGATTGCGGAACGGGCGAGCGCCGTTTACGACAAACTGCGGGTGTTTGTAGAAGCTATGGAACGCCTTGGCGGCCAGTTGCATACTGCTCAGGGCAGCTACGACAGTGCAATGAACACCCTGACTCGTGGCCGCGGCAACCTGATTTCACAAGCCAACCGCTTTGTGGAGTTGGGGGTGCGGGTAAAAAAAGAACTGCCCAAGGCCGTCACCGAACAGGCCGAAGTCGATCCTGAAACCGACTCCGACCCTGATTCCGGTTTCGACTCAGAGTCCACCCTTGGCTGTAACAAGGGCGTCTCCGATACGCCAAGGCACACTGAGCCGGACGCCGGCCAATCCATTGAGGAAAACAGCTATGGCAGCAACACCGTTTAAATCTTCTGGTTGCCGGGCGTTGGTTGCGTGTGCCGTGTTGTACGCGGGCAGTGCTATGGCGCTGCCCGCGGAGCACGAAATTCGCCGCTTGATGTTGGCGACCGAGCAAGCATTGGCCGCTGAAAACTGGAACGACGCCAGCGAATACCTGGGGCGTTTACAACAGCTAGACGGTGAGCGCCCGGTGGATTTTTATTTCTACCGCGGCCGGGTGATGCAAAAGTCGGGTCTGTTAAGCGAGGCTCAAGCCGCGCTCGAGGTGTATATCACCCGTGCAGGCAAAGAGGGCCAGTACTACAAACAGTCGCTGGAGCGCATGACGGAGATAGAAAAGCTGCGCAAAGATCGCGCCTTGGCAGTGGTAACCGATAATCCGGCGGTGTCGTTGCCGCCGCGAATAGCCACCATTGAAGCCGCCGAAGGGCAAAGTGCGGCTGATTTGAAAAAACTGTATTTGGCAGACAGCGAGGAGCAGGCGTTATTGATGCACCTGAACAGTGTTTTGCAGTTGTCAGGTTGGCGTGAAGACAAAGCCGTTGTGCAGTTGGACCAACCAGCAGACATTCGCTACCAGGTCGAAAAACACAACAGCAGCCTGCTGATTCAGCAAATTATTCGTCAGCAAGGCACCGTACTGCGCAAAAGCCAGCAGATTGACGTTTACGGCATTAGTCCGTTGGTAAAATGGGATTGCGAACCAAGCCTGGCCACTTGCTGGGTGTACGACCCAAGGGACGGATCGCGGTTGTTTCAGTTAGGCGCCGACCAGCGCCAGGCGGAAAACATTGCTCGCACGCTGGGGCGTCTCATCCGCAATCTTCAGGCCGCCGGCAAGCAGGAGGCGTTACTGCCTGTGTCCGGTTAAGCACTGTTTTAACCGACTCAGCTAAAACGTGAGAAGTCTGGTTTACGCTTTTCGACAAAAGCGCGAAAGGATTCGGCCGCCTCCGGCGATTTCAGGCGTTCACCGAACAGCGCACCTTCTGCCCGCATGGTTTCTTCTAGAGCTTCCTGGTTTGGCCGCTTTAGTAGTTCTTTGGTCGCGCGAATAGCCGCTGGTGCTTGTGCAACCAGTTTCTGGCAGGCCTCCCAGGCCAAGGCCTCTGTGTCATCAGGTTCGCACACGCGATTGATGATACCCAGACGCAACGCCTCTTCCGCACTAAAACGACCGCCCAGCATCAGCAGTTCAGCCGCCCGTACGCGGCCAATCCACATCGGCAGTAAAAGGCTGGAGCCACCTTCGGGACACAGGCCAAGGCTGGCAAATGGCATTTGGAAACCGGCGTTGGTGCCGGCCATCACCATATCGCAGTGCAGCAGCATAGTGGTGCCAATGCCTACCGCCGGCCCGTTAACCGCCACAACCACCGGTTTGGTCGCGTTAACCAGCACAAACAGGAAGCGGCCTACCGGGGTCTCGCGAAAATCACCGGGTAAGCCTTTGGTGAAATCGTTAAGATCGTTACCGGCGGTGAAACACTCGTTGCTGCCGGCAAACAGAATGCAGCGAATGTCGTTGTCGGCCTCGGCCTGCTCGATGGCGTCGGCCATGCGGGTGTACATAGCGTGGGTAAGGGCGTTTTTGCGTTCTGGGCGATTCAGGCGAACGATTAACACCCGGTCTTTTTTCTCAATTAAAATAGGGTCTGTCACGGTGTCTCCCAATATATCTTTGTTAGTTTGCAATGCATCTTAACCGCTTTTCATCGCATTTTTCACCAATTTTAACGTTTTGAATCATCAGCAGGCACAGCGAATTGGCCTGCAGTTGAATCCCGCGCGCGGATGAATTTCTGGTAAGCTTTGCTTCCTGATTTGCCAATATATTCTTATAACGACCGTTGATGAGGCGACCATGACCACCCTGATCCGCCAGGAAGACCTGATTGAAAGTGTAGCTGACGCGCTGCAGTTTATTTCCTACTATCACCCGAAGGATTTTATTCAGGCGGTGTACGAGGCTTATAAAAAAGAACAATCCCAAGCGGCCAAAGACGCTATGGCGCAGATTTTGATTAACTCGCGGATGTGCGCCGAAGGCCACCGCCCGATCTGTCAGGATACCGGCATTGTGACGGTGTTCGTGAATGTCGGCATGAACGTCAAGTGGGATTTTGAGACCTCGCTGGATGACGCCATCAACGAAGGCGTGCGTCGCGCTTATACCCATCCGGATAACATGCTGCGAGCGTCGATATTGGCCGATCCGGACGGCAAGCGCGAGAACACAAAAGACAACACACCCGCCATCATTCATTACAAGATTGTGCCGGGCAACACCGTAGACATTCACGTGGCGGCCAAGGGCGGTGGTTCTGAAGCCAAGTCCAAATTTGCCATGCTGAACCCGTCAGATTCGGTGGTGGACTGGGTGTTGAAGATGATCCCGCAAATGGGCGCAGGTTGGTGCCCACCGGGCATGCTGGGTATTGGTATTGGTGGCACCGCTGAAAAAGCCATGACAATTGCCAAAGAAGCGCTGCTGGAGCCTATTGATATTCACGATCTAAAAGCCCGCGGCGCATCAAATCGCGCCGAGGAGCTGCGCCTGGAGCTGTTCGAAAAAGTAAACGAGCTGGGCATTGGTGCTCAGGGTTTGGGCGGCCTGACCACAGTGCTGGATGTGAAAGTAAAAGACTTTCCTACCCATGCGGCCAACAAACCGGTGGCTATTATTCCCAACTGCGCCGCTACTCGGCACGCGCATTTTGTGCTGGATGGCCATGGCCCGTCGCTGCAAACCCCGCCGAATCTGGATGATTGGCCAGAAATTACCTGGGAAGTGGGCGAAAACGTGCGTCGGGTGAATCTGAACACCGTTACCCCGGAAGACGTGAAAGACTGGCAGCCGGGTGAAACCGTGTTGCTGTCGGGTAAGATGCTGACCGGCCGTGATGCCGCCCACAAAAAAATGGTGGACATGATCAACAACGGCGAAGAGCTGCCGGTGGATATGAAAGGGCGCTTTATTTACTACGTTGGCCCGGTGGACCCGGTGCGCGAAGAAGTGGTTGGCCCCGCAGGCCCCACCACCGCTACGCGTATGGACAAGTTTACCCACACCATGCTGGAAAAAACCGGCCTGACCGGTATGATTGGCAAAGCCGAGCGCGGCCAGGCGGGCATTGACGCCATTCGCGAATTTGGTGCGGTTTACCTGATGGCGGTAGGCGGCGCGGCGTATTTGGTGTCAAAAGCCATCAAGCACGCCGAAGTAGTGGCTTTCCCGGAACTGGGCATGGAGGCCGTTTACGAGTTCGACGTGGAAGACATGCCGGTGACGGTTGCGGTGGATTCGCGCGGGTCTTCCGTACACCAGACCGGGCCGGCTGAGTGGCATAAGAAGATCATCGCTGCTAAAGCGGTCTAAATCCAAAAGGAGGCAGACCTGAAATCTGGCCCGACGTTACGCTCAGCTGGAACAGCTGACGCTCATGCCCTTGCCCCAATCCGGGGGCAGGGCAGCGTAGCGTTCTTCGTACTGCGGTTGTTCATCAAACGGCTTTTTTAGCACCGTCAGCAGCTCCTCCAACGCCTGGTAATCCCCGTTTTGCGCCTCCAGAATCACCTGCTGGGCCAGATAATTACGCAAAATGTATTTTGGATTTACCCGGCCCATGGCGTATTCCCGGGCATCGTGAGCCTGAGTTTCCTGCTCCAGCTTTTGTTCGTAGCGGCCGAGCCAGGCGTCCGCGACGGCGCGGTCGGCAAACAAGTCGCGCACCGGCCCGTGGCCGCGGCCATACAGCGTCGACAGGCCGCGGAAGAAGCGGGTGAAGTCGACCCTCTGTTCGTGCAGCATGCTAAAGGTGTCCATAATTAGGTGCATGTCGCCGTCATCAGCCTGCTGCAGGCCGAGTTTGTTCCGCATGTTCTGCAAAAAACGGGTGTTGTAGGCGCTTTCATAGTGTTTCAAGGCTTCGTGTACGGCGTCTTCACCCATCAGCGGCAGTAATGCTCGCGCCAGGTAATGGCAGTTTTCGAAACCCATCTGCGGCTGGCGGTTGTAGGCGTAGCGCCCGCGCTCATCGGTGTGATTGCAGATATAGCCGGCGTCAAAATCGTCCATAAAAGCGTAGGGGCCGTAATCGAAGGTGTCGCCAATAATCGACATGTTATCGCTGTTCATAACGCCGTGGCAGAAGCCCACAGTTTGCCAGTCGGCGATCAGCCGCGCGGTGCGGCCGATCACAGTTTCGAGCCAGCGCTGATGGCGCTCGGGTTCGGGCAGTGTGATCAGCTCTGGAAAATGCAGCGAGATGACGTGCTCCAGCAGCGTTTTGACGGTGTCGGAGCCCTGATGATGAGCGGCGAATTCGAAGTGGCCAAACCGGATGTGGCTGTGGGCTACCCGCATAAGCGCGGCGGCGGTTTCAATGGATTCGCGGCGTATCGGGTCTTTGGCTTTTACCATAAACAGAGCGCGGGTAGTGGGAACGCCCAGCCCGTGCATAGCTTCGCTGCACAGGTATTCGCGAAGGGTAGAGCGCAGCACTGCGCGGCCATCGCCAAAGCGGGAGTAGGGCGTTATGCCCGCGCCTTTCAGGTGCCAGTCCCAGCGCTGACCGTTTGGTGCGACGGTTTCCCACAGCAATAGCCCGCGGCCGTCGCCCAGGTTCGGGTTGTACACGCCGAACTGGTGGCCGGTGTACTTCATGGCGACCGGTTCCATGCCTGCCAGCAGCTCTGAGCCACCACCGACCTTTTCCCACTGGGCGAGGTTGTCACTGTGAAAACCCATTTCCTGCGCCAGGTCGTGGTTAAAACACACCATTTTTGGGTCTTTAAGCGGGTTGGGTTGCACGTGGGTGAAGAAGCTCTCCGGGAGTTCCAGGTAACGATGCTGTATGTGAAGACCGTTGCTGCTCATAAAAAATTTTACTCCCACGTGGCATAAACTCTGCCGAATTTTCTAATGATCAATGTATCAACGACCGAAATTTTAACGCGTCTGCCAGTGCGCTTAAACCCTTCATCAAAAGCCACGATTCAGCGGCCTTTGTGGCGTTTAGAGCGCTGACGCCCGTATGAGAGGCACCAAAAGCGGAGACACTTAAACCGATGTTCAGGGAGAACATAATGATTGGAGCAACGGACGCGATTTGCCTTTCCCGCTTTTTCTGCCAAGCATTGATTTAAACTGTTTATTGACCGCTCTATCAACGATAGGAATCTAAGCGTGCCTACCAGTATACTTAAGTCATTCATGGATTCGTTAGTTGAGAGGGAGCGGCTTATCGGAACACACGAAAGTGGCCCGTTTTGACGAGCGCGCACTGAATGAGGGCGCCGCCCTCACTTTTAGGCTTAACGCCCAAGGAGTCTGCCGTGACCAGGCCGCGCCTGATTATATTTTCTGATCTTGATGGCACCCTGCTTAACCATGACCGCCATTGCTGGCAGCAGGCATTGCCAGCGTTGAAGCGGGTTGCAGCGGCGGGTATTCCACTGATACTGAACTCCAGCAAAACCGCTTCGGAAATTCGTGAATTACGTCAGCAGCTGGAAAACACCGACCCTTTCGTTGTTGAAAACGGTGCAGCCGTTGTTATTCCTGCGGATACTTTTGGAAACCACAGTGAGCAAATCGTCCGTTTTGGGGCCTCTAGAGCCGAGGTTTTAAAGGTGCTGGCCGGGCAAAGGGCCGGTGGCGCACGTTTTCGTAGTTTTGTGGACATGTCGGATCACGAGCTGGCGCAGTTGACGGGGCTGGACCCTGCTTCAGCCGCACTGGCGAGGGAGCGCGAAGGAACCGAGCCACTGCTGTGGGAAGGCAGCGAGGAAGAACGGTTACGTTTTGACGCAGCCTTGTGTGCTGAAAATCTGCGTCTGGTAAAAGGCGGTCGGTTCTATCATGCCATGGGCATTTTTGATAAGGCCGATGGGGCCCGCTTCTTGCTGGACAAATACAGAGAACATTACCAACAACAGTATGGCGACCAGCCAGTAATGGCCATTGCCTTGGGAGACAGCCCCAACGACCAGCAAATGCTGGAGGCAGCAGACATCCCGGTTGTCATTCGTGGGGTCAACAGCAACGAGGTTCAGCTGCCGTCGGCAAAGCACGCGATGCGTTCTCTCAAGCCCGGCCCGGAAGGCTGGAACAATTGCGTACTCAATCTTCTGTTTGAGTACGGATATTAGTACTGCAAAGGAGATTCGCTATGGGTGACTTCTACCAGAACGGCATTATCACCACGCTGCACAATCTTGTTCGCCGGCCGGTAGAGGATCTGGAAGCTGAGCTGATGACCTTTCGCAAGTCCCGGCCTATGGCGCTGGTGTTGCCGTCGCTCTATTCCGAACTGGAAGGACCGGCGTTGAAAAATATTGTGCACGAACTCACCAAGGTGCCGTATCTGGACCAGATCGTGATCGGCCTGGATCGGGCCAATGAAAAGCAGTACCGCCACGCTCTTGAGTACTTTTCTGATCTGCCACAGAATTTCAAAGTGCTGTGGAACGATGGCCCGCGCCTTCGTGGTATCGACCTTAAGCTTTGTGAACAGGGTTTGGCGCCGACGGAAATGGGTAAGGGTCGCAATGTCTGGTACTGCTTCGGCTATGTGTTGGCCTCCGGTGTGAGCAAGTCGGTTGCGCTGCACGATTGTGACATCCTCACCTATTCGCGGGACCTGGTGGCGCGTCTGATTTACCCGGTGGCGAACCCCGGTTTTAATTATATGTTCTGCAAAGGCTATTACGCACGGGTCGCGGACGGCAAGATGAACGGGCGAGTCAGCCGTCTGCTGGTGACCCCGCTGATTCGTGCGCTGAAGAAAGTGTGTGGCCCGAACGAATTTCTGGATTATCTGGACAGTTACCGTTACCCGCTGGCCGGGGAGTTTTCATTCCGTACCGATGTGATCAACGACCTTCGGATTCCAAGCGACTGGGGGCTGGAGATTGGCGTGTTATCGGAAATGAAGCGCAATTACGCCACCAACCGACTGTGCCAGGTGGATATTGCTGACGTGTACGACCACAAGCATCAGGAACTCTCGTCGGAAGACGCCAGTGCTGGCTTGTCCAAAATGAGCCTGGATATCGCCAAGGCGCTGTTTCGAAAATTAGCCACCAACGGCGAGATTTTTTCCAGTGAGAAATTCCGCACCATCAAAGCATGCTACTTCCGTATTGCGTTGGATTTTGTGGAGACCTACCAGAGCGACGCCGTCATTAACGGCCTGACGTTTGACCGTCACAAGGAAGAAAAAGCCGTTGAGTTGTTTGCCCAAAATGTTATGCGCGCCGGCGCCTACTTTTTGGACAACCCTATGGACACGCCCTTTATTCCAAGCTGGAACCGAGTCACCAGTGCCATTCCCGATATCAAGGAGCAGCTGCTTGAGGCCGTGAATCTGGACAATGAGGAATATCGGCCATGAGCCAGGTGTTGACATCCAAGCTGGGCAGTATGCTTGAGGCGGTTTATCCGGCGCTGGATTGTGGCTTTCTTGCTGAGCAGCTGCTGACAACGATGGGGTTGCGTCCGGATCAACCTCTGCTTCCGCCGCTGCACCAGAGCCGGTGGAGTGAATCGGATGTGGTGCTTATTACCTACGCCGATACCGTGCAGCAGGAACAGGAAAAGCCGTTAGCGACATTGCGCCGATTCCTGAACCAACACTTTTCTGACAGCATTTCCGCCGTTCATATCCTGCCCTTCTTTCCTTACAGTTCCGACGACGGCTTCTCGGTAATGGATTACCTTGCGGTCAACGAGTCCCACGGTGAGTGGGAAGACGTTGAGGCCATCGCACAGGACTTCAAACTGATGGCAGACCTGGTGGTCAACCACATGTCAGCTCGCAGTCGTTGGTTTGAAAATTTCCGTAAGCGAATAGACCCTGGCAAGGACTATTTCTTTGAGGGAAACCCCAGCGACAATTTGAGCGCGGTGGTCAGGCCGCGCACGTCACCGTTACTCACGCCGGTTCAGACAGACGATGGTGAACGTTACGTGTGGTGTACTTTTAGTGAAGATCAGGTTGACCTTAACTTTGCCAACCCGCAGGTTCTGATCGAGTTTGCGGCCATTATTCGTTATTACCTTGAACGCGGCGTTATTATTTTTCGGCTGGACGCCGTCGCTTTTCTGTGGAAAGAGCCCGGTACGTCCTGCATTCACCTGCAACAGACCCACGAACTGATCAAGATTTTACGCTTGCTGATGGAGCACCATAGCCCGGATGCGGTGGTGATCACGGAAACCAACGTGCCCAATCGCGAGAATCTTACCTATTTCGGCAACGCCAACGAAGCCCATGCAATCTATAACTTTTCTTTACCGCCGTTACTGATCAATACGCTGGTGACGGGCGACTGCAAACATCTGAAAACCTGGTTGATGAGCATGCCACCGGCGCAGATGGGCACCACCTATTTCAACTTCATTGCGTCTCATGACGGGATTGGCATGCGCCCCACAGACGGTTTGCTAACCGAGGACGAAAGGCAACGGTTTATCAACACCATGGACTCGTTCGGCGGCAAAGTGTCTTACCGGCGCACACCCGACGGCCGGGATCACCCCTACGAAGTGAACATTGCCCTGTACGATGCGTTAAAGGGTACCGCCGGAAACGGTGCAGACCATTGGCAGCGACAGAGATTTATTTGCGCGCACACGGTGATGCTCGCTCTGGAGGGAATACCCGCTTTTTACATACACAGTTTGCTGGCGACGGAAAACGATACCGAGCGGGTTGAACACACCAGCCGTTTGCGTTCCATCAATCGCAGCCAGTGGCAGCTTGGCGATCTGGAACGGGAGCTGGATAACCCGCTGAGCCACCACAGCAAAGTCTGTCACGAACTGAAACGCCTGATTGCGATTCGCCGCAGGCAAGCGGCGTTTCATCCCAATGCCACCCAGTTTACCCTACACCTTGGGCTTCAGCTGTTCGGCTTCTGGCGCCAAAGTATGCGGCGGGATCAGTCGATTTTCTGCATTCACAATATCAGTGACAAGATACAACAGGTGATGCTCAGTGATATCAACCTGATTGGCACAGATCACTGGTGTGACCTGATCTCGGGTATGGCCATAGAAAACCTGTCGGGCAGCATCACACTGAAGCCGTATCAGAGTGTCTGGTTGTCTAATCGCAAGTAGGGCAGAATGCCTCCATGCCCAAATCGCTTGCCCTTCGACAACCCAGAATACTCCTGCTTTCGGCCTATGACGCAGGCAGCCATCGGCGCTGGCGAGAGCAACTGGTGCTCAGTCAACCCGAATTTGAATGGCATGTGCTGGCTCTGTCGCCAAGATTTTTTCGCTGGCGGATTCGAGGCAATGCACTGACCTGGCTCCGTGAGCCGCTGTTGAAGGAGCGCTGGGACCTGCTACTGGTGACGTCCATGGTTGATCTGGCGTCCGTCCGGGGTTTTCATCCAAACCTGGCCCATACGCCGGCGTTGCTTTATATGCATGAAAACCAGTTTGCCTACCCGGCATCCGATGGGCAGCACAACAGCGTTGATCCTCAAATGGTGAATCTATACAGCGCTATTGCTGCCGCGGCCGTGCTGTTCAACAGCGACTGGAACCGGCGCAGCTTTCTTGACGGCGTTGAGCAACTCTTCCGGCGATTGCCCGATGGTATCCCGAAGGGAACCCTCGAACTTATTGCCGCGAAATCCCGGGTTCTACCGGTGCCCATTGATGACCGCGTGTTCTTCAGTGAAGCGGAACGCCAGAACCTTAAGGCGAGCGAGCGTTTATGGCGCAATGGCCTTGAGCCCGGGCCTGGTGCATTACCCCTAAGACTTGTGTGGGCGGCGCGCTGGGAATACGACAAAGGTCCTGACCAGCTGCTCGCAATTTTGCAGGAACTTGAGCGCAGAGCGGTGAATTTTCAGGTGTGTGTCCTTGGTGAAAGTTTCCAAAAAGTTCCCGAAGCCATGGCGACTATCCAGCAGCAGTTTGCTCATCGACTCGTGCGGTTCGGATACGCCTCAAGCCGCACCGAATATTACGAGTGGCTGGGGAGTGCGGACGTGATTCTTTCAACCGCGTTACATGAGTTTCAGGGGCTGGCGGTGCTTGAGGCGGTGGCCGCTGGCTGTGTGCCCATTGTGCCGGCAAGGGAAGTCTACCCGGAGCTGTTTGCACCGGAATACTTGTATCCGGACTGTGGCGACGACATTCCAGCCGAGGCGGCTTATGCAGCGGCGTTGATTGAGAGGCAGGCTGTGGATGGCTGTGGTGACCGATTAGCGGTGCCAGATGTACAGCGTTTCAGCCTAGGCGCGTTGAAGCCGATATATAAGGCGTTGCTGTCAGAAGCTCTGTTTTGAAGCAGTGAACGTTGAGTTCTTGCCAGAGAATGTCGTCATTCACGGCCAGGTTTCCGGCACAACAAACACCCGGTCTGTTTCCAGCCAGTTTCCCGTTTGGTGATCTTGCCGCATTATGGCGAACAGCTGCGGAACCCCTTTTTTTTCCACACGTTCCAGTGTTTCCAGAACATGTTTGATGTCCGGCTGTTCGCTTTGACACCAGTTTCCAATCCAGTGAGGTTTGTTGAGCACAACCCAGTGCGACGTGTTCAGGGCTTTTGCGTCACGGGCGTACATCCAGTGCCCGCGCAAATGATCCGCTGGCACATAATCCGGCGTGATTACGGGCTGGCTGGCTGGATAGAAAAGATACCCCGGCATAAATATTCGCGCAGTCAGCGGGCCTGTTATATGGGATTTTGCGAGCACGGCAAGAGTTTCCGGTCGCTGTGTGCGGCGGCTCTGCTGTTCCAGCAGGCTGGTTGTTTTGATGTCCAGCCGGTCACGAGCGTTGGGGCCGTACCAGAGTGTTGAGTCAACGAGTTCTGCAACGCCAAGATAAAATTTGATAGCGATCTCGTGGTGCTCAATGCGATCGTCTGTTTGGTTGTGCACTACGAAATCCAGTTCGCCAAGGGTGCGCCCGAGTGATTGAATCTGCTGATTTTTTAGCAAAACGGGCCAGCCCAGCAAGTCTTCCAGCAAAACCTGATACAGCCGCTCGAAATAAAAGCCCAGTCTGCGCTGTGGTGGTTCAAGCAGCATGGGTGGTGCCGTTTCTGTTGCTTGATCCCAGGTTTTAAGAATATCGGTATAGTCCGAGGGTAAATACTGTGCCGGCGCAAAGGTGATTGGCGAGCGCATCAGCTGCGAGGTCTGGCACAGCCATGCGAGATGCCTGATGGCCGGTGTTCGGTAAGTGTTGCCCAGAGGAGAGGCGAGGTTTGTATCCATTCGTCCAGAATACCGTAAACTGTTTATTAATAAAGATGTGAATGTTCAGCGGAGCCGAAGCCGAACCGAGAAGACTTGGTGCATTAAGCAATAGTAAATAACGGGAGAGAGTATGCAATACCTTCACACCATGATTCGAGTGAGCAATCTGGATGATACCCTGCGTTTTTTCTGCGATTTGCTGGGAATGAAAGAAGTCAGCCGGAAAGACAGCGAAAAAGGCCGTTTCACCTTGGTGTTTCTGGCGGCGCCAGATGACGAAGGGCGAGTGAAAGTCGACCGTGCACCGTCGTTGGAGCTGACCTATAATTGGGACCCGGAAGAGTACAGTGGCGGCCGAAACTTCGGTCATTTGGCCTATCGGGTCGACAACATTTATCAGTTGTGTGAGCACTTGCAAGCCGGTGGCGTCACCATCAATCGCCCGCCCCGTGACGGCCATATGGCGTTCGTGCGCTCGCCCGACGGTATTTCTGTTGAGCTGCTGCAGAAGGGCGAGGCGCTTGCGCCCCTTGAACCCTGGGCCAGTATGAAAAACAGCGGCAGCTGGTAAGGGGCACAATAATCAGCGCGGGAAAGGAATCCTGCGTCTGGCATACAAGGAGAGTAAGAATGGAAGACTGGCAAGGGTGCCTGGCATCGCAGTGCCAGAATGCGTTGGCTTGCAGCGAATTCAGCGGGCGTTCACACTGTTCATCTGTAGGCGCTACGATGCGGGTGTTGAGCCCTTGTCGTCACTTCTAAAATTGTTGGGAGATTGTTTGGGTGCGGGATTTGGAAATTTATATACGCGATCTTGAAGCCGAGGCAGTATCGCACTGGTTGGCTGATCAATTAGGCCAAGTGTCGTTGGATGACAAGGTCATAACCGGCTTTGTGAAAGGTCACGCCAGTTACAATGGTCATCCGTTGTCGCTGTCGCTCTACCCGGGCGCTTTTGGCAAACGTTTCACGTGTTTGGTGATTGAGGGGCCATTGCTGCCCTGGAACAGCGATTTGGACTGTGCTCGCAGTGCTTGGCGCGCCATCGGTGGCGAACTGCGCTGCAGCCCGGGCAATTGGGTCGAAGGCGACGACGCCATTGAAGAAAGATGGTGGCGACTTGATGAGCGCGGTGAGTACCAGGCCGTATGGAATTAATAAAAGAGCGGAGTTAATAGAAAAGCGTAATCAATAGAAGAGTGACTTGGTGAAATAGTAGAAAAAAGGGATGGAGCTTTTGGCCCCATCCCTTTTTTGTTCTAACAGCGAAGCAAAACGTGATGTAGATTACTCGCTGAGAATTGACACGTTATCGGCTTGCAAGCCTTTGTCGGCGTCAATCACGCCAAAGCGCACCAGCTGACCCTGGCGCAAAACACGGCGACCGCTGCCACGAATAGCACGGAAGTGAACAAAGATTTCATCACCGCTGTCGCGAACAATAAAGCCGAAGCCTTTTTTCACGTTGAACCATTTAACGGTGCCGTCTTCATCGCCCTCAGGGGTGTCGTCGTCAAAGTCGTCATTGTCATCGTGGTGCATGTTACCGTTTTTTTGAGCCGGTACATGGGCACGACGAGGCGCTGCAGGTGCGCGCGGCTGAGCGGCTTTAGCGGGCGCAGTGGCCGGTTGTTTGGCGCTGATCGCAACGGTGATAAAACCCGCAATGGCAAATATCACCACGGCAATCACGTAAGCGGCAATGCCCTGAGCGCTGCCCAGAACGAAGGGGGTGCTGTTGGCCGTGGCACTGATTTCAGACTGGGACAGAATCTGGAACAGCTCCGGGGTAAAAGAAACCAGCAAAAAGCCGAGAACAAAGGGAGCGGGAATCGCGATCAATAAGGCAGCAACGATCGCTTTGGCTGGATTACGCATGTGAATTGAAAATCTCCTGAATGATAACGCTAACGATAAATAACCGGATATGAGGTAAAATGACACTTCCGGCTGCATGAAAGCGGCATCTTAACAGATAACGGCAGGAACTCACTAAAACCATGACGGATAAACGACTGGAACATCGGCTTGACGAGCTGGAAATGCGAATTGCGTTTCAGGACGACGTAATAAACACGCTGAGCGAGCAAATGTCGATTCAGGAGCTGGAGCTGCGTCAGCTATGGGAAGCCAAACAGTTACTGCACAGGCAGTTGAAAGAAGTGTCTGGGTCTAACCTTCGCAGTGAAGAAGAAACCCCGCCGCCTCATTACTGAGGCAGCAGAGCACTAGCGCTTTACACGGTTATTGTATGCGCCAGGCAAGGTGGTTTTCAGGCCAATAACTCCACCAGAATCTCCTCGTAAATCTGCGATAAGGTATTCAGATCGTCCGCGCTTACGCATTCATTCACTTTATGAATGGTCGCGTTTATGGGCCCCAGTTCCACCACCTGAGCTCCCGTAGGCGCGATAAAGCGACCGTCGGACGTGCCGCCAGACGTAGACAGTTCGGTTTCACGGCCACAGACTCTGGCAATGGCCGCCGTCGACGCGGACACCAGCGCGCCTTTGTCGGTCAGAAACGGTCGGCCACTCAAATGCCACTGCAAATCGTAATTCAGCGAATGCTTCCCCAATACTTCCACAACTCGCTCTTCCAGGCTTGCGGCGGTGCTTTCCGTACAGTAGCGGAAGTTGAAGTGCACCAGGCATTCGCCGGGAATCATATTGCTGCCGGCGCCGGCTTCCACCTTGGTAATCTGGAACGTGGTGGGCGGAAAGTAATCGTTGCCGTTGTCCCAGAATTCCTGCACCAGATCGTGCAGCGCGGGAGCGACTTTGTGTATCGGGTTTTCGGCCAGGTGCGGATAAGCCACGTGGCCTTGCACGCCGTGAACCGTCAAGTAGCCGTGCAACGAGCCGCGGCGTCCATTTTTGATCACATCGCCGACCTCAACCGTGCTGGACGGCTCGCCGATCAGGCACCAATCGATCTTCTCGTTGCGGGCTTCCAGGGTTTCAATCACTTTTACTGTGCCATCACCGGCGGGGCCTTCTTCGTCGCTGGTAATCAGCAAGGCAATGGAACCGCGGTGATTCGGGTGCTTGCCCACAAAGCGTTCGCAGGCGGTAACAAAGGCCGCCAGGCTGCCTTTCATATCCGCGGCGCCGCGGCCGTGCAGCATGCCGTCTTTTACAAACGCTTCAAACGGCGGTATCGCCCAGTTTTTCTCCGGGCCGGTGGGCACCACGTCGGTGTGCCCGGCGAAGGCCAGAACCGGTCCTTGCGAGCCTTTTCGAGCCCACAGATTGTCTGTGGTGCCAAAGCGCAGGTTTTCTTCGGCAAAGCCCAGAGGCGCAAGGCGAGACATCATCAGCGGCTGACAGCCGGCGTCGTCAGGCGTCACCGACGGTCGGCGAATCAGATCCACCGCCAACTTGAGGGTCGGTGACAAGGCCTTATTGGGTAAAGCAGTCATAAAGACCCCGATCAGTTGTTGGCGTGCAGCTCGTGGTTTAGCTCAATGGCCGACTTGTTGGTTTTGCATTCCACCGCGCCGTTCTCACTGTTGCGACGGAACAGCAGGTCTGACGTGTTGGCCAGATTGCGGGCTTTGATGACTTCCACCAGTTTGCCTGCGTCGTCCAGCAACGCCACTTTGGTGCCGGAAGTCAGGTACAGGCCGGCTTCTACGGTGCAGCGGTCGCCCAGAGGAATACCAATACCGGCGTTGGCGCCAATCAAGCAGTTTTCACCCACTGCAATAACGATGTTGCCGCCGCCAGACAGCGTGCCCATGGTGGAACAGCTGCCGCCCAGGTCAGAGCCTTTGCCTACCATCACGCCGGCTGAGATACGGCCTTCGATCATACTGGTGCCCTCGGTACCGGCGTTGAAGTTGATAAAGCCTTCGTGCATGACCGTGGTGCCCACGCCCACGTAGGCGCCCAGGCGAACTCGTGCGGTGTCGGCAATACGCACGCCCTGAGGCACTACGTAGTCCGTCATTTGTGGGAACTTATCCACCGATTTTACTTCCAGAGTGCGGCCTTCAAGGCGCGCTTGCAGCTGACGTTCAGGAAGCTCGGCCAAGTCAATGGCGCCTTCGTTGGTCCAGGCCAGGTTTGGCAGCAGGCCAAATATGCCGTCCAGTTTCAGGCTGTGAGGCTTTGTCAGGCGGTGGGATATCAGTTGCAGCTTAAGGTAAACCTCGGGCGTGCTGCTGGCGGTATCGTCGGTTTCCAGAACGGTGACGACGACTGGGCGCTCGCTGCCGGCGGCTTTTTCAGCTAACGAGGCCTGTTCGGTCTGGCCGATTTGACGCAGGCTGTTCGCCAGCTGGCTGAGTTGCTCAGTGTTGGCACTGATGGCCTGATTGCCACCTTGAAAGTCCAGAGCGCTGCGAACCACGTCTAGCAGCGTTTCATCGGGGATCATCAACGGCTGCTGATAAAAAACTTCCAGCCATTCGCCCTGATTGTTCTGTGTGCCAATACCAATACCGAATGCAAAGCTCATTAGATGCGTGTTCCTGTTTGTTATCAGTGAATCGTGTTGTCAGTAAATTATGTGTTGTGACGTCGGTCTAATGTCAGTGCTTAAAGCGCGCTGCCCAGTCATCGGCGTTAAAGCCGACCGTCACCGTGCCCTGAAACTCCACCACGGGCCGTTTGATAATAGAAGGGTTGTCCAACATGAGGTGACGGGCGGAAGCCGCATCGACGCCCTCACGAACGCCCTCTGGCAATGTCCGCCAGGTAGTGCCGCGGCGGTTTAGCAGGGCCTCCCAGCCGGCTGAGTGCTCCCAGGTGGCAAGCAGTTCAGTGCTCAATCCGTCTTTTTTGAAATCATGAAACTGGTATTCAATGCGCTGCTCGCCCAGCCATTTCCGGGCTTTTTTCACCGTGTCACAGTTGCGAATGCCGTACAGTTTCATTACGAGTTTGCTCTTACAAACGCCACGATGCGCTCTGCAGCTTCAACGCATTCCTGCAGTGGCGCCACCAACGCCATGCGTACACGGTTTTCACCCGGGTTATAGCCCTCCACAGTGCGCGCCAGGTAACGCCCAGGAAGAACGTGTACATTTTGTTGCGCCGAAAGCTCACGGGCGAACACCTCGTCATTTATTCCTGCCGGCGTTTGCGGCCATAAATAGAACCCGGCGTCTGGAAAATCGACGTCCATCACCTGGCGCAAAAGTGGCACTACGGCTTCAAACTTGGCGCGATAAGCGCGGCGGTTTTCTTTTACGTGCTCTTCGTCGCCCCAGGCGGCAATGCTGGCCAACTGATTGTGGATGGGCATGGCACAGCCGTGGTACGTGCGGTATTTCAAAAAGCCTTCAAGAATGTGCGCATCACCGGCCACAAAACCAGAGCGCAGGCCTGGCAGATTGCTTCGTTTAGACAGGCTGTGAAACACCACGCAGCGGGAAAAATCGTTGCGGCCAATGGCTGCGCACGTTTGCAACAAGCCCTCAGGCGGGTTGGCTTCATCCGGGTAAAGCTCGGTATAGCACTCATCGGAAGCCACAATAAAGTCGTGTTTATCGGCTAATTCAAGCACCCGAGCCAGGGTGGCGCGTGGAATGACGGCACCGCTGGGGTTGCCCGGCGAGCATAAAAACAGAATCTGGCACTGCTGCCAGACCTGGGAGTCAATCGCGTCAAAATCTGGAATGAAGCTGTTGCTGCGGTCGCAGGCCAAGTAAACCGGTGTGGCACCGGCCAGAAAAGCGGCGCCTTCATAGACTTGATAAAACGGATTTGGGCTGACCACTGTGGCGGGCTTGCTACGGTCGACCACCGCCTGCACCAGCGAGAAAATGCCTTCGCGGGTGCCGTTTACCGGCACTATGTGGTGGGCTGCGGTCAGCGATCCCGGTGCCAGCGCAAAGCGCTTTGTGGCCCATTGGCTGATGGCTTCGCGCAGCTCGTCGGTGCCTTTTGTGGTGGGGTAGTTGCCAAGCCGGGCCAGATTGTCTGCCACCACCTGCTTTACAAACTCCGGGGCAGGGTGCTTGGGCTCACCAATGCCCAGGGAGATAGACGCCAAGTGCGCGGGCCCGGTCACGCCGGCTTTTAGCTTTGCCAGTTTTTCAAACGGGTAGGGATGAAGTCGGTCTAAATCGGGGTTCATCGAATGTTATCCAAAGTTTTACACAAGTCGTCCTGCAGGGCCTGGCAGGCAGCGGGGTCGCACAGCGCGTCACCGCTTTCGTCGGTCACAAAGAAAACGTCTTCCACTCGTTCGCCCAGCGTAGCAATTTTTGCGGTGGTCAGACGCACCCCGTGTTCCAATAGAACCTGCCCTATCCGAGCCAGCAGGCCGGGGCGGTCGGGAGTGATCACTTCCAACACAGTGCGCAGATTAAAGCGGTCGTTGGACAGCAGTACCTCGGTGGGAAAAGCAAAGTGCTTCAACTGCCTTGGCGTGCGCCGGTGGATAATGTCCGGGTAGTCCTCGGGATCGTCCAGTTCTTCAATCAGCCGACTTCTTACCCGTTCTTTGCGATCCGGGTCTATCCCCAGGGGTTGGTCGTGATCGTCCAGAACCACGTAGGAGCTGATGGACCAAGGCACGTTACTGGAGCTAATACGGGCATGCACAATGTTCAGATTTAATTGCTCCAACACCGCAGTTGTGGCGGCAAACGAAGCGGCGCGGTTTTTCATATAAATGATGATCTGTGAATAACCGTCAGTCGAACCACCGCGAGTATCACGAATAAGCACCAGCGGATCTGCATCATCGCCATGGCGGATAATGGCCGCGGTTTGCCAGGCGATGTCGATGGTGGAGTCCTGAAGAAAATAATCTTCGTCTACCGTGTGCCATAGGTTATCAATCTGGGCGTCGCTGAAATGCTGGGCGCGCAGAATCTCGCGGGCCTCGGACTGCGTAGCGTTGACCCATTCTTGGCGATCTATGCGGGTGTCGGTGCCGCGGCGCAGAGCCCTTTCTGTTTCCACATACAGCTGCCTTAACAGCGATGCGCGCCACGTGTTCCAAAGTTTGGGGTTGGTGGCGCTAATGTCGCACACGGTCAGAATGTACAGGTAATCCAGATGCGCCTGGCTGAGCACGGCGCGGGCAAATTCGTGAATGATGCTCGGGTCGGAGATGTCTTTGCGCTGGGCGGTCATCGACATCAGCAGATGATTTTCTACCAGCCAGGACGCCAGCTGGGTGTCGCGATCGCTCAGATGGTGGCGCTTGCAGAAGGCTCCGGCGTCAATGGCGCCCAGCTCTGAATGATCGCCACCGCGGCCTTTGGCGACGTCGTGATAGAGCCCGGCAATAAACAGAGTTTCCAGTTTTGGCAGGCGATGAATCAACCTTGACGCTAGCGGGTAGTCTTCACGGCTGGTGGCGTTGTGAAGGCGCACCATGTTGCGGATAACGCCCATTGTATGCGCGTCCACCGTGTAAATGTGGAACAGGTCGTGTTGCATCTGCCCGATAATTCGGCCAAATTCCGGCAAATACCGGCCCAGAACGCTGTATTTCTTCATGGTAACCAGAGTTTGATCGAGCTTGTCTGGCGTGCGCAGCAGCTCCATAAACAACGAGGTGACTGCCAAATTCGAGCGAAAAGCGTCATCAATCAGGTGGCGGTGGGCCCGCAGTGAACGAATGGTGGTGGCGCGTATGCCGCGAATAGCCGGGTTCTGCGCCATCAGCACAAACAGCTCCATAATCGCGAAGGGCGCGTATGCGAACACCTGGTTGTTGATGGCTTCAATGTAATGATTGCGAATCTGGAAACGCCTGTTGATAGGCTGGATAACATCTTCCTGCCCGCTGCCCAGAATGGCTTCATCATAATGCTGCAGAATCACGTCGGTCAGCTCGGCCAGAGCCAATACTGCGCGGTAGTAGGACTGCATCATCAGCTCAACGCCCAGGCGTTCACCTTCGTTTTGGTAGCCCAACATATCGGCTAGGCTGCGCTGATAGTCAAATAACAGGCGGTTTTCATTGCGCTTGGCCAACAGCTGCAATCCGTACCGAAGCCGCCACAACAGGGTTTCGCCCGTGCGTAGGACCTGGTGCTCGTCTTCGGTCAATACGCTGAACTGGGTCAGGTCAGCGGTGCTGTGCAAACCGAAGTGACGTTTGGTGATCCAGCCGATGGTCTGGATGTCGCGCAACGCGCCAGGGGCGCCTTTGATGTTGGGTTCCAGATTGTATTCGGTGTTGCCGTACTTGGTGTGGCGTTCTTCCTGTTCTGCCCGCTTGGCAATGAAATACTCGCGGTCGGTGCTTATTTCATCTGAGAAAGCCAGCTCTGACAGCTCCCTGCGTAAATCGTCTGACCCGGCGATGGTGCGGGTTTCCAGCAGGTTGGTCAGAATGGTGATGTCGCCGCGCGCGGCATCGGTGTTTTCGTCAATGCTGCGTACGCTGTGGCCAATGTCCAGCTTCAAGTCCCACAGCAGAGTAATGAACGCGCCGAGATCATCGCGCCATTCGGGGTCGGTGCCTGTGCGGGTCAGAATGAGCAAGTCAATGTCGGAGCAGGGGTGCAGTTCGCCGCGGCCGTAACCCCCCACGGCAACTAATGCTACGTTGTTGGAGCGCGCTAGCGGATAGCGATTCCAGATATGGAGCAACACCGTATCGACCGTGTCAGAGCGCGCTTTCAACAGCGCTCGAACATCCGCGCCCTGTTCAAAAGCGGCTGCGTCTGCTTGCTGTCGCTCCTGCAGCAATGTGCGAGCGGCGGAAACCGGTGAAGCGTCATGGCTAATGCGGTGTTCCAGCTCGCCCGCTGCCATCTAAAACGACTCTTCTTTGCGTTTGGTCAACACTTCATGACCGTCTTCAGTCACTAAAATGGTGTGTTCCCACTGGGCTGATAGTTTGCGGTCTTTGGTGACCGCGGTCCATTCGTCGGGCAGCAACTTGGTGTGGTACTTGCCCTGATTGATCATCGGTTCGATGGTGAAAATCATTCCTTCCTTTAACTCCAGCCCTGTACCGGGTTTGCCGTAATGCATCACCTGAGGCTCTTCATGAAACACTTGGCCAATACCGTGGCCACAATACTCACGGACCACCGAAAACCGGCTCTTTTCAGCGTGCTGCTGAATTACGTGGCCAATATCGCCAAGGCGGGCCCCGGGCTTAACCAGTTCTATGCCTTTATACATGCATTCCTGGGTAACCTGGATTAAGCGTTCGGTGCCGGGCTTGGGTGTGCCCACCGTCCACATTTTACTGGTGTCGCCGTGGTAACCGTTTTTTATAACGGTGACGTCAATATTGATGATATCACCGTCTTTCAGCACTTTCTGTTCGGTAGGAATGCCGTGGCAAACCACGTGGTTCACCGATGTACAGATGGATTTTGGGAAGCCGTTGTAGTTCAGCGGTGCCGGAATAGCCTGCTGCACGTTCACAATGTAGTCGTGGCAGAGCTGGTTTAAACGTTCGGTGGTCACGCCGGGTTTGACGTGCTCGTCGATCATCTCCAGAACTTCCGCGGCCAGCTTTCCGGCTACGCGCATTTTTGCTATGTCTTCCGGGGTCTTAATGGTGACCTGCATCGGCTTTCCTGTTAGAGGGGATGAATCAGGCTTCTATTTTAAGGCTCATAGGCACAAGGTACAACGTTAGAGAACAAGCGACTCTGGCACAAAAATAATGGCATTGAGCGCCATAAATATGGTATAAACGCGCCCGCTGGATATGAATCCAGCAAATTCACACACGGGTCGACACGTTGCTCCAGGGTGCCTGCGGTTGTTAAAAGCCGCACATAGGTTGGTGCAATCGGATTCGTGGAGGTCTAACCCGAAGCTACAAGGTAACTACAATGGCTCAAGTACATATGCGTGATCTGCTTAAAGCAGGTGCTCACTTTGGACACCAGACTCGCTACTGGAATCCAAAAATGTCGAAGTACATCTTTGGCGCCCGTAACAAGATTCACATCATCAACCTGGAACAGACCGTTCCGGCTATGAACGATGCTCTTAAATTTGTTGCGCGGCTGACCGAGAACAAGAACAAGATTTTGTTCGTAGGCACCAAGCGCGCCGCCGCGAAGATCATTAAAGAGGAAGCAGAGCGTTCGGGTCAACCCTTTGTGAACCACCGCTGGCTGGGCGGCATGCTGACCAACTACAAGACCATTCGTCAGTCGATTCACCGCTACCGTGAACTGCAAGTACAGAGTAAAGACGGTACCTTCGACAAGTTGACCAAGAAAGAAGCGCTTGAGTGCACCCGCGAAATGGACAAGCTTGAGCGTTCCATTGGTGGTATTAAGGATATGGGTGGCCTGCCCGATGCCTTGTTCGTGATAGACGTTGACCACGAGCGTATCGCTATCAAAGAAGCCAACAAGCTGGGCATTCCTGTTATTGGTGTGGTTGACACCAACAGCAACCCTGACGGTGTTGACTATATAATCCCGGGTAACGATGACGCCATCCGGGCTATCCAGATTTACGTGAAAGCGGTTGCTGACACCTGCCTGGAATCGGTCGACGTTGGCGCAGACGAGTTTGTTGAAGTGAGCGAAGACGCTCCAATCGCAGCGCCTGCTGCAGAATAAAGTTTGAGAGCAACGATTGTCTTGCTCTGAAATTCAAAACCTGCCCGGACATGTCTTGGGCAGGTTTCTCCATCGAATTCGAAAATATTAAGAGGATCCAACATGGCTGCTATTACCGCTGCAATGGTCAAAGAGCTGCGTGAGCGCACCGGCCTTGGCATGATGGAATGTAAAAAAGCTCTGGTTGAATCGGAAGGCAGTGTAGACGCCGCGATTGAAGAGCTGCGCAAATCATCTGGCCTTAAGGCGGCTAAAAAAGCCGGCCGTACCGCCGCTGAAGGTGTTTCACTGATCAAGATTTCAGACGACCACACCGTGGGCCTGATTTTGGAAGTGAACTCCGAAACCGACTTTGTCGCTCGTGATGATAATTTCATCAGTTTCGCCAACGAAGTGCTGGACACTGCGTTCAGAAAAAACGAAACCGACGTTGCGGTATTGATGGCGGGCGATCTGGAAGCCAAGCGCGAAGCGCTGGTCCAGAAAATTGGCGAGAACGTCAGTGTACGTCGCATTGTGCGCATTGAAGGGGCGGTTGTGGGTGGCTACGTTCACAGCACCAATAAGATTGCTGCTATGGTCGCTTTGACCGCAGGTGACGCAGAGCTGGCTCGTGATATCGCCATGCACGTTGCTGCGATAAACCCGCGCATCGCCAAGCCTGAAGATATGCCTGCTGAAGAGCTGGAGCGAGAAAAGGCGGTCATTAAGGCGCAGCCGGATATGGCAGGCAAGCCGGCTGAGATCGTTGAAAAAATGATGGGCGGTCGCATCAAAAAATATCTGGCTGAAAATAGCCTGATTGAACAGCCGTTCGTTAAAAACCCGGAGCAAACCGTGGGCCAGCTGGTGACAGCGGTCGGGGGCGAGTTGACTGGCTTCCGTCGCGTAGAAGTAGGCGAAGGCATTGAGCGAGAAGAGGTCGACTTTGCAGCCGAGGTTGCCGCCGTATCCGGTGTCAACAAAGACTGATTTCAGCTTCGGAAGCTGCCTGATTGATCAGTGGCTTCGTTCAAGTCTGCCACGCTAGCCGTTTTTCCGGCTCTCGTGGCGGGCTTGTATCTGGGATGTCCCTTTTTCGCCGAGGGTTATGTCAAATACAAGCCTGCCGCTTTGTGCCATAGCCAATAGACCAGAAGAGGATTCGCATGTCGACAACGTCCAAAACTCAGCCCAGGTACAAGCGTATCCTGCTAAAACTCAGCGGTGAGGCCCTGATGGGTGATCTTGGTTTCGGTATCGATCCCAAGGTTCTGGACCGCATGGCGCTGGAAATTGGTGCGTTGATTGGTATTGGGGTGCAAGTTGGTCTGGTGATTGGTGGTGGTAATCTGTTCCGTGGTGAAGCCTTGAGCGCCGCTGGCATGGACCGCGTTAGCGGCGACCATATGGGCATGCTGGCCACCGTAATGAACGGTCTGGCTATGCGTGACGCCCTGGAGCGTTCCAGCATTCGCACCCGTGTTATGTCTGCTATCCCGATGAGTGGTATTGTGGAGCACTACGATCGTCGTCGCGCTGTGCGCGATCTGAAAGACGGCGACGTGGTTATTTTTTGTGCGGGTACCGGCAACCCCTTCTTTACCACCGATTCGGCGGCGTGCCTGCGCGGTATCGAAATTGAAGCCGATGCGGTACTAAAGGGTACCAAGGTAGACGGTGTGTATTCAGCCGATCCCTACTTGGACAGCACCGCGGTAAAATACGATTCCCTGACTTATGATGAAGTGCTGGATAAAAAACTGGGCGTGATGGACTTGACGGCCATCTGTTTGGCCCGCGACCACGGTATGCCGTTGCGGGTGTTTGACATGAATAGCCCCGGGGTTCTGACCCGCATCGTAACGGGTGAAAAAGTAGGTACTCTTATTGAATAACCGATTGACTGATCAACTGGACAGTTGATTGAACAATCCGGCAGGGTCCGGTTTTACGCACAAATCGAGGATTGGCAAGTGATTAACGAGATCAAAACGGAAGCTGAAACCAAAATGACCAAGAGCATCGAAGCTCTGTCGTCAGCGTTTAACAAAATCCGAACCGGCCGCGCGCATCCTTCCATTCTGGACAGCGTGACGGTGAACTACTACGGCCAGGAAACACCGTTGAGGCAGGTAGCCTCGGTGAATGTGGAAGACAGTCGTACATTAACGGTGTCACCTTGGGAAAAAAAACTGGTTCCGCAGATTGAAAAGGCCATCATGACTTCTGATTTGGGCCTTAATCCGTCTACCAGCGGTGACCTTATTCGGTTGCCTATGCCAATGCTGACTGAGGAAACCCGTAAAAACATGGTCAAGCAGGCCCGCGCCGACGCAGAACACGGCCGGGTTTCAGTGCGCAACGCTCGTCGCGATGCCAACAGCACGTTAAAAGAGCTGCTCAAAGACAAAGACATCAGCGAAGACGACGAGCGCCGCGGTGAAGAAGACGTGCAGAAGCTGACCGACCGCTTTATTGCGGAAGTGGAAAAGTTACTGAAAGGCAAAGAAGAGGATTTGATGGCAGTTTGACGCCGGCATTTTAAGGATTATGGCTGCCATAAGGCGCGGTGGCCGCTCAGGGGGTGTTATGACCGCAACTGTTTCTGCGGCAATTCCGGAATCGGCACCAAGCCGGCCGAAGCACGTTGCCGTTATCATGGACGGTAATAATCGTTGGGCCAAGGCTCGGCGCCTTAAAGGTGTGGCCGGTCACAAGGCGGGTGTGGACGCCGTTCGCGCTGTGGTAGAGACCTGTGCCCGCGAGGGTGTCGAAGTTGTTACTCTGTTTGCGTTTTCCAGTGAAAATTGGCGCCGCCCGAAAGACGAAATCTTCGCCTTGATGAAGCTGTTTGTGTTTGCACTGGAGCGCGAAGTGCGCAAGCTGCATCGCAACAATATTTGTCTGCGGCTGATCGGTGATCGCTCGGCTTTCAGCCCTTTGTTACAGGATTTGATGGCGAAAGCCGAGACGCTCACCGCTGACAATACAGCGATGACGCTGGTGATCGCCGCTAATTACGGCGGTCAATGGGACATCACGGAAGCCACTCGTAAAATCGCTGGAAAGGTCGCTAGCGGCCAACTGTTGCCATCGGATATCACCGAAGATCTGATCCAAAGCCACCTGAGCCTGGGTGACTTGCCCACGCCAGACCTGATGATTCGTACCGCTGGCGAACAGCGCATCAGCAACTTCATGTTGTGGCACCTGGCTTACACCGAATTTTATTTCTCGCCGGTGTTCTGGCCGGACTTCAAGCAACCGCAGATGCACGAAGCGTTGGCCGCTTATGCCGCAAGGCAGAGACGTTTCGGCCAGACGGATGACCAAGTTGCGGCCCGATCGTCGCTCTGACAACACAACAAGAGCAGATTCACTGTGCTTAAAACCCGGATAATAACGGCGTTGATTCTGGCGCCCATTGCTGTCGGCGGCGTTTTCTTCCTGCCGCCCGTAGGCTTCGCAATTTTTACCGCCGCGCTGATTGCTCTAGGTGCCTGGGAGTGGGCCAATATGGCGGGGCTGACAGCGCAGTCCGCACGCGTTGGTTACAGCGTCGCTGTATTGCTGTTATTGGCGGCCTTATACACAGTAACGGCGCACAGTGTGCTTTGGTTAGCAGTGCTTTGGTGGCTGGCCGGTCTTGGCCTGGTGGCTTACTATCCAAAAGGGTCTGCCCATTGGGGCTTGGTTCCGGTGCGGGCGGCCATGGGTTTGCTGGTGTTGGTGCCGGCCTGGGTTGGTCTGAATTATTTGCGCAGCGGCGAGCTCAGATTTGGGCTGACCGACAACAACTTGCTGTTAATCTTGTATGTGTTCGTGCTGGTATGGGTAGCCGATGTTGGTGCCTATTTCTCAGGCCGAAAATTTGGCAAGGCCAAGTTAGCGCCGCGAGTCAGCCCGGGTAAATCCTGGGCTGGGGTATGGGGTGGCTTGGCGGCGGTTGCGGTTTTTGCGTGGGCGGTGAGTCAAACGCTTAGCGCCGAAGCCGGGCAATCGGTTGCTTTGATTATTATTTCCGTTGTGACCGCTGCGGTGTCGGTACTCGGCGACCTGTTTGAGAGCATGCTCAAGCGCTTTCGCGGCATCAAAGACAGCAGCCGATTACTTCCCGGGCACGGCGGTATCATGGATCGCATCGACAGTCTGACCGCGGCTATACCCATATTTACCCTGCTTGTTATTCAACTTGGCTGGCTCAATATTGGACCCTTATCTTGATGCAACGCCGTCATCTATCAGTGCTGGGAGCCACCGGCTCTATCGGCTTAAGTACGCTGGACGTCGTGCGTCGCCACCCACAGCGTTTTTCAGTGTACGCTCTGACAGCTTGTTCAAGCGTTGAGGCAATGGCCGCTTTGTGTCGTGAGTTTGAGCCAGCCATTGCCGTAATGGCTGATAGGCCAGCGGCTGAAAAATTACGCAAGGTCTTGGTCGACTTACCGCAGACAAACGTGCTGACCGGTGAAGCCGGCTTGAGTGAGGCGGCGACTAGCCCAGGGGTTGATACGGTGATGGCGGCCATCGTGGGTGCGGCTGGTTTGCCGCCAACGCTTGCTGCAGTGCGCGCTGGCAAGAGGGTTTTACTGGCCAACAAAGAAGCGCTAGTGATGTCTGGGCGCTTGTTTATGGACGCTGTGGACGAATCGGGCGCGGAATTGCTGCCCATTGATTCCGAGCACAACGCCATATTTCAGTGCATACCGGCCGACCGTATTCGCCAGCCCAACGCCGCGGGCATCACCCGTATTTTGCTGACCGCCTCCGGTGGGCCTTTTCGTGAAATGCCAGCGGCGGACATGGCACTGGTTACGCCCGACCAGGCGTGCGCTCACCCCAACTGGTCCATGGGCCGAAAAATATCCGTCGATTCTGCCACCCTCATGAATAAAGGGCTGGAGCTGATTGAAGCGTGTTGGTTGTTCAACATTCCGCCGGAAAAAATTGAAGTACACGTCCATCCGGAGAGTATTATTCATTCTATGGTCGAGTACGCTGACGGCTCGGTGCTGGCGCAGTTGGGCAGTCCGGATATGCGTACGCCGATTGCCAACGGCCTGGCCTGGCCAGAGCGTATCGAATCTGGTGCAGTACCGTTAGACCTGTTCGCTATTGGTCGACTTCACTTTGAGCGCCCTAACACCGAGCGTTTTCCATGTTTGCGCCTGGCCGCACAAGCCTTTGAAGCAGGAGGTACCGCACCGGCAGTGCTCAATGCCGCCAACGAGGTCGCAGTGGACGCTTTTTTACAAGGCAGGGTTCGCTTTACTGACATTCCCGCCATAATAGGTCAGACCTTATTTGCCGTTGCTGTTGTTCCGGCCGACAGTTTTGACATAATTTTCAGCAAAGATTCTGAAGCACGGCAGTTCGCTTACGCTTGTGTGGCAAAGTTGGCGCGCGAAAAGTAGAGTTGGATTTTTACGATAGCCATCATTTCAAGGGGCGCTATGCAAATCATTGAGACCATTCTTTCGCTGGTGCTGACGCTGGGTATTCTGGTGACCATCCATGAATACGGGCATTTCTGGGTAGCCCGCCGTTTTGGCGTAAAGGTTCTGCGTTTTTCAGTCGGCTTTGGTAAACCTTTGTTGTCTTGGCATGACCGCCATGGCACTGAGTTTGCTGTGGCTGCGATTCCGTTGGGCGGCTATGTAAAAATGCTGGACGCCCGCGAAGGCCCGGTGTCGCCGGAGCTGATCGATCAGGCTTTTACCTCGAAATCGCCTTATCAGCGCATTGCCATAGCCTCTGCGGGTCCTGCAGCCAACTTTATATTTGCCATCGCTGCTTATTGGTTGCTGGCGGTGGTCGGCGTGACCACGGTGGCGCCTATTGTTGGTTCGGTAACGCCGGGCTCTGTGGCTGAGCGAGTAGGCCTTACGTCGGGTATGGAGTTGACGAAAGTTGACGGCCACGATGTTAGCTCTTGGCGCAGTGTCAACATGCGCCTGCTGGAGCGTGTTGGCGAACATGGTACAGTGAGCTTCGCGGTGACTGGCGGCCAAGGCCAGGGCCTGTTACAGGGCGAGCTGGATGGGTGGAGTCTGAACACCGACACTCCCAACCCGCTCGGCGAATTTGGCATTGTGCCCAATCGCCCGGCTATACCGCCGGTGTTGGGGGCGATTTCTGCAGACGGCCGTGCCAGCGCTGCTGGCCTTCAACCGGGTGATCGCATAATTGCGTTAGACGGCGAACCGGTCGAAGACTGGTTCGGCCTGGTTGAGCGTATTCGACAATCGCCAGAGCAAAGCCTGGTGCTGCGTTTTGAGCGCGAAGGCGCAGAACGCACGTTGAACATTGTTCCCGCAGCAAAAACCGAAGACGACGGTGAAATCGTTGGCTTGATTGGGGCCGGTGTTCAGGTACCGGAGTGGCCGGAAGGCAGCCTTCGCGAGATCAGTTACGGCCCGCTGGCGGCGTTTCCGATTGCGGTTGGGGAAACTTGGGCAGATACCCGCTTGACGCTGGTAGCCATCAAGAAAATGCTGACTGGACTGTTGTCGCCAAGCAATCTAAGCGGCCCTATCACCATCGCCCGTGTTGCCGAGGCCAGCGTGAGTTCCGGATTTGAAGATTTTGTGCGGTTTTTGGCCTATCTGAGTGTCAGCCTTGGCGTGCTGAACCTGCTGCCAGTACCGGTGCTTGATGGCGGTCATATTTTGTACTATACGATCGAGGCAGTTCGCCGTAAGCCGGTGTCGGAGCAGGTGCAGGCCGTTGGGCTGCGAATTGGTATGGCTTTGATACTGACTTTAATGGTGTTTGCTCTTTACAACGACCTTATGCGGTTGTGAGAATTGCGTCCCCTTAGCGCATTAACCAGGCGAAATATTTGAATGAGACTTACTTTTCTAGGTTTAGCCGTTGGCCTGACAGTGGCCACACTCGGTATGAAGCCCGCGTTTGCGGACACATTCACGATATCGGACATTGAAGTTGAAGGCCTCCAGCGCGTCTCTGCGGGTACGGTTTTTGGTTCCTTCCCGATCAATATTGGCGAGCAGATTGACGGCGCTGAGCTGGCAGAAGCCATAAAATCGCTGTTTCGTACAGGTCTGTTTACAGACATTCAGGCCAGCCGTGATTCTGGTGCGCTGATTTTGACCGTGCGCGAGCGCCCGTCGATCAGCGCCATCGAAATTGACGGCAACAAAAATATCGAAACGGGCATTCTTACAAATGCCCTTTCGGGGGCGGGCCTAGAAGAAGGCCAAGTATTCCGCCGTGCAACACTCGAACGGCTAGAGCTGGAGATTCTGCGTTCGTACATCGGTCAAGGCCGGTATAATGCCCGGGTGAAAGCCACGGCCAGCCCGCTGCCCAGCAACCGCGTTGATATCAGTCTGGACATCAACGAAGGCAGCGTTGCTGCGATCCATCATATTAATCTGGTGGGCAATCAGGAATACAGCGATGACGAGTTAAAAGGCCTGCTTGAGCTGCAAAGCACCGGCTGGTGGAACGCCATCACTAACTCTGATAAGTACGCCCGAGAGCGTTTGAGTGGCGACCTGGAAACCCTTCGATCTTTTTACCTAGACCGTGGTTTCTTGGACTTCAGCGTAGAGTCCAGCCAGGTATCCATATCGCCGGACAAGCAAAAAGTGTTCATCGTTATCGCACTGAACGAAGGCCGCCAGTACACGCTGTCTGACATTCGTTTGCGCGGCAACCTCATTGTGCCGGAGCAGGAATTGCGTGAACTGATCCCGATAAAAGTGGGTGACGTGTTCTCGCGCGCTCAAATGACCGCTGTTTCCGAAAATTTGTCATTTCGTCTGGGTCGGGAAGGTTACGCGTTTGCTGATGTGAACGCGGTACCTGAGACGTCCGAAGACGGAACCGCAGCGGTGACCTTCTTTGTCGAGCCGGGCAAGCGCGCCTACGTGCGCCGGGTGAATTTCTCGGGCAACGTGTCCACCCGCGACGATGTGTTGCGTCAGGAAATGACCCAGATGGAAGGTGGCATCGCGTCCACTGACCGGATCGAATACTCCAAGGTTCAACTTGAGCGCCTGGGCTTTTTCAAAGGTGTGAATGTGGAAACCGTACCGGTGCCGGGCACAGATGATTTAGTAGACGTAAACTACAGCGTTGAAGAGCAGCCTACCGGTAGCCTGTCTGCCTCTGTTGGTTTCTCTCAGGATTCCGGCGTTATCCTTGGCGCCAGCGTGTCTGAAAATAACTTTTTCGGAACCGGCAAACGGGTATCGTTTGGGGTGAATTTTAGCGACTCTGTTAAGAGTGCCAATGTGTCTTATCTTGATCCGTACTACACCGTTGACGGTGTTAGTCGTGGTTTCAGTGTGTTTGCCCGTGAAACGAACTTCGAAGAAGAAGATATCTCGTCCTACCTGCTGGATGAGTACGGTGCGCGCGTTACTTTTGGCTATCCCGTTGATGGCACCACGCGCTTGAATTTCGGCGCCGGTTACACTCTGTCAAAAGTGAAAGAGGGCACCTTCAGCGCCCAGGAAGTAAGCGACTTTGTGGATGAGGAAGGTGACGCCTTTAATAACTTCTTCCTGTTCGGCAGCTGGCGCAAGAGCACCCTGAACCGCGGTATTCTTCCCTCGGACGGCTATAGCCATTCGCTGTCGCTGGACGTCGCGGTGCCGGGCAGCGACCTGACCTTCTACAAGGTTGGCCATAAAACCGACGTTTACCTTCCTTTGACCGACTCCCAGAATTGGATTCTGCGTACCCGCACTGAAATCGGTTACGGTGACGGCTATGGCGATCGAACGGTCATGCCCTTTTACGAGCACTACTATTCCGGCGGATTTGGTTCGGTTCGCGGCTTTCGCGCCAACTCGCTCGGTCCTCAGGAGACCAGAAGGGTGACTTCCACTGATCGCTCTGAGCTGGATCCTTTTGGCGGTAATCTGCTTACAGAAGCGGGTGTGGAGCTGATATTGCCAACGCCTTTTGCTGGTGACACTCGCTCAATGCGTACTTCGATATTTCTTGATGGCGGCCAGGTGTTCGATACAGATCGTGATTTTAGTCCGACACTTGGGGAAATACGTTTCTCCGCGGGTATCGGCTTTCAATGGATCACTGCGGTGGGTCCTCTGGCGTTCAGCTTGGCTAAACCGTTGAACGACAAACCCGGTGACGATACCCAAGTATTCCAGTTCTCGTTGGGTCAGACGTTTTAGCGTGTATTCAAACGAGACTCATCACAAAAATGAAACAAGGAGAAAATCGATGTTCCGCATAACCTTGATCGTGGCTGCGGCCGTAATGGCACTGTCGTTTCCTGCCATCGCCGACACCCGTATTGGTGTGGTAGACCTACGCCAGGCCTTGTTTGCGTCGAACAGCGCAAAAATCTTCAGCGAAAAATTGCAGCAGGATTTTGCCGGTGACGAGGTAGACGTTCGTGAAGCGCAGGAAGCGGCGCGGATGATGCAGGACCGTCTGCAAAAAGACGGTGCCATGATGAACGACAGTGAGCGGGAGCAACTGTCCGGTGATTTCCAGCAGAGCGTGCAACAGTTCAATGCCCTGAAGCAACGCCTGGACACCACCGTATCACAGCGCAAACAGGCGTTCCTGGAAGCGGCCCGTCCGCAGGTCGATGTTGCGGTAAAAGAACTGCTGGACGAAAACGACCTGGATTTGATTCTACCGAGCGAAGCCGTGGTTTACGCGAAGCCTGATTTGAATCTGACCGATCAGCTCCTGGAGAAACTGAACCGTTAAGTCGGGTTGCCATGAACCCTTACCTTAACGGCGTAGCGTCAGGAGACCTGCGATGACAGCACCGTCTTATCTGCTGGGTGATATCGCCCGTGAGCTGGGCGCAGACCTAAGGGGCGACTCGCAACAGCGCATCACCGGGCTGGCCACCTTGCAGTGCGCAGGCCCCGAGCAAATCAGCTTCCTGGCGAACCGGTCTTACGGCAAACATATTGCCACCAGTCAGGCCGGTGCCATTATTGTTTCGCTTGAATCTGCTGCTTTGGCCACCTGCAACACGCTAATAATGAATAATCCCTATCTGGGCTATGCCCAGTTGAGCCACTGGTTTGATACCACGCCGAAAGCCCCTGCCGGTGTTCACTCTAGCGCGGTGATTGACCCCTCTGCACGCATCGGAGCCGGGGTCAGTGTTGGCGCCCAAGTGGTCATTGAGGCGGATGTAGACATTGGCGATGGCGTGATTGTTGGTCACGGCTGTGTGATTGGTGCCCGCACCCGTATTGAACGCGATAGTTTTTTGCGACCGCGGGTTACTTTGGCCCACGACGTGGTCATAGGACAGCGTTGCCATATTCTTAGCGGCGCAGTTATTGGTTCGGACGGCTTCGGTTTTGCCAACGAGCGGGGTGTTTGGCACCGCATTGCACAGATTGGCCGGGTAGTTCTCGGTAACGACGTAGAAGTGGGCGCTAATACCACCATTGACCGCGGCGCGTTGGACGATACGGTGATTGGTAACGGCGTAAAACTTGATAACCTTATTCAGATCGCCCATAACGTTCACATAGGCGATCACAGTGCGATGGCCGCTAAAGTGGGTATTGCCGGAAGTGCCCGCATTGGCAGCCACTGCGTATTCGGCGGTGCGGCCGTTGTGGCCGGGCACCTGACCATCAGCGACGGGGTGCAGCTCACGGGTATGACGATGGTAACCGGCGACATCAGCGAACCCGGCGTTTATTCGTCTGGAACCAGCGCCGAAACTAACCGGCAATGGCGCAAAAACGCAGTGCGTTTCCGTCAGCTGGACGCCATGGCCAGACGGCTAAAAGAATTGGAAAAGAAATTAGAGGGCCGAGGCCGATCAACATGATGTACATTAATGAAATTCTTGAATACTTGCCGCACCGCTACCCGTTTTTGCTGGTGGATCGGGTAACAAATATTGAAAGCGGCAAGTCCATCAAGGGCTACAAAAATATCTCGTTCAACGAGCAATATTTTGCAGGCCACTTTCCCGACAACCCGATTATGCCGGGCGTGTTGACTATAGAAGCCATGGCTCAGTTGTCCGGCATTCTGGGTTTTGTCACTGTAGGCCGCAAACCGGCTGATGGCTTGGTGCAATACCTGGCGGGTGCGAGCAAAGTGCGTTTCAAGCGCCCGGTGCTGCCAGGCGACCAGCTGTGCATGGAGTCTGAAGTTGTTTCGACCAAGCGCGGCATCTGGAAATTCGAGTGCCGTGCCCTGGTGAACAACGAAGTAGTCTGCATCGCCGAAATTCTGACCGCGGAGCGAAACGTTTGATGGCGGCACGTGACGGGTCCGGAGTACACCCCCAGGCAATTGTTGATGCCTCAGCCAAGCTCGCAGATAACGTGACCGTTGGGCCCTGGAGTTACATAGGCCCGGGTGTTGAAATTGGGGAAGGCACTGAAATCATGTCCCACGTTGTCATTAAAGGACCGACCGTTATTGGTCGCAATAATCGAATCTTCCAGTTTTCCAGCGTTGGCGAAGAATGCCAGGATAAAAAGTACGCTGGTGAGCCGACCCGCCTGGTGATTGGCGACAACAACATCATTCGTGAAAACTGCACCGTGCATCGCGGCACCGTGCAAGATCAGGGTGAAACCCGCATCGGCAACGACAACCTGCTGATGGCGTACGTGCATGTGGCCCACGATTGCGTGCTGGGCAACAACACCATACTGGCCAATTGCACCACCCTGGCCGGCCACGTCAAGGTGGATGACCACGCCATACTGGGCGGCGGTACCATGGTGCATCAATTTTGCCACATTGGCGCCCACAGCATGGCGGCTGGTGGCAGTATCGTGCTGAAAGACATACCGGCCTATGTTATGGCCAGCGGTCAGTCTGCACAGCCCCACGGTATGAATGTGGAAGGCCTGAAGCGCCGTGGTTTTGATAAAGACATTCTGGTCAGTCTGCGTAGAGCCTATAAGGTGATTTATCGCCAGGGGCTGACTACCGAGCAAGCCATCAAAACGCTGGAAACCGACTTTGCTGATCTGCCAGAAATTACACCGTTGATTGAATCGCTGCGCCGGGCCAATCGCGGCATCATTCGCTGAACGGGTAGGCTGACATTGCACAACCCCGAACTCTGCATCACCTTTGGCATCGTCGCCGGTGAAGCCTCTGGTGATATCCTCGGTGCAGGACTGATTCGGTCCCTGCGCAAACGCTACCCCAACGCCCGTTTTGCCGGTATCGGCGGTGAAGAAATGATGGCCGAAGGCCTCCAGTCCCTGGTGCCTATGGAGCGTTTGAGCGTGATGGGTCTGGTGGAAGTGCTGGGTCGTATCGGTGAGCTGGTGCGCATTCGCCGCCGTCTGCTCGATTTCTTTCTGACTACCCCCCCTGCGGTAGTGATCGGTATCGATTCCCCGGATTTCACCCTGGCCGTAGAGCGCCGCTGCCGCAAGGCCGGCATACCCACGGTGCATTACGTCAGCCCATCGGTGTGGGCCTGGCGTAAAAAGCGCATCTTCAAGATTGCCAAATCCGTTGACTTAATGCTGACCCTGTTTCCGTTCGAAACCGATATTTATCACCAGCACAATATACCTGTGGTGTTTGTTGGTCACCCTCTGGCGGACCGCATTCCAATGCGGCCAGATACCACGCAGGCGCGGGCAGACTTGGGGCTGGAACTCGACAAGCCCGTTCTAGCTATCTTGCCAGGGAGCCGTGGGGGAGAAGTAGAACGCCTGGGCACGCTCTTCCTAGAAGCTGCGCGCTGGTTGCAGCAGCGCATCCCCGATTTGCAACTGATAATCCCTTGTGCCAACCGTGAGCGCGAAAAGCAGATTCGTGGCATCACTGAAGCTCTGGAGCTGAGCTTGCCAGTGACCATTGTGCAAGGCCGTTCCCGGGAAGTCATGGCGGCTTCTGATGTGGTATTGCTGGCTTCTGGCACCGCGACCCTGGAAGCCATGCTGCTGAAAAAGCCCATGGTGGTGGGTTACCGGCTGAGTGACTTCAGCTACAAAATACTGTCGCGCATGGTGCAGGCACCCCACGTTGCCCTACCGAACTTACTCGCTCGTCGGGAGCTGGTGCCAGAACTGCTGCAAGACGCCGCTACGCCGGAAGCGCTGGGCGCCGCCGCACTCAGTCAGCTTGAAGATACCTCAAAGCGCGAGCAGCTGATTGACGCTTTCACCGAACTGCACCTGACCCTGCGGCAGAACGCTGACGAACAAGCGGCCAAAGCCGTTGCGGCCTTGCTGACGAGTGGCCATAACGACAAGGTGCGATTGCTTGAAATTTAAAAGTACAGGGGCCTCCAGCTATGGCCATTAAAACCCGCTTTCCACCGTTTGTGTGTGACTACCAGGGCGAACTCCTGGCCGGCGTTGACGAAGTAGGTCGTGGCCCGCTGATCGGCGCGGTCGTCACTGCTGCGGTGATACTGAATTCGGCCCGGCCGATAAAAGGTCTGGCCGACTCGAAAAAACTCAGCGAGAAAAAGCGCAACCAACTGTTCGACGAAATCATTGAAAAAGCCACTGCCTGGAGTCTTGGGCGCTGCGAAGCCGGAGAAATTGATCGCTTGAACATCTTTCAGGCCACTATGGTGGCCATGACCCGCGCCGTTGAAGGACTGAACCCGCAACCCGAGTACGTGTTGGTGGATGGTAATCGCTGCCCTGATTGGCACTGGCCCGCTGCGGCAGTGGTGAAAGGCGATGTGCGAATAGCCGCCATCAGTGCTGCATCCATTCTGGCGAAAGTAACCCGGGATCGCGAATTGCAGGCGCTAGACCAGCAATACCCGGGGTACGGCCTGGCGCAACACAAAGGCTACCCAACCCCGGCCCACATGGAAGCGCTGGCACGCCTGGGCGCCACACCCCAGCATCGCCGCTCGTTTCGCCCGGTCAGAGAGGCCCTGAACACCGTCGGCGACTTTAACCCCGATGCACAAGACGATTTTTTTGTATAAGGCGTTGACAACCCACCGACCAAGTACTATTGTACGCGCACATTGATTGAAGCGAGTTTAAAAGGCGCTTCACCAATACCAGTTTGATGCGGGATGGAGCAGTCTGGTAGCTCGTCGGGCTCATAACCCGAAGGTCGTAGGTTCGAATCCTGCTCCCGCTACCATATAGTAGAAAAAAGCCAGATCAGTGATTCACTGACCTGGCTTTTTTTTTGTGCACCGGACCCTAGTGTCGGGTGCACATAAAATACTTGTGTACATCATCTTTTTGACCTGTGTTACTGTATTACAGCGGATTACTCTGGTTTTTACATTGATGCCACATCAACACCAACGCCAAAAAATGGCATTTTCGATCGTGGTGTCAATTTCCACACGATCTACGTTTTAATTTGTACGATGGGCGTTATCTGGCGATGCGATCTATAGCGCTGTTGATCGCTTAGACACCGTCAGCACATTAGGTGCCTTCGACGATTTTTGACAACGGATTTCTGCCTTTGAGACGCGATTATTTTTCGTCTTCACGTTGATCCAATGATCAGGAGCAGCCTGGCCCCTTCACTGATGGTGAAGTACTTTGACGTAAAATAAATATCGTACTTGAATCGCAAGTTTGCAGGTCGTTTGTGAGTGCTTCGAAAAGTATTAGTTGTGCGAACGACTCACATTAGTGAGATTGAAATCACCCACCTGAGGCGCGGGTATTACCCCGTAAGAGACCACATCATGAACCCGATAAAGAAAACATTACTGGCAGCAACAGCTGCCTTTGCGTTGTTCCTGCCCGCAACCGGCGCCTGGGCGCAAGAGCGGTTGGATATCGTGGCCACAACCGGCATGATCGGCGATGCGGCACGTCAGATCGGCGGTGACCTGGTTGACGTGCGCGCGCTTATGGGCCCTGGTGTAGACCCGCACGCCTATCGCCAGACCCGCTCCGACATCGTGGCGATGGCAAACGCGGATCTGGTTCTGTGGCACGGTCTCTTTCTTGAGGCGCAAATGGAAGATTTTATGCACGGTCTTGAAGAAGTAGGGGCTGTTGTTGCGGTGGCAGAGAGCCTGCCGCGCAATCTGCTGATCGGGAACGAAGACTATGCGGATAAATTCGATCCCCACGTCTGGATGAACCCCAACCTGTGGAGCCGTGTCGTCCTGAACGTGCGCGACGCCCTGATCAAAGTGCGTCCCGAGAGCGAGAACATTTTCCGCGCCAACGCCGATGCGCACCTGATTGAGCTGCAACAGTTAGCACAATACACCACACTGGTTCTGTCCTCTGTCCCTGCCGACAGTCGCGTTTTGATCTCGGCGCACGATGCTTTCAATTACTTTGGCAACGCCTACGGCTTCGAAGTGATGGGCATTCAGGGCATTTCCACCGAGAGCGAGGCGGGATTGCAGCGCATTGCCAAAATGGTGGAGACGCTGGTGGACCGCAAAATCGGCGCGGTCTTTGTAGAAAGCTCGGTCTCCGACCGCAACGTCCGCGCGTTGATCGAGGGTGCCGCCGCTGCAGGGCATGAGGTTATCATCGGCGGTACGCTCTTCTCCGATGCGATGGGAGACGACGGTACTTATGAAGGCACGTACCTTGGTATGATTGACCATAACGCGACCGTGATCTCCCGTGCTCTTGGTGGCGAGGCACCTGAACGCGGTATGTCCGAACTCCTCAACTGATGAAGGCCAGTATGACACGCATAGCCGCGACCATCGCGGCGCAGGACGGGCGGGTATTACGCCCGGCCGCACCTGCGCCTGACAGCCCCCTTACCGTTCAGGGCCTGACCGTATCCTACGGTGAAAAGCCCGCCGTCTTCTCGGTCGATGCTACTTTTCCCGCCAATGCCATGACCGCGATCATCGGGCCGAACGGCGCGGGGAAATCGACGCTGCTCAAAGCTGCACTCGGAGTTATTCCGCGCCTGTCGGGCGAAGTTTCGATTTTTGGCACCCCGGTCGAGCAGGCCCGCGACCGAATCGCCTATGTGCCTCAGCGTGCGAGTGTGGACTGGGATTTCCCCACAACCGTGATCGACGTCGTGCAAATGGGGCTATATCGTAAGGTTGGGCTAATTGGCCGATTGTCGGGCAAGATGGTCGCACAGGCGCAGACATGTCTTGACCGTGTCGGTATGACCGACTTTGCGAACCGCCAGATTGGCCAGCTTTCGGGCGGCCAGCAGCAACGGGTGTTTCTGGCCCGTGCGCTGGCGCAGGATGCCGATCTGTATTTGCTGGACGAGCCCTTTGCCGGTGTTGACGCAGCCACCGAGCGTGCGATCATCGATGTGCTCAAGTTGCTGAAATCCCAAGGCAAGGCTGTCGTTGCCGTCCATCATGACCTTTCCACTGTGCGCGATTATTTCGACCATGTCTTTTTGATCAACGTACGCCGCATTGCAGAAGGCTCGGTAGAGACCGCTTTCACGCCGGAGAACCTCAGCGCCACTTATGGCGGCAGGCTGGGAACCACGCATATGGCCGAGCTGGTGGGAGCCACATCGTGAGCCCGTTTTTTGACGCGCTGCTGTTGAACGCAGGTTACAACGCTGCCCTCGTTGCCGTCGGTGCAGGACTTCTGGGCTTCGCAGCAGGCTCTTCCGGTACATTTCTGTTCCTGCGCAAGCGTGCCCTCCTCTCTGACGCCACGGCCCATGCGACCTTGCCGGGCGTCGGGATTGCCTTCATCATCATGGTGTCATTGGGGTATGACGGGCGCAGCCTGATCGGGCTGTTGATCGGGTCAGCGGTGACTGCATGGATCGGTTTGTTGATGATCGAATGGATCGCGCGCCGCACACGGCTGGCTGAAGACGCGGCCATCGGCGCCGTGCTTGGATCGTTCTTCGGGCTTGGTATTGTTCTGCTGACGATTATCCAGACCATGAGTGCGGGACGACAGGCTGGGTTGGAAGGTTTTCTGCTCGGCTCTGCCGCTGGCATGCTGTATCAGGACGCGGTGGTCATCGCTATCGGCGGATCACTGGCTGTTTTCGCCACATGGCTGCTGCGCCGCCCAATGACGCTGGTGGCGTTTGATGCAGAGTTCGCGGCAGCCATGGGATATAACGTTCGCCGTATCGACCTGTTGATGATGGGCCTTGTGGTGGCCGTCACTGTGATTGGGCTGAAACTTGTCGGGCTGATTCTGATTGTTGCGATGCTGATCATTCCGCCCGTCACCGCACGTTTCTGGACCGATCGCAGTGACCGTATAATCTGGATTGCGGGGGTGTTCGGCGGCCTGTCAGGTTATGTAGGCGCAGCGTTCTCGGCCTCGGCCCCTGCAATGCCGACAGGCCCGCTTATCGTGCTGACAGCCGCTGCGATTTTCTTGGTTTCGCTCGTCTTTGCTCCCGCACGCGGTGTTGCCGCCGTTGTTGTTCGCCATCACCGATTCCAGCGGCGCGTGCACCGTCGTCAGGGATTGCTGTCACTGTCGCGCGCAGAGCCTATCCGTGAGAAATTCACCCTGCGTCTGCTGCTGCGTAACGGGCTAATCCGCCCCGACGGGGTGCCTACCGATACAGGGCGGGCACAGGCTGCCAAAGTCGCGCGCGACGAGCGCCGCTGGGACATCGCTCGTGAGGTCCATCAGGACGCAGGATTGACCGGTCGTTACGACGGGTTGACTCCCATCGAAGAGGTCTTCACTCCAGATGAAATACGAGACTTCGACCGCAGGCTCGGGCCACCGGTTGCTGTAAGAGGGTTTGCCTGATGGGCGCCGACTTTGTGCAGTTTTCACTGACGCCGATTTTAATCGGCACCTTTGCGGCGATCGCTTGCGCGCTGCCGGGCAACTTCCTGATTCTGCGCCGACAGGCGTTGATTGGGGACGCGATCAGCCACGTGGTGCTGCCCGGCATCGTGGCGGCTTTCCTGATTACCGGCACACTTGCCGCGATCCCTATGCTATTGGGGGCGGCGGGTGCTGCGGTAGTCGCCGTGATCCTGATCGAAGCGGTCAAGCGCCTTGGCGGCATCGAGCCCGGGGCCGCAATGGGTGTCGTGTTCACCACGCTCTTCGCAGGTGGGGTGCTGCTGCTTGAGCAGTCGGACGCCTCCTCAGTCCATCTGGATGTGGAGCACGCGTTGATGGGTAATCTGGAATCCTTGATCTGGTTCAAGGCGACCGGCTGGGAGTCGCTTCTCGATCCGGTGGCACTGGCCACGCTACCCCATGAACTGCCGCGCATGGCTGTGGTTTGCGTGCTGGTGATCATCCTCATGCTGGTATTTTGGCGCTGGCTCAAGATCTCTACTTTTGACGAAGGTTTTGCCCAAGCGCTTGGCATTCCTGTCGCAGCCCTCGGCATTGGTCTGGTGATCACTGCCGCCATTGCTGCTGTCGCGGCATTCGATGCGGTCGGCTCGATCATCGTGATCGCCATGTTCATCTGTCCGCCAGCCGCCGCGCGATTAATGACTAACCAGCTAGAGGTGCAAGTCTGGTGGTCGGTCTTCTTTGCGGTGCTTTCCGCCGTTATGGGCTACGTTTTTGCCGGATATGGGCCGCTGTGGTTTGGCAGCCAAAACGCCGTCAGTGCAGCGGGAATGATCGCCACGGTTTCCGGCATCGTTCTGGGGCTGGCCTGCCTTTACGGCCCGCATCGCTCGCGCGTTGGTGTGGGGCGGGAAGACAAGGCGACCTGAGGCCGGTAATGCGGAATGCGGTTATTCTCCTGGCATTGGCGTCAAGATGAGCAGTTCCGGCCTTGTTAGGGACTTGTCGGCCTATCCCGACTGTTTCTGCAACCAGTTCATCAAGGTTATCGTTTGTTGCGCGGTGCGCGTATTGTCAGGGTCTTTCATAGTTGATTCGCCGGTTGCGCGGCGATTTTTATATTTATTGAACGGCAAGAATGGACTGGGAGCGGTTGTTAGGTGTGCTGTGCAAAAATGTCGGCTACAGGCGTTTGCGATCATGACTCAGCGGGGCAGTGAGGTTGCCTGCACCAACTCCATGTCAACGCGCGAATGTGCATAAGCGCGGAACTACGCCCGCTAATGCACGTGAATACTGCTGAGTGTGCAATTTAAAAATCGGTGAAATCGAATGCTTTCCAGCTGAGTGCACGATTTTGATAAATTATTAGAATACACGGGTTACAGGATCATACCCCGCGGGTTGAACAATGTCGTTACACTAGGGGCTGCTGACGTTTCATTACATAGGCGATCATAAAAACCCACAAGTTATGGCGATAACACATTTCCCATTAAATGACGGTAGGGATACAACGACCAATCCCTGTTTGCACTACTTATAGCCGAATCTGATTTTCTTGGAATCATCGCGATGGCGCTTCTGCGCTTAATCTTTATACTGTCGTGTCCTGTGTCAGCTTTACTTGCGCTACGTTGATGAGCTTGTACACAGCTGTCACCAATCGTTTTTCGCTCAATTCGGGGCATGGCAAGCTCTTTTTTTTGGTGGTGAAGTAACTTTAATATAAAAATTTCCTCAATTTTTTCAGTGCTTTATGCAAGATCATGAGCAGCTCTCAGCAAGTTTCACCTGGTATGAGCTTAAAGCCAACGTCGATAAAGCTTTCAGACGAAGTAGAAGGCTGCTGACTTGAACCTACTAAAAATTGCCCTGCTTGCCTGCTCATTTCATACCTGGGCGTTCGGACAGTTGTTAACTGAATTGGGAGCGAATCGAGGAACGGGAGGCCATTGAAGCCCGCTAGCGCTACATCCTCAGGAATCTTAATATTATTCGCAATACAGTACATAATGCCGCCGGCTGCCAAATCGTCATTGGCATAATAAATTGCGTCTGGCTTCTCTAGGCGTGCCATTACCTTGGCAGTCATTCTCAGTCCTTCAACCATGGAGGAAGGCAGCGAGGCTATATCCTTTGATATACATGTTGCACCAGCTTGAATAAGAGTTTCAAGGAATCCATTAAAGCGCTTCGTAGCCCGAAGGTCACGTCCACCCAAACTACCTATGTAAGCGAAGCGTCGATATCCTTTTCCAAGCATATATTGAGCAGTTACTTCACCTGCTCTTTTTTGCGATAGCCCAAAAGCAACCGACATCGGCGTGCCGTCAATATCCATGATCTCGGCCACGCGAGTTCCCGAAGCCTCGATAGCGTTTCTGGTATCGTCTGAGTGCTCCAAGCCAGCAAGCAAAATGCCGTAAGGCTGCCAGGTCAGAAGATCGCGCACTAGTTCATTTTCACGGCTTTGGGAATACTCTGTTACACCAAAAACAGGTCTAAAACCTTGTTGGGCAACAGCATCAGTGACACCGCTCAAAGTGTCAGTAAAAACTGTGTTGCCTAGCGACGGCAGCAAAACAGCAATGATGCGAGTGTTTTTTGATCTCAGGCTGTGAGCAAGGCGATTCTGCATATATCCGATCTCATCGGCTGCTGCTTCAACTTTCCTGCGAACGTCACCAGAGATGTAACCCTTGTTGTTAATTACCCTTGAAACAGTCATTTGACTGACACCTGCTCGACTAGCCACGTCAGTCATAGTGGGTCTTGCCGCTTTTTTATCCTTAGTCAATGTTACCTCCTCGCTCTAAAAATTAATCCTACAGGCTAGAAAAGCTTGACATCTGTTTGGGTAAACTCTTAGAGTTCAACCCTGTTATCGTAAACATAAAGAAAAATTTATGCCACCAAGAAAGATAAGAACTTTTTCAGTGCGCTCTGTGCAAGTTAAAACCTTGGCGCAAGGTGCCACAGCACAGCACAGCACAGCACAGCACAGCACAGCACAACGGATTGAGGATTTGTCATACAGTGCAATGTGGGAGTAAGACGTTTTAGCAGTATTTTGGAGCGGAACAGTACTCTGACTTACCGAAAAATATTGCTGAAAGGCTGAGCTCATCTGAAAGGATTAAGTCGTCTTTTTTGAGCAGTTTCCGCAGCAAAATAATTCAGAGTTCCAGAAATTTTTGAAAAGATATTTCAATATCTAAATATTAGATATGAAATTGTAGAGCAATAAAATCTTCTGAATTTAAAATAAAATAAAAAGGAAACTGACATGAGATTAATTGTACCGACCAAAATAAAAAATTCCTTAGCCTTGGTGGCTATTTCTGCTGCATTAGCCACTGCTTCCGGAACTGTGCTTGCAGAAGCAAAATACACTTGGACCATTCAAAGCGGAGCACAAGCAGGTGACAGCTTTTATTCTATTCAACAAGAATGGGCAGAGCGCGTTGGTGTAATGAGCGACGGTGAAATTGAAATATCCTTGCTGCCTGTAAATTCTGTGGTTGCCTATAACGAGACCCTTGACGCTGTAGGGGCAGGAATAATTCAAGGTCATATTGCTGACCCTTCTTACTTTAGTGGAAAAGACCCAGCATTTGCAATGCTGGGCAATTTGGTTGGAGCTTGGAGTCATCCGTCGCAAATGATTGGCTTCATCGAATATGGTGGCGGTAAAGAAGTCTATAACAAGCTAGTTAATCCTTACGGTTTACAATTCTTAGGTGCAGCATCAACTGGCGTTGAGTCGTTTGTTTCAACAAAGCCTGTTCGATCAGTGGAAGAGTTCAAAGGTGTTAAAATGCGAGCACCAGAGGGCATGGTACAAGAAATATTTGCAGCTGTTGGTGCGGCGCCGGTAAATTTGCCAGGCTCGGAAGTCTATACTTCTTTAGATAAAGGTGTCATCGACGCTGCTGATTACAGCGTTTTTTCAACAAACCAAGCTCAAGGCTTGCACAAGTTTGCAAAATACCCTCTCTATCCAGGGTTCCATTCCATGCCAACCCTTGCAGTCTCAGTGAACAAATCTCAATGGGACGACCTAACGCCTGACCTGAAGGAAATATTGTCGATTTCTGTTCGTGATTTTGGCTATGACATGGTTCAAAGGCTAGAAACATTAGATCGCAATGCGGTAATCGAAGCGCGCAAAGATTCCTCCATTGAAATCATAAACTGGTCAGAAGAAGAACGTGCTAAGTTCCGCAGCATTGCTCAGAAACAATGGCAGCAATGGGCTGCTCGCTCGCCTATGGCTGGAGAAGTCTACACCAAGGTTTCTGAGTACCTAGTTAGCCAAGGTCTACTAGCTGACTGATATAATTGTTAGGGGGGACGTTTACTGTCCCCCCCTCCCTCCGTTTTTCTGGTGAACACGATGAGTAATGAAGTTCAACTTGGTTCTGTGCCTGAAAACAGTGAGCAAGCAGTTTTCGATCATTTAACTTCTGTTACTTTTGACAATTCTCTGGATCGTTTGGTTGACAAAATTGGTGACTATGTTTCCTATCTTTTCATGATTAGTGTTGCAATCAGCTTTTATGAAATTGTTAGTCGCTATTTCTTCAACGCACCAACGATATGGGTACATGAAACAACTATCATGATTTGCGCATTGAGCATGGCCTACGGTGGATCTTATTGCCTAGCCAGAAACACTCACATCAGCATAAAGATGGTTTACGACGCCGTCAGTGAACGAACTCGTTGTTGGCTAGATTTTTTGAATGGGTTTTTGGCTGTTTTCTACTGCGCTCTTATTGCTTACGCAGGATACATAATGACAGAAAAATCGTTGTTCACACCAACAGGAGTGTTTCGATTAGAAACGTCAGGTTCAGCATGGAACCCGATTACTCCAGCTATTGTAAAAACTGGGCTATTTCTTATTTTAGTGCTAATGACAACTCAAAGCGTCATTCGGTTAATCAGCGCAATTAAACGTAAAGTGAGATAGTTATGTTCGAGTTATCACAAATAGGCATTGAAGCTGCTTCCTATTTGATAATTATTTCAATTCTATTGCTGCTTTTGACAGGCTTGCCGCTTGCTTTTGTAACAGGACTAATTGCACTGATTTTTGCATTAGGGTGGTTTGGTCCAATGGCCATTCCTTTGATTACAACACGTATATACAGCTTTATAAATGAATACGTTCTGATTTCTATTCCGATGTTTGTGTTAATGGCTTCTATTCTAGACCGATCAGGAATTGCACGGGATCTTTACAATACTCTTCGACTGTTTGCAGGTCGATTGCCAGGTGGAGTTGCTGTGCAAACTTTGTTTGTGGCAGTTTTTCTTGCTGCGATGTCGGGCATTATCGGTGGTGAAATTGTCTTGCTAGGTCTATTGGCCCTTCCACAAATGTTACGGTTGGGCTACGATCAACGTCTCTCAATTGGAACCGTTTGTGCGGGTGGATCGTTAGGAACTATGGTGCCACCCAGCATCGTATTGATTATTTATGGTTTGACAGCCAATGTTTCTGTCAGTGAGCTTTTTGTGGCGACGGTTTTACCGGCAACTTTGCTAGCTTCTTTCTATATAATTTATATAATTACTCGGTGCGTTATTAATCCAAAAATGGGACCGCCTGCACCGAAAGAAGAACAGAATATCCCCGTTAAAGAGAAAGTACGCCAGCTCAAAGGTATAATTCTCCCTGTTATGGTTGCCATATTGGTTTTAGGTGGTATCTATGCGGGAATCGCCTCAGTTACGGAAGCAGCGAGCTTAGGCGTTGTTGGTGTAATTTTGTCGACGTTTGTTCGTAAAGAACTAACGGCAAAAATGATGAAAGAAAGTTTAAAACAGACCTTGAATACTTGCGGCATGATCATTTGGATTGGTATTGGCGCAAGTGCCTTGGTAGGTGTTTATAACTTGATGGGTGGCAATAGTTTTATCGAATCAGTAATTCTTGGTTTAGACGTTGCTCCAATTGTTGTAATTTTAACCATGATGTTTGTGCTGTTTCTCCTAGGGTTGTTCATGGACTGGATTGGTATTGCACTTCTTACCATGCCAATTTTTGTTCCTATAGTCATTTCACTTGGCTACAGTCCTATTTGGTTTGGTATTTTATTTTCGATGAACATGCAAATTTCTTATCTTAGTCCGCCGTTTGGACCTGCTGCATTCTATTTGAAAAGTGTTGCGCCTCCTCACATTACGCTCAAAGAAATATTTCTTTCGCTATGGCCATTTATTTTGATTCAAATGTTCGCGCTCGGTCCTGTTATAGCGTTTCCAAATATAGCTCTCTGGCTACCGGGCCTGAGTTAGAGCTTGGTTAATGTGTAAATTTTAGATATCAGAAACAATAGTGTAAAACTGATAATGAGAATAATTACTCTCTTGCTTCTACTTTAGTATCTATCTGACAGTAAGGTTGAGGTTGATAAGTGCTAGCCAAGACTTTTTAATTTAGCGCTCACATGGAAAAGTGAGAATCTAAAACCTATCCCAGTTTCGTTAAGAAGAAACTTGATTGAGAGAATGAGATATGACAGAAAAAAAATCGATAGCCGTTATTGGATTGGGGTCCATGGGGTTTGGTGTTGCTCAATCATTGTTGCGTGAGGGAAGTAAGACTTACGGATTTGACATCAACTCAGATATGACTGATAAATTTCAGGCAGAAGGCGGCTGCGAAGGTAATCTGGCTGATATCACAGGTGCGCTGGACGCCGTCATGGTTGTTGTCCTTAACGCTGCCCAAATGGAATCTGTTTTATTTGGCGAGGCTGGAGTGGTACCCAACCTTAAGACAGGCTCTGTAGTCATTGCTTGCGCGACCGTATCACCTGAATCCGCACGTGCTATGTCCGACGCTTGCGCAAACGTTGGCGTGCATTATTTGGATGCGCCAATTTCTGGTGGGTCAAGAAAAGCTGCCAGTGGAGATCTCAGTATCATGGCCTCTGGTACGGCGGAGGCTTTTACCGCTGCCCGTTTCGCTTTGGACGCGACTGCCTCTACCGTGTTTGAGCTCGGTGATAGCGCCGGTGCCGGTTCTGCCATGAAAGCTGTTAATCAGCTATTGGCCGGTGTCCACATTGCCGCGATGGCTGAAGCAATAACCTTTGGCATGACCCAAGGGATAACGCCTGACAAATTTGTTGATGTGATTAGCCAATGCGCAGGTACATCGTGGATGCTTGAGAATCGAGGGCCGCACATTGTTGCAGGAGACTATACGCCTCACTCCTCAGTTGATATCTGGCCGAAAGATCTAGGCATTGTGCTTGATATTGCAAGGTCGGCGAAGTTTTCCGCACCGCTTACTGCCGCAGCGTTACAGCAGTTTCTTGCCGCTTCTGGCTCGGGCCTCGGGCGCGAAGATGATGCCGCTGTCGCTAAGGTTTATGCGCGCAATGCCGGACTGACACTGCCGGGAGGCAAGTAATGTTACTTGGTTGTATTGGTGACGATTTTACGGGTTCATCTGATCTGGCCAACACACTTTCCAAACAGGGCATGCGAACTGTTCAATACACAGGCGTGCCTGATGAATCTGCTGCCAGTGATGTTGAAGCGGGAGTCGTTGCGCTAAAATCGCGATCAATCAGTCCTTCTGATGCTGTGCATCAGTCGCTGGCAGCTTTGTCATGGCTGCAAAGGCAGGGTTGTGAGCAAATATTCTTTAAATATTGTTCGACGTTTGATTCAACACCGCAAGGCAATATTGGTCCCGTTATCGATGCTTTGGCACACGCACTAAACGCGCACAAAGTTATCGTCTGTCCCGCATTCCCTGGTACTGGACGCTCTATTTATCAGGGGCATTTGTTTGTTAAAGACGCATTGCTCAGTGAAAGTGGAATGCAGGATCATCCGTTAACGCCGATGACGGATCCCGATATTCGGCGGTGGCTGAGGTTGCAAACTGTAAACAATGTTGGGCACGTTAGTGCCGCTTCGGTTTTGATGGGGGCAGATCAGATTAAAACGGCACTAGAAGCAGAACATAGAGCAGGCAAGCGCCTTATCGTTTTAGATGCCATGCGTGATGCAGATCTTATGCAGATTGGTGCAGCGGCTGATGGCCTGCCGTTAATAACGGGTGGATCCGGCATTGCGATGGGTTTACCTGCCAACTTTTCTCGAAGTGGCAAAATAACTTCAAAGCAAAGCCAATGGCGAGGTGAAGAAGGTCAATGCGTCGCTCTATCGGGATCTTGTTCAGGCGCCACCCGTGAGCAGATTGCTTTGCACAGAAAAACTAATCCTGTGTTCGAAATTGACGCAGCCGATGTAATTCAGGGCCGCTTGACGCCTACTGCGGTTATAGAGTGGGCGCTAAAGGCTTCTGGAATACCACTTGCCTACAGTTCAGCAGACCCAGCCCTCGTTACTGAAGCACAAAAACGATTTGGCCGCGAATTATCTGCAGCAGCATTGGAAGGTTTTTTTGCTGAAGTAGCCCGGCAGCTTGTGCGTAAAGGCATCAATAAACTCCTCACCGCCGGGGGCGAGACATCGGGAGCGGTTGTTGAAGGCCTGCAGTTGAACACTTTGGAAATTGGTCCAGAAATTGATCCTGGTGTACCTGCATTAAGAGCCGGTGAATCTTTGGTCATTGCCTTAAAGTCAGGCAACTTTGGTGCACCGGATTATTTTGAAAAAGCAGCGCGAGTTTTAGGAGACAGTCAATGAACGATACCGCCCTGCGAGAGTTGATATGCACATTGGCCAAGTCAATGTTTGATCGAGGATTGACCGGTGGCTCAACGGGCAATATTTCTGCGAGAACCAATGACGGCGGGCTTTTGGTCTCACCAACCGGCACCAGTTTTGGTCGTTTGGATCCGGTGCGACTGTCTCGTTTCGACAACAAAGGAAAACTGATTGGCGGAGATCAGCCGACAAAAGAAATGCCATTGCATGCCGCTTTTTATGATACTCGCAGTGCCGCAGGCGCCGTGGTGCATCTGCATTCCTGTCATTCCGTTGCCTTATCGATGATGCCGGATACGAATGAAGATAACTTTCTTCCTCCTATGACGCCCTACGCAATTATGAAGTTGGGGAAGGTAAAACTATTGCCATTCTTCCTGCCGGGTGACCCTGCAATGGGCGCAGCAGTGAAAGGGCTTGCAGGCAAACGCAGTGCTGTAATGCTGGCTAACCATGGCCCCGTGGTAGCAGCAAAAGACGTTGAGGCAGCTTGTAATGCGATTGAAGAATTAGAGGATACGGCTCGGTTAGCGATGATGCTGCGCGGTATAAATGCACGCATGTTAAATGCGTCGCAGATAAGCGACCTGGTTACACATTTCGATGTGGAGTGGGATGAATGACGAAATTCTCTGCAAATCTTGGTTTTCTATGGGGCGAACTGGATTTGCCAGACGCAATACGAGCCGCAAAAGCCGTTGGATTCGACGCAGTCGAGTGTCACTGGCCCTACGACATACCCGCTGAAAGCGTAAAGAAAGCCCTTAAAGAGACAGGCCTTTTAATGTTGGGCTTGAACACTCGTCGAGGAAATGTCGAGGACGGCGATAATGGCCTGTCAGCGATACCGGGGCGGCGAACTGAGGCTCGTGTAACAATTGATGAAGCAGTAACTTATGCTAAAAAAATTGATGCGCAATCTATTCATGTGATGGCTGGTTTCTCAAGTGGTGCCGAAGCGCACGAGGCCTTTATTGACAATCTCCGGTATGCTTGTGATGAGGCATTACTCCATGGCATCCAGATTTTGATAGAGCCGTTGAATCGTTACGATGCGCCAGGGTATTTCCTTGTTACGACTGATCAGGCTGCCAAAGTTATTGAAGAAGTTGCTAAAGATAACATTGCACTAATGTTCGATTGTTACCATGTTCAGCTTACCGAAGGTGATCTTAGCCACCGACTCGAGAAGCTGATGCCCATTATTGGACATATTCAGTTTGCTTCGGTACCTGATCGTGGAGCGCCTGGCCACGGTGAGATAAACTACGCGCACATATTTGATGTCATTTTTAAATTAGGTTTTAAGTCGCCTATTGGCGCTGAGTATAAGCCCGGCAAACCTACAGAAGAGACGCTTGGCTGGTTACTCAATCGTTCTTACTGATGTCAATGAGTCAGTTAGATCCAAACGCTTCTTGGCAGGTTATTGGCAGCTGATACATCCACACCTACTGGAACTGGCCATGGCTAACCCCCACAGGGTTTGGCCAGTCAAGCGTCACGACCGACCAATCGGCTTCATCTTTCCTTGCCTATTTTCAGGGCTCAAACGTCAACACTGGTGTAAAGACTGTGCTCCATGTCGTTCAGGACGATGTTTTGGCTTCAGCCGGGTCTGGCGGCTTTTGCACCAGTTTCACCGTATATTTTCTGGCTGCTAGAGACTTCGCTGGCAAAAGTCAGCGGGTCGAAGCCCTCGTATGGGTAAGCGTCGACTAGTAGGTCAGGAACTTCGTAACCCTGGCTCTCGATAGCCTCGCGCATGCCTGCCGGCCAGTGGCAACTGCACAAAACAGGATAATCGTCAGGATGGCGCAATTGCTCAGCTTCCAGAGGATGAACCAGACGTTGGTCAAATTCATATAAGCTTCCGATGTGATCCATGTGCGTATGGGTTGCAACAGCCATCACGGGTTTGTCCAGTAGCTCGGCCATTGCTTTTTTCAGGCTACTAATGCCCATACCCGCGTCGATCAGAAGGTCTGCGTTGCGACCTTTGACATGCCACGTGTTGCACTGCTCCACGCGAGCAACGTGTGGCTCCCAAAGCAGGGTAATGCGATCGTCTATGCGTTTGTTGTCGAACCATCGATCAGCAATCTTCATCATTGTTCCTCTTGATTATTCATTGTTCAGTGGCGAACCAAGCTTGGGTGCTCACCAGCAGCACCCAAGACGCAGCCCTCGTCGAGGATCATTTTCAACGCCGAGTCGTGGAGTAACAGGTTATTCGCATCACGACAACCGGATACCACCAGGCGATCGCAACTGCGGCCGTTCGCCTCCCGCAGCGTTGAGTCAATGCAAGCACCTATGATCACTCCACCGATAATTAAGTGTCTGATACTTTTGACGCGAAGTACTCAATCTAAATATCTGATGTGAAATGATTTCTAATTTTTTTCAGGAGGAAGCTCATGTGATCGAAACAACTTTTTAGGTCAAGAACACTGCTCTGCATGCCAATCACAATTACTGCCGTGCCCCTAGCGGGCCATTTTCTGTTCAGGGGCCAGCTGTAGTGCTGTGACGCGATTCATGGCCCCAACTCATCATTTTTCTACCAACATATAATTGGTGGGAAAGCGCAATTGGACGTTTTGTTTGTTGCCTTGGACACTGTCATCCTCAAACTCCATGCCAATGAAGTTCGCCCTGGTTGCAGTGGGACCCAGCAGGCCCTTGTTCCAGGCAAAACTGCTGATATCGTCAAGGGTCGAGGCGAATTCATCGCTAGTTACCAGCGCCGCGGCCTCCTTGCGAGTGTAAAAATCGATGGTTTCCATCTGTTTCAGAAATCCGGCTTGGTCGGTTCCGACCGCGGAAGCCATGTGCGCGATAACTTCGTCCCGCTTTGGATGACCCGGCTCAAGCATCGATACGACTTCGAACCATGCTCCGGCTAGAGCGTAGCCCAGCTCTGGATGCTCATTAAGTGTTTCAGTGTGAATCAGAAGAATGTCAGTTATTTCATTTGGAATGTCGGCGCTGTCAAAAAGGATCGTGGAATCTGGGTTCTGCTCAATAACCTGGCTGAGTTGTGGTTTCCAGGTGACAACAGCTTCGGTATCCGGGGACTGGAACGCTGCGATAATATCGGCATCGGAGGTGTTAACAACGGTGACGTCTCGCTCGCTCATGCCGTACTGGTCGAGCGCTCGTGCCAGAAGGTAGTGAGAGCCAGAGAACTGTACTAGGTTGATGCGTTTGCCAGCGAGATCCTCAACGCGTTTTCCGCTGCCTTTCATCACCATACCGTCGCTGCCGTTGGAAGCGGTGAGCATTATCGCAGCCGTTGAATCGACGCCGCCGGCGGCGGGAATGGTCAGAGCATCGAGGGTTATAGCAATCACACCATCGAACTCTCCAGCGGTATACTGAATTTGTGCTTCTATGTAGGCGTTCAGTTGAACAGCGGATACGTCAATGCCGTATCTGTCGCCCCACTTGTCGAGGAGTCCGGCTTCCTCAGCGTATCCAAGAGGCATGTTGCCAGCGTAGATGGTCCAGGCAATACGGAAAGTAGGTGTGTCTGTGGCGAGCGCAGTATGGCTCAACAGCGACATTAATAGTGCAGAAACAAATATTCCCGAAGCTCTCATGAGCGCCTCCTGTCAGGGATTTGGTTTGGCATTTGGTGTTGCCTAAATGCCCAGATGGAAGAATGATTAATTGTGCAGGCTCACCTGACGTGAGATGCACGCTTACCATGCAGTGATAGCGTGGAAAAAAGATCCTCAAGGAATGCAGTGACCGCAGACTTCTGGGTTTCGCGGCCGGGTCGAAAAGCAACTTCTACCAGTGATGTACGGCGAAAATGATCCGGTCGCACGGCGACCATCTGACCGCTTTCGATCCAGTTTCGGGCGTAGTGACTAGGTAAAAAGTGTCACTATCGGGATCTTCAAGGTTTGTCGGCTGATGTGTGAGTCAGGATTGGTTTGCAAGCGGTCTGGTCCTCACGCTTATAAAAACACCACGAAACCCTCACAGGTCATGTTCCACTCTGACCAATGCTGCCAGTACGGTAGCCGTAAATTCCGCAAACGACTCTGGTGTTATCGTACAGAGCAGAGCATGAGCCGCAGAAGAAATTGTTGAGACAATTCGCCAATGGAACGGGTCGGAAGTCGTTGACCACTGCAGTTGGCTAATGACTGTGATTGAGTGATTTTCGTGCCGATTATCCATGATCTTTATCAGACCATTCCGGTGTGCGGGTATCAGCACTTCCAGTCCCCAACTGTCCAGAATTAGCAATTTCACTTTGCTCACCTGACCCAGAACTTTCTGGTAAATGCCGTCGGCCTTGGCCTGGGTCAGTGTCAGCAATAGGCGAGATATCGGGTAGTACCGGGCACTGAGACCGTTCAGATAAGTCTGATGCCCTATGGCACAGCGCAAGTATGTTTTGCCGCTGACACAAGGATCGGTGATCAGCAGGTCTTGTCCCCGCCCCAGCCAATTGATTTGAGCCAGTTGCCCCACCTGTGCTTTCTTGAGATTGCGCCGGTGTTGGTAATCGATGTCCTGAATCGAAGCGCGGAGCTTAAAGCGGGCCTGCGAACCAAACGATCCTGCTTTCGGTGCTCCTGTGTCTGAAACTCTTGGTTGAGCAATAGTTCTAGGCGTTCGGTGCACGATAATTTGTCATAGGTGTCTTGCTGGTTTTGCTGTCCAAGGCGCTGGCTATCGCGGCAATCTGGTGCGTGGATCAGCCTATTGCTCCAATGCTGTGCAGTGTATGGGTAGGGTGTCGAGTCTTTATACATGTCAATTAGCATGTAAAACAGAAGCCTATGCACAGCTGCATCTATATGGCACGCCGTTTGCTAAAAGTTTATTAGTTAATCTAATGAGCTGGAGTACGTCGCATGCAACTGGATATGCACAAGACCCTGTGGGGCCATGAGGGTACGGTCGAGCAGGGCGCAGTGCTGGCCGTTGACGCTGGTTTTACCGGAATCGAAGCCCCGGCTCCGGCCGATGAAGCTGAGCGGGAACATATGGCGAAAATATTCGCCGATTATGGTTTGAGTTACATTGCCGAGATATGCACGTCGGGCAGCTACGTGCCTGACCGTCATGCCACGCCCGATGAGCACCTGGCCTCGCTTGAGACAAAGATTAAGCGCAGCCTGATGCTGAACCCGCGTTTTTGCAATGTGATGGGTGGCTGCGATGCATGGCCTCTGAACGTGCAAATCGACTTCTTTCGCCGCGCCCAAGACATGGCTGAGCGCTACGGTGTTCTGTGTAGCTTCGAGACCCACCGTAGTCGCTCATTCTTTAATCCTTGGATAACGCGCGATGTTTTGCGCGCTTTGCCTGATCTGCTCATAACCTGTGATTTCAGTCACTGGGTAGTGGTCTGTGAGCGGCAGATGGATACCGAATGGGAGACCATTTTAGAAGTGGCGGAGAATGCCCATCATGTGCACAGCCGTGTCGGCTACGACCAGGGCCCACAGGTTCCGCACCCTGCAGCGCCGGAATATGCTGAGGCGCTGGCTTCGCACGAGCGTTGTTGGCAAGCGATTTGGGCCAGTCAAGTGCGTCGCGGTTATACCGCCAGCAGCATGACCCCGGAATTTGGCCCCCCCGGCTATCTGCACACACAACCTTTCACTGGCATGCCCGTTGCGGATCTCTGGCAGATGAATCGCTGGATTGGAGCGCGCGAGCGTGATCAGTTTGTACTTTGGCAGGCTGCGCAACAATAACGGTCTGCCGGTTAACAGAATCTGACGTTTTGCAGGTCATCACAGGAGTTACATGCAATGCAGGTTTACAAGAACATCTGGCGTGACGAGGGCATGCTGCCCAACACCCTGGCCATCGGATATGTGCTGTTGACTTATTTTGGTGGTTGGGCGCTGTTATTTGTGGGTGCCTGGTGGAGTCTAGCGCTCGGGGTAATCGCGGTTGCCCATGGTATGACGATTGCGGCGTACCTGTTGCACGACTGCGGACACAACGCGTTATGCAAGAAAGTTGAACACAACACCCGGGTCGGGCGCTGGATGAATGTGATTACCGGTTCCCACTACGGCACCTATGAAGACATGCGTTACAAGCACATGCGCCACCACGTCGACAACTGTGAGCCGGTCGCCTTCGACTACCGGGTCTGGTTGCTTGAGCGGCCGGTGCTGTACAAGATCGTCTGCGGTCTGGAGTGGTGTTACATCCCAGCGGTGGAGCTGATCATGCATGGCATGTTGATCGCAGCGCCCTTTGTCTATGAAAGCAAAAAGGCCCAGCGTGGCCGGGTAGTGCGGGTGACATTGCTGCGTTTCAGTTTCTTCGCACTGTTTGTTTGGTTCGCGCCACTGGCGGCGCTGGGGTACGTCGTGGCTTACTGCCTGTTTTTGACGTTTTTGCGGTTTATGGATTCCTTTCAACACAATTACGAGATTTTCTACACGTTAGATGCCGCCGATATCAAGCCGCCTTACAAGGGGAACCGTGAATACGAAGAGCACAATACCTATAGCAATCTGATCTCGGCGCGGTGGCCCTGGTTGAACCTGCTGGCGTTAAATTTCCCCTACCACAACGCTCATCACACTAAACCCAACACTGCCTGGTATCGATTGCCCGCGTTTCACGACAGTCTGTATGGCGATAATTGCCCGCAGCAGCTGAGTATGTGGGGGCAGGTGAAGAGCTTTCATCAACACCGGGTTGATCGGGTGCTGGCTGAGGAATACGGCACGGCGGATGTGCGTGAAACGGTACGTGACGGTAAGGCAGTGGGGGTTAATGCACTGTCGTTCCTCACCGCATTCTGATGCTTATTTTTCTTGCTGAGCAGGCTTTGGGTGGAGGGCACTGATGTCGGAGTTCATGGCAGCAGTCTGGGATAGTCTTGATTTCAAGCAGCCAGTGGCACCGGGCATCAAACTGATGTTAGGCGTGACAGCGTGGTTGGCTTTTGTACTGACGTGGCACTTTGCCGCAACGGCCAAGGGAACACCAAGCCCGCTTTTTCCGGGGCCGCTGCAGGTGTTTGAGGCGCTGCGCGAGCTGTTTCTGGAGCGCGAATTCAGCGCTGACGTGCTAAGCAGTCTCAAGCGCATTGGTGTCAGTTTTGCGCTTGCGGTGGCGGTTGCTGTTCCGCTGGGAGTGTTGATGGGAGCGTTCCCGCTGGTGGCGGCGTTCTTCAATCCGCTGGTTTCGGCCTTTCGCTATCTGCCTGCACCCGCCTTTATTCCACTCTTGTTGATGTGGCTAGGTACGGGGAATGAACAGAAGATTGCGCTGCTGGTCCTTGGTGTGGTGTGGTTTTTGATCACACTGGTCAGCGATGTGGTGCGGCAAGTGCCTGCGGATTTTATTGAGACATCAAAGACTTTGGGCGGCTCACGTCGAGTAATTCTCTGGACGGTAGTGGTACCCGCGGGACTGCCTGGAATTGTTGATACTTGCCGTCAGATGCTCGCGGTAAGTTGGACTTATCTGGTGATTGCCGAGATTGTCGCTGCCACAGACGGCATTGGAGCAATGATGATGCGGGCCAGACGTTTTGTTCACGTGGATGACATCATGGCCGGGATTGTAGTGATCGGCGCGCTGGGATTGTTGTGTGATTTGGCTTTTCGTGGGGTGCACTGGTTGGCGTTCCCGTATTTACGGCAGCGGGAGAGGTAAGCCTTTCGCGCTGGAGCCGTAGCGGAAAGGGTCTAAGTATTCATTCATTCAGGAGATTCACTATGCGGTCGAACAACTGGAGCAAGGCAGCCAAAAGCTGTTTACTGGGCGCAGCATTTACGTGCGCTACGGGGGTCGCTCAGGCGACGGAGAAGGTCAATGTGTCGTTGTTCTCGTGGCCTGGTTATGGCTTCTGGTTCATTGCTAAAGAAAAAAATCTGGTGCCCAAACTGGACCTTAACATCATCATTATTGAAGATCCGTACGAAAGCTTTGGCCTGATGACAGCCGGTCAGTTGGATATTACCTCTAGCACAGTAGAGTACGGCCCGATTGCGGTTGATAAAGGTGTGCCAGTCAAGTTGGTGACCTACACCAACCCGTCGTTCGGTACCGACAAAATCATCTTGGCACCGGGTATCGAATCTGCAGAGGACCTGATTGGCAAAAAAATCGCAGTGATGGAAGGTGGCCTGACGCAGATCTTCATGGGCATCTGGCTGGAACAAAATGGCGTCGCCATTGACCAGGTCGAGTTCGTCAACGTGATCATGGATGAGGCCGTGGGCGCCATGCTGGGCGGCAGTGTCAGTGCGGTCGAGCTTTGGGAACCGTTTGGCAGCCAGCTGTTGAAAAATATGCCTGGCGCCCAAGTGGTTGCGGACTCAAGCGAAGATGACTGGATCAGTACCGCGTTGCTGGGCGACGGCATGTATATGAGCGAAGCCTTTTTGACTGAGCGCCCGGAGGCCGCCAATCTGGCGGTGGAAGCCTATTTCAAGGCTGTCGATTACTGGAAAGCCAATCCGGAAGAAGGCAATCGTATTATCGCCGAAGCGATCCAGTTCAATGTCAGCGATGTGGAGATGGTCATCGGTACTGATGGCGAAATCTACAAGGGCGGCATCATGGTGTTCGATCTAGAGGAAGCTGGGCGGTTTATGGGTGTGGCCGAGGGCGAACTGCCGTTGGGTATGACCAATGGTCAGATTGTTCAGCACTGGAACACCACCAATACCTGGTGGCAAAAGTTCGGTATGGCCGACGCCATGCACGATTGGACCACCGGTGTTGAACTGAGTCCGCTTAAGGCGGCGCTGGAAGCTAAATGAGTGCGCAGGCAGTCAACCTGGCTGCCGATTTTCGAGGTTTGCAGATCAAGCAGGTTGGCAAGGTGTTTGCCGACAATGGCAAACAAGTTGTTGCCGTGGAAGGCGTCAGTTTTGACGTCGAGCCACGGCACGTGTGCGTCCTTCTTGGCCCCTCGGGCTGCGGCAAGTCTACCGTGTTACGAATGATGGCAGGGCTTGAGCGCCCGTCCAGCGGCGACGTCAGCCTCGACGGTGAACTGGTGCGCGGGCCTAACAGGGACAGGGGCATGGTGTTTCAAGGCTATACTTCGTTTCCCTGGCTCAAGGTCCGTGAGAATGTGGCGTACGGTCTGCGAATCAATGGAGATGCCATGGCAATAAAGGAGGGTACGGTCGATTATTTTCTCGAGCGTGTCGGCCTGAGCGCCTTTGCCGATGCCTATCCTCATCAGTTATCCGGTGGCATGCGCCAACGCGTCGCCCTGGCACGCGCCCTGGCCAACAGCCCCAAAGTATTGCTGATGGACGAGCCCTTCGGCGCACTGGACGCGGAGACGCGCTGGCAAATGCAGGAGTTGTTGCTTGACGTGATCCGCAAGGAACGCATGACGGTGGTGATGGTTACCCACGACGTCGAGGAAGCGTTGCTGCTGGGTGACCAAATCGTCTTCTTGTCACGTCATCCGGGACGCGTGAAGACGATACTGCACCCACCCTTTAAGGCCTGCAACGAGATCAACACCCGTGAAGATATGCGCAGTCACCCTGAATACGCAGCAATGGAAAAGCAGATTCTGGGCATGATGCGGGAGGAAGGCGGACATTGATGCTCGTTTGTTGACTGAAAAGGCTATCGCGTTGATGTTGCAGTGGTTAATTGTCGTGTTGTGACAATTCAGAGTATCTGCAATCTGACGCCGGCTTCGGCTGACGGTCAGTAGCGCTGGGACCTAGTATCCGTGTGCCTTAATCGGTTGTCGATATCCTGCGATTATCTTTGTGTCAGTTGGCAAAGTGAATGAGGATACCGGCAACGGCTCCCCGCTTTTACCTCGTTGTCTCACAGTGATGCGGTTCATTACTCACTCGTTTTATCTATAGTGTTCTGTCCTTGATCTACGGCGACGCCGCCCTGCGGCTTATCGTAGTCAGTATGCCGCTGGGCTTGCATTCTTACTTGCACCTCCGGGACGACCCGGACGGTTTTTTAGCTGCTTTTTTGTCTGGACGACCAGACGACCTTCTGACAATGTGAGGTTATCGAAATGCCAGCAACAACTCCGGCACCTACTGTGCACTGTGCACTCCAGTCTTTACCTGTCGTTAGTGTTTCCGGGCTCTGCTCGTCCGACGCTGAAGTGCGCCGCGAAAGTGCTGAAACATTGGGGCTCGCCGAAGACAGGTTTACCCAGTTTCTGAAGCGCCCGCCAAGTCAACTTCGACTGATCCGTTGCCTCTTTAACCCGAATATCAAAACGGGCGCGCCGGGGCTTAGCGCCCACACCAACTACGAGTGTTTCACCATTCTTCTGCCCCACCGCTCCCGGACTGGAAGTTGAGGGCAGCCGTGGACTCTATTCTTTTGATCGGGATGCCGGGGGCCCGCGATGACCTTTCAAGAACTGATCGCCCGCGCTTCCCACTCGCCGGACAACGGTGTGCCTGACTGGATGCTGGGCTGCTTTCGCCGCAGCTGCATCAGTTTCGCCAACGGCGAGTCAGACAACCAGACCATCGTTTACTGGTTTCAGAGCCGGAACTTCACCATCGACCTGCGCCTGCCGCAGCCAGCCGAACAGGTGCGCTCAGCAGCGCTGGAGGATTACAGCGCGCTCGAACTGAATGTACTGGCAAATTACGAAGGCTGGGTGGCTACCTGCAACTGGGAAGACGAGCAAATGTCCTGGCACGGCGGCACAGCTCTGCAGGTGACTGATCGCTGGCCTGAACCTGCCCAGCTACACCGCATCGGCAACTGCATGATCGAATTCGCGCCCAGCGGTGCCTATGTAGAGGACTGGCGCCTGCAGCCGACGCAGCCGGGCCCCCTAGTAGGCCTTCGATTGATCGAAGAATATAAGGTGGACACTGGCCAGCGGTTTTCTCGCACCGGTGGGTTAATTGTTTGCGGGGATCATGCGGCATGGGTTCTTGGGAGAGCGTCGCCCATAACCGATTCCGGTTCGCCGCTGCCAGCTTTAGCCGCCTCTGCGGTCGGCGACGGGCATCGTTTACAGCCCCTGTTCGATTTTGAAACGTCCGTAGCCTCAGGGTCTCTGGCGCTGGGTTACACCGTTCGCCACTCCACTCGGCCTGACCTTGTAGGAAAACCGCTACTGACAGACGGCGAGTTCGACTGGATCAAGGACACCCGGCAGGTAGAGCAGACCCTTACTCGTGGTGGGCAATCCTGGGTTCGGGTGTTTGAAGTCGACGTCATCGAACCAGACCATAGCTTCACCATGGCCACACCCTCAAACCAAAGCGCTGAGGAATGGTTCCAGCGCGAATCTACCACCCTGCGACGTTACACAGGGGTGCTTTCATGACAGCGCTGATCGCTCGCGCAGAAGGCTTTCGACCGTTGCCTGTCGATGGCTTCCCGGTACCCACGCTCTGGCGTGGTGAGCAGGTTCTGCTGGCTCCTGCCCACCCGGAATGGGTCGATCTTGATTACGCAGCCGTGATCGCGAGCCGGAGCAAACTCAAACACATTTTTGGGCCGCAGGACGACTGGCCGCCGGAAGACCTGACCCCGGAGATGGACGCGTCCGACCTGAGCTGGCATGCCCGCGAATTCAAGCGTCGTCGTTCCTTTGCTTACCACCTGCTGAGCCATGACCGGCAACGGTGCCTTGGCTGCCTTTATCTGTATCCCTCAGCGAGCCAGGAACACGACGCCGAAGCCTATCTGTGGACGCACATATCAGTCGCCGAGACACAGGCCGCCCTGATTGAAACCGAAGTCATCAACTGGGTGAACGAGGAATGGCCGGCCAAAGCTGTGGCATGGCCGGGGCGATTCATTCCCTTCAGTCAGTGGGAGGAAGCCGACATACCGAATTACTACGCGAGTACCCGAATGAGCGACGATTAATTCGCTCAGTCTGAAGAAGATCGCATCACGTTCTCCCTCGCCTGGTCGATTCTGCGAAGGCCAACGGCTGCATCGAAGTCATCAATCTCTATGCCGCAGGGAAATTCGACGGTGCCACCGTGCCATCGAAACTCGAATAACTGAACCAGCCGAACACCTTCCGGGGTAATGTCCTGCCAGTACCGGCCTTTGGAAAAAATCTACTGGCACGTTATCTTCCGGCGATGCCATTGACTAGCGGGATTCAAGAAAACCTCGCCAACCACCGAAGTGGGTAATGTCGTCAGCGCCTGCCAGCCCTATGGGCTCACAGATAAAGCCTGACACCCATCGACCGTTCGCCAGTTCCACTTTGCCGATACCCAGGGGCGCAGGAATACCCGCCACAAAACTGCCGAACTGATCCTCCGGCACCCGCCAGATTTCTACTGGCAGACTGATGCCGCCAGTTTCGTCACGGAACATGCCAGGGCGCAACGGTGGCCCACCTGCCAGCAGGTACATACGGTAACAGTTGGCGGTTTCGGTCGTTTCTGATAACACAGCGTTGCGGCTGGTGAGCTGGTAGTTCAGGGGTAGTTCGCTAAGGTGGGCGCCGCAAACCAGTACCTCTATACTACCGTTTGTGGGCTTCAGTACCGGGCTGGCCAAGGTGTCCCCGAGTGCGCCAACGGTTTCGCTGGCCAGAGGGTGCAGACGGCTGGCCAGCGCTAGCAGGATTTCGTCCTGAAAAGCGGGCATGAATAAAGTGCATCCTAACGGCAGCCCGGTATCAAGAAACCCGGACGGCACCGCAATGGCGCTGTAGTCCAGCAGGTTCATAAAGTTGGTGTAGGTGCCCAAGCGACTGTTGCGAGCTATCGGCTCCTGTTTCAGCTGGTCAATGGTATAAATAGTCGGCGTGGTCGGGGTCAGCATTACTTCGACCTGCTCCCATACCCGATCTGCCTTGTTCTTCAGTTCCTTCAGTCGGTACTGGGCCTGAAAAACCTCGGTAGCAGAGCCACTGGCGCCTTGGCTGATAATGCTTCGCGTGACTTCCAGCAGCGCTTCGGGTCGTTCCTGAATCAGCGGGCTGGTGGCAAGGTAGCGCTCGGCCACCCAGGGGCCCTCATACAATAGTCGCGCGGTGTCCAGAAATGGCTGAAAATCCACTGTGACCTTCATACCACCTAAAGATTCCAACTGGCGAACGGACCTGGCAAACAGTGCTCGGGCGGCCTCATCGCCGTCAAAGTCCAGATACTCATCTGCGGGTATGCCAAAGCGAAACTGTTCTGGCAGTGGGCGGCTGCCGATGGGGAGTTTGCGCTGCCAAGGGTCGTCAGGGTCGGTTTCGGATGCCACTGTCAGCACGCTTTGGGCCTGGTCAGCGGCGCGGGCGAAAATGGCGATGCAATCCAAGCTCTGGCAAGCGGGCACCACGCCGCGCACGCTTAGTCGTCCCAGTGTGGGTTTTAGCCCGATCAGGTTATTGAATGCTGCGGGCACCCGGCCGGAACCGGCGGTATCTGTGCCTAATGCAAAGCTGACTAATCCGAGGGCAGTTGCAACGGCTGATCCAGAGGACGATCCGCCGGAAATGTAGTCGGTATCAAAGCTGTTGAGACAAGCGCCCCAGGGTTCTGGCGAGCGTGTACCGACCAACCCGGTGGCAAACTGGTCGAGGTTGGTTTTGCCTAATGGAATAGCTCCGGCGTTCACTAGGGCCTCGACCACGGCAGCATGGCGCTGCGGATAATAGCGATAGGCTTCACAGGCGGCAGTAGTGGGCATACCAGCCACGTCAATATTGTCTTTCACGGCAAACGGTACACCGTACAGGGGCAGTTCATCCGGGCTGGTCTGCTGCAGGCGTTCTAGGTAGGGGGTCAGGTCCTCCTCTTTGGCCAGGAATATCCAGGCGTTATGATCGCTGAACTCCATTGCCCGTTGCAGCAAGTGGGACACCACCGTGGCGGGTGTCAGATCGCCGTCGCGGTAGGCCTTTAACAATGAAGGAATGTCGAGATTGAGTGTGGTCTTCATAGGAATCTCATGCTGACAGGCTTCGGGCCGTTTCCGACACGGAGAGTTCAATGGATTTATAGGTCTGACGATCGTTCTGGCCGATCGGCAGATCGTAGGTGATGGTGGCGCCGTAGGCTTCCGGTTGTTGCGGGTCGTTGCGGACCTTGTCGAACACCAGCAGGCGAGTGCCCAGATGGAAGCCTTCGTGAAGGTCGTGGGTCACCATGAAGATGGTAGTGCCGGTATCGCCCCAGAGCTTGAGGATCAGCTCATGCATGTCGCCACGGATGCCTGGGTCGAGCGCACCGAAGGGCTCATCCAGCAGCAGAATCCGGGGTTTCATGATAAAAGACTGGGCAATGGCCAGGCGTTGCTGCATGCCACCGGACAGTTCATGGGGCCATTTTTTGGCAGCGTGGGCCAGCCCCACAGACTCCAGCATGGCGTCCACTGTCTTCAGGGCTTCCCGGCGTGCTGAACCGAACAGTTTGCCCAGGAAGGGGCGCTGTTCCAGCTCCAGTCCCAGCAGCACGTTCTGGCGCACAGTCAGGTGCGGAAACACCGAGTAGCGTTGGAACACGACGCCGCGGTTGCGGTCCGGTTCTCTGGGAAAGGTGTTCCCCTCAAGCAGCAGCTTGCCCTGACTTGATGTTTCCTGGCCCAGAAGCATTTTCAAGAAGGTGGACTTGCCGCAGCCGGATGCACCTACCAAGGTACAGAATTCACCCTGATTTACACTAAAATTCAGGTTTTCCAGCACGGTTTGATCGCCGTATTGTTTCCAAAGATTTTTGACGGTAATGAAGCTCATCAGTGGCCTCCCGCATTGTACCAAGGGAACAGTCTGCGGTTGGCTAAGCGCAGGCACTGGTCGATAACGATGGCGAGAATGGTGATCCAGATGACGTAAGGCAGTATGACATCCATCGCCAAGTAGCGTCGTACCAGGAAAATGCGGTAGCCCAGTCCTTCGGTGGACGCTATGGCTTCCGCCGCAATCAGGAACAGCCAGGCTGGGCCCAGGCTGAGTCGAATCGAATCGATCAGGCGGGGCAGAATCTGGGGCAGCACCATACGGACAATGACCTGCCAGGAGTTGGCGCCCAGGGTCTGGATCTTGATCAGTTGCTCGCCGGGGAGCTCCCGGACTCGCTGAGCCACATCCCGCATCATGATGGGCGCGGTGCCAACGACGATGAGCACGACTTTGGAAAGTTCGCCAAGACCAAATACGATAAACAAGATGGGCAATATCGCAAGCGGAGGCACCATCGAGAGCGTTGACACCAGGGGCGCAAGACTGGCTCTTATCAGTGGCAGAACCCCGTTAAGCAAACCCACTACCAACGCCAGCGACGCGGCAATACCGAGACCTAGGGCCAAACGCTGGAGGCTTGCGGTGGTGTCTTGCCACATCAGGTAATCACCGCTGCGACGGTCTTCCTGAAAAGCCATGCGATCAACCGCGGCCGTCATTTGCTCAAAGCCGGGTAACAGTTTGTCGTTGGGGTTATCCGCTAAGCGCTCCTGGGAGGCCAAGCTATAGATCAGCATGATCAACAGGAAGGGCAGTAAGCCTAAAAGGGTGGCCGAGACCCGCCCTGGGTGGCGGTTGATCAGTCGCATATGTTTTCTCCTCTGGTTAGACAACACGGCACGATCATCGCGGGTAACAGCATCACTTGCGATTCAGTCTCCCGGGCTTTTGTCCCGCCGTGTAACCTCCCAGAGGTCGGTAACTCTCGGACCAGCCGTCCGGGCTGCTGTTGCAGATTCGCCCGGACCGGAACCCTAGTCACCCATTGTATCCGTCTGTTTCGCCGCGTGGTTTGCCCCTTTGTGAAGGGCGTTGTGAACGATGCTGTCAACGGATCAGGTTTATTGAAGCCATTTACTTAAGTCATTTACTTAAGCCATCTACTTAAATCACTGCAGATGGCGTGCCAGCTTCGTAAACGGCATATCCGGCGCGGCTAGGTATGGTGATGGAAGGAGGTTCGCTCTATTTTTGTGCATTGCTCGTTCGGCTGCACTGTTATGACTCTGCTCCGAGCAACAAAGATTGGGCCGCCGCCAGAATCTGCCGGTGGCTCTGTGGTTCTCGCCCGGCACCACCGGCAATATGGCCCCAGTCAGAAGTCAGTGCCTCAAACGTGGCCCCTGGCATTTGACCGGCATCCTGCCTGGCATCCTCGGCGGCGAAATAGAGATCTGTGGCACTCGGCATCATCCGCGTGGGCATGGTGATCGCGGCAAGGGCTGCGTTGTTGTTGCCTTTAAAGACCGGATTGTCACCGATATCGCCTTGTTGCCAGGTGTCCAGAACGGTCAGCAGATTGTTGGCGTCCTGAGCCAGGTGGTCCTGTTCCCAGAATTGCAGCAGAGCCTCAATGGACGTGAACCCAAGGTTCCGCCAGAGTTCATGGCGGAAGAAAGCCTGGGAATAGGCCCAGCCAGCGTACACCCGGCCAAAAGCCCTGAGCCCGCGCTCAGGCGGATTATGGTAGTGGCCACCTTGAAAGTTTTGGTCACAGGTCAGGGCGGCTTTGATGCCTTCCAGAAATACCTGATTGTGGGGGTAACAGCGTGTGGTACAGCAGGTTGCAAGCACGGAGCGCACCTGCTGCGGAAACAAGCAACCCCACTGAAGCGCTTGCATTCCGCCCATGGACCAGCCCATCACCAGGGCAATACTGGCGCCGTCAAACACCTCGTCCACCAGCCGTTTTTGCAACATCACGTTGTCGTAGAGGCTGACTGTCGGAAAGCCCGGGCCTGCCTGTTCTCCGGGAGTGTTTGACGGAGATGAAGACTCACCGGCGCCAAGCAGGGAGGGAATCACGATGCAGTATTCATCCGGATCAAGGGGGCTGTTGCTGCCAACCCAGGGATGATTGCCGGCCGCTGCACCACCGTAGTACGTGGGCAGCAGTATCAGGTTGTCTTTTGGTGCATTCAGCTCCCCAATCTGGTGATAGTGCAGGCGAGCCGAACGCAGCGTTTCGCCATAGTAGAGAGGCAGGTCGCCCACTTCAAAATCTTCTGTAAACCATTGTTTTATTTTCATTTTAATTCTCTAATTTGGGGCAGTTTGCGGGTTGTTCAAGCTGGCTTTTCTTTTTTACATACATACTGGCATGTATATTGAATGGTTAGAATCAGGAAAGAAACATGCCAGAACATAAACCGACTGCTCGCCTTGCCGGGCTGAAGAGAGGAAATACCATGACTGACTTGATCGATACCGAAGTCCTTAAAAAGAAGCTGGCGGATGCGGGCGTCAAATACGCCATTGCCAGTTATGTGGACATCCATGGCATTACCAAGGGCAAGTTTGTACCTGTGGCCCATCTTGGCCAAATGATGAAAGGCTCCGAGCTTTATACCGGTGCTGCTCTGGATGGCGTTCCCCAGGACATCTCTGACGACGAAGTGGCCGCCATGCCGGACGCAGAGGGCCTCGCCATTTGCCCCTGGAACCGGAAGCTGGCCTGGTTTCCCGGAAACCTTTATCTTAATGGTGCGCCGTTTGAAGCCTGCTCCCGCAATATTTTCCGGCGTCAGTTAAGTGCCGCCGAAGATATGGGCTACCGCTTCAATCTGGGCATCGAAACCGAGTTTTTCTTGTTCCGAGACACCGAGTCCGGCGGCTTTGCCCCGCTGAGTGACCGCGACAACCTGGGAAAACCCTGCTACGACCCGCGCACCCTGATGGATAACCTGCCCATCATGGACGAGCTGTTGGACGCTATGAACGAGCTGGGCTGGGATGTGTATTCGTTCGACCATGAAGACGCCAACGGCCAGTTTGAAACCGACTTCAAGTACGCTGATGGCCTGACAATGGCCGATCGCCTGGTGTTTTTCCGCATGATGGCCAACGAAATCGCCCGCAAACACGGCGCTTTCGCCAGCTTCATGCCTAAACCCTTCGCCGATCGGACCGGCAGCGGTGCCCACTACAATATGTCGCTGGCTGATATCAAAACCGGTGAGAACCTGTTCGAACCCACGAATGACGACCTGCATAACTGTGGTATCAGCAAAATCGCCTACCACTTTATCGCCGGCGTGCTAAAGCACGGCGCCGCTATCACGGCCGTCATCGCCCCCACGGTCAACAGCTACAAGCGCCTGGTGCGCCAGGGAAGCATGTCCGGCTCGACCTGGGCACCGGTGTTCATGAGCTACGGCTCCAACAATCGGACCAACATGATCCGCATTCCCAGCATGGGTGGCCGCATTGAGTGCCGTGCAGCGGATATCGCCTGCAACCCCTACCTCGGCAGTGCCCTTATCCTGGCGGCGGGCTTGGAGGGCATCCGCGAGGGCCTGGATGCCGGCGATCCTCACCACGAGAACATGTACAACTACAGCGACGCAAAAATTGCAGAGCAGGGCATCAAGCGTCTACCAAGGAATCTGGGAGAGGCCGTGGAGGCGTTCGAAGCCGATCCTTTGGCCAAAGAAGTCTTTGGCGAGGCAATGTTTAAAAGTTTCATTGACTTCAAAAAAGGGGAGTGGGAGAGCTACCAGAACCATGTGTCGTCCTGGGAAGTTGATCGTTACCTGAAGATGTTCTGATCGTTATTTCCTACCCAGCAGTGCCCAGAACCGCCGTTGAAAAAACGGCGTCTCTTCCTTTAGAGAAAACAGTTTCGGCGCAAACAGCCAGGTCTGGGTGATGCCCATCAGGTAGGTATAACTCAGCAGGCCGAGGTTTTTTGGATCTTCGTTCGCTGCAATCGAGTCGTGTTCTATCGCTTGCGCAACGAGATCCTGAAACAGTGAAATAATAGAGCCAGTCAGCGCTCGCTCACGCTTCAGTGTGCGGCTCATCGCATCTGTCAGCTCCGTTTTGTTCAGCAAGATCTCGAACGACTGGCGGTATTTCCTGTTATTCGCAAGCAATCCCAGCCAACGCTCAACAAAATAGTCCATCGCCGCTACCGGTGTTTCCCGCATGTCGGTGCACTCAGCAACCAGTCCCTCAAGCGGCTCTTGGGAATACGTCAGCACCGCCTCGTACAAGTCATCTTTGGTTTGAAAATGCCAGTAAATCGGCCCACGACTGCAGCCGGCTTCTTTGGCGATACGGCTCAGCGTGGTAATCGAGTAACCATCGCGGCTAAAGAGCGTTAACGCGGCGTCAAGAACCGTCTGGCGGGTTTTTTCAGCATTTTCCTTGGTACGACGCATGGTTAGTAAGTGCCCATCTAAAAAGTGTTTTCCGGCGATCCGGCGTGCCCCGGAAATATGAATGTGAATGAGAAGCTTCCTTGGCGCTGAGACCCACTCGCGCCACCGGCAAGGTGGCCGTGTCAATCAGGTCTGCCCCCAGTCTTGCACTCAAACCCAAAGGGCACGAGTGTCGTGCCCTTTGGGTCTCAATCAGGTGAGCACCGACTCGCTCAAAGCTCGCCGTCTGCTGCCATCTGCATGTAGCTATCATCAAAGCGCAGCTTCACATTGCCTTCATCGCCCATCACCGAACCGTCCGGGAACTTGATGCCCACAAAATCCGGACTCATGGCACCCTGGCCCAGCAACCCCTTATCAAAGGAGAACTGACGAACACTGTCCATCGCCTCGTGGGCTTCCTTGCTGTTAATGAAGTCGACCGACATCTGCGGCTCCCAGAACATCTTCATGCCGGTCAGTTGGGCTTCGTAGCCTTCCTGATCGGTACCGGACAGGTCGCCCAGCATCGCACGGGCTTCCTGACCTTCCGCGCTGTCAGACTCCAGAACACTCATGGTTTCATACCAGGCCCCTACCAATGCCTTGCCCAGTTTCGGGTTGTCGGCCAGAGTCTTGGTGTTCACCAGAGTCAGATCCTTGATATGCCCCGGAATTGCACTGGAGTCGAACAGTTTAGTTGCACCCGGATACGCTTCCACTTCCGCCAACAGGGGGTTCCAGGTCGCCACGTGGCGAACGTCATCGGTCTGGAACGCAGAGAGCAGGTCCGCATCGGAAATGTTCACCACACTGATGTCACGCTCTTCCAGCCCGACAGTGTTCAGGGCGCGAACCAACAGGTAGTGGGATACAGACAGTTCCACCAGGTGCACGGTCTCGCCTTCCAGCTCGGCGATGGTCTTGGCGTCCTTGGACATCAGGCCGTCGTTGCCGTTGGAGTAGTCACCCACAATCAGCGCGGTGGTATCGATACCGGAGGCAGCTGGAATGGACAGGCCGTCCATGCTGGTGGCAACCACGCCGTCAAACTGCCCGGCGGTGAACTGGTTGATGGATTCGATGTAGTCGTTGATCTGCACGATATCAACATCGATGTCGTACTTGTCTGCCCACTTCTTCATGATGCCGCTGTCTTCGGCATACTGCCAGGGCACCCAGCCGGCGTAGATGGTCCAGGCGATACTGAAGGAGTCTTTTTCCTGGGCGAAGACGCCCATAGACAGACCGGCTGCTAACAGACCGGTCGCGAGACGCTTGCTTAAGTCACGTTTTTTCATGGTGTCTCTCCTCGGGCCTTGCCCGTGTTTTCAGGGTTTGTGTTCCAGGTTTGTGGTCACTCAGTGCTTGAGTTGTTGGTATCACTCAACTGTTTCTTCCACGATCACCACCGGTGTGCCTGGTGAAACCGCCTGACCCGCTTCCCGGCGCACGTCGACCACGCGACCGCTGACCGGGCTTAGCAGTTCAATTTCCATTTTCATCGACTCGATAATCGCCACCGGGCGCTGGGCCTGGATGATGTCGCCGGGCTTAACCAGGCATTCCCAGAGGTTGCCTGCTATGTGACTTTCCACGGCGTGCTGGCCGTCGGGCAGGTTTGCGATGTCGTCTTCGCCGATGTCCTCCATGGGTGCTTCGGAGCTGAAGTTAATCTGGCCGGATTCGATCCAGCGTTTCAACTCCTCATCAAAGGCTTGCTGACGCTTACCAGTGAACGCACGGATGTCGTCGTTGTTATCCGCCAGGAAGCTCTCGTAATCCTTCAGATTGAAGCGAGTTTCCTCAACGCGAATCGGGTAGTCACCATTTGGGAAGTCGCGCCGGATCTGTTGCAACTCTTCCGCACTGACCTCGTAGAAACGCACCTGATCGAAGAACTGCAGCAGCCACGGTTTGCCATCCTCAAAGAACTCGGTGGTGCGATAGCGGTTCCACATCTGCAGGGTGCGACCGACAAACTGATAGCCGCCCGGGCCCTCCATGCCGTAGACGCACAGGTAGGCACCGCCGATGCCCACGGAGTTTTCTGCTGTCCAGGTGCGGGCCGGGTTGTACTTTGTAGTTACCAGTCTATGGCGCGGGTCCAGTGGTGTGGCCACCGGGGCACCCAGGTAAACATCGCCCAGTCCCATCACCAGGTAAGTGGCCTCAAAGAGGGTCTTTTTAACCTCGTCGATGCTGCCCATCCCGTTGATGCGGCGAATGAATTCTAGGTTGCTTGGGCACCAGGGTGCGTCCTTGCGCACCGACTGCATGTACTTCTGGATTGCGGTCTGGCAGGCCTCGTCATCCCAAGACAGGGGCAGGTGCACGATGCGCGCCGGCACATCCCATTCCGGCTGTTTTTCCAGTTCCTTTTCGGCGCTGATGAGCAAGTCAAGCAGCGTTCGCTGGTTCAGTTTTTGGCTGTCGTAGTGCACCTGCAGTGAGCGGATGCCGGGGGTCAACTCCAAAATAGCCGGATGGTTTTTCTCCCTCAGCCAGAGCATCAGGGCATGAGCCCGGAACCGCAGCCGGATATCCAGTTCCATAGGGCCGTATTCCACCAGCACATAGTTGTCGCCTGCGGCCCGGTAAACCACACCGGTTTCATGAGCGTCGGTACCCAGTGAATCGAGGACCGGAGTAGCTGGGTTGATGGGCGTGATATGGGCAGTTGCCGCCGTCAGTGTGGCCACGGACTCGTCCAGCGCTTCCCGTAAGGCAACCGCCTGATCCTGGCTGACTGGGACAAACTGCACTTTGTCACCCGCCTTGAACTGACCCAGCTTCCAGAGATCGGCGCTGATTACCGTTGCCGGGCATACGAAGCCACCCAAACTGGGGCCGTCGGGGCCTAGAATAACTGGCATGTCACCGGTGAAATTCACAGTACCCACTGCATAGGCGTTATCGTGGATGTTGGAGGGGTGCATGCCAGCCTCGCCGCCATCGCTGCGTGCCCACTCCGGTTTCGGGCCGATCAGCCGTACGCCGGTACGGCTGGAGTTGTAGTGAATTTCCCATTCGCTGGCGAAGAACGTGTCGATGTCATGGTCAGTGAAGTAGTCCGGTGCGCCGTGCGGGCCATAGGTAACGTGAAGTTTCCAGGTCTCGCCGATAGACGGCCTCAGGTTCGCTGGCAGGGTGGCCGCACCTAACGGCTTGGCTGTGCCCAAGGCAAGCACGTCGCCGGCTCGCAGCGCACGGCCGCAGTGGCCTCCAAATTGCCCTAGAGTAAAGGTGCTGCAGGAATTGAGGTATTCGGGGCAGTCCAGACCTCCCCGGAACAGCACATAGGCCCGTGCGCCATCGGCGGTGGTGGCGCCGAGTTTCAGGGTGGCGCCGGCGGGTACATTAATGATTTGCCAGAATTCGACCGGCTCGTCGTTGAGCCTGACATCAAGCGCAGCACCAGTCAGGGCGATCTGGGTGGCGCGGTTGAAGGTGAGTACGGGTCCTTTGAGGGTGATTTCCAGGCCTGGTATCCCCTCCGGGTTGCCCAGCAGTCGGTTCCCCAGACGGAAGGAATAACTGTCGAACGGACCGGACGGTGGCACGCCGATTTGCCAGTAGCCGATGCGGCCAGGGTAATCCTGAATCGTGGTCATGGTGCCGCCGCTGAGAACATCCACAGTGGCTGGCCGGTAATCGAATTCGTTCAGGGTACGGGTAAGCAGACGGCCTTCCACAAACCGTGGGTCGCCCAGCACCTGTCCAACATACTTCAGGTTGGTTTCAATACCATACAACTGGCTGTGATCAAGAACCTGTATCAGCCGTTTGCAGGCCGACTCACGATCCCTTTCGTGCACGATGACCTTGGCCAGCATAGGGTCAAACAGCGGAGACACCTCGGTACCTGGCTGAACCCACGTGTCGATTCGCAGACCATCCTCTTCGGGCCAGACCACGTTCGTCAGCAAACCGGCACTGGGCTGAAAGTCTTTGTTGGGATCTTCGGCGTAGATTCGGGCCTGAATGGCATGGCCGGAAGCCATGAGATTACCGCCCAGCTCTGCAAGATTCGGTAGGGAACCTGCGCCCAGTTCCACCATCCAGCGCACCAGATCCACGCCGTAAACCTGCTCAGTGACGCCGTGTTCTACCTGTAAGCGGGTATTCACTTCCAGAAAGTAGAACTTGGTGGTGTCCGGGTCGTAGATAAACTCCACCGTGCCGGCACTTCGGTAGCCGATGCTTTCGCCAAGCTGGCGGGCAGTGGTGTGCATACGGGTGCGTACGTCTTCGGTCAGGCCGGGTGCCGGCGCCTCTTCAATTACTTTCTGGTTACGGCGCTGGGCCGAGCAGTCCCGTTCGCCAAGAGCGATGACCTTCCCCTGGCCATCACCGAACAACTGCACTTCAATGTGGCGGGCATATGCTACGAATTTTTCAAGAAATACGCCGCTGTTGCTGAAGTTGTTCTGGCTCAGACGCTGAACCGACTCGAAGCTTTTGCTCAGATCATCCGCGTTGTAGCAGCGTGACATACCGATGCCGCCGCCGCCGGCTGTACTTTTGAGCATTACCGGGTAACCAATGGTGTCAGCGGCTACCAGGGCAGCGTCCAGACTGGCGAGCAGTCCTGTGCCGGGTAACAGCGGCACGCCGGCGGCCTCGGCCAGGGCGCGAGCGGTGTGCTTGAGGCCGAATGTTTCCATCTGCTCCGGTGTAGGCCCGAGGAACACTGCGCCTTGCGCTTCGCAGCGGCGGGCAAAGTCGGCGTTCTCGCTAAGAAAGCCATAGCCCGGGTGGATGGCCCCGGCGCCGCTCTTGCCAATTACTTCGAACAGTTTGTCCTGATTCAGGTAGGTGGCCGCAGCCGAGCCTTTTCCCAACGAATACGCCTCGTCCGCCTGGCGTACGTGCAGCGAGTCAGCGTCAGCCTCGGCATAAACCACCACCGAGGTGATGCCCATGGCCCGCAGGGTACGGATGATTCGGCAGGCAATGGCGCCTCGGTTAGCGACCAGAACCTTGTCTAACGTCCTGTTCAACTCCATACCAGCACCTCAATGGGCGTCGGATTGTAGGCGTTACAAGGATTGTTCAGTTGCGGGCAGTTGGAAATCATCACTAACACATCCATCTCGGCCTTCAGTTCCACGTATTTGCCAGCATCGGAGATGCCGTCTTCAAAGGTCAGGCCGCCTTCAGCGGTAACGGGCACATTCATAAAGAAGTTAATGTTGTGAGTAATGTCCCGTTTGGTCATGCCCAGCTCTTCGTGCTCGGTGACCGCCACCAGCCAGCTGTCACGGCAGGCGTGCATGCATTTCTTTTCAAGAGCGTAGCGGGTGGTGTTGCTTTCCGCTGCGCAGGCGCCGCCTAGGGTGTCATGGCGGCCACAGGTATCAGCGGTAATCTCCAGCATTACATTGTTTTCTGAGGACATCAGTTTGGAACCGGCGGTCAGATACACGTTGCCCTGCGCGCGAATGGTGTCCACCGCGCTGTAGCGCTCGGTCGGGTTGTGGGCGTTGTAGAACAGCGTATCCGCAGCCTGGTTGCCTTCCAGATCCAGAATACGAACGCTTTCGCCCGCCTTCACAACTTTCAGGAAATACTCGCCCGCAGGTACTGTCTCGCGAAAAATAGCGTTCTCTGGGTTCAGTGCACTTTTTTTAATCATGGTCGGCCTCCTTGCGATCAGGGCTGCATCGTGTGATACAGGGCGGTATTGGCGAAGGCGCGGGTGGCCTCCGGCGACGAGATCTTGCAAGGGTCGGCACTGGCGACCGGCTGCGCTTTGAAGAACTGATACCGTAAAGGATTGCTCGGGTAGTCCAACGCGGTGTTAAGCGGGTGCGGACAGGTGTGCAGTACCACAATGGTGTCCATCTCGAACCTCAGGTCCACGGTGGCACCGGCGTGAGAGTGGTCGCTGACATACGCCATATTGCCGCCGTTGTCGGTCTTTACTTTGCTGAACCAGTTCAGGTTGGCGGTCAGGTCTTTTTTGCCGAGTCCGTACTTTGCCAGTTCGTTCAGAAAGCTGCTAAATCCGTTGCGATGGCAGTGATTATAGGCATCCTGATAGGTCTTTTTACCCCAGCGCTGTTCGACTAATTTGGCGTTACAGGTGCCACTGACGGTATCGTGCCAGCCCAGGTCGTCACGAACGATAGAGGCAAAAACTCGTCCCATGTCAGACAGTAATACGTGGCCTTTTGTAAGCTTGAAGGTGTGCTGGTTCTTTAACGTGTCTGGCATGTTGTACCGCTCGAGAGGGTTCTCGGGGTTGTACATCAACATGCCAATATTGGCGTGGCCGGTTTCATCGATGAGGCGTAGAACGTGGTCTTTGCGCATGACAAAGGACCAATGGGCTCCGCCGGGAAGTAGGTCGTCGTATAGAGGAACTGTTGTTTCGAGCATGGCCGTATTCTCTTGGCTTGGTGGTAAAAGTACACGAGAGACGTCAGTCACTGAACGATTCTCCCGGGCTTTTGTCCCGCCGTGTAGCCTTGGAAAAGGCCGTCAACTCTCGGACCAGTCATCTGTGCTGCAAACAGCAGATCGGAACCCTAGTTGACCTCTTTGTCAGATATTTTGAGTTGATAGTGGTGGTTGTAATTTGCCTCTCGTGAAGTAAAATACTCCAAGCAATTTTTGAACCAATAATGTCAAATTACTGAAATATATATATATTTTTAGTATTCAGTGCAAAAGTAAGAGGAGTGGATAAGACTGTATGGTACCAATTTGGTGCATAGTGTCAGGATTGGTGCGTAAAACGCCCTGTGGGCAGCGCTTCTAATCCGCACGTCACTGAGGTCAAGTCTACTGATCAGCTGTTGCTGACACCTCGTTGTTCGTGAGAGTAAACATGGACCTAAGACTATTTTTCGACCAACCTCGAGATGCGAACCTTATCGGGTAATTTCAATGCAGGATGCCAGTCGTTCCAGACGCTATGAGTACTGCCAGCGATGCAACATTGTTGATGCTGAGAGTCTGGATCTAAGGGCTAGAGTTACAGCGCTGTTTATCAATAGTCGGCGTTCGGCAGGCACTCTCGTTCTTATTCTTATCCTCATCCTCACTCATCCTCGCTTTTTTAGATAGGAACTCATTTGATGAGATCGCTGTCGATTCTTTGTTTTGCTTATGGAATAAGCCTGTTCTACCGAGGGATGATTGCGGTCATTGCGCCTGAGCTTGCGACCGACCTATCTCTGAATGAGAGCAGTTTGGGATTGTTATCTTCAACTTTTTTCATCAGTTTTGCTGCTGCACAGGTGCCCTGTGGTTTGGCGCTGGATCGTCTGGGGGAGCGATTGACCATTGGTTTTTTTATGTGGTTTTCAGTGCTTGGCGCTGTGATATTTTGCATGGCTGATCGTTATGTCCTCGCTTTCGTGGGCCAGATATTTATCGGAATCGGTTGTGCGCCGGCATTTACCGGTTCGATGTTGTTTATCAGTCGACGGTACCGCCCGGAACAATTCGCCTACATTACCGCGGTTGTTATTGCTTTCGGCAGCGTTGGTGATTTGTTGGGGACAAAGCCATTGGCGCTGCTGGCGCAATGGCTGGGCTGGCGGAATGCGCTGTTGGTTCCAATGTTACTGACGTCAATAGTGGCATGCTGCTGCTTATTGTGGCTGCCGAAGGATCACGCCAATGGTGAGAAACAGCCCTTGGTGTCTATGTTGAGTGGCATGTGGCGTGTTGTCACCGTACGTGAGCTGTGGCTCATTATGCCGATGTTTCTAATCAGCTATGCGGTGCTGATGGCCATCCGTGGACTTTGGAGTGGACCCTATCTGGCCGAGGTATTCGATCTGAGCACAGCTCAGCGAGGCTCCATCATTTTGGCAATGTCTGTTGCTATGGCCCTGGGTACCTTTACGCTTGGCTATTTGGATCAGTTGTTGAGAAGGACGAAGAGACTGGTGATCGCAAGTTCAATAGCGACACTGATTCCGCTCCTGCTACTCACGGTTTATCCAGGGGAAGGTCCCCGTTTTGCAATGGGAGCTTTTGTTGCTTTGGGTCTGTTTGGGTTCAGCTACCCGTTGTTGATGTCGCACTGTCGGACCTTTCTGGCGCCCGCCTATCGGGGTCGGGGTATGGCCGTTTTGACAGCGCTGAGCTTTATCGGGGTAGCCCTTGTGCAGAGCATCAGCGGTTGGATGATTGAAAGTGCTGCTGCAATGGGACTTGCACCGCTCGAACAGTACCGAATGCTGTTTATTCTTTTGGCGACGTTGCTGGCGCTGGCTATCTTGGCCTATGCGTTTAGTCAGCCCGAGGGGAGCGCCGATCAACCGGGTCTATTTCGAACAAACCTGATTAACCGAGTACCAGACGTAGAGTAAAATCCGTTTAGACTGTTTATCGTAGATTTGCGCACCGGGCCTCACCTTCGCCTCAACTGAGTCTGTGACCTTGGGTTTTTGGTGAAGTAACGAGATTGCGTATTTCCTGTCGTATTCGATCACAGCAATAAAGCCGTCCAGAACGTTAGTTTATTGACGAGTCAATGCGAAGCGCGAACGCGTCAAGCCGCAGCGGCCGCCTGATCCGGTAAGAAATGCGGCCTTGGTATGGACTTTTTAGCGACATTTATTATGAATTGCTTGTAACTTCTGCTCAAATCGTTACCGTTAGTGCTGGTATCAACTGAGGTTTTAGCGTTTGTCTTTTCCCTTGAACACGCATCAACGACGCGTATTTATTGCTCGGAAGGTCTTCCGGGCCTCCTCAGCGGCCCACGCGCCGCACACGTTCAAATCCAAAATAGAGTATCAACCATGCGAAAATTAACGCCCGTGGCGCTTTTATGCGCTTTGTCTGCACCCTCGCTCGCCCTGGCCGAATGCGGTGACGTATCCATCACCAAAATGAACTGGGCCTCGAGCGAAGTCGTAACACGCGTCGCCGAATTCGTTATGGAACAGGGTTACGGCTGTGACGTATCGGTGATTCCTTCTGACACGTTGCCTGCCGTCACATCGGTCGCCGAAAACGGCAAACCGGATATTGTAACCGAGCTGTGGCTGAACTCGGTCAGCGAGGCGGTCCTGCAACTGGAAGAGCAAGGCAAGATCAAACGCGTGGCCGAAGTACTGGACCCGGGTGGTATCGAAGGCTGGTGGATTCCCACGTATCTGGCCGAAAAACACCCGGAATTGAAAACTATTGAAGGCATTATGGCGAATCCGGAACGGGTAGGCAGCCTCTTTAACAACTGCCCGAGCGGTTGGGGCTGCCGTATTCAAAGTGACAACCTGGTCCGCGCTCTGGATATGGAAGCTTCAGGTATCAAGGTATTCGATCACGGTTCTGGCGAAACCCTGGCGACTTCCATGGCATCCGCAGTCCAAAGCGAAGAGCCCTGGTTCGGCTACTACTGGGGTCCGACTGTGCCACTTGGCAAGTACGACATGACGCGTGTAAGCCTGGGCGAGTACAAAGTAGACGTTCATTCCCGTAATCAGATCCAGGAGGTGGACAACCCCGGTGTTTCCGATTTCCCTGCGGCTACTATCCTGACCGTGGTCACCACCAGCTTCGGCGAGCGCGAGCCGGAAGTTGTTGAGATGCTGAGCAAAATGACTTTCAAGACCGATACCATGAGTGCCCTGCTGGCCTGGATGGATGAAAATAACGCCTCCGCCGAAGAAGCTGCGGTTTACTTTTTGAGCAACAACAGCGACGAGTGGTCTCGCTGGCTGAATGACACAGCCACCAAGCGACTGGCCAACGTGCTTGGATCGTAGGCTTTGCGGCCTTCTGGAAAATCGCTGCGATGCAAAGCCCAGCGTCTAAGACGCTGGGCTTAAGATGCGGTCGTAAGCGTGTTGATGCTTGCCGCAGTGAAACGGTCGCGACAAATGTAGGTTAAATTGAAGCCTTTTTAATCCGGAGGTTAAACTGAAAACGCCAGGGCAGCACACTTTGTAGGCCCAGTTGCTTAGGGTGCCGGTTCGCCATAGGTCTGGCAATGGGAGGCGCCCTGAGCATGGCGCCTTCCATTCATTGTTGAATGAACCGCTTTTACAGCCCCATGCAGTTGGCGTAGTAGGTCGTAGTTGCAGGCCAGTCCGAAAAAATCCCGATCACACCTACATCCTGAGCCAGCACGTCAATCACTGTGAAAGTGTCGCCATCGTTGTTAATGGCATCGCTGATGCTTTGATGATACCAACCACCGCCGTTATTGAGCGGTCCGCTGCGTTCTACTGTCCAGACAATCAGGTCAAAGCCAGCGGCTTTGGCGTTGATCGCGTATTCAGACGGCACGATCTTCTGATCGCCATTCAACGTCAGCATTTTCCAGAGCGCGGTGCCAGAGCGGGAACTCCCTGCTGGGCTAAATCGTTCATGTACGCTGTTGATACGTTATTCGGCTCGTTTGGTTTCTCATCTGAGTGATTTAAATAATGTTGGTGGTGGTGTGCAAATCATTCTGGGCATGACGACAGACCAATTCCCGGTCTTTGGTAAAGGCGACGTCACACTCGACAATTCCGGCCCCCATTCTGGCGGCTGCT
>Ga0307979_1000015_pt1 | contig 117268 bp, 110 predicted proteins | sample OrgLakmetage1058_FD_201833 | JGI IMG/M metagenome (GOLD analysis project Ga0307979, IMG submission 201833) | Saline water microbial communities from Organic Lake, Antarctica - #1058 | ecosystem: Environmental > Aquatic > Non-marine Saline and Alkaline > Saline | place: Antarctica: Organic Lake...
CCGCCGTCACAGGTGGGGCGTTTTGCGCTAGGCCCTCAACCTTTGCACATCGGAGCCGCCATTGATCGCCAAGGCCGATCCGCCCGCCGCGCTGAAGACCGCGCAACGCCAGATGTACGAGGGCGGCTTCGAGGCCGCGCTCGCCACGCTGGCGCCGCTGCTCGACGCGGAGCCAGATCAAGCCGACGCGCTCTACATGAAAGCGGCGAGCCTGCGCTATCTCACCCGCCTGGACGAGGCTCTGGCCACGCTGGAACAGCTCAGGGCCGCGGCGCCGGATTTCGGGCGCGGCTGGCAGGAAGAAGGCCATGTCCACCGCGATTCCGGCGACCCGGAACGGGCGCTGGCGGCGTATCAGGCGGCGACCCAGGTCAATCCAACCCTGCCGGCGGCCTGGGCGGGACAGGCCGATATCCTCGACCGGCTCGGTCGAGGCGGGGAGGCGGCTCAGGCTCGCGCCCGCGCTGAGCGGCTCAAGGCTCTGCCCAAGGCTTTGCAGGCGGCCAACCACCATCTTTACGAAAACCGGCTCCTGAAGGCCGAGGAGATCTGCCGGGCTTATCTGACGGCCAATCCCAAGGACATCGAGGCCATGCGCCTCCTGGCCGAGATCGGCAGCCGGCTCGGAGTTCTGGAGGACGCCGAATTTCTGCTGGAGAGCGCCGTGGCCTTCGCGCCGGACGCCGCCGATGCGCGCGTTGACTATGTTCGCATCCTGCGCCGCCGCCAGAAGCACGCCGCCGCCCTGGAGCAGGCCAAACAGCTTTATGCGCGCGATCCGAAAAATCCGGTCTTCATCTCACAGCTCGCCATCGAGCGCATGCAGACTGGAGACTATGAAAAGGCGGTCACCCTGTTTGATCAGGTGCTGCAGATCGCGCCCAACGATCCGGCGACGCTCACCTCGCGCGGGCACGCCCAGAAGACGTGGGGCCATGGCGAGGCGGCGGTGGCCTCCTACCAGACGGCGGTGGCGGCCGCGCCGAACCATGGCGACGCCTGGTACGCGCTGGCCAATCTGAAGACCTACTCATTCTCCGACGCCGAGTTTGAGCGCATGCGCGTGCAGGAAGAGGCGCCGGGCCAGACGCTGCAGAACCGGGTCAATCTCTGCTTTGCGCTGGCCAAGGCCTGCGAGGACCGCAAGGCCTTTGACGACGCCTTCGCCTATTATGAGCGCGGCAACGCGCTGAAGACCCGCCAGACGCGCTACACGTCCGCGCAGATGGAAGCCGAGTTCGCCGCGCAGAAAGAGGTCTGTACGCCGGCCCTGTTTGAAAAGCAGGCCGGCAAGGGCGATCCGGCGCCGGACCCGATCTTCATCGTCGGCCTGCCACGCGCCGGCTCCACTTTGCTGGAGCAGATCCTCGCCTCCCACAGCCAGGTCGACGGCACGCTGGAGCTGCCCAATATCTTGGCGCTGAGCCACAAGCTGAGAGGGCGCAATAAAAGCGCCAGCGGCTCGCGCTATCCCGAAAACCTGCACGAGTTCGACGCGGACAAGCTCGCTGAATTCGGCCGGGCATATCTGGAAGACACCTCGATTCACCGCAAGGGGGCGGCTTTCTTCACCGACAAGATGCCCAATAATTTCAGGCATATCGCCCTGATCAAGCTGATCCTGCCCAACGCCAAGATCATCGATGCGCGCCGTGCCCCGCTGGCGTGCTGTTTTTCCGGCTACAAGCAGCTCTTCGCCGAAGGCCAGGAGTTCACCTACGGGCTGGACGAAATCGGCCGTTATTACCGCGGCTATGTGGACCTGATGGACCATTGGGATGAGGTGCTGCCCGGTGAGATCCTGCGCGTCATCTACGAGGACGTCGTGGGCGATCTGGAGGGCCAGGTGCGTCGGATCCTGGACTATTGCGGCCTGCCTTTCGAGGAGGCGTGCGTGAACTTCCACCAAACCGAGCGCGAGGTGCGCACAGCCAGCTCCGAACAGGTGCGCCAACCGATCAACACCTCCGGGCTCGAGGCGTGGAAGCCGTTCGAGCCTTTCCTTGACCCGCTCAAAGATGCGCTAGGTCCCGTCCTGAACGACTGGCGCCGCGAGCAGGCCGGCGAGCGCGCCGCGTAACTCCCGTTTCAAGCCGAAGAGGCTGACGACCCCATGAAGAAAAAGACTTTCGAACCCGCCGTCTTCATACCCGCCGCGCTTTTGGCGTTTGGCGGGGTGGCCTATGCGGTGATCGCCGGCGACCAGGCCGAACAGGTCTTCAGCATGGTGCGCGACGGGATCACGGCCAATGTGGGCTGGTTCTACTCGCTCGGCGTGGGGGTCTTCCTTATCGGCGCGTTGGTGTTGGCCTTTTCCGACTGGGGGCGCATCAAGCTGGGTCCTGACGATAGTCAGCCCGAATTCAGCTTCATGGCCTGGTTCGCCATGCTGTTCTCGGCCGGGATGGGCATCGGGCTCATGTTCTTCGGTGTGGCCGAGCCCATTGAACATTACCTCAACGCCCCGTTCGGCGTGCCCGGCACGCCGGAAAAAGCCGAGCAGGCCGTCGTGCTTACCTTCTTCCACTGGGGCGTTCACGCCTGGGCGGTCTATGCGGTCGTGGGGTTGAGCCTGGCCTATTTCTCATTCCGCAAGGGCCTGCCGCTGACCATCCGCTCCTCGCTCTACCCGCTCATCGGAGACCGCATTTATGGTCCCATCGGTCACGCGGCGGATGTCGTGGCGATCGTGGGCACTCTGTTCGGGGTCGCCACATCCCTGGGATTCGGGGTGGCGCAGATCAATGCGGGCCTGGATTCGCTGTTCGGCATTGGAATATCTGTGCAGATCCAGGTGCTGCTGGTGATGGGCATCACCGTGATCGCGACCACCTCGGTCATGGCCGGGCTGGACGCCGGGATCCGGCGCTTGAGCGAATGGAATCTCTATCTCGCCATCGGGCTGCTGCTGTTCGTGTTGATCATGGGTCCAACCCTGTATCTGATTGGCGCGTATGTGGAGAATGTGGGCGAGTATATCAGCCAGCTCGCTGACCTGACCCTGCGCGTCGGCTCCTATGGCGAAACCGAATGGATCAACGCTTGGACGCTGTTCTACTGGGGCTGGTGGATTTCCTGGAGCCCGTTCGTGGGCATGTTCATCGCCCGGGTGTCGCGCGGGCGCACGGTCCGGGAGTTCATTTTCGGCGTGATGTTCGGCCCGGCCCTGTTCACCTTTCTGTGGATGACGGTGTTCGGCAATTCGGCCCTGCGCATCGGGCTGGCCGACGCCGCCGCGCCGGTGCTCCAGGTTGTGCGCGACGGCAATATGGAGCTCGCGCTCTTTGCGTTTCTGGACACGCTGCCCTTGTCCTCGATCACCTCGGTGGTGGGGATAGTGCTGGTGACGACCTTCTTTGTCACAAGCTCGGATTCGGGATCGCTGGTGAAGTCCACGCTGGCATCGGGCGGGATGCTGAATCCGCCCGCCTGGCAGCGCTTCTTCTGGGCGATCACAGAGGGTGTGGTGGCGTCCGCCTTGCTGCTAGCCGGCGGCCTTGCAGCCCTGCAAGCGGCCACGATCGCGGCGGCGCTGCCGTTCACCATCGTGATCTTTCTCGCCTTTATCGGATTGCTCAAGGCGTTTGCCGAGGAAACTCACCGGCATGCGGGGGGAAGGAGCGCGGCCCAGCTGCCTGTAGAGGGCGCCGCCGTGCCGTGGCGCGTTCGGCTGAACCTGATGTTTGACGACCCCAAGCCGGGCGAGGTGCAGGAATGGATCGACTCCACGCTCAAGCGCGCGCTGCTGGAGGTGGTGCCGGAAATGGAAGCCAAAGGCATGGCGTCCCGCGTGGAGTCCGAGCAGGACAAAGCCTGGCTTGTGGTGGACCACGGGGAACAGCCGGAATTCGTCTACGGGGTCGAGCTGAAGGCTTACAATGAGGACGATCCGGGACCCGAAGCGGGCCATGCGCGCGCCGAGGTGTTCCTGCGTGAAGGCGGTCAGCACTATTCGATTTACGGCTATACAAAAACCCAGATCATTCGCGATCTGCTGCGCCAGTATGAGCGCCACCGCCAGTGGATCCACCATATGGCTCATGTGTGAGCCGGCCGTGGCGCTCCGGCAGGCCCTGCTCGGCTCGCCGGGGGCGGCGTCTTCGCTTGGGCGGCGGCGCGAACCGGTCTCCAGCCTCTCCATGACGCAGACACAAAAAAGGGCGGCCCGTCGGGCCGCCCTTTTTCGATGTGTAATCATCGCGCAGCTTACAGGTTGCGCTTGATTTCTTCGACCTGGAAGCACTCGATCTGATCGCCGACCTGGAGGTCGTGATAGCCGATGAAGCCCATGCCGCATTCGGTGCCGGCGCGCACTTCGCTGACTTCGTCCTTGAAGCGCTTGAGCGTCGACAGATTGCCCTGGTGGATGACCGTGTCGTTGCGCAACAGGCGCACGCCGCAGCCGCGCTTGACCACGCCCTCGGTGACGCGGCACCCGGCGACCTTGCCGACCTTGGTGATGTTGAACACCTCCAGGATTTCGGCGTAGCCGATGAAGGTCTCGCGCTTCTCCGGCGCCAGCATGCCTTCCAGCGTGCCTTTGACGTCGTCGAGCAGGTCGTAGATCACCGAATAGTAGCGGATCTCCACGCCTTCACGCTCGGCCAGTTCGCGCGCCTGCTTGTTGGCGCGGACATTGAACGCGAAGATCGGTGCGCCCGAGGCCTGGGCCAGCAGCACATCGCTTTCGGACACGCCCCCGGCGCCGGAATGGATGATGCGGGCCGCGACTTCGGCGTTGCCCACCTTCTCCAGCGCGCCGACGATGGCTTCGGCCGAGCCCTGCACGTCTGATTTGATCAGCAGCGGCAGTTCGGCCAGCTCGTTGCTCTTCAGCTTGGCCATCATCTGTTCGAGCGAGGCGCCGCCGGACCGCGCGGCGGACTGCTTGTCGCGCTTGTCGCGCTGACGGTATTCCACCAGCTCGCGGGCGCGGGCCTCGGTCTCCACCACGGCGAAAACATCGCCGGGCTCCGGCGCGCCGTCGAGACCCAGGATCTCGGCGGGCTCGGACGGACCGGCCTCTTTCAGTTGCTGGCCGCGTTCGTTGACCAGCGCGCGAACCTTGCCCCAATGGGCGCCGGCGACGACGATCTGGCCACGCTTCAGCGTGCCGCGCTTCACCAGAGCCGTAGCGACCGGGCCGCGGCCCTTGTCGATCTGGCTCTCGATCACGACGCCTTCGGCGGAGCGGTCCGGATTGGCTTTCAGTTCAAGCAGTTCGGCCTGCAGATTGATCGCTTCGGTCAGTTCATCGAGGCCCGTCCTCTTCAGAGCGGACACCTGAACCGCCTGCACGTCGCCGCCCATGTCCTCCACGAACACTTCGTACTGAAGCAGTTCCTGAAGCACCTTGGTGGGATCCGCGCCGGGCTTGTCGACCTTGTTGACCGCGACGATCATCGGAACGCCGGATTGTTTGGCGTGGCTGATGGCCTCGATGGTCTGCGGCATGACGCCGTCATCGGCGGCCACCACCAGGATGACGATGTCGGTCGCCTGGGCGCCGCGCGAGCGCATCGCGGAGAAGGCCGCGTGGCCCGGCGTATCCAGGAAGGTGATGCGTTCGCCGCCTTTGAGCTGAACCTGATAGGCGCCGATATGCTGGGTGATCCCGCCGGCTTCGCCCGCCGCCACGTCGGTGGCGCGCAGGGCGTCCAGAAGGCTCGTCTTGCCGTGGTCCACGTGACCCATGACGGTGACGACCGGCGGGCGCGGCTTCTTGCTTTCGTCTTCGTCGTCCTTGGAGATGAAGCCCTGTTCCACATCCGCTTCGCTGACGCGTTTCACGATATGGCCGAACTCCTCGACGATCAGCTCGGCGGTGTCGGCGTCCAGCACCTCGTTGGCGCGCATCATCTGGCCCTGAGTCATCAGGAACTTCACGACGTCGGCGGAGCGCTCGGCCATGCGCTGGGCCAGGTCCTGAATGGTAATCGCTTCAGGCACCACAACTTCGCGCTCGACCTTGTCGCGGCCCTTGCCGGCCTGTTGGCGGCGCTGCTTTTCGCGTTCGCGCGCCCGGCGCATGGACGCCAGAGACCGCTGACGGTCCTCGTCGTCCTCGACCAGGTTCTGGATGGTCAGCTTGCCCTGGCGCCGCTTGGGCTCCTTGGTGCGCGGCTGAACTTTTTCGCCGGTGGGGCCGATCTTCTTGGATTTGACCCGGCCGCCCATCTCTTCGAGCAGATTGCGCGGGCCTTCCTCGTCCTTGTCCTTGTCGCGGGCCCTGTCGGCCTTGCGATCGGGCTTGCCGTCAGGATCGAAGGACGCCGGATCAACCGCAGTGGGATCTGCGGCGGGCTCGGCCTTTTTCGGCTTGGCTTTCGCCTTGCCGGGATTGGCTTTCGCATCGGCTTCGGCGCGGCGGGCGTCCTCGGCGTCCTGCGCGGCGCGGCGATCCGCCTCCTCGCGGGCCTTGCGGGCGTCTTCTTCGCGCTTGCGCTTGTCCTCGAGGGCCTTCAGCTCCGCTTGTTCGCGGCCCTTGCGGTCCTCTTCTTCCACGCGCTGTTTTTGCGAGCGCGATTCCTGCTCGGACCGGGCGCGCTGGATGGCGGCCTGTCTTCGCAGCAGCTCTTCCTCGGACAGGCCGAGCTGCTTGGCCTTGGCGGCCAGGGCGGCGCGGGCGCGGTCCTTGTCGGTGGCGGGACCCTTCTGGCCGGGCTGGCCGGCCGGCTTCGCGTCGGGTCCGACGCCGCGCTTGCGCTTTTTCTCCACCACGACAGATTTCTGCCGGCCGCGCGCAAAGCTTTGCTGCACGGTTCCGGACGAGCGTCCGCCCAGGGAGAGGGGCTTGCGGCCCGAGGTGTTGCGTTCGTCAGCGTCGCTCATAAACGTCCTTCGCGGCATCTGGTGAGACACGGGGTGCGCCGCCGCATGCGCGCCCGCCGTCATATCCTTCAGGCCCTGATCGCCGTCGCGCCCCTTACTGGTCGCGCCCGGCCCCGAAGGCCCGCTAAACTAGCCGCCTTGAGTGGCGGATCAACCGTTCTCTGCGCTCGAAACCGGACGCTGCGCGCCTGGATCGATTTCGCGGAAACCGGCGAGCTTGCCGATCACCGCACCGAAGGCGACCGCCTCCGGGCCTTGTCCCAGCACCGCGTGAACGATGCCGGTGCGCCCCAGCGCCCCGCCGATCGCCTCGGCGGTGAAGCATCCGGCCGTCTTCAGGCCCGGATGCGCCGCCGCCGCCAGGCGGTCCAACTTGGCCCGGCCGTCGCGAGCGCCGTCGCTCGCTTCGATCCGCCAGGCCGGCGCGGGGCCCTTGGAAAGCGCGAGCCTGGCGCCATCATACCCCATTGCGAGCGTTCCCGCGCGCCTTGAAAGCCCCAAAAGTGACAACGCACGAGTCTGGAGAAGGGCTTCAAACCGATCCGCCAGGTCGTCAGGCGCCGTCACCGGCTGCTCAAACGCCCGGCTGAACAAGCGTTTTCGCCCCGCAAGATTGATGCTGGCCCGGTCTGCGCTCACCCAGCCGCCCCGTCCGGGCAGCTTGGCGGCCAGGTCGGGAACCAGCGTCCCGTCCGGCGCCAGCGCCACGCGGAGCAGCAAACCTTCCGGTTTTACCTCTCCGGTGGCGACGCAGCGCCGTTCGCGCGGCGTCTTAGCCCGCGTGGATCGCGCGCCCCGGCTCACCGCTCCTCGTCATCCTCCTGATCCGGATCGGCGTCTTCAGCCGGCGCGTCGCCCTTGTCCTCGACGGCGACGCCGGGATCTTCGCCCAGAAGCTCGGAGAGATCGACACCAAGACGTTCGGCTTCAGCTTCCAGATCGGCGAGATCAATATCATCGAAATCAATCTCATCGCCGGACTCTTCACCCCCGTCCTCGTCGGCCTCTTCAGCTTCCGGCTCCAAGGCGTCGGCTTCGATCCAGCCCGCCGCGACCCGGGCGCGCATGATCAGGCGCTCGGCGTCTTCGGCCGACATGTCCATACCGTCCAGAATGCCCGGCTCGCGCACGCGCTCGCCGTCGCGGGTCTCGTACCAGCCGCGCAGATCGTCCGGGGTCAGGCCGGCGACGTCCTCGACGGTCTTCACGTCGTTCTCACCCAGGCGCACGGCCGTGGGCAGGTCGACGCCTTCAAGCTCCATGACCGCGTCCTCGACGCCCAGCTCTGTGCGCTTGGCGTCCTGTTCAGCGGACTTCTTGTCCAGGAATTCGCGCGCCCGCGTCTGGATCTCGCTGGCGATGTCGTCGTCAAAGCCCTCGATCACGGCGATTTCGTCGAGATCCACGAAGGCGAGATCGTTCATGTCCGCAAAGCCTTCAGTGGCGAGCAGCTGGGCGATGACCTCGTCCACGTCCAGCGCGTCCATGAACAGTGCGGTGCGCTCGGAGAATTCCTTCTGACGGCGCTCGGACTCTTCTTCCTCGGTGAGGATGTCGATGGCCCAGCCGGTCAGCTGGCTGGCCAGGCGCACATTCTGGCCGCGACGGCCGATGGCGAGCGAGAGCTGCTCGTCGGGCACGACCACTTCGATGCGCTGGCTTTCCTCGTCGAGCACGACCTTGGCCACTTCGGCCGGCTGCAGCGCATTGACGATGAAGGTCGCGGGATCGGGATTCCAAGGAATGATGTCGATCTTCTCGCCGGCCAGCTCGTTGACCACGGCCTGGACCCGGCTGCCGCGCATGCCGACGCACGCGCCCACCGGATCGATTGAGCTGTCATTGGAGATCACGGCGATCTTCGCCCTGCTGCCCGGATCGCGGGCCACGCGCGCGATTTCGATGACGCCTTCGTAGACTTCCGGCACTTCCTGCGCGAACAGGGCGGCCATGAAGTCGGGATGCGAGCGCGACAGGAAGATCTGCGGGCCGCGGACCTCCTCGCGCACGTCGTAGATATAGGCGCGCACCCGGTCATTGACCTGCAGGCTCTCGCGCGGAATGCCGTCAGAGCGCCGGATGATGGCTTCCGCCTTGCCCAGCTCGATGATGACATTGCCGTATTCGACGCGCTTGACGATGCCGTTGACGATCTCGCCCACGCGGTCCTTGTACTCTTCGAACTGGCGGCGGCGCTCGGCTTCGCGAACCTTCTGGGTGATCACCTGCTTGGCGGTCTGGGACGCGACGCGGCCGAACTCGATGGGCGGCAGTTCTTCTTCGTAGATCGTGCCGATTTCGGCTTCAGGATCACGCTTGCGCGCCTGCTCCACGGTGAGCTGGTGGGTGTCGTTCTCCACCTCCTCGACCACGGTGGTGCGGCTGGTGAGGCGCATCTCGCCGGTTTTCGCGTTGATATTGCAGTGAATATCCAGCTCGGCGCCGTAGCGCGAGCGCGCGGCCTTCTGGATGGCTTCCTCGATCGCTTCGATCACGATGGATTCGTCGATCATCTTCTCTGCGGCGACCGCACGGGCGATCTGCACGATTTCCAGCTTGTTGGCGCTGACCCCGATGGCCATGACTAAGCGTCCTTCTTGTCGGTTGTTTCGTCTTCCGGCGCGCCGCGGGCCTTCAGGCTCGCCGCCACAAGGGCGTCGGTGAGCACCAGCTTGGCGTCGGTAATCCAGTCGAACGGGATGAGGGCGGTTTCCTCCTCGCCCTTGAGATCAATCATGACGTGGTCATCCTCGATCCCGGCGAGCATTCCGCGAAAGCGCTTGCGGTTCTCCACCAGACGGTCGAGCTCCAGCTTGGCCTCAAATCCCTGCCAGCGCTCGAAATGGGGCAGCGCGGTCAGCGGCCGGTCAATGCCCGGCGAAGAGACTTCCAGGTCATATTCGCCGGAGATCGGATCGACCTCTTCAAAGATTTGCGAGAGCGCGCGAGAGAGACGCGCGCAGTTCTCGACCGTCATCGTACCGTCGTCGGACTCGGCCATGATCTGGCAAGTGGTCTTCTTGCCCCCCAAGACGCGCACGCGCACGATCTCCATGCCGAGGGTCTCGGCGATGGGCTCGGCAAGGTCCAGCACCCGTTCATCCTGGGGCGAGCGCGCCTTCATGGGCTCTCCGTCTTCGGGGCGTTCAGGTAACGAAAAGGGCGGCCCGGGTCTCCGAGCCGCCCGATCGCGCCATCCGGCGTATCGAACTTGTTGCGGCGTATATACGCGGCGCGGGGCCGGGACGCAACACGGTGGTGCTTGTCACGCTCGGCGGGAGCTGGGATCGTTGGGCGTTATCAGATTTTGGGGGTCCCGCATGCTCACCCTGCTTTTCACCGCCGCCAGTCTGGCCGCCAGCCCCGGCGGCGAGGCCGCGCTGGCTGATCTGGGCGAGGCGCGCGCCGACCGGCTCGCCCAATGCGGCGTCGACGAGGCCCGGCTGGCGTCGCTGCTGGCGCTCGATCAGGACGCGTTCGATCAGGACATGGAAGGCGGTTGGCGGGGTGTCGCCCGGCAGGACGGCTGCTGGACGGCGGCGGCGGACCTGATCGAGGTCTGGCGCGACCATTCCGCGAACCGGGAGTCCGCCTCTATTCTGAACTGGCACGCCGGGCAGATGCGGGCCATGGCCGGCGAGCCGCAGGCCGCGATTCCCCTGCTGGAGCGCGCGAAGACCGACAGTGAGGCCTGGAACCACTACGCCGACGCGACGATCGCCTTTGTGGACCGCGACCGGGCGGCGCTGGAGGCGGCGCGGGCCGAGCTCGCCCAGCTTCGCCCCAGCGAAGAGGAGATGGCGGCGCGCCGTCAGTTTCTCGAGGACAATCCGACCATCACCATGCCGGAGGGGTTCGTCGAGCAGCCGCAAAATCTGCCCGTCGTGGACCGGCTGCTCTCCTGTTTCGAGGGCTCCTACGCAGGCGCCTATGGCGGTGAGTGCGACGCGCCCGCGGACGAAGGTTCCGACGGCTAAGCCTTCACGAAATCCATGAAGACCGGCTGGATATCGCCCAGATGTTTCGACTGGTAGCGGGTGACGATGTGGTCGGCCGGGTTGTCGCGCCAGTCGCTGGCCGCCTCGCCGGTCCAGGTCAGCCCCGGTGTTTCCATGAGGATCGGCAGAGCGTGATCGGCGTAGACGCGCACATCGGTGGCGACGCGAAGCCGGCCGCCGGGTTTCAGAAGCCGCGCCAGCTCGCGCGCGGTGTCGTCTTGCACAAAGCGGCGCTTAGTGTGGCGTTTTTTCGGCCAAGGGTCTGGAAATAGCAGGAAGATCCGCTCAAAGCAGGCACCGGGCATGCGCGCAATCTCGTCGCGCGCGTCGGCGCGCTTGACCCGCACATTCCCAAGCCCTTCGTCCTCGATACCGGTTAGCGCCTTGGCGACGCCGTTGAGAAAGGGTTCGATCCCAAGATAGCCGGTTTTGTTGTCCCGCCCGGCCTGACCGATCAGATGCTCGGCGGCCCCGAAGCCGATCTCCAGCACATGGGCGTTGAAGCCAGGGAGCAGGGAGGCCGGATCGATCTCGCCCTCATCGGGCCAGCTCAAGGCTTCGCCCAGCGTGTCCACGAGGGCTTGCTGGCGCTGGGTGAGCTTGTGGCCCTGGGCGCGGCCATAGAGACGTCTGCGGGGGATCTCGGTCATGGGCGGCGGGTATAAGCGGCGCGGCGAGAAAATAAAGCGGCGGACATGAAAAAGCCCCGGCGCGGGTCGCGCGCCGGGGCCGTCTCATCGGTGAAGTTCGGGGCCTAGAAGCGGCGCTTGAGCTCTTCAACCAGGTCGGTCTTCTCCCACGAGAAGCCGCCGTCATTGTCGGGCTTGCGGCCGAAATGGCCATAGGCGGCCGAGCGCTCGTAGATCGGGCGGTTCAGCTGCAGATGGGTGCGGATCCCCTTGGGGCGCAGATCCACCAGCTCGCGCAGCGTGTTCTCCAGCGTGGCCTCATCCACAGTCCCGGTGCCGTGGGTGTCCACATAGACCGAAAGCGGCTTGGCCACGCCGATGGCGTAGGACAGCTGGATGGTGCATTTCTTCGCCAGGCCCGCCGCGACGACGTTCTTGGCCAGATAGCGCGCCACATAGGCCGCCGACCGGTCCACCTTCGTGGGATCCTTGCCCGAGAACGCGCCGCCGCCGTGGGGCGCCGCGCCGCCATAGGTGTCCACGATGATCTTGCGGCCGGTGAGGCCGGCGTCGCCGTCCGGGCCGCCGATGACGAACTTGCCCGTGGGGTTCACGTAGAACTCGTCTTCAGGCGGGAACCAGCCCTCGGGCAGGACCTGCTTGACCACCGGGCGGACCAGCTCGCGCACATCGTCCAGGCTGACCCCGTCCTTGTGCTGGGTGGAGACCACGACGCTGGTCACTTCGACCGGCTTGCCGTTTTCGTAGCGCAGGGTGACCTGGGATTTGGCGTCCGGCTCGAACTCGGGGCGTTCGCCGGTTTTGCGCAGCCGGGCCATCTCCTTGAGGATCTGGTGGGAATAGGTGATCGGCGCGGGCATCAGCTCGGGCGTCTCGTCGGTGGCGAAACCGAACATGATACCCTGATCGCCGGCGCCTTCTTCGGCGAAGGAGCCCGAGCCTTCATCGACGCCCTGCGCGATGTCGGCGGACTGCTCGTGAAGGTAATTCTGGACCTGGGCGGTCTCCCAGTGGAAGCCGTCCTGCTCGTAGCCGATATCCTTCACCGCGCGGCGAACGACGGTTTCGATTTCGTCGTTATTGATCTCGCCGGCGCAGCGGATTTCGCCAGCCAGAACGATGCGGTTCGTCGTGGTGAGGGTCTCGCAGGCGACGCGCGCAACCGGATCCTTGGACAGGAACAGATCCACGACCGCGTCGGAGATCCGGTCACAGACCTTGTCGGGATGGCCTTCGGACACGCTTTCGTTGGTGAAATGGTAAGACGATCGAGCCACGGACGGGGCCTCCATATAAAGCTATCTTTATATGGCGGGGATAAACCCGATCCGCGGCTCGAACGCAAGTCTTGATGCTAGAAAATATACGCAGCCGTACGGAGACGCGTGGCGGGCTCAGCCTTCGACCGCGGAGGCCTCGGCTTCTTCGGCGGCCAGGGTCCGCACCAGTTCCAGCACGCGGCGGCGCACCTTGGAGTCCTTGATGCGGGCGAAGGCCTGGGCCAGGGCGACGCCGTCGGCGGACTGGATGAAGTCCTCCACGATCGGGGTCTGGTCGCCTTCGGAAAAGCCCGGCTGGGCGGCGTTTTCAGCCACGCCGTCATAGAAGAAGGAGACCGGCACGTCCAAAACGCGCGCCACGTGCCAAAGCCGGCCGGCGCCGACGCGGTTGGTGCCGCGTTCGTATTTCTGGACCTGCTGGAAAGTGACGCCGAGTTCCTCGCCGAGCTTCTCCTGGCTCATGTTGAGGAGTTGTCGGCGCAGCCGGACGCGGGAGCCGACATGGCGGTCAACCGCATTGGGGCCGCGGGGATTTGGCGTAGTGCTCATTGCAGGTCTTTCCCTATCAACAAACGAACCGGATCGTATCACGGGCCGGATTCACAAACGATTACACAAGCGCGCTTGCGAGCGATTCGCGGCGCGTCTTGTGCGGCCATGGGACGATAAGCGTCCTGCGGCGATCAAGACCAGAGTGAACACGATCACCCAAGGCCAAGCGCCATGGCGCGCATAGGTAGTCTCATCCAGCGGTTTCGGCAACGCAAGATCAACGGCTTGATCGGCTTCAATCCCCAGTACACGTCGCGCGCGACCAAAGGGGTCGGTCAGTCCGGAAACGCCTGAACTCGCCGCTCGGGCCATGGGCAGTCCGGATTCGAGCGCGCGATAGCGCGCCTGATTGGCGTGCTGGCGCGGACCGGCGGAGTTGCCGTACCACGAATCATTGGAAATGTTCAGCAGCCATTCGGGGCGGGCCTCGCCCCCCGCCGCATGGCGTGGGTAGACCACTTCGTAACAGATCAGCGGCGCAAACGGCGAAAGGCCCTCTACGTCAAGCGTCCGGCCGCCCGGCCCCGGCGTGTAGCCGGTGCTCCAGGCGGTCAGGGTTTCAAATCCGAACAGCCGGGTCAGGCTGCGCAGCGGGTTTCCCTCGCCGAACGGGACAAGCCGGGCCTTGTCATAGGTGGCGTCCAGCGTGATCGTTTCGCCCAGGCGGAGCACGGCGAGCGCGTTGTAATAGTCTGATGCCTCCCCGGCCTCGTCGAATTCGACGCGAACCACCCCTGTCAGGAGAAGCAAGCCCTGCGGCAATCTGTCGCGGATGGTCGCCAGCTGCTCCGGATCATTGAGCAGCAATCCCGGGATCGCGCCCTCGGGCCAGATCAGCGCGTCCACCGACTCCAGGCCCGGCGCGGTGGACAGGGCGAGATAATGCTCAAGGATTTCAGCGCGGTTGACGTAGCGCTTGTCGCGCTGGTCGATATCGGCCTGCACAACGCGTACGGTCAGTCCACTCGGTTCCAGCTCCGCACCGGCCAGGCGGACCGCGCCGAAGGCCCAGCTCGCACTCAGCAGCGCAAGACCCGTGAGCAACGGAACCGCCCGTTTCAGCACCGGGCCGGGGCCTGTCAGCGCCGCGGGCGCGCTGAACGCCAGAAGGGTGATCGCTGACAGGCCGGACGCGCCGATGAGGCTGGCGACCTGGCTCATCGCCCCGCCGGCCGGGAAGACATGGCCCGGCAGATTCCACGGAAAACCCGACAGCACAGTGGCGCGCAGCATCTCCACGACCAAGAACAGCGCCGCAAACACCAGCACGCGGGCCGGACCGCGCGGCGCGAACCGGGCGTAGGCCGCACCGGCGGCGCCCCAGAACAGGGCGAGCCCGCCGGGCAGCAGCGTCAGAGGCGCCCAGATCAGCCAGGCGTGGTCTCCCGCGCTCACAAGAAAGGCGTTGGCCACCCAGAACGTGCCCGCAAGGAACTGACCGGCGGCGAAGGCCCAGGCCCGGGCGAACCCGGCGCGCGCCGGATTCCGGTTCAGGCACGCGTCATCAAGCGTCCAGACCAGCACCACCAGCGCCAGCACCAGCGCGGGCTGACAGAAGAAGGGCGCATGGGCGAGCACGCTGAACGCGCCCAGCGCGAACAATCCGGCGAGCAGAGGCAGGCCGCGGGCTGATTTGAGCCGGGCTCGCCATCGCCGTGCGGTTCGCAGGGCCGGACGCAAGGTCACGCAGCGCCGGACCGTGAGGATGCGTCGCCCGGCTCGGCCTCCCCGCCTTCGCCGCGATGGGCGGCGGCGCGGACCCGCACCCGCTTGATGCGGCGCGGATCTGAATCCAGCACTTCAAACTCGAAGCCGGAGGGATGGTCGAGCACTTCGCCGCGCTCGGGCACGCGCCCGGCCAGCCGGAAGACCAGCCCGCCCAGCGTGTCCACGTCGGCTTCTTCCTCGTCGGTGGCGATCTCGCGGCCGATGACCTCTTCCAGATCGACGATCTCGGCGCGGGCGTCGGCTTCCCAACAGCCATTGCTTCGCGCCCGGATCATTGGCGTTTCAGTTTCGTCGTGCTCGTCCTCGATATCGCCGACAATGGGCTCGATCAGGTCCTCCAGCGTCACCAGACCGTCCGTGCCGCCAAATTCATCGACTACAAGCGCCATGTGCTGGCGGCGCGACTGCATCTTGAGCAGCAGATCCAGCGCGCGCATGGAGGCGGGCACGTAAAGCAGGGGCCGCTTGATGGCCGGCAGGATGCGCGCTTCGCCCCAGTCTCCAGCTCCAGACCCGTCCGCGGCGCCGGCCTTGTCGCTGGACTTGTCCCAGGACGTTTCGGCGTAGCGGGCCAGATGGCCGACCACATCCTTGATATGGGCGACGCCTACAGGGTCATCGAGCGTCTCGCGATAGACCGGCAGGCGCGAGTGAGACGCCTCGCCGAACATTTTTGCGAGCTCTTTGAGCGGGGTGTCGATGTCCACCGCCGTGATGTCGGCGCGCGGGACCATCACGTCCTGAACCCGCTTTTCGTGGAATTGCTGAACATTGAGCAGGAGGTCCCCGCCCACGTCCGGCAGCACCGGCGCCAGCGCGCCATCGGCATCGTTATCTCCCGAGCCGCCGGAAAAGGCGCTCAGAATTGTTGCCAGCAAACTTCGAGACGGCGGGTCTTCGCTCATGGCTCCATTCCGGCGAGATAGGGATCGTCCATCCCCAGGCCCGTCAGGATCGCGCTTTCCAGCGCCTCCATCTCGGCCGCGTCGCCTTCCTCCTGGTGGTCATATCCATTCAAATGCAGAACGCCGTGCAGGACCAGATGCACGCCGTGATCCGTGAGGCTTTTGCCGGCCGCCTGCGCTTCACGGGCGCAGGTCTCGAACGCCAGCGCCACGTCGCCGGGATAGGCTTCGCTTTCCGGCGCGGGAAAGGACAAGACGTTGGTGGGCTTGTCCTGGCTGCGAAAACGGGCGTTGAGCGCGTGCACGGCCTCGTCATTGGTGAGCAGCACGACGATCTCGCCTTCGCGGGCGCCGTCGAGGCGCGTCAGCGCCGCCGCGACCGCTTCGCCAGCGCGGGCCGCAAGGCCCTCGGCCGCGTCCCAGCGCGAATCCTCAACGACGATATCCAGCGGGCCGGTCATCCCTTGCGCGCACTCCGGCGCTCGTCGTCCTTTTCATAGGCGTCGACAATGCGCGCCACCAGGCCGTGGCGAACCACGTCCCGGCGGTCAAAGCGGCATAGCGAGATACGCTCCACATCAGTGAGGATGTTCAGGGCGTGGGGCAGGCCGGAAGGTTCGCCGGGCCGCAAATCGGTCTGGGTGGGATCGCCGGTCACCGCCATGCGCGAGCCTTCGCCCAGACGGGTCAGCACCATGCGCATCTGCGGGACGGTGGCGTTCTGCGCCTCATCCACCACCACGAAGGCCTTGCTCAGCGTGCGTCCGCGCATGAAGGCGAGCGGCGCCACTTCGATTCGGCCCTCTTCGCGCATTTTCTCATAGACCCGCTGGCCCAGCGCATCGCGCAGGGCGTCCCAGATCGGCAAGAGATAGGGATCGATCTTCTCGGTCAGATCGCCGGGCAGGAAGCCCAGCCGCTCGCCGGCTTCCACCGCCGGGCGGGTGATCACCAGCCGGTCCACATGACCCAGCGCCAGCTGCGAGGCGCCGTAGGCGACCGCCAGCAAGGTCTTGCCGGTGCCGGCCGGACCGACGCCGAAGACCATGTCGTAGGATTTTTCGTCTTTCAGCGCGCGCACATAGACGCGCTGGCCCTCGGTGCGGGCCGCGAACTGTTCGCCGCGCGGAATGCGGATTACGGCGTCAATTGCTTCGCCCGGCTCGTCCTCGGCCATCAGGCAGGCGGCCTTCACCGCGGGCGGATCGATCTGCACGCCGTCTTCAATCCCGGAATACAGCGCGCTGAGCACGCGGCGCGCTTCGGTGCGGGCGCGGTCATCATCGGCGATGATCATCACCTGGCCCCCGCCGGGCGCTTCAAGGCGCACGCCAAGCTCAGCCTCCACCACGGCGAAATTCTCATGGCCGGGGCCGGCGAGCAGGCGCACGCGGTCTGCGTCATCGAAATACAGGGTTTCAGCGGGTTCCCGCCTGGGGCGGCGCGATTTGGGGGAGCGGCTCACGCGGCGCGGGTCTCCTTGGGGACAAGACGGGCGGCCAGGGCGTTCTGGGACGCGTTCAGGATTTCCACTTCGGCGATCTCACCGATCAGGCTGACCGGCCCGTCGCAATGGACTGATTGAAGATAGGGGCTGCGGCCGGAAATCTGGCCGGCGTTGCGGCCTTCACGCTCAAACAGAACCGGCAAACGCTTGCCGATCATCGAACGGTTGAAGGCCACCTGCTGTTCCGACAATAGCGCCTGCAGGCGCGCCAGCCGCTCGCTTTTCACCGCCTCGTCCACCTGGCCGAACATGGCCGAGCCCGGCGTGCCGGGGCGGCGCGAATACTTGAACGAGAAGCAGGCGGCGTGATTGACCTGGCGCACCAGATCCAGCGTCGCATCAAAATCATCCTCGGTCTCGCCGGGAAAGCCGACGATGAAATCGCCGGAGATGGCGATGTCGGGACGCGCTTCGCGCAGTCGCGCGATCGTCGCCAGATACTCGGCTGCGGTGTGCTTGCGGTTCATGGATTTCAGGATTTTGTCAGACCCGGACTGCACCGGCAGATGGAAGTAGGGCATCAGCTTGGGCGTGTCGGCGAAGGCCTGAATGAGGTCCTCGTCCATGTCGCGCGGATGGCTGGTGGTGAAGCGGATCCGCTCGATCCCGCCGATTAGCGCCAGATGGCGCACCAGCTGTCCCAGACCCCAGACGCCGCCATCATCTTCGCCAGCCGGAGCGGCGCCGTGATAGGCGTTGACGTTCTGGCCCAGCAGCGTCACTTCGCGCACGCCCTTGGCTGCGAGCTGGCGCACTTCGGCGACCACCTGGTCCACCGGACGCGACCATTCGGCGCCCCGCGTGTAGGGCACGACGCAGAAGGTGCAGAACTTGTCGCAGCCTTCCTGCACGGTGACGAAGGCGGTGTAGCCGTCCACCTGGCGTTCGGGCGCGGCGAGGGAGTCGAATTTGTCCTCGACCTCGAACTCGGTGTCGAGCCCTTCGCCGCGGCCGCGATGGACGTTGGCGATGAGTTCTGGAAGCTTGTGATAGGTCTGCGGGCCCACCACCAGATCCACCACTGGCGCGCGGCGCTGAATCTCCGCGCCTTCGGCCTGGGCGACGCAGCCGGCCACGGTGACGGTCATGGATCCGCCCTGCGCCTCGCGCGCCTCCTTGAGGGGCTTCAAGCGGCCAAGCTCGGAATACACCTTCTCGGCGGCCTTTTCGCGGATATGGCAGGTGTTCAGGATGACCAGATCGGCGCCGTCCGGCGTTTCGGCCGGCTCATAGCCGAGCGGATGGAGGATGTCGCGCATACGATCGGAATCGTACACGTTCATCTGGCAGCCATAGGTCTTGATGAACAGGCGCTTTTTGGCTTTTCCGCCGGGTTGCGCCGGCGCTTGCGTCGTCTCGCTCATGACCGAAGCCGGCCTCCTCGCCGGCATGATTTCAGCAGCACCACAGGGCGCAAGGTTCAGACCGTGCGCGTGAACGGGGGGTTATGGGGATGAAAGGCGTGGCTGGCAAGGGCGGGCGCCCGATCGCGCGTCTACTCGCCGTCCCTCAGCTTCACGCCGTAGAGCTCCAGCCGGTGGTCCACCAGCTTGTAGCCAAGCTTGCGGGCGATGGCTTCCTGCAGGCGCTCGATCTCTTCGTCCATGAACTCGATCACATCGCCGGTGTTCATGTCGATAAGGTGGTCGTGATGGTCGTCGGCGGCTTCTTCATAGCGTGAGCGGCCGTCGCGGAAATCGTGGCGCTCGATGATGCCGGCTTCCTCGAACAGGCGCACGGTGCGGTACACCGTGGCCAGCGAAATGCGGCTGTCCTCGGCGCTGGCGCGGCGGTGCAGCTCCTCGGCGTCGGGATGGTCGTCTGCGTGGCTGAGCACGCGCGCGATGACACGGCGCTGCTCGGTCATGCGCAGACCCTTGTCGATGCAGAGCTTCTCGATGCGGTCGGGCATGCGCGCCTCTCTGTTCGCCGGCCTCCCTTGGCGGGCGTCAGCCCTTGATACGCGTCCACGGCGCGCCGTGTCCATACGAAGCGGGCGGTTAGAGGCTGCGCGCCATCACAAGCGCGTCCGATCCGTCGCGATAATACGCCTTGCGCCTGCCCGCATCGGTGAAACCGCAGCGCCGATAAACCGCCTCGGCCGGGGCGTTGGTGTGGGAGACCTCCAGATACATGCGCGTCGCCCCGGCGCGCCGCGCCGCGTCCAGGCCGGCCTCCACCAGGCGGCGTCCCAGCCCTTCACCGCGGCGTTCGCGCGGCACGGCCAGAGTCAGGATCTCCGCCTCACCGGCGATGGCGCGGATCAGCATCATGGCCAGCGGCGCCGCATCCTCAATGAGAACCAGCCCTTCCACCCCCGTGGACGCCAGCAGGCGCAGCATCTCCGCCTCACCCCAGGGGACTTCAAAGCCGTGGGCGTGCAGGGCCGACAACAGGGCGGCTCCTTCCGGGCCCATCGATTGCAGGGTTATGCTGGCCAAGGCCGGTCCTTTTTCAGCGATCTGTGGGGCTCAAAGGCATAAAGGCACATTAGGAGGCGGGGATGGATCGTGCGGTGATTTTCGATTGCGACGGTGTTCTGGTGAACACCGAAACCATCGTCATCGATATCGAGCTGAAGGCCATGGCCGAACTTGGCGTTCCGTACAAGCGCGACGCCTTCATCTCAAAATATCTGGGCTCCAGCGAGGACGATTTTGAAGCCGGGCTGAACGCCGATCACCGGTCGGTGCACGGCGCGGGTCTGCCGGCGGGCTTCTTTGCGGCGCTGGAGCGCAGGCGGGTCGCCGCGCTGGAAGCCGATGTGGCGGCCATTGAGGGCGCTCACGCCTTCGCCGTCTCGTTGACCGGAGCCCGCGCGGTGGCGTCGTCCTCGCGCACGCCGGTTCTGAAAATGAAGCTGGAAAAGACCGGGTTCGCGCCGCTCTTCGGCGCCCATGTCCATGGCGGCGATGATGTGGCCAAGGCCAAGCCGGCCCCCGATCTGTTCCTGCGCGCCGCCGCGCATCTGGGCGCCGACCCGGCGCGGTGCCTGGTCATCGAAGACAGCGTGTTCGGCGTCACCGCCGCACGCCGCGCCGGCATGGACGTCTGGGGCTTTACTGGCGGCGGCCATTGCCCGGACGGCCACGGCGAAACGCTCAAAGCAGCGGGTGCGGCGGCGGTTTACGCGCATTTCGACGCCATCGCCGTGGCGTTTCACGGCCGGGACGAGCGCGCCACCCAATAGGTCAGAGCGACAGCTGCAGCGTCACCGGCGCGTGGTCGGAGGGCTTTTCCCATTCGCGGGTCTGGTCCCAGATCCGGAAACCCTCGCGTCCGCCTTTCAGCGCCGCATCTTTGAGCGCCTCGCTCACCCAGATATGGTCCAGGCGACGGCCACGATTGGACTTGCGGAAGTCCCGATTGCGATAGCTCCACCAAGTGTAGATCTTTTCCGGCTCCGGGATCAGCTCGCGCGCCACATCGATAAAGCCGCCGGCTGCGCGCACGCGCTCCAAACCTTCGGTCTCCACCGGGGTGTGGCTGATCACTTTCAGGAGCTGCTTGTGCGACCAGACATCGTGCTCATGGGGCGCGATGTTGAGATCGCCCACCAGCACCATCTTGCCGTTTTCCTTGGCCCGGCGCGCCAGATAAGGCTCCAGCGCGTCAAGGAAGGCGAGCTTGTGCGCAAAGCGCGGATTGGTCTCGGGGTCCGGCTCGTCGCCGCCGGCGGGGATGTAGAAATTGAGGATCTCGATCCCGTCCACCGCAGCGCGCTGGAAGCGCGCCTCGTTGCGGGGGCAGAGCTTGTCCTGCTCCAGCTCGGTGATCGGGCGCTTCGAGGCGATGGCCACCCCGTGCATCCCCTTCTGCCCGACCACGTGAAAGTGGGGATAGCCCATGGCCTCGAACGCCTTGCGGGGAAACTGGTCGGGCTGGCACTTGATCTCTTGCAGGCAGATCACGTCGGGGCCGGCCTCTTGCGCCCACTGGGCGATCTGGGGATGGCGCAGGCGCACAGAGTTGATGTTCCACGTGGCGATCGTCAGCCCGGTCATGGCGAAATCCTCAAATCAAAGAATGTTGTAGGTCGAGCCCGCGACGCCCACCGGCCAGCGGCCGCGCACATAGAGTCGCCAGCGCGCCAGGAAGGGATGGGGCGGGACCTCGTCTTCGGCCTCGGCCAGGATCACCAGCACGGCGCCGTTGGCCGCCTGCACCAGGCCGCCGGCCGCTGTGTTGATCACCGCCTCGTCATAGACGTCGTCCATAGCGGCGCTGGCCTCGGCGGCCCCGCGAGCGATCTCGCCGATCTTGGAGGCGACCAGCGCCAGAACCGCCTGCAGCGCCTGCTCGTCCAGGCGCTCGAGCACCTGTTGCGCAAGGCTGGCGCGCATCATCTCCTCGGCCTCCCAGGCTGCGGGGTCGCGGTCCAGCGCCTCGGCTGCGGCGACCGCGTCGGCCCAGTCGCCCAGCGGCGCCGGCATGGCGTCGGGGAAGCCCAGCCCGTCCAGATAGGCCCGGGCCAGCGATTGTTCGCGCGCATTGAGCGTTTCGCCCAGGCGCGAGAAGAACGCCGGGTCGCTCACCGATTCAGCGAACGCCTTGGCCTTGTACAGCAGCGGAATTTCATCAAGCAGGCGGGCGATGTCGTCTTCTGTACCGCCCGGCGCGTCGTCGTCATACGAGTTATCCATGACCCGCTAGTTAGCGCGCCTTGGTCCGTCATGCATCCTTGATGACTGAAAATGAGAAACGCCCGGCGGCGAGGGGAGCCGCCGGGCGCTCAATGCCCTTACGCCCCGGGGTGAGAGCGATCCAGGCGCGCCGCGTTGGGGGTCGCGGCGCGGTCGATCCGGGAAGGCCGCGGGGGGACGGCGCCGAATCCCAGAGCAGCCGGTGGGCTGCAGGTGTATTTGTGCCACAAGATCCGCCCATCTTCCAATTAAAAAGCGGAAAGGATTTGCATGTAGTTAAAATATCACAGTTGTGTGATTGCTGCGACGCGCTCAGCCAGGCTCCACGCCGCCGGGAAGCTTGGCGTCCGGCGCGCGAGCGTAGACTGGCGCGGGAAGCGGCGCATCCTCGCCGGCTTCAAGGGTCAGCGCGATCAGCGCATCCAGCGGCGGGGCGGGATCGAAATGCTCCGGGTCCGCGCCCAGCAGGGCTGCGCCGGAGCCGGTGAGGTGGATGTCGCCATAGGCCTCAAGCTCGGTGAGGGCGTCGTCGGCGACGCCGCGCATCAGCGCGCTGACCGGCGCGCCGTGGGCGAAAATCTTCCAGACCAGATCGCCGCGCCTGGCGTCGTGGACGGCCATGACGGTCCATTCACCCTTCGGGTCGGACCGGCGCGCCAGCGCGTCCAGCGCGCCGACGCCCAAAGCCTGCGCCCCGGTGGCCAGGGAGAGGCCGCGCGAGAAGGCCACGGCCACGCGCGTGCCGGCGAAGCCGCCGGGGCCCGTATTGACGCCGATGCGATAAAGATCGCCGGGTTTGATCCCGGCTTCGCTGAGGAGCCGCTCCACCATGGGCGCAAGGACTTCGGCGTGGCCGCGTCCAATCTCGCGGGCGTCGCGCAAAACGCCGGCTTCAGTGGCCACTGCGGCGGCGCACCAGGGTCCGATCGTGTCGAGAACAAGAATGGGTTTCATCGGCTTAATCTATAGCGGCGCGACCTAACGCGCCATAAAGCCGGGCTGTTCCCTCGCGGGGTCGCTGCAAAGCCGCCGCGATCGGCCAAGGCGGGCGGCCTCCCCCGTCGCCGGGGGAGGCTTTTGGCTACTTGATGATCTTCGCGGCGGCGTCGAAAGCGAGCTTCGGCGAGCGGGGAAAGAGCTTGTCTGTCGTGCCGTAGCCGATATTGCACAGGAAGTTGGAGCGCCACGCGCCCATCTCCGGATCGTTCTTGAAGAAGGTCTCGTCCACCCCGTCCTTGTCGAACCCGCTCATGGGGCCGCAATCAAGGCCCAGCGCGCGCGCCGCCATGATCAGATAGGCGCCCTGGAGCGAGGAGTTCCGGAAGCCGTTCTCAAAGCGCGCTTCGTCGGGGGCGAACCACTCCTTGGCGTCGGGATTATGGGGGAAGAGCTCGGGGATCTTGTCGTTGAAATTCCAGTCCCAGGCGACCACCACCGTCACCGGCGCGGTCATGGTCTTCTCGACATTCGGCCCGATCAGGTGATCTCGCAGCTTTTCCTGGCCGTCGCCCTTCAGGAACAGGAAGCGCGCCGGCGATTGATTGGCGCTCGTCGGCCCGTATTGGAGAAGCTCGTACAGGGCATGGATCGTGGTGTCGGAGACATCGCGTTCTTCCCAGGAATAGAAGGTGCGCGCCCCGCGAAACAGCTGGTCCAGGCTGTGGTCAGGCAGGATCGCGTGCCGGTCCGGCTTGGCGAGCGGCTGACCTTCGCTGGGTTCGGCGTTCATGGTCTCGTCGGACATAAGGGGAGCGCTCCGGTTCGAAGTGTAAAGTTGACCGGAAGGGTAGGGCGCTGGCTCCGGCGTGCAAAGGCGGCGCGATGAAAAAGGGTCTTTCCGCTACATCACCGCTTCGACGCCGCGAACTTCCGGCACGTAGTGTTTGAGCAGGTTCTCGATGCCCTGCTTCAGGGTGAAGGCCGAGGACGGGCAGCCGGCGCAGGCGCCGCGCATGTGTAAGAGCACGATCCCGCTGGTCTCGTCATAGGAGTGGAAGACGATGTCGCCGCCGTCGCGCGCCACGGCCGGACGCACGCGGGTGTCGATCACCTCGATGATCTCCTTGACGACGGGGTCGCTCTTGGCGGCTTCCAGATCGGGCTCGCCGGCGCCGGCGTCGAACAGGGGTTCGTCGCTCTCTATGGCGTCCATGATCGCGCCCAGCACCGCCGGCCGGATGTGAATCCACTCCACGCCCTCAGCTTTGGACACCGAGACGAAATCATTGCCTGCGAAGACACGGGTCACCCCCTCCACCGCGAACAGCTCGCGGGCGAGCCTTGAGGCCTGCGCGGCTTCCAGCGTGGCGAAATCGCGCGGGCTTTCGGGAGAGATTTCCCGGCCGGGCAGAAATTTCAGCGTGTCCGGGTTCGGCGTGGGTTCGGTCTGAATGAACATGGCGGGGCCTTTCCTGCCTATACTCTTATCGAAATGGCGCCGCGGGCGGGCGCACGCAACCCCTCAGGCTTTGCGGATAAGGCTCAGGACAGCGCCTTGAGATCCTCGCGCGACAGCCCGCCCGGCACCACGGTGACGGGGATCTGGCGCTTTTCAAACAGGCCCCGTCCGCGCGCCAGCGCCTGAATCAGAGGGCCGGCGTCGCCGGGTTCGGCGGACGCGCCCACCACCAGGATGGCGATCGAGGTGTCCTCTTCCACCAGCTTTCGCAGGCAGGCGATCAGCTCGCCTTCCTTGAGCACCAGCTTGGGACGGGCGCCGGTCACGCCCTCCGCGTCCTCGGCCAGGCTGTTGAGCGCTTCCTCCGCGCCGTCGCGGGCTTCGGCGCGCATGGCCTCTCCGACGCCGAGCCAGTGCTCGAAACCGCCCTCGGTCTCGACCACGGCGAGCAGGATCACCGAGCCGCCGGTATTGCGCGCCCGGCGTGCGGCGAAGTATGCCGCTGTACGGCTCTCGTCTGAGCCGTCGGCGACCACAAGAAATTTGCGTGCATCGGACATGGCGTGAAATTGCCGTGTTCGTTGCAAACCGGCAAGAGGGCGTGATGAGCGGCGAAACCCGACTGGCGAGCCTGAGCGAGCGGCGCTGGCCCCTGAGCCCGCTTCAGGAGGTGCAGCTTTATCCTGACCGGATCGAGTCCTGGAACGGATCGACGCTGGAACGGCGCATCGCGCTGGACCTTGTGACGAGCGTGCGCCTGGCCGTGGAGATGGGCGGCGAGCAGAGCCTGGTGGTGTGCCGCGTCACCGGGCCCAGCGGCGAGATCGCGTTTTCCAGTCGCCGCGCCGAAGGCTCGGGCTGGGTGGATCAGGCGCTGGAGTTTCAGCGCCTCCTGGTGGCCGTGCACAAGGCGCTGGAGCCGCGCGGCGGGGAGGTCGCCTACCTGGAGGGTCAGAGCCTGACCTTCCGCCTGATCATGAGCGGGGCCGGATCGGCTCTGCTTGCCGCGGCGCTGGGATTTTCAGGCTACATGCTTCTTGTGCAGGGCAATGGCGTGCTGGCGCTGGCCGGTGCGCCCTTCGCGCTGGTGGGCGGGGCGCTGGCCTGGGTGCTGCGGCCCGGTCGCCCGGTCCCCTATGACCCGGCCAGGCTGGTGGCGCGGTTCGGCGGGTGATTCGCCCAAATACATGCATTGGGAGAACATTTTGGCCGCTTCGGCTACATTCTCCACAGAGCTTGACAGGTGAACATTCTAAGCGATTCAACACGTTGCAATGAGAAACAAAATCTGCCGCAAGAGCCCCCTTCTTGCGGCCGATTTTTTTCATGTACTTTGAAGGGGTCGGCATTGGGCCGGCAGGGAACGAAGGTCGTTTCAGCGACCAAACTTCAGCGACCTTCGCTCCCCCAACTCCGCATTAGCGGCCATTCCATCTTCGTGTGGATTGGCCCGTGCGGTCAATAACGGAGATGTGTCCATGGCTGAGAACGCCTTGACGACTCACGAAGCACTTGAAGCCCTGAAGCGCTATTTCACGGGGGAGAAAACCCGCCACGTGTGTTCGCGCTTCAAAGTTGATCCCCGCCGCTTGTACGAAGTCCTTGATGGCGATGACCACGGCGAGGCTCGTCAACAGTTCCTCGAATGGCTCCAGACGAACCATTTGGAACTGTACGAGGTCCTGCGAAAGCAGCTCAAATGGCGCCGGGAGATGGTTCCGCCTACACCGATGCCGCTATTCGATTGATCCTGTGGAGGCGGCGCAAGCCGCCTCCATTTCAGAGGCCCAGCTTGGCCTTCAGCGCGGTGACGAACACCTCGCCCATGTCCGGCCCCTGTTCGGGATAGAGATAGGGCTCGATGATCTCCAGCTCCATCACGGCGAGCTTGCCGTCGAGCCCGCGCACCATGTCCACGCGGGCGTAGAGCAGATCGTCCTCGCCGGTGATCGAGGCGGTGGCTTTGAGCACCTGGCGGCACAGATCGATTTCGCCGGGCCGCGGCGGGTGCATCACTTCGCGGGCGCCGAACAGCGACTGGACGCGGTAATCGCCGGCCTTGGGGAGTTTCTGAAGCGCGTGGGAGAACGCGCCGCCAAAGAAGATGAAGCTGTACTCGCCCTCCTCCGGCACGCTGGGCAGGAAGGGCTGGATCAGACAGGCCGCCGGGGGCAGGTCCTCGGCCGCCGGAATGGAATCGCCCCGGGCGATGAGCGCCTGGCGCCAGGCGCCGCCGCCCACCAGCGGCTTCACCACGATTCTGTCGGTCCCAAGCGCGGTGAACGCGTCCTCTATCGTGGCCGCGTCGGCGCGCTCGGCCCACAGCGTTTCGATCGACGGCGCCCCGGCGGCGGCGAGCTCGCGCAGATAGGTCTTCTCGATATTCCAGCGCACCAGAGCCGGCGGATTGAACACCGGCGCGTGCCCGGCGAGCCGGTCCAGCGTCTCCAGGAAGCCCGACAGCTTGGGCGGATAGTCCCACACCGTGCCCACCATGAAGCCCGCAAAGCAGGACGGATCAAAGGGCGTGTCCCAGATCTGCGACACCAGCTCGATACCGGCGTCCGCGCAGGAGCGGGACAGGGCGCCATACTCCAGCTCGTACTCGATCCAGTCTTCGCGCGCCCCAGGGCGATCCTTCATCATGTCGGCGGAGGTTAGAAAGCAGAAACGCGTCATGGATATGTCCGGCGATGAGCTTCGGAGACGCGCCGCATACCGCGCCCTGCGCGCGGGCGCCAGACTTGAGGTTCTAGCGGGCAGGCTTTAAGCGATGCGCGAGCTTTTTCCTCAGCAACAGCAACCGGACCCCCGCATGACCGATATTCGCTATGACGTTCTGGGCGTGGGCAACGCCATCGTCGACGTGCTCGCCAGCGTGGACGACGCCTTCATCGAAAAGCACGAGCTGGCCAAGGACGCGATGCTGCTTATCGACGAAGCCCGCGCGGAAGCACTCTACAAGGCCTTTCCGCCGGGGCAGGAGATCTCCGGCGGCTCGGCGGCTAATTCGCTGGCCGGCGTGGCCAGCCTTGGCGGACGCGGCGCCTATATCGGCAAGGTCGCCGCCGATCAGCTTGGCGAAGTGTTCGCCCACGATCTGCGCGCCGCGGGCGTCGCCTATGACACCGCGCCGCTGAAAGACGGTCCGGCCACGGCGCGCTGCCTGATCGCGGTGCCGCCCGACGCCAAGCGCGCCATGAACACCTTTCTGGGCGCCTCCACCATGATGGGCCGGGACGATATCGACGAGGACCTGGTCAAGGCCGCGACGATCATCTTCCTTGAAGGCTATCTGTTCGACCGCGACGAGGCCAAGGCCGCCTTCCGCCGCGCCGCCGAACTGGCCAAGACCCACGGCCGCCAGGTCGCGCTGACCTTGTCGGACGTGTTCTGCGTCGAGCGCCACCGCGACAGCTTCCGCGATCTGGTGAAGAACCATATCGACGTGTTGTTCGCCAACGAGGCCGAGATCAAGTCGCTCTACGAGACCGACAATTTCGACGAAGCTCTCAAGCAGGTGCGCGCCGAGGTGAAGGTCGCCGCCGTGACCCGCTCTGAAAAGGGCGCGGTGATCGTGTCCGGCGATCAGGAGGCCCGCGTGCCGGCCGAAAAAGTGGAGAAGGTGGTCGACACCACCGGCGCCGGCGATCTGTTCGCCGCCGGCTTCCTCACCGGCTATGCGCGCGGCGCCGATCTTGAAGCGTGCGGGCGCATGGGCGTCATCGCCGCCGGCGAGATCATCTCGCACATGGGCGCGCGTCCCAATGTGCGCCTGCACGATCTGATCGAGAAGGCGGGCTTGCGCGTTCCGCCCGCCGCCTAAGCGGTTCTTAGAACGATTCAGACCTCTGCGCCGTCGACGCCCCTCCAGTGTGGAAAAGCGTTGGCGGCGCTTTGCATTCAAGCCCTTCGCGGCGGAGCCGAGAGGCCTTAACGCTATTTTCAGCCTATCGCGGAATAACTGACGGCCTAGGTGCGCAATTGCAGTTGCGCTCAAACGCGGACCGCCGGGGGCACGATGGCGCCGATACGTCATGCATTCGCTCGAGTGATGCGTTCACTCGTGATGAAGTTCACGCTGCTTTGCGGCGTGATGCTGATCGCGGCCATCGCCACCTTGATGGCGATCGAGTTCCAGCTCAAACGGGCTGAAAACACCGAATCCGGGCTGACCCACGCCGAACTCATCACCGAACTGTTCGCCGGAAACGCTTCGGCCGCGATCGCTGATCAGGATGCGCGCGCTCTGGTGCGCCTGCTGGGCGATTTCTCCGACCGGCGCGATGTGGAGACGGTGTATGTCGCCGATGTGAACCGCCGTGTTCTCGCGGTCAACGGCGAGACCGGATACGCGCCCGGAGAGCGCACGGCCGACCATCTCATCCAGTCCGCGCTGGGCGCGGTGGACACCCGCATCGAAACGCTGGGCGGCATCATCCGGGTCGCCGAGCCGGCGTTCGAGAACGGCCGCCTTGTGGGCGCGGTCGTGGTGACCGTGCCGATCGCGGCGGTGGCCCGCCCCGCCGGGGAAATCATTCGCCGTCAGGTCCTGATTGCGGTGGCGGGGCTCGTGCTGTTCCTGCCGCTGGTCGCCTTGATGGTGCGCCAGGCGCTGGGACCGATCCGCAAGCTGACCGAAGCGGCGCGCCTGGCCAGTTCGCGCAAGCTGGATCTGCGCATCGAGGTCAACACCGGCGACGAGCTGGAAGTCCTCGCCAACGCCTTCAACCGCATGTTCGGCCGGCTGGAGGCGAGCATGAAGCGCGTCCACCGCCTGGCCTATGTGGACATGGTCACCGAGCTGCCCAACCGCGAACGTTTCCGCAAGGAAGTCGAGCGCGTGACGCGTGAAGCGAGCGAGAGCGGGTTTGAAGGCGCGGTTCTGTTCCTGGATCTCGACCGGTTCAAGCGGGTCAACGACTCCCTCGGCATTGGCGAAGGCGACCGCCTGCTCGAAGCGGTGGGCCGCCGCCTGCGCGAGGCCGCGCGCGGCTGGGATCTGGCCAATGGCGATCTTGGCGCCGGTCCGTCCATGGTGGCGCGTCTGGGCGGCGACGAATTCACCGTCATGATGCCGCGCCTGCGTGATTCCGCGGACGCCGCGCGCCTGGCGCGCCGGATCATCGACGCGGTGCGCCGTCCCTTTGAAGTGTCCGGCCATCAGGTGTTTCTGGGCGTGTCCGCCGGGGCCGCGCTTTTCCCGCGCGACGGCGCCGATCCTGAAACTCTGCTGCGCCATGCCGACCTCGCCATGGCCAAGGCCAAGCAAGCCGGCGGCAATGCCTGCGAATTCTTCGAATCCTCCATGAACCAGAGCGCGTTCGAGCGGCTGGTGCTGGAGAACGAGCTGCGCGAAGCGGTGCGCGAGGATCAGCTGGTGGTGTTCTACCAGCCCAAGGTGCGCATGGGCGACGGCGCGGTCGCCGGCGCCGAGGCGCTGGTCCGCTGGCGGCATCCCACCGCCGGGCTTCTGCCGCCGGGCGCCTTCATCCAGGCCGCCGAAGAGTGCGGCCTGATCGGTGAAATCGGCGACTGGGTGCTGCGCCGCGCCTGCCACGAAGCCAGGCAGCTTCTCGACCGCGGCGTGACCATGCCCATGGCGGTCAATGTCTCGGCCATGCAGTTTGAAGACGAGACCTTCTCCCAGACCGTGCTCGAGGCGCTGCAGGATTCAGGCCTGCCGCCGGAAATGCTGGAGCTGGAGCTCACCGAGAGCACCGCGATGCGCGATCCCGAGCGCGTCATCAAGCAGATCGAGCCCCTGCGCGAGATCGGCGTGACCTTCGCCATCGACGATTTCGGCACCGGCCATTCCTCGCTGAGCTATCTCACGCGCATGCCGTTCGACGTGTTCAAGATCGATCAGAGCTTCGTGCGCGACATGGGTAAGGACGAGCACGCCCGCATCGTGGTCGAGACGATCCTGGCCATGGCCCGCGCCCTGAAGCTGAAGACCGTGGCCGAAGGCGTGGAGACCACCGAGCAATACAAGGCGCTCTGCGATCTCGGCGCGACGCTGGCCCAGGGCTACCTGTTCGGCCGGCCCATGCCGCTGGACGAGCTGGAGCGCTTCGCCGTGCCCGACGCCGCCGCGGCGGCGATGTAGGCGTCAGCGGTCTTCTAGCCCGGCGTCGACTGCACCGTCTCGCCCGTGCCCATGGCCAGGACTTCCCCCGCCAGATAGAGCGAGCCGCAGATCACAATGCGCGGCCGGTCATAATCTTCCAGCGCGTCGTGGACGGCCTCTCTCAGCCCGGCGGCGGTCTGGGCCGGGATATCGGCTGCGCGCGCCGCGTCCGCCACGGCCTGCGCGCTCTGGGCGCCCTCGCGCCCGCCTGCGAACGTTACGGCGATGACGCGCGCCGCCAGCCCGGCGAAATATTCAAAATAGGCTTGAGCGTCCTTGTTTATGGAAAACGCGCTGATCAGCACCAGCGGCCGCTCGCTCGCCCCGTCCATCTGCCCCAGGCCCGCCGCCAGGGTGTCCGCCGCCGACGGGTTGTGTCCGCCGTCCAGCCACAGCTCGGCGCGGCGCGGCAGCGTGATGTCGGCCAGCGGCCCGGCGGTGAGGCGTTGCAGGCGGGCCGGCCAGCGCGCCGTTCTCAGGCCCTCGCGCGCGGCCGCCTGATCATAGCCGCACAGGCGCGCCGCGGCGCAGGCGATCCCGGCGTTGATCACCTGATGGGCGCCGGCGAGCGCCGGCTCGGGAAGGTCCCAGAGCAGGTTCTCTTCCTCAAAGACCGTGCGTCCATGCTCGCGCCAGGCGCGGAACTCCTCGCCCCAGACCTGGATCGGAGCGCCCAGACGCCGGGCGGCCTCGGCGATCACGGCGCGCGCGCCGTCGCTCTGGGGTCCCACGATGACGGGAACGCCCGGCTTGATGATCCCGGCTTTTTCCGCGGCGATTTGCTCCACCGTCTCGCCCAGGAACGCCTGGTGATCGAGGCTCACCGGGGTGATGACGCAGACTTGCGGCGTGACCACGTTGGTGGCGTCCAGACGCCCGCCAAGGCCGACCTCCAGGATCAACCGGTCGGCGGGGGTTTCGGAAAACAGCAGGAAGGCGGCCGCCGTGGTGGTTTCGAAGAACGTGATGGGCGCGTCGCCATTGGCCGCCTCCACCCGATCGAACGCCGCTTTCAGGCGCGCGTCGTCGACGATCTCTCCGGCCAGCACGATGCGCTCGTTGAAGCGCACCAGATGGGGTGAGGTGTAGACATGGACCCGCTCGCCGGCCGCTTCGCCGATTGCTTTCAGAAAGGCCGCGGTGGAGCCCTTGCCGTTGGTCCCGGCGATGTGGATCACCGGCGGCAGACGGTCCTGGGGCCGGCCCAGCGCCTCCAGAAGGCGCTCGATCCGGTCCAGCGACAGGTCGATCTTCTTGGGATGATGGCGCGCCAGACGCGCCAGCGCGGCGTCGATGGATTCTGGAGTTACGGATTCGGGGGAGGAGGTCATCGCCGAAGCGTCTTTCTGAAACTCCCTCAAGGCTCGCCCGGGCCGGAGCCCGCGATCGCACCTTCAGGATGGGGCGCGTTGATACACGACCATTCCCCAGAAAGGGGAGCCGGTCAGCGGTCGCAAAATACCTGCAGGGCCGGCTGGCCGGGCGAAAGCGAGCCTACGCTTCGCTGGCCTTCGCCGGCTCGGTTCTGGCCGGCTCGATCTTGGCCGGAGCGGCGCCGCTATAGCTCTGGCGCTTCATCAGCACGCGCAGGATATTGCCCAGGGTCTCGGGCAGATCTTTGCGGTGAACCACCTTGTCCACCATGCCCTTTTCCAGAAGATATTCGGAGCGCTGGAAGCCTTCGGGCAGTTTCTCGCGGATCGTCTGCTCGATCACGCGCGGACCGGCGAAGCCGATGAGCGCGCCCGGCTCGGCCAGGTGCACGTCGCCCAGCATGGCGTAGCTGGCCGTCACCCCGCCGGTGGTGGGATCGCACAGCACGACGATATAGGGCAGGCCGGCGTCGCGCAGCATCTCCACGCCCAGCGTGGTGCGCGGCATCTGCATCAGCGACAGGGCGCCTTCCTGCATGCGAGCGCCGCCCGCGGCGGTGAAGCAAACCATGGGCGTGCGGTTCTCCACCGCGGTTTCGCAGGCTTTCAGGAAGCCCTCGCCCGCGCCCATGCCCAGCGAACCGCCCATGAAGGAGAAATCCTGGACCAGGACGGTGGTCTTCAGGCCGCGGATCTCGCCCACGCCTATGGCCATGGCGTCGTCGCGCCCGGTCTTCTTGCGTGCTGCGGTGATGCGGCTGGCGTAGGGCTTGTCGTCGCGGAATTTCAGCGGGTCGCGGGCCACGTCCGGGATCGAGACGGTCTTGAACCCGCCGTCGAACGTGTACTTGAACCGCAGCTCCGGACCAATGCGCATGTGGTGGCCGGCCGGGGTGACATAGAGCCCGGCTTCCAGATACTTGTTGAAGACCATCTCGCCGGAGATCGGGCATTTCACCCAGAGATTCTCCGGGGTGTCGCGCTTGTCGAACATGCGCTGCACGCCGGGCGGGGTGATCCGTTGAAGCCAGCTCATATCAGGTCGTCCCTCTCGTTCAGCGGCGCGCCGCATGGGCAGCGTCGGCCAGGCGGGCGGCGAGCGTCAAGGCCGCATCGACCCCGCGCGTATCCAGCGCATCGACGATTGCCGATCCCACGACCACCGCGTCGGCGACCCGGCCGATCCCTGCGGCGCGTTCGGGCGTCTTCACCCCGAAGCCCACCGCCACCGGAAGGCCGGAGGCTTGTCTCACCCGCGCCACCGCCGTTTCGATATCGCCGGTCTCGCCCGAGCCTGCGCCCGTCACGCCGGTTGTCGAGACGTAGTACACGAATCCAGACGCGTGAGTCACCACTTGCGGCAAGCGGGCGTCCGACGTGGTGGGCGCGGCCAGGCGCACGAAGGCCAGGCCGTGACCGTGCAGGGCGGTGCGAAACTCGGCGTCTTCCTCGGGCGGAATATCCACACAGATCACGCCGTCCGCGCCGGCCTGGGCCATGGCGTCGGCGGTGCTGGTGTAGCCGCGTGAGAAGAACGGATTGGCGTAGCCCATGAGCACCACAGGCGTGTCGCCGTCGGTTTCACGAAACCGGCGAACGATCTCCAGCACGCCGTTCAGGGTCATGCCGCCCGCCAGCGCCCGGATCGCGGCGCGCTGGATGGTGGGCCCGTCGGCCATGGGATCGGTGAACGGCACGCCCAGCTCGATGACGTCCGCGCCGGCGTTCGCCAGGCCGCGCATCATCGCCAGCGTCGTGTCGGCGTCCGGATCGCCGGCCATGACATAGGCCACGAAGCCGGCGGTGTTGTTTTGCGCGAGGCGCTGAAAAGTGGGGGTGAGACGGGTCATCTGTGTGTCTTTATCGAAGCGGCGACGGGCGCGCCAGACCAGTTTTACAAAGGCTTTGGTCAATCCTCCCTCCCCCTTGCGGGGGTGAGCGGCCGAAATCGATCCGGGGGATCGATTGAACGAGCGAACGGGCCGGGTGGGGGGTAAGCCGCAAGCGCTTGCCTCGGCGAAGCTGGCGCCGCCACCCCCTCCGTCCGGCTGCGCCGGACACCTCCCCCGTCAAGGGGCAGGAGAAGGGATGGCGTCAGCCGCTAAAGCTCGACCCCCAGCGCTTTGGCCACGCTGAACACGTCCTTGTCGCCGCGGCCGCACATATTCATCAGGATGACGCCGTCGGGCCCGAGCTCGGTGGCCAGATCGCGCACCCGCGCCAGGGCGTGGGCGGGTTCCAGCGCCGGGATGATACCCTCCAGCTTTGAGCAAACCTGAAACATCTCCAGCGCTTCGGCGTCGGTGGCGGAGCGATATTCGGCGCGGCCCACATCGTGAAGGAAGGCGTGTTCCGGGCCGATGCCGGGATAATCCAGGCCCGCCGAGATGGAATGACCTTCGGTGATCTGGCCGTCGGCGTCCTGAAGCAAATAGGTCTTGTTGCCGTGCAGGATGCCCGGACGTCCGCCATTCAGGCTCGCCGCATGGTCGGGACCGTCCAGGCCCTTGCCCGCGGCCTCGACGCCGATCAGGCGCACGTCCTCGTCCTCCAGGAAGGGATAGAACAGGCCCATGGCGTTGGAGCCGCCGCCGATGCAGGCCACCGCCACGTCGGGCAGCCGGCCGGTGCGCTCCAGCATCTGCTCGCGCGCTTCGCGTCCGATCACGGACTGAAAATCGCGCACCATCATGGGATAGGGGTGCGGGCCCGCCACCGTGCCGATGACGTAGAAGGTCTCGTCGGGATGGGTGACCCAGTCGCGCAGCGCCTCGTTCATGGCGTCCTTCAGCGTGCCGCGCCCGCTGGTCACCGCGTGGACCTTGGCGCCCAAAAGCTTCATGCGGAACACGTTGGGGGCCTGACGCTCCACGTCGGTGGCGCCCATGAACACCTCGCAGGGAATGCCGAAGCGCGCCGCCACGGTGGCGGTGGCGACGCCGTGCTGGCCGGCGCCGGTCTCGGCGATGATGCGGGTCTTTCCCATGCGCTTGGCGAGAAGCACCTGGCCCAGGCAGTTATTGATCTTGTGCGCGCCGGTATGGTTCAGCTCGTCCCGCTTGAACCAGATCTTCGCCCCGCCGAAGGCCTCGGTCAGGCGCTCGGCGAAATAGAGCGGGCTGGGGCGGCCGATGAAATCGCGGGAGAATTCATCGAACTCGGCGACGAAATCCGGATCATCCTTGTACAGAGCATAGGCCTTTTCCAGCGCCAGGATGTTCGGCATCAGCGTTTCGGCGACATAGCGTCCGCCGAATTCGCCGAACCGGCCCTGGGCGTCGGGCTGCTGGGAGAAGGCGTTGGGGTTGGTCATCAAACGAGTCTCGCCAAATCGATCTGAAGTCCCGGCCAAGCCGAAGGCGCCGAACCGGGACCTTGTCCAGGCCAAAGCGCCACGCTTGAGAGAGGTCCCGGGTCCGCCTGCGGCGGCTCGGGAATTCATAGAGTGTTCACGGCCACCAAAGCCTCAAACGTGTCACGACGCAAGCGCGCCCGGCCTGCGCGCCGCAGCGATGAAGGCCCTGATTTTCGCCGGGTCTTTGACCCCCGGCGCGCTTTCGGTTCCCGAAACCACGTCCACCCCGGCCGCGCCCGATCGGGCGATGGCGCCGGCGACGGTGTCCACCGTCAGCCCGCCGGCCAGTAGCCAGGGCGCGCCGGCTTCGAAGTCTTTGAGAAGGTCATAGTCCCAGGCCGCGCCCAGCCCGCCGGGCCGATCGGCCCCCCTGGGCGGTTTGGCGTCGAACACGAAGCCGTCCACACGGCCGCGATAGGGGTCGGCGCCGGCCAGATCGTCCGCCGTGCTCACGCCCATCGCCTTCCAGACCCCCAGCTCGCAATACTGCCGCGCATCAAAACAGCGCGCGGCGCCTTCCTGGCCGTGAAGCTGGATGAAATCGGGCCGCATCGTCATCAGCACCGCGGCCAGCTGGGCGTCATTGGGGTCCACCAGCACCGCGACCGATTTCGCGCCGCCCTTGCGGCGGCTCAGGGCGCCAGCCTCGGCCGGGCTCACATGGCGCGGGCTTTTGGCAAAGATGATGAAGCCGAGATAATCGGCCCCCGCCTCCACCGCCGCATCCACCGCGGCGGCGTCATTCAGACCGCAGATTTTGACGAGGGTTTGCGCAGGGGTGCTCATGGCGCGCGGATATAGCGCGCGGGGAACAGCGGGACCAGCGCGGGGCGCCGCGCGCCTCCGGTCGGCGAGGGTCGGCCAAAGTCAGCGAAGATGAACGATTTCAGGACCGGAGCCGGGTTTTTCGGGACCGGCAGGCGGCCTTCAGGACCAACACTTGAGGGATAGCCGCCGGCTTGTCCCCGGGACAGGCCGGCCCCGCGGCCCGCCTCTAGCTCTTGCCGTCGACCCGCTCGCGCAATTCCTTGCCGGTCTTGAAGAAGGGGACGTGCTTTTCCTTCACGCTCACCGGATCGCCGGTGCGCGGATTGCGGCCCTGGCGGGGCGGGCGGTTGCGCACCGAGAACGCGCCGAAGCCGCGCAACTCGATCCGGTCGCCGCGTTCCAGCGCCTGGGTGATCTCCTCCAGAACGGTGTTCACCACCCGCTCCAGGTCCTTTTGGTAGAGGTGCGGGTTGGCTTCGGCGAGTTTTTCGATGAGCTGCGACTTGATCATGCCAGCGTCCCCTTTTGATGTGAGCAGCTTAGGAAGAGGGGTCAACGTTCGTCAATCGGATAAAGGGCCGCCTCGCATAATTAGATTCGCCGAAGTTCAAAAAAATTCCCCGGGGCGGCGAGCCCCGGGGAATGAATCGCGATTGGATCGCTCAACGATGAAGCCGAAGCCTATTCGGGCTTGTCTTCGTCCTGGCCTTTCAGCGCGGCGCCCAGAATATCGCCCAGCGAAGCGCCGGAATTCGAGGACCCGTACTGTTCGACGGCCTCTTTCTCCTCGACGATTTCAAGCGCTTTGATGGAGACGGAGACGCGGCGGCTGGCCTTGTCGATATTGGTGACGCGCGCGTCCACCTTGTCGCCCACGGCGAAGCGCTCGGGGCGCTGTTCGGCGCGGTCACGCGACAGGTCGGACTTGCGGATGAAGGACTTCATCAGCCCGTCCGACCCCACGGAGACTTCGATGCCGCCGGTGGTGATCTCGGTGACGGTGCAGGTCACGGTCTCGCCGCGCTTGAAGCCGCCTTCGTCCATGGGATCGCCGGCCAGTTGCTTCACGCCAAGGGAGACGCGCTCTTTCTCGACATCCACGTCCAGGATCTTGGCGCGAACGGTGTCGCCCTTCTTGTAGTCCTGGATGGCTTCCTCGCCCGAACGATCCCAGTCGAGATCGGACAGGTGCACCATGCCGTCGATTTCGTCGTCGACGCCGATGAACAGGCCGAACTCGGTGATGTTCTTGACCTCGCCCTCGACCTCGGTGCCGGCCGGATTGGTTTCTGCGAAGACTTCCCACGGGTTACGCTGGGTTTGCTTGATGCCCAGCGAAACACGCCGCTTGTCGGGATCCACGTCCAGCACCATCACGTCCACTTCCTGGGAGGTGGAGACGATCTTGCCGGGATGGATGTTCTTCTTCGTCCAGCTCATCTCGGAGACGTGGACCAGGCCTTCGACGCCCGGCTCCAGCTCCACGAAGGCGCCGTATTCGGCGATGTTCGTGACCCGGCCCTGGAACACCGCGCTCACCGGGTATTTCACCGAGACGCCTTCCCACGGGTCGGATTGCAGCTGCTTCATGCCCAGCGAGATGCGCTGGGTCTCTTTGTTGATCTTGATGATCTGGACGTTGACCGTCTGGCCCACTTCCACGACTTCGCTGGGATGGCCGACGCGGCTCCAGCTCATGTCGGTGACGTGCAGCAGGCCGTCGATGCCGCCGAGATCCACGAACGCACCGTAATCGGTGATGTTCTTGACCACGCCTTCGCGCACTTCGCCCTCGGCCAGCTGGCCCACGAGCTCGGCGCGCTGTTCGGCGCGGGATTCTTCCAGAACGGCGCGGCGCGAGACCACGATATTGCCGCGCGGACGGTCCATTTTCAGGATCGCGAACGGCTGTTCCTTGTTCATCAGCGGGGTCACGTCGCGCACCGGACGGATATCCACCTGGGAGCCCGGCAGGAAGGCGCTGGCGCCGCCGAGATCCACGGTGAAGCCGCCCTTGACGCGGCCGACGATGGCGCCGGTGACCGGCTCCTTGCCTTCGAACTGGGTCTCAAGGCGATCCCAGGCCTCTTCGCGGCGGGCCTTGTCGCGCGAGAGGACGGCTTCGCCCATCGCATTCTCGATGCGCTCAAGATAGACTTCGACGTCGTCGCCGGCTTTCGGCGCCACAGCGCCCGGACCGGTGAATTCGCGCAGGGCCACGCGGCCCTCGGTCTTGAGACCGACATCGATGACGACAACGTCGTTTTCGACGGCGGTGACACGGCCTTTAAGGACCGAGCCTTCCATCATGTCGCGGCCGGCGAGGCTCGCTTCAAGCATTTGCGCGAAATCGTCTTGGCTCGGCGACGAGGTTTGAGTGTCGGACATAGGTTAGGGTTGCTCCAGAGAAGGTCTTGCTTGTTTCCGGCCGGCCGGTTGTCTCCGGCGGTCTTGCCGCGCGCGGCGGCGAAAGCATCCATTTTGCAAAGCCGCGAGCGGCCGAAACGTTCAAGTACACAAGGGAACGGGCGAAGCGTCAGGCGCGCGAACAAACCGTCGAAATCGGATCATTTGCGCGCCGGCGACCCTTCAAGGCCCGTCCGGCGACTGCGGATCGCGGCGGCGGGACAAGCCCGGACCGGTCGACGAACCGCGCGCGTACCTACTCCAATCAGCCGCCGCGAGCAAGCCGGGCGGGCGTCTTTCCCAGAGTCGGGACGCGGGTTTAGGCTATATCCGCGCTGATCGCGGCCATGTCTGCAAAGAAGCCGGGATAGCTGGTGGCGATCATGGCGACATCGTCTACACGCACAGGGTTTCGCGCCGCCAGGCCGAACACCAGGCCGGACATCGCCAGGCGATGGTCGTGATCGGTGATCACCTCGCCGCCGCCGGGCGCGGCCTTGGGCCCGCAGCCGGTGACGGTGAGGCTGTCCGGGCCAAGCTCGACGCCGACGCCGTTGGCCCGCAGCATGGCGGCCGAGGCGGCGAGACGGTCGCTCTCCTTGGCGCGCAGCTCAGCCAGGCCCAGCATGCGGGTCTCGCCGTCAGCAAACGCCGCGATTACCGACAGGACCGGATATTCATCGATCATGGACGGTGCGCGCTCGGCCGGCACGACAACGCCTTTCAGGGCGCTGAAGCGGGCGCGAATATCGGCGAGCGGTTCGCCGCAGCGGGTTCCCGCCGGCGTGATCTGCAGATCCGCGCCCATCTCGCGCAGCGTCTCGTAAAGGCCGAAGCGGGCCTCATTGGTCATTACACCCGTGACCGTCACGTCCGAGCCTTCGGTGATCAGGGCCGCGGCGATGAGGAAGGCGGCGCTGGACGGATCACCGGGGATTTCCAGATCGCACGGGGTCAAAGTCATGCCGCCGCGCACCCGGGCGGTGAGCCCCGGCCCGTCGCGCTCCACGCTCATGTCCGCGCCGAAGAGCGGCGCCATCACTTCAGTCTGGGCCCGCGTGGCGTAGGGCTCGATCACGACGGTTTCGCCGTCCGCGCCGAGACCGGCGAAAAGCACGGCGCTCTTCACCTGGGCCGACGCGACCGGCGGTGTGTAGGTCATGGACTTGAGGCGCGAGGTTCCAAACAGGCGCGCCGGCAGGCGGCCTCCCTCGGCGGCTTCGCTGCGCACGCCCATCAGGCGCAGAGGATCAAGGACGCGGCCCATGGGGCGGCGCGAAAGGCTTTCATCGCCGGTGAACACAGCCTCCAGATCAAATCGCGCCGCGGCGCCCATCAAAAGGCGAACGCCGGTGCCGGCGTTTCCCAGATCCAGCGGCCCGGCCGGGCTGGTCCAGTCGCACCCGGTGATCGTCCAGGATCCGTCGCTGGCCCGCGTCAATTCGGCGCCGAGGGCTTTCACCGCGCCGGCTGTCGCCATGACGTCGGCGCTCTCCAGAAGGCCGGTGATGCGGCTGGTCCCGTGGGCGAGCGCAGACAGGATCACGGCCCGATGGCTGGCGGACTTGTCCGGCGCGGCGGCGCGCACCCCCGATAAGGCGTTGCCGGTACGGGCGGTTCTCGGCCCGCGCGGGGCGTCGGCGCGGGCGGTTTTGATGGCGGTCATTCAATCTGTCCACGACGGGGTGCATGCGGGGCGCAAATGGGGTTTTGACAGCGCGCGGAGAACGTGGCAACTGGCGCGCCGTTTCCCGATTAGCCCGTCTGACGCGCGAGGACCCAGTACCGTGCCCAAACCCGATCTTGGCGTGAAGCGCACTTGCCCCGAAACCGGCAAGAAATTCTACGATCTGAACAAGGATCCGATCGTCTCTCCGTTCACCGGAAAAGAGTATCCGGTGTCCTATTTCGACGAGGTGGTCGCAAAGACCAGCCGCAAGGCCCCCAAGCCTGCGCCCGTCGAAAAGGCCAAGGCCAAGGCGAAGCCCGAAGAGGACGCCGAGGAAACCGAGGAGGTCGATAACGACGAACCCGAACTCGACGAAGAGCCCATCGATCTGGGCGACGACGAGGACGAGGACGACGACACTCCGAAGCCCAAGCGCAAGACCGCCGCAGCGCCGGACGAGGATATGGACGGCTTCTCCGATGAGGAGGCCGACCTTGAAGATGACGACGACGACACCGGCGTGCTTCTGGACGACGACGATGACGACGACCTGGGTGACGACCTCGCCGTGGACGATGACGACGAGGACTAGCACCGCCTGAAAACGCGCTGCATTTGGCGCGGAATGCATGCTTGATCGGGGGCGCTGGCGCGACTATGTTCCGCGCTCTCGAAACGGCGGGGCCGCCCAAGCCCCGCCTGACGACACGAGTTTCGGGGCCATAGCTCAGTTGGGAGAGCGCTTGAATGGCATTCAAGAGGTCGGCGGTTCGATTCCGCCTGGCTCCACCAGATTAGACCCCGCGCCAACCGGTGCGGGGTCTTTTCGTTTCGGCCTGCTGAAAACTTCGCTGACCAGGGCCGGGCCAGGGCCGGGCCAGGGGCGATCAGGGACCGGTCAGGCGCCGCACGCCCGCTCAATGACGCGCGCAGCGGTCTGCGACGCTCAGGGCTCTATTCAAGATCCAGTTCGGACAGGCCGGTCTCAGTGAGCCAGGCGGTCTTTGCGTCGGTGACCGCAGATCCGCCGGGGCGTGGCGCCGCGCCGTCGGGCGTCTGGGTCAGAAGCTGCGCGGCGTAGGAATCACCGCCGGCCGCGGCCAGCTCCAGCAGGGCATAGCCCTTGGCGGGTTCGGCAGGGCCGCCTTCGGCCATCACCAGCATCGAGCCGAGCCCGCGCGCCGCGTGTGCGCTTCCCTGCCCCGCCGCACGGGCGTACCAGGCGCGAGCCTCCGCCGGATCGGGCTCTACGCCCTGGCCGATGGCCAGCATCACCGCGCGGGAGATCATCGCCGACGGTAAGCCCTGATCAGACGCCCAGGCGACATATCGCCAGGCCTCACCGGGATCGCCGCCAGTGTCGAGCACCACCATGGCGTAGCGCCAGGCGGCTGAAGGCGACCCGAACCGGGCGGCTTCGCCGAGCATGCGCAGCGCCCTCTGGCTGTTGCGCAGCGCACCGTCATCTCCGGCTTCGCTCCAGTATCGGCCGGCGGCCTCCAGGATCGCGGGCTTTTCATAGCCGCGTATCAGCGCGTCATTGATCAGCGACTGGCCGAAGTCCGGGTCGGCGGGTCCGCCGAACCCGAACAGGAAATCCTGACCCAGAAGCGCCAGGCGATCCGCCTCCAGCCCGCCCGGCAGCCGGTCTGCAGTCTCCAGGATCGCACGCGCCGCTTCCGGATCTCCCGTCTCGTAGCGCTCACCGGCGAGGTTCAGGCGGGCCTCACCGGCGGCCCGCGTGTCACCGGCGGCCATGGCGCGTTCAAACCAGACGGCGGCCGATTGGCCGTCCACCAGGCCGTAGCGCAGCAGAACGCCCTGAAGGTTCATGGCGTCGGGATCGCCCGCCTGCGCCGCCGCAAGGATTTCGGCCGCCGCCTCCTCAAATTCAGGTCCCTGGGTCGTCCCGGCGCCGAGCAGGGCGTTCATGCGCTCCGTCGCGCCCGCCGCGTCCGGTTCGGAGGGCTGGGCCGCCAGCATGGCGGCGACAGCGATCAAGATTTTGAACATATCTGGCTCTCCACCCTGGATCCCCAAGTCGTGGCACAGGCTATGAGCCGCCTCTGCGCCGGTCAATCGGCGCTCGCCTTGAACCGGGGTCTCCGCGCTCCCACATCTTGTTCAACGCCAGTTGAAGGAAGGGGCGACAACCATGTCCCACGTCAATGAACCGATGAACGAAATCGAGACCAGCCGTCTGGTCTATGTGCGCCCGGTGGCCGCGGCCGAGATTCTCGACCAGGTCGCCGAGAGCGAAATCGAAATCCCTCAGGACGCGACGCTGTACGCGGTGCACCTGGAAGACGGAACGCGCATGGCGGTGTTCTCCGAACGCCACGCCGCCTTCGCCGCGGCGCGCTCCCACGGGGCCAACCCGGTGAGCGTGCACTAGAGACATCCGTCCCGACCCTCCCCCCGGAAGGACGGATCGAGGCCCGCCGCGCAAACCAACGCGCGGCGGGCCTTTTCGTGTCGAAACGGGACTTGCGGCCCGCGGCGGGCGGTCGTAATCACCTCGCCATGAAGGGATATTTCGCAATCGGCGTGGAGGGCGTGTCCAAGGCGCGCAATCTCGGCGCGGTGATGCGCACCGGCCATGCGTTCGGGGCGAGCTTCGTGTTCACCGTGGACGCGGCCAATACGGCGCGCGAAATGTTTCAGGCCGACACCGCGAAAACCGCGGTGAACGTGCCCTATTACGCTTGGGACTCCATCACCGACATGGCCCTGCCGCGCGGCTGTCAGCTGATCGGGGTGGAGCTCACCGACGACGCGGTGGATATGCCCAGCTTCCGTCATCCGCGCGCCGCCGCCTATGTGTTGGGCCGCGAGCGAGGTGACCTTTCGCCGGACATGCTTTCGCGCTGCGCCCACGTGGTGAAGATCCCTACCCGCTTCTGCCTGAACCTGTCGGTGGCCGCCGCGATCACGCTTTATGATCGCACGCTGTGCCTGGGCGGGTTTGCCCAGCGTCCGGTGCGCCCCGGCGGGCTGATCGATGAGAGAGTGCATGTGTGGGGACCGGCGAAAACGAGCCGGTGAACAAGCCGTCGTGAGCGAAGCGCCGCGCGCGCTTGCGCACCTCAGGCGCCGGGCGCATAACCCCGCGCCATTACAAGCGACCGATCTGAGCCGGACCCCATGGCCTATTCGCGCAACGTATTCCTGATTCTCGGCGTCCTGTGCCTCGGCCTCTCGGCGGTCGCAGCGCTGCATGCGCTCGTGTCGTCGTTTTTGCTGCGCGACGGCGTAGCGGCGGGGTTCACCGCCTGTTTCATCGTCAGTGGTTTCACCGGCGGCCTGTTCACGGCGCTGGGATCCGGGGCGCGTCCGGCGCTGGGCTTTCGCGCCGCGGTGTCGTTGACGCTGGGCGCCTGGGTCGGCCTGCCGCTTCTGGCGTCGCTGCCCTTCATGGCCGGGCCGGCGGGGCTGGACTTCACCGACGCCGTGTTCGAGAGCGTGTCCGGCTTCACCACCACCGGCTCGACGGTGATTGTCGGGCTGGAGGGCCTGGCGCCGACCCTTCTGTTCTGGCGCGCGCTTTTGCAGTGGATCGGCGGCATTGGAATCATTGGCCTGTCCATCGCGATCCTGCCGCTCCTGCGCTCTGGCGGGATGCAGCTGTTTCGCCTGGAATCCTCCGATCGCAGCCCGGAGCGGCTGATCGCCCGGCCGGGCCATCTCGCGGCGGTGATCGCCGGGCTCTATCTGCTGCTCACCAGCCTGTGCGCGCTGTGCTACTCGCTGGCCGGGATGACCGGGTTCGAGGCGCTGACCCACGCCATGACCACAGTCTCCACCGGTGGCTATTCCATCAGCGACGGCTCCATGGGCGCTTTTTCGCCGGGCGCGCAGTGGGTCGCCGTGGTGTTCATGCTGTCCGGCGCGATTCCTTTCCTGGCCTATGTCCGGGCCGTCAGCCGGTTTGAGGGCCGCAGACCGGGCGGGTATGAGGAGGCGTACGGGCTCGCCGCGATCGCCGCGATCTTCTCCCTCCTGCTTTACCTGGCCGGAAGCACCGCCCCGATCGATGAGCCGGGCGCCTTTCGCCATGCGGTGTTCAACACCGTGTCGGTGCTCACCACCACCGGATACGCCGCGGGCGATTATCAGCTCTGGGGCCCCCTCGCCATGGTGGCGGTGTTCGCGCTGACCTTTGTGGGCGGGTGCGCCGGCTCCACCTCCGGCGGCTTCAAGATTTTCCGCATCCAGATCATGGTGAAATCCATCTGGGCCGCCCTGCAGCGCGCGCCGTCGTCCCACGCGGTGATCGTGACCCGCCACGCCGGCAAGCCGCTGTCCAATGACGACATTGCTTCGGTGGCCCTGTTCGCCGGGCTCTATGTGGCGTCCTTCGCGCTGGGGTCTGTGGCGCTCGCCGCTTTCGGACTGGACTTCATCACCGCGATCACCGGCTCGGCCACCGCCATCGCCAATGTGGGACCGGGCCTGGGCGCCATGATCGGCCCGGCGGGCAATTTCACTGAAGTGCCCCAGGCGGCCAAATGGGTGCTCTGCCTGCTGATGCTTCTGGGGCGCCTGGAGATCGTCACCGCACTTTACGTGCTGACGCCGCGCTTCTGGCGTCCCTAAGGGCGCATTTGAACAAAAGCGCTGCGGTCCTAGTTCCGCATGCACTCAAATTGCGGAGGCCGCCTCATGAATGTCTCTCTTGCCCTGCCCTTCGTCGCCACGGTGATCGCCGGTGCGGCGGTGACCCTTCAGCCGGCTTTCAACGGTCAACTCGCCGAGCATCTGGGCTCGCCGTTTCGCGCCGCCCTGGTGAGTTTCGGAGCCGGCGTGCTGACGCTGAGCGTTGTGGTGGGCGTGCTGACGGTGCGGGCCGGGTTTCCCAGCGCAGAGCGGGTGACCTCCACGCCGCTGCATCTGTGGGTCGTCGGCGGCCTGCTGGGCGCGCTGTTCGTCTCCACCGCGGCCTGGGCGACGCCGAAGATCGGCGCGGGAGCATTCTTCGCCACGCTGATCGCGGCCCAGCTCGCCGCCGCCCTCGTGATCGACCATTTCGGGCTGGTCGGGCTGGAGGCGCGGCCTGCGACCCTCATCCGCGTGGCGGGCGTCGCCCTGCTGATCGCCGGCGCGTGGATGGTGGTGAAGGGATGAAACAACCGCGATCCGAAAAGTGGGACCCGGTTTTCGGACAAATCGCGGTGGAGCAACAACCGCGATCCGAAAAGTGGGACCCGGTTTTCGGACAAATCGCGGTGCAGAGACATTCCCCTTTTTTCAGTAGGGCGCGAAATCCTTGCCCTGGGTCCGCAGGGACGGGACGGAGGGCGCCGGACCGCCGCGGCGGGCGCGCCAGTCCTCCAGCGCCCAGCGCACGGACGGAAAGGCGAGATCGTCGAAGGGAATATCCTCCCACGCAAAGAGCGCGACTTCCTCGCTTTCGGGACCGGCGGACACGACCGGCGAGGTGAGGCGGGCGCGAAAGAAGATCTGCACCTGCGAGATGCGCGGGATCGAGTAGACCCCCAGCAGATCAACAATCTCCAGCCTGGCGCGCGCCTCCTCCCACGCCTCGCGCGCGGCGCCCTCGGCGACGCTCTCGCCTTCCTCCATGTATCCTGCGGGCAGGGTCCAGTAACCTGAGCGCGGCTCGATCGCGCGCTTGCACATGAGCACCCGGCCGTCTGCGTCCTCGGCCACCACGCCGGCGACGATTTTCGGGTTCACATAGTCGATGAAGCCGCACGTGCCGCAGACGCGCCGTTCGCGGTCATCGTGCTCGGGAACCGTGATCTGGAAGTCGGGGTTTTTGTCGCTCATGGCCGATTATCCTTGCACAGGCCGCATGCCTTGAAGACAATTCCGTATCAAGACAGTGGTGTAATTGAAACGTCGCCAAACACCGCTAGGATTCGGCCACGTTTGATCGCCGGAAGGGGTGGATTTATGGCTGACGAACCCGATTTCGACCTCGCCCTGTCGCCGGGACATCTGCTTCATCGCGCCCAGCAATTCGCCGCGGACCGGTTTTCCGAGGCGACGGGCGGCGTGGAGGTCACCCAGCGCCAGTTCGCCGTGCTGTGCGCGGTGCATGCTGCGGAAGGGCTGACCCAGACCCAGCTGGTGACCGCCACCGGCATTGACCGCTCCACTCTGGCCGAACTGGTCAGCCGCATGGCCACCAAGGGCCTGCTCTTGCGTGAGAAGGCGCCAGGCGATGCGCGGGCCAATTCGGTGCGCTTCACCGATGAGGGCCGCAAGCTCTACGAGACCGCCATTGAAGGCGCCAAGGCCGCCGACGACGCCATTCTGGGCGCCCTGCCGAAGAACAAGCGCGCCAATTTCGTGGAATCCCTGACCCGGATCAGCCGCGCCAGCGAGCTCGGCGCCGAAGAGGCCAAAGCCGAGGCGAAAAAGGCCAAGCAGGCCATGAAGGCCCAGCACAAGGCCGAAGAAAAGGCCGCTGACAAAGCCAAGAAGAAGAAAAAGAAGAAAAAGTAGGGACGCTGGTCCACCTGCGCAGCCTTGAGCCGCAAGACCGGGTCCTGTTTACCTCAGACGGCTAGCGCATTTGCGGCAGGGCGTCGGCGTCCACGGGGCTTCCGCCGGCTTCGCGCCAGGCCGGGGCGAGGGATCGCCGCCAGGTGATATCGTCCAGCGCGCCGCGCCAGCGCGCACGGATCACGCCTTGTGAATCCACCACGAAAGTCTCCGGCGCGCCGGTGAGGCCGAGCTCGATCGCCGCGCGTCCCTCAGGATCAGCCGCAAGGCCGGCAAACGGATCGCCCAGCTGATTGAGGAACGCCATGGCGTTGCCCGGATCATCCTTGTAGGCGACGCCGTAGATCGGCACGCCCTGCTCGGCGAGGCCCATGAGCACGGGATGCTCGATGCGGCAGGGCGCGCACCAGCTGGCCCAGACATTCAAGAGATAGGGCCCGTCCACCGCGGACGGATCGAAATCCACCGTACGGCCGGGAAAATCCTCCAGCGGCAGCGCAGGCAGGTCGCGGCCCACCAGCGGATCCTCGCCGCCCGTGTCCGGGCTCAGCAGCGCGACGGCGAAGATGACCAGCAAAAGCGCCACCACGGTCAGCGGAACCCACAGAATGAGCCGGATCATGCGTCCATCTCCGTGGCGGTCGTCTGGGTGGCTGCGGTCTCCAGCGCCTGCAGCCGGGCGAGGCGGGCGGCGGCGGCGCGGCGCGCCTGCAGTGTCCACAGGACCAGTCCGCCCACGCCCAGCAGCGTCAGCCCGTAGGCCGGCCAGACAAAGGCGCCATAGCCGTCCATGGCCAGAAACGCGCTCACAGTCCCGCCTCCAGCTCGAGCCGGCGTTCGCGGCGGCGCTCGAGGGCGTCGGCCTTCCTTGAAAGGATCATGGCGCGCATCTGGGTCAGCACCAGCGCGGTGAGGAGCACGGTGAAGGCCAGCGCCATGATCGATAGGGGCCAGAGCGCGGAGGGATGGATGGTTGGCCCGTCAAAGCGGAACACGCTGGCGGGCTGGTGCAGCGTGTTCCACCAGTCCACGGAGAATTTGATGATCGGCAGGTTCAGCACGCCCGCCATGGCGAGGATCGCTCCGGCGCGCGCGGCCAGCTTCTCATCCTCGATGGCGGCGCGTAGCGCCATATATCCCAAATACAGAAGGAACAGCACCAGCATGGAGGTGAGCCGCGCGTCCCACACCCACCAGGCGCCCCACATGGGCCTGCCCCACAGCGCGCCGGTGGCCAGACACAAAAAGGCGAACACCGCCCCGACCGGCGCCAGGGCGCGGGCGGCGAGATCGGCCAGGTTATGCCGCCAGATGAAATAGACGAAGCTGGAGACCGCGAGGCCGGAATAGGCGACCATCGCCAGCCAGGCTGCGGGCACATGAACATACATGATGCGTACCGTCTCCGACTGCTGATAGTCAGGCGGCGAGATCACCAGCGCCCAGGGCAGGCCGACGGCGAACAGAAGGGCAGCGACACCCCAGGTCCAGGGGATCACGGCGCGGGCCAGCCGGTCGAAACGCTCAGGGTTTGCGAGATAGCTCCACATGAGCGTGACCTAGCCAGCCTTTGCGCGGTTCGCAAGGCTGATGCGGCGCAGAGCCGCAAGCGGTTTGGTCGCCAGCCTATTCAAGGCGGGCCCGCAGCGCCGCCGCGGCGCCGAACGGCGCCAACGCCAGGGCCGCCAGCGAATAAGCCGCCGTCATCATCAGGTTCGGCCCCACCAGATGGGGCGCCTCCACCGCGGAGCGCGCCGCGCCCGCCGCAAAGATCAGCAGCGGCACCTGCAGCGGCGCCGCGATCAGCGCGATCAGCAGCCCCGCCCGCTTCAGCCCCGCCGCCAGCGCACCGGCAAAGCCCGCCACCAGCGCCAGCCCCGGCGCCGCAAGCAGGAGTGAAAGCCCGGTGATCAGCGCCGGGCCGAACTCCAGCCCGTAGGCGAGCGCGCCCAGGACCGCCAGGATCGGCAGCGGCCAGAACACCGCGCAGGTGAAAGCGAGCGCCTTCATCAGGCAGGTGAGCGCCAGGCTCTGCCCCGACAGGGCGTAAAGCTCCAGCGTACCGTCGCTGGCGTCCTCGCCGAACAGGCGCTCGGCCGGCTGCAAAGTGGCCAGCAGCGCCGCAAAGCAGATCACGCCCGGCCCCGCCGCGGCGAGAACCTCGGCGTTCGGCCCGATGGCCAGCGGCGCCAGGGACAGGGCGGCGAGATTGAACGCCGCCGGTCCCGCCGGCCCGCCGCCGCCGGAAAACGCCAGGCGCATCTCGCGCGCAAACAGGGCGAGCGCCGCGCTCATGGGGTCAGCTCCACGGCGCGCGCATCGGCCCAGCCCAGATCCACGTGGGTCGCCGCTATCACCAGGCCGCCGCCTTTTCTGTGGCGGGCGACGAGCTCGGCGAGTCGGGCGCGGCTGGCGGTGTCCAGCGGCGCCGCGGGTTCATCGAGGATCCAGACACGGCGCTCCGACAAAACCACGCGCGCCAGCGCGGCCCGGCGTTTCTGACCCGCCGACAGCTTGCCGCATTCGCGCCGTGCCAGATGCGCCACGGCCAGCTCGCGCATCACCGCGTCCAGCCGGGTGGCATCCGCGTTTCCGCCCTGAAGTGTCGTCCAGCTTTGAAGCATCGCCTCGACCGTCTCGCTGCTTTTCAGCGCGTCGGCATGGCCGAGAAAGGCGATCCCGGCCTCGGCCGGACTGCGCTTCACCACGCCGCCACCGGGCCGCACCAGCCCGGCGAGCGCGCGCAGCAGCGTGGTCTTGCCCGAGCCGTTCGGCCCGGTCAGCACCACCGCCTCGCCGGCGTTCACGGCCAGCGAAAAATCGCGCACCAGAACCCGCCCGCCCCGGTCCAGCGTCAGGTCTGTGCATGAAAGGGCGGGGGCGGTTTGCGTCATCGTCGCGAGAGATAAAGCGCAGCGGCGCGCCTGTCCAAGCCTCTCGGTGTTGCCGGCCATCATCGGCCCTGTGTGCAAGGGCCTGACCTTGCGACCTGTTCGCACCTGCTGACATGGGACCCACGCCGCATTGCAGCAGGGCCCAAGCAGGGCTAAAACGCGCCACGAAACATATGTCGGCGCTCGTCGGTTTTCCTGACGAACCCTTTTGCGCCGCACGGATCGCCGCCGGGTTTGCCGGCGCCAAGACGAGGATGACCCATGGCTTCTCTGGACAGCTTCAAATGCCGCCGCGACATCACCGCGGGCGGAAAGACCTACGCGTATTTCGATCTGAAAGAGGCGGAAAAGAACGGCCTGCAGGGCGTGTCGAAGCTGCCCTACACGTTGAAGGTCCTGCTGGAGAACCTTCTGCGCTTTGAAGACGGGCGCACCGTCACCAAGGCCGATATCGAGGCGATCGCCGCCTGGACGAAGACCGGCAAATCCTCCCATGAGATCGCCTATCGCCCGGCGCGCGTGCTGATGCAGGACTTCACCGGCGTGCCCGCCGTGGTGGATCTGGCCGCCATGCGCGACGCCACCGCCAAGCTGGGCGGCGATCCCAAGAGCGTGAACCCGCTGGTTCCTGTCGATCTGGTGATCGACCACTCGGTGATGGTGGATTATTTCGGCCACGCCGACAGCTTTGAAAAGAATGTCGAGCGCGAATACGAGCGCAATGGCGAGCGCTACAAGTTCCTCAAATGGGGCGCCAGCGCGTTTGATAATTTCCGCGTCGTCCCGCCGGGCACCGGCATCTGCCACCAGGTCAATCTGGAAAACCTCGCCCAGACGGTGTGGACCCGGGACGAAGACGGCGTCACCTACGCCTATCCCGACACGCTGGTGGGCACCGACAGCCACACCACCATGATCAACGGCCTGGCCGTGCTGGGCTGGGGCGTGGGCGGTATTGAAGCTGAAGCGGCCATGCTGGGCCAGCCGGTCTCCATGCTGATCCCCGAAGTCATCGGCTTCAAGCTGGACGGCAAGCTGCCCGAAGGCGCCACCGCCACCGATCTGGTGCTCACCGTTGTGGAGATGCTGCGCAAGAAGGGCGTGGTCGGCAAGTTCGTGGAGTTTTACGGCGCCGGTCTCGACACCCTGTCGCTGGAAGATGCGGCGACCATCGCCAACATGGCGCCCGAATACGGCGCCACGTGCGGCTTCTTCCCGGTGGACAACGAGACGCTGGCCTATCTGCGCGCCACCGGCCGCGAGGAAGGCCGAGTCGAGCTGGTCGAGAAATACTCCAAGGCTCAAGGCATGTTCCGCCCCGAGCGCATGGACGAGCCGGTCTATACCGACACGGTCCACCTTGATCTCACCACCGTGGTGCCGAGCCTTGCCGGGCCGAAGCGCCCGCAGGACCGGGTGGCGCTCAACGTCGCCGCGGACGAGTTCGCCCAGCAGCTCCACAGCGAGTTTGGCAAGGGTGATGACGGCGCACGCCGCGTGAAGGTCGAGGGCGAGAATTACTCCATCGGCCATGGTGATGTGGTGATCGCCGCGATCACCTCGTGCACCAACACGTCCAACCCGTCCGTCATGCTGGGCGCGGGCCTGGTGGCGCGCAATGCGCTGAAAAAAGGCCTCAAGGTCCAGCCCTGGGTGAAGACCTCGCTGGCGCCGGGCTCCCAGGTGGTCACCGACTATCTGGAGAAGGCCGGCCTGCAGGACGATCTGGACGCGCTGGGCTTCAATCTGGTGGGCTATGGCTGCACCACCTGCATCGGCAATTCCGGCCCGCTGCCGGAGAAAATCTCCAAGGCGATCAAGGACGGCGATCTGGTCGCCACCTCGGTCCTGTCCGGCAACCGCAATTTTGAAGGCCGCGTCTCTCCCGACGTGCGGGCGAACTATCTCGCCAGCCCGCCGCTTGTGGTCGCCTACGCGCTGGCCGGCACCATGAACATCAACGTCGCCGAGGATCCGATCGGCTACGACCAGAGCAATGAGCCGGTCTATCTCAAGGATATCTGGCCGAGCTCGGCGGAAATCGCCGAGGCGGTGCGCACCGCGGTGACCCCGGACATGTTCGCCAAGCGCTATGCCGACGTCTTCAAGGGCGACGCCATGTGGCAGGGCATCGAGACGTCGGGCGGCCTCACCTATGACTGGCCGGAAAGCACCTATGTGGCCAACCCGCCCTTCTTTGAGGGCATGTCCGGCGAGGTGCATCCGCCCAAGGACATCAAGGATGCGCGCATCCTGGGCCTGTTCGCCGATTCCATCACCACCGACCACATCTCCCCGGCCGGTTCGATCAAGGCCGACAGCCCGGCGGGTCATTACCTGCAGGAGCACGGCGTGGAGCCGCGCGAGTTCAACTCTTACGGCGCACGCCGGGGCAATCACGATGTGATGATGCGCGGCACGTTCGCCAATATCCGCATCAAGAACCAGATGGTGCCCGGCGTCGAAGGCGGCGTGACCAAGCTGCAGCCCTCCGGCGAGGAAATGTCGATCTACGACGCCGCCATGAAATATCAGGAGACCGACACCCCGCTGGTGGTGTTCGGCGGCAAGGAGTACGGCACCGGCTCCTCGCGCGACTGGGCGGCCAAGGGCACGCGCCTTCTGGGCGTGAAAGCCGTGATCTGCGAGAGCTTCGAGCGCATCCACCGCTCCAACCTGATCGGCATGGGCGTGCTGCCGCTGCAGTTCAAGGACGGCGAGAGCTGGGAGAAGATGGGCCTCATCGGCAAGGAAACCGTCTCGCTCACCGGCGTGGAACAGATCACACCGGGCGGCGACGTCACCCTCACCGTGACGTTCGAGGACGGCTCCACCAAGGAGACGAAACTTCTGGCCCGTATCGATACCGATAACGAGCTCGACTACGTCAAGAACGGCGGCATCCTGCACTATGTCCTGCGCCAGCGCGCCGCGGCGTAAGCGTCAGAAGTCATTGTCGAACGAAGAAACCCCGGTGGAGCGATCCACCGGGGTTTTTTGTTTTCCTGCCGAGCGCGATCACACTTTCTGCTAAATCTTATGTAGCGCTCGATGGTGGCAGCGGAGCCCTATTACGCGTTGAAATACAAAGATTCACAAGTGGATTCAAATTAGAGCGCGATTTTTAGTTGAAATGATCTTCTCGGTATGGGAGTATTTGGTATCCACCAAATGACCATCGAGCCCGCACCGGTATGATCAAGCCAGTGCAGCAGCGCGTCGGGGCTCAGCTTGGCCTGAAAACGCCACCGTCCATTGTGTCTACAAACTATAATGCTGTCGTGGACTATGCCGATGTGTACGGAATATTGATCACAAAGTCATTGGGTGGCCACCGCATCCTGTTTAAAGACCAGAAGCGTCGTCTTCCAGAAGTCGTAACTACGATGAGCTGTAAAATGGATTCGGCTCGACCATTCTTGTGATCAGGCCATTACCCGAACGTTCGCAGCAGCCATCGCGCATCGCGTAAGGCGGGAGCAAGCAGAATGATGTTCGCGATTACAGTGCCGCTTTTGGCCGCAGCGTCGCTTGCGGTGGCCCAGCACACACCGCGCGATGCCGTTGCCACTGTCGAGGCGTGCCAGCAGGTTCTCCATCGCTGCATGCTGGAAGGATGCGAGGACGCGGACGTGGTTCGCGCCTGCCCGATGGGTGGGCTCTCCGAGCGATCTCTGGCGATCGTTCGCACCGAGGCGGTCAGCGCCCGTGACAGAATTGAAAGCGCGGACCAGCGTGCGGCGTGCGCCGAGGACTTCACCGCGTTCTGGGAGGCCGCCAAGGCGCGCCTCGATCCGGATAATCTCCTCTTTGGCTATCCTGACGGGCCGGATGCGCCCGCTCCCACCGAATTGACGCAGAACACCATCATCCGTGCGGAGCTGGACCGGGCGATGACGGGGCGGCTAGAAGCCTTCGTCAACGCCGAGACGGCGTGGACCTGTCCGATACCGCCGTGGTCGCCGTTGGCGATGCTGCGCGGACAGAATCTGGCGTTCGCCGAAGACCACCGGCTCCTTGAGCGCCTGTCTCCGGTCGGGGAGGCGCCAGGTTGGGCGAACGCCGCGCATTATATCTATGTCCACGCGGATCTGTGGCAGCCGGAGCAGGTCAGGGCGCTGGAGACGTTTGAAGCACGCGTTGAGAGCGGCGCGTTGAGCGAGGACCGGAACACGGCGCTGCGCAACCGCGTCGCCGGCCACCAGCCGCTCTATGACGACGCCGACCTTGCGGACGACTGGCCAACGCGCTCCGATTAATCAGGTTTGCTTCACAAAAGCACCGCCCCCTACGCCGCGCCAGCATCCCTCTCGGGGACCGGCGCAGCCGTTTTCGGGCGCAGGCTCGCCATGAGGGCCTGGATGCCTTGCAGCTTGGTCTTGTTGGCAGGATTGGCGCTTTCGGCGCGGCCCATCTCGCCGGCCAGAAGCCGCATGGCGCGGGCCTGGGCGTCCTGGCTGCAGCGCCCCGAGGGCAGAACCCCCTGATTGGCGAGCTTGAGAAGCGCGCCGGCGCGGTCCAGCGCCGGGCGCTCGCCTCCCGATAGACGCGAGAGGATCTTGGTTTCATCCAGGATCGCCATGCCCAGCGCGTCGAACGCATCGGCGAGCTCGGTCTTGTCGCTTGCGGAAAAGCCGCCCTTCATGGAGCGCGCCTGAAACGCGGTGAGACGCGCCAGGCGCTCCAGCGGCTGGCCCGAACCGCGGACGAAATAGCTTTCGCTGGGCTTGGATTTGAGCCGTGCGCGCAGATACGTCGCCAGCTTGGCCTTGTTCTGCTCGCCCACCAGATTGTCCTCGAAGCGGAACAGCCGCTCGATCTGTTCGGCCGGGTCGCTGGCGTTGGCCAGCGCTTCCTCCACCGCCTCGGGCGCCAGCAGCTTGGCCGAGCGGTGGGTGAAGGCGTCCACCAGGCTGTCGGGATGAAGGTTGGGCCCCGACGCCGCGATCAGACGCATGGCCAGCTTTCGCGCCAGCTCGATCTCGCGCATGACGCTTTCGGGCCGGAAGCGCTTAGGCGCGCGCAGGGCGGCCAGAATGCGCTTGGCCACTTCGATATGGGTGTCGGGCAATTGCTTGGCGGCGAATTTCTCCGCCAGGCGCCGCGCCGCCGTCGGCGCGCCGGCCAGGTCCTGCGAGTTCGGCGCGCCCTCGTAAATCCCGGTGAGCCGCACGACCTCCTCGCCCAGATCGGCGGTGGCGCCGATCACCGCGCGCATAGCCGGCTCAAAGCTCAGCATTTCGGCGATGAAGACGTCGGTCTGTTTCGCGGCGAAGGCGCGCGCCTCCGGGTCCGCGGGCAGGTCGTCATGGAAATCGAGCAGCATCTCTGTCTTGGCGCTGAAATCCGTTTCCTTCGACAGCCGGTCCGCGATGGCGCGCCGCATCCGTTTCTCCGGCCCGCCTTCGGCCAGGATTTTCTCGGTCAGCTCGGCGAAGCCTTTGGCGGCGGGTGGTTTTTTCCCGGCTTTGGCTTCGCGCCGGGACTGGGTGACGCTTCTTTCCACCAGATCGTTGATCAGGCGCACATAGGCGTGAACCGACGCGTCGGTGTTCTGGGCGCGCGCGATGGCGACTTTCTGGACCGCGCCCTGCAGATCGGAGTCCGACCCGTCCAGGTCCTCGATCAGGTCGGGCCGGTACAACAGCTCCAGCGGCGAGACCTGGCGGCGCTCGAACCAGCCGCTGAGCACACGCCGAATCGTTTCGCGCGCCGCCGGGCCGGCCAGATCGTCCGGCGTGATGCAGGGCAGGGAGGCCTCGCCGGACTTGTCCTCGGGCTCGCTGAAGCGTTCCGGGCCGGCTTCAAAGACGGTGCCGCCGCGAAACGCGCTCTCCTCCGCCACCCATTCCTCGCGCTGCACGCGCACCGAGCCCTTGGGATGGCGCTTCTTCAGCGTTTGGGCGAGGTGCAGCGCTTCCTGGCGATCGGTGATCGCCTCCACAAGCTCCCACTGGGTCTTCTTATGCTTTTTGAGGAAAACCTCGAAATGAACGTCCTGGCGCGCCATGAGTTGTCCCGTCCCCCGACCGTGACAGGACCATGACCCGAACACACTTAATCTAGAGTAACCACGACGCTCAAACCGTGCTTTACCTTGTGAGCCCTGCGCTTATAAGCTGCGCGCACATTGAGGGGCGGCCCCGCCCGCCCCGGAAAACCGTTTTATCGAGGGATCGGCTAATGGCCACGATCACACTGGTCGACGACGACGAGAATATTCTGACTTCGGTGTCCATGCTGCTCGAGACCGAGGGCTATAACGTGCACACCTTCACCGACGGCGCCGTCGCCCTGCCCCAGCTGATCGACAATCCGCCCGATCTTGCAATTTTCGACATCAAGATGCCGCGCATGGACGGGCTGGAGCTGTTGCGCCGGGTGCGCCAGAGCTCGAACATGCCGGTGATCTTCCTCACCTCCAAGGACGCCGAGTTCGACGAGGCGCTGGGGCTTGATCTGGGCGCCGACGACTATATCGCCAAGCCGTTTTCCCATCAGCTTCTGGTGCGCCGGATCAAGGCGGTGCTGCGCCGCTCCCAGTCCGATCCGGCCTTTGGCGAGGGCGAGGGCGACCAGAAGGCGATCCAGCGCGGCAAGCTGACGATGGATCCCAATCGCCACGCCTGCCTGTGGGAAGGCAAGCCGGTGCGCCTGACGGTGACCGAGTTCCTGATCCTGCATGCGCTGGCCAACCGGCCGGGATTCGTGAAGAGCCGCGATAATTTGATGGACGCGGCCTATGACGATCAGGTCTATGTGGACGACCGCACCATCGACAGCCACATCAAGCGCATCCGCAAGAAATTCAAGGACGTCGACGACGTGTTCGACGGGATCGAGACCCTTTATGGCGTCGGATACCGTTACAAAGAAGCTTAGGGCCGTCTGGCTCGGCGCCGTGCGCAAGGTGCGCGGCTTGCGCCGTGTGATCTTTTCACGCCTGGGCTGGGCGATCATCGGTGTGAATTTCGCCGCGCTCGCCTTCCTTCTGGTGGGCATGGCCGCGATCACCGAGAACCGGCGCGGGCTGGTCGAGGCCAAGGAGCTGTCTCTGGCCGCCCAGGCGGAGATCATCGCCAACGTGATCACCGAGACCGCGGTCAGCGGCGATGCGCCGGGGCCGCGCATGGACGCCGACGCCGCGCGTGAAGTCCTGCGCCGCCTCTCTCCGCTTTATGTGCCCGACGAAACGCGCGCCCTGCTCCATGGGCCCGGCCCGATGCTGGTGGCCGATTCCGATCTCATCGCCGGCGAGGTGGAGCAAAGCGCGCTGCCGCCGGTGGGCGGAGAGGCCGGAGAGGGCGGCGTGGTGCGCCGGCTGGTCCGGCCCGTGGAGCAATGGCTGGTCGGGGTCTTCGTCCCCGCCGAGACCCGCGCCTGGACCAATCGCACCCTGGAGGACGAGGTCGCGGCGGCCTTCCGCACCGGCGAGCCCCAGGGCGGGGTGCGCCGCGAGGCGGACGGCGCGCGCATCGTGTCGGTGACGATCCCGATCCAGCTGATTCAGGCGGTGGTGGGCACGGTCACCTACGAGTCCTACGATTTCGAGGCGCTGATCGAGGCCGAACGCCAGGCGATCATCCCCTATGCGGCCGCGGCGATCTTCGCGATCATGGCGTCTGCGGTCTGGCTGACCATTTCCATCGCCCAGCCGGTGCGCGAGCTGTCCGACGCCGCGCGCAAGGTGCGCCTGGCCGGCGGCCGGCGCGTGGACCTGCCGGACATGAGCCGGCGCCAGGACGAGATCGGGCAGTTGGGCCAGGCCTTCGCGGCCATGACCAACGCGCTCTACGACCGGCTGGACGCCATCGAGAGCTTCGCCGCCGACGTCAGTCACGAGATCAAGAACCCGCTCACCTCCATTCGCTCCGCGGCGGAAATCCTGCCCCTGGCCAAGGATGACGCGCGCCGGGACAAGCTGATCAAGGTAATCCAGCATGACGTGAAGCGCCTGGACCGCCTGGTCACCGATATCTCCAACGCCTCAAGGCTCGACGCCGAACTCGCCCGTGAAGACCTGGCGCGCGTCGATATGGGCCGGCTTCTGAGCGATATCGCCAGCACGCACGGGCGTGAGCAGGGTCCCGATCAGCCAAAGCCGGTTCAGGTGAAGGTCTCGGCCAAGGGCGACCTCGGGGTGCGCGGCCATGAAGGCCCGCTCAGCCGGGTCTTCATCAATCTGATCGAGAACGCCGTCACCTTCTCGCCCGAGGGCGGCCAGGTGCGGGTGGAGGCCCGGCGCTCGCCCGGCCCCCACGGCCGGATCCGGATCACGGTGGATGATGACGGCGCCGGGGTGCCTGAGGAAAATCTCGAGGCGATTTTCGATCGCTTCTACACCCAGAGACCCAAGGGCGCGGCGTTCGGCGCCCATTCAGGGCTCGGTCTCGCGATTGCGCGTCAGATCGTCACCGCCCATGGCGGCCATATCCGCGCGGAAAACCGCATCGGACCCGGCGGAGCCAGCCTGGGCGCGCGCTTTACGGTGGATCTGCCGGCCGGAACGCGCGCTTCGGAGTGAGCAAAGGCCATGCTGCTGCACACTCCGCCCGATTTGAACCGCTGCAGGGCTTTTCGCAGACGCAAAACCGCGCTTACATGCAGCGTGAGCAATGTTTGACTCTTGAAGGATCATCCCCGGGCCATGATCGGCATCGTCGTCGTCACCCACGGACGCCTGTCCGATGAACTTGTCGCCGCGACCGAGCATGTCGTCGGACCGCTTGACGCCTGCATCGCCGTGTCCATCGGGCCCGATGACGACATGGACAAGCGGCGCGACGATATCCGGGCCGCGGTGGAAGAGGCCGATCAGGGCGACGGCGTGGTCATCCTCACCGACATGTTCGGCGGAACCCCGTCCAATCTCTCCATCGCGCTTCTTGAAAAAGACCGGATCGAAGTGATCGCGGGCGCCAATCTGCCCATGCTGATCAAGCTGGCCGAAGCGCGCTCGCGCCTTTCGGTGAGCGAGCTGGCCGACAGCGCCAGCGAGGCGGGAAAGCGGTATATCGCGGTGGCCTCGCGCATTCTCGACAGCGCTTCGTGACCTGTTCGAAGACGGTCACGATCTGCAATCAGCGCGGCCTTCACGCCAGGGCCTCGGCCAAATTCGTCGCTGAAGCCGGCAAGTTCGACGCCCGCATCACCCTGTCGCGCGATGGTGAGCAGGTGCAGGCCGATTCCATCATGGAACTGTTGATGCTCGCCGCCGGCCCGGGCGCAAAAGTCACGATCCACGCCGAGGGCGCCGACGCCCAGGACGCGCTGGACGCCCTCTCCAAGCTGGTGGAAGCGGGATTCGACGAGGTCGATTAGGCCGCGCCGCTGAACCGCAAGTTTCTCAGCCCTTGCGCGCGAACGCCCCCGCCCATCCTGCCATCACGCCGCAGACGGGCCCCCCGAAACCGGCCGCAGCCCCGTTGGGCGTGCGGCTCAGGAGTCACGCGACGGCGGCGTTGCGGCGAAGATCGGCACCACGTTATCGGGAAGCGGCTTGCCGGGATTGAGCGTGCGCGTCTGGCTCGCCGGTGCGCCGGCCGTCTCCAACTCCGGTCCACCGGGCGCGGCGCCGGTTGCTTCGGCCTGCGCGTCGGAGGGCGCGCGGCTTGGTGCGGGCATGGGCGGCGGCGGCGGCAGCAGGATGGCGCGCGAGGCGTAGCGCGGATCGGTGCGCAGGCGTTCGTCCTCATCGGCGTCGATCCCGGCGCCGACCAGCGTATCGGCCCGCTCGGCTTCGCCAGATTCAGTTTCAATCGACTCAGTTTCGCCTGAACCCGCGTCGCCTGGCTCGGTTTCAACCGCCTGGCTTTCGATTGGTTCGTCGGACGTCGTTTCAGCCTGAGCCGCTTCAGCATCCTGCGCCTCTGCCCGCGTCTCATCACCCGCATCGGCCTGGGCGCCTTCGGCTGTTTCGGCGTCGCTTTCGCCTTCAGTCTCGACCCCGGACGGGGCGTCAAATTCGGCGACAGGCTCGCCGGCTCGCTCGTCATCGCTGTCGATGGAGCGCAGCGATGCGGCTACGGCCACGGCGGTGCGTTCATCCACCAGAGCATCCGCAGAGGTCTCGTGACCTTCCGGTTCGGGCTCGGACTCCGGGGCCCTCTCAACTTCGGCGTCCTGCGTCTCTGCGGCGTCCTCGTTTCGCGACACGGTCTCTTCAGGCGCGTTGGTGAGCAGGTGATCGGCCAGCAAGGCGATGCGCGATTCAAGGCGCACCGCGTCGCTGATCCGGTTCCAGGCGCCGCCGATGATGAAAACGCCCGCCGCAAGGGCCAGGCCGGACAGGGCCGGAGCGAGAGCTTGCGCTGCATCGCCAATCCCCATGGCGCCCGCACCCATCGCGGCCACGAAAAGCGGCGCCCACAAAAGCCGCCAGGAGCGTGAGGAGAAGACAAGCACCGCGCCCAGAAGGGACGCCGCGCCGAAGGCGACGGCCGGGGCGAGGCTTTCAAGCCCCGGATTGATACCGGCTAAAAGAGCGCCGAGCGGCGCGGAGGCGTCCGCCAGGCTCCATGCGGCCAGGCCGGGCAGGGCGCTGGAGGCGAGCGAGAATACGTTGAACGCCGGAACGCCGGCGAAGGCGCCCGGCGCAAGCTCGGCCAGAAAGGCGACCATGTAGGGCCAGACGCAGATCAGCGCGGCCAGCACGAACAGGGCGACTGTGAGCGCCCAGTTCACATTGCGCGCAACGCCGGCGCGCGACAGGAGCGCGTTGGCGCCGGGATGGGTGCGGGTCCAGCCGCCGCGGCTGTGATTGACCACCGCCACCGGGCGTGAGCGCCGCGACGGGCCTGGCTGAAGGCGCAGCACTGAAGCCTGATCGCCCGGCTCCAGCGGAAATTTCTCCTGCGTCACCCGCACGGTGTGGCGGGCGCCGTCGAAATCCTGCAGCCGGCGCTCGTCGGCGCGGGCGCGTGGATCGGCGCCGATCACCTCGCCTGCAGCGGCGTAGAAATCGAGCCCTTTGTTTCCGAAGCGCTGGCTTGCATAAGCCGTCGGCAAATTCGCCATCGCGATGTTTCCCCTCGAAACGCGCGCTCGACCCCGGTTCGGGCCTCGCAGGATAATCGTCCGGTCCCAAGGCTGCGACGCCCTCCCCTGTGCCGTCGCGGGACCCTTAACAAAGTGGTTATACAAGATTTGGACCGCATTGCGAATGACGGATTGGTTACGCTTCCGGAGTTGGGTTTGCCCGAAGCCCCTGCGGACGCTATACCCCACCCCACCTCAACCTGGGTCGGCGTCCGGTCGACCCTGTCCGACAGCAAAGAAGGCTACACGTTCATGACTCTTCTGAACGCCGATTCCGGTGCGAACGACTATTGTGTGAAAGATCTCAGCCTGGCCAAGTGGGGCCGGATCGAGATCGAAATGGCCGAGATCGAAATGCCCGGCCTGATGGCGCTGCGCGAGGAATTCAAGGGCAAGAAGCCCCTGGCCGGCGCGCGTATCGCGGGCTCTCTGCACATGACGATCCAGACCGCCGTGCTGATCGAGACGCTGGTGGAGCTGGGCGCGGAAGTGCGCTGGGCCTCGTGCAACATCTTTTCGACTCAGGATCAGGCCGCGGCCGCGATCGCCGAGCGCAAGATCCCGGTCTTCGCCTACAAGGGTGAAACCCTGCGCGAGTACTGGGAGTTCGCCGACGCCATCTTCCATTGGCCCAATGGTGAAACCGCCAACTTGATCCTGGACGACGGCGGCGATGCGACCATGTATCTCCAGCTCGGCGAGCAGGCCGAGGCCGATCCGTCCAAGCTGGGCGAGCCGAAGTCGGAAGAAGAAAAATTCCTCTTCGAGACCATCAAGCGCCGCATCGAGGCGACCCCGGGCTGGTTCAAGAAAGCCAAGGCCGAGATCAAGGGCGTGTCCGAGGAAACCACCACCGGCGTCATGCGCCTGTATCAGGTCGCCAAGCGCGGCGAGCTCGCCTTCCCGGCGATCAACGTCAACGATTCCGTGACGAAGTCGAAATTCGACAACCGCTACGGCTGCCGTGAAAGCCTGGTGGACGCCATCCGCCGGGGCACCGACGTGATGATGAGCGGCAAGACCGCCGTCGTTTGCGGCTATGGCGACGTGGGCAAGGGCTCCGCGGAATCGCTGGCCCAGGCCGGCTGCCGGGTGTCGGTGACCGAGATCGACCCGATCTGCGCGCTGCAGGCCTGCATGGACGGTTTCGCCGTCGTGCGGCTGGAAGACGTGATCAAGGATGTCGACATCGTCGTCACCGCGACGGGCAACAAGGACGTCGTCACCGTCGATCACATGCGCGAAATGAAGAACATGTCGATCGTCTGCAATATCGGTCACTTCGACAACGAGATTCAGGTCGAAGCGCTGAAGAACTTCCAGTGGACCAATGTGAAGCCGCAGGTCGACCTGGTTGAGTTCCCCACCGGCAACAAGATCATCCTTCTCTCCGAAGGCCGCCTTGTGAACCTGGGCAACGCCAACGGTCACCCGTCCTTCGTGATGAGCGCCTCCTTCACCAACCAGGTGCTGGCTCAGATCGAGCTCTGGGTGCGCGGCGACCAGTACGAGAACCAAGTCTACATCCTGCCCAAGCATCTCGACGAAAAAGTCGCGGCGCTGCACCTGCCCAAGCTGGGCGCGAACCTGACCAAGCTGTCCGACGAGCAGGCTGGCTATATCGACGTGAGCACCCAAGGCCCGTTCAAGGCCGAGCACTACCGCTACTAGGACGCCCCGGCCGGTCCCGGGACCGGTCGCCGTCCCGATGCGACACATCCCCCGCCGGAGTGATCCGGCGGGGTTTTTCTTGGCCGTCAGGTCGCAGCGCGCCGCTTGCGCAAGTGCGCCGCCTCGCGTTTAGTCGCGCCATGCGCCCGACCCTCGCTCCCATCCTCGTCCCGATGCTCGCCATGATCCTGCTTGTGCCAGCCGCCTGTGCGCCGGTGGCGACGGTCAATCCGCTCGCCGATCCGCGCGAGCGCGGGCCCTTCATCGCGCGCTCCGACATGCCGGTCCCGCCCAATGTGGAGCGCGCCGCGGATTCCAGTCAGTGCGCCGGCGAGCCCTTGCGGGCGTCATCGGCGCGGCTGCCCGACTATCCCGCCCGCGGCTGGCGCCGGGGCCTTCAGGGCTGGTCCATCGTTCAGTTCGACGTCACCGAGACCGGGGCGGTTCAGAATGTGGCGATCGCCCGCGGCGTGCCCGGCGGCAGTTTCGATCAGGAAGCGCGCGCAGCGGTGGAGGACTGGCGTTTCCGGCCGGTCTCGCGCCCGCTCACCGGCTGCGTGGTGATGTTCCAGTTCACCCAGGGCGAAGTGCGGATCGGCTAGCCTCATTGGCGGTCGCAAGCGGATTCACCTTCCGGTAAGATGTGATTCGTCAGCGCACGTTCCCTCGCCGGGGGCGGGAGCGCGCAAACGGGGATGGGCACGCCATGCAGGCAGTTGAGCCGGTTCAGCTCGCCACCCTGATCGTCACGACCGGGGCGGTCGCCTTCGCTGTGGCTGCGGCCGTCTGGGCCTTCCGGCTCACAACCGGAGCAAGGGGCGCGCGGCGCGCCTGGCGTGAAAAACTCTCCCAGATGGATGACCGCCTGGCGCGGGCGCAGAGCGTCTTCGCGGCTCATCCGGGCCTTGTCCTGGTGTGGGAGACCCCGCCAAACCCGGATGCGAAGGACTGGTCCGCGCCCGCGATCAACGGCAGCCCGTCGGCGCTCGCCGCCATGGTGCAATTCGCCGATCTGGGCCAGGGCGCGGCCAAGAGCGGCGATGCGGGCCGCGAAATCCTCGACGGGTTGGCTGATTTCGAAGCCCGCGGGGCCGACGGCCAGAGCACCACGCTGCGCCAGCGCATGCAGACGCTGATGAGCGATGGCAAGCCGTTCTCGTTGACAATTTCAGGGCCTTCAGGCCGCTTTATCGAGGCCGACGGCCGTCCCGCCGGGCGCCAGCTCGTGCTCTGGCTCACCGACAACGCCGTGCGCGGGCTGGCCGAAACCGGCGCGCAGGGCCGCATCAACGATGCGCGCCGGGTCGGCGGCGAGGATCCTCTGGCCTATCTGGACATGCTCGCGCGCCATCCCGCGCCGGCCTGGCGGATGAACGCCGCGGGGCGTCTGATCTGGGTCAACGCGGCCTATGTGGCGGCGGTGGAGGCCCAGGACGTCACCGACGTTCTGGAGCGCCAGCTGATGATCGAGCCTGCGATCGGGGATCAGGCGCGCGAGGCGCTCAAAGGCGGCGCGCCCGTGGAAGCGGTGCGCGGCGCAGTGATCGGCGGGGCGCGCCGGCTGATCCGCTTTGTCAGTTATCCGATCAATGGCGGCGCGGCCGGCGCTGCAGTGGACGTCACCGAGGGCGAGGAGTCCAGGGCGGCGCTCAAGCGCTTCCGCCAGGCCCATGACGAGACGCTGAACCACATGGCGGAATCGGTCGCCATCTTCGACCGGGCCAAACGTCTGGTGTTCTATAATCGCGCCTTCGCCGAGCTGTTCGGTCTGGAGGAGGCCTTCCTCAACGACCGGCCGGCCCACGGCGTGCTTCTGGATCGGCTGCGCGAGCGCCGTCGCCTGCCCGAGCAGCTCGATTACTCCAAATGGCGCGGCCAGGAATTGTCCCACTACGAAGCCACGCCCGGCGCGCAGACCCCGGACGAGCTCTGGCCGCTGGCCGACGGGCGCACCCTGCGGGTCGTGCGCCAGCGCCATCCCCTGGGCGGCCTGTTGATGATTTTCGAGGACATGACCGACCAGCTCGCTTTGCAGGCGCGCTACAACACCCTCATCAAGGTCCAGCGCGCGACGCTGGACAAGCTGCATGAAGCGGTGGCCGTGTTCGGATCGGACGGACGCCTGAAACTGCGCAACGCCGCGTTCGAGGGACTGTGGAAGCTCGACCCCGACACGCTGGACTCGGCCCGCTTTGAAGAAGTGGCCGAGGTTTGCGCCGCACTCTATCCCGACAAGGACGCCTGGGAGACCCTGAAGGCGCGCATCACCGATCCCAGCCCGGAAAGCCGCAAGCCGGTCACCGGAGAGATCAAGCGCAAGGACGGCTCGGTCCTCACCTTCCTGACCCGGCCTCTGCCGGACGGCGCCACGCTCATCGCCTGGGACGACATTACGGACTCCCGCCGGATCGAGGCGGCCTTGCGCGACCGGGCCGAGGCGCTGGAGGCGTCCGAGCGCATCAAGACTGAATTCGTGGAGCATGTGAGCTATCAGCTGCGCACGCCGCTGACGACGATCCACGGCTACGCTGACCTGCTGGCGGGCGGATTCGCCGGCGAGCTGTCTGAACGCCAGGCCGAGCACATGGGCGCCATCCAGTCGGCCTCAGGCCAGCTGGGCAAGCTGATCGACGACATCCTCGACATCGCCGCCATCGACGCCGGCCAGCTGGAGCTGGAACTGGGCGACGTGGAGTTGAAGCAATTGTGTGAGGAGAGCGCGGCCCTGATCGTCACGCGCGCCGACCATGCCGGGGTGAAGCTTTCCGTCTCGGCCGGCGAGGACCTGCCGCTGGCGCGCGCGGATTCCAAGCGGCTCAAGCAGGTGCTCTATAATCTCCTGACCAATGCGCTCGATCATATCGAGGCGGGCGGCGCGGTGGAGATCGGCGCCGACGCCGACGGTGAGGAGGCCGTGCTGTGGATCGCCGACGACGGCGCGGGGATCGCGCCGGATCGCCAGGCGACGATTTTTGAGCGTTTTGAACGCGGCGACGGCGGCGGCGCCGGGCTGGGCCTGGCGCTGGTCAACGACATCGTGCGCCTGCACGGCGGCTGGGTGGCGCTGGAAAGCGCGCCGGGCGAGGGCACGCGCGTCACCTGTCATCTGCCGCTCAAAGCCGCGTCCGAGCACGCCGCGCCTGAGCTGAGCCTGCCGGTGCGCGACGCCTCGGCCTGATCCGCCGCACGCGTGGGCCGTGTCAGCTGCCCGCCGCGTGAACCGGCGCGGCGGCCCGGCGGGCGGCGTCCGGAGCATCCGGCTCCAGCCCCAGATCGGCGAAGAGGGCGCTGTCCGACGCGATTTCCGGATTGGGCGTGGTGAGCAATTCCTCCCCCACGAAAATCGATCCCGCCCCGGCCAGAAAACACAGCGCTTGCAGCTCCTTGCTCATGGATTCGCGGCCCGCCGAGAGGCGCACCACGCTCTTGGGCATGACCAGACGCGCGGTGGCGATGGCGCGCACGAACTCCAGCCCGTCCAGCGGCGCCGCGCCGGACAGCGGTGTGTTGGCGACGTCCACCAGATGATTGATGGGCACGCTTTCGGGATGGGGGCTGAGGCCGGCAAGCTCGGCCAGAAGGCCGATCCGGTCGTCGCGGCTTTCGCCCATGCCGATAATGCCGCCGCAGCAGATCTGGATGCCCGCCCCGCGCACCCGCGCCAGCGTCTGGATGCGATCGTCCCAGGTGCGGGTGGTGATGATCTGCCTGTAGTATTCCGGCGAGCTGTCGAGATTGTGGTTGTAGAAATCCAGCCCCGCCTCGGTCAGCCGTTCGGCCTGGCCGTCGGCGAGCATGCCCAGCGTCATGCAGGTCTCCATGCCCAGCGCTTTGACCCGCTGGATCATCTCGACGATTTTCGGTTCGTCGCGTTCCTTCAGCTCGCGCCAGGCCGCGCCCATGCAGAAGCGGGTGGCGCCGCCGTCGCGGGCTTCGCGCGCCTTGGTCTCGACGTCATCGGGGTCCATGAGCTTGGAGGCTTTCAGCCCGGTGTCGAAATGGGCCGATTGATTGCAGTAACCGCAATCCTCCGCGCAGCCGCCGGTCTTGATCGACAGGAGGCGCGACTTCTGGACCTTGTTGGGTTGGTGCACGCGGCGATGCAGGCTCTGTGCGGCGAAGATGAGATCGTTGAACGGCGCGTCATAGATCGCCCGTACCTCCTCGCGCGTCCAGTCGAAACGGGGTTCGGCAAGGGCGCTGAGATCAGCTAGAAGGTCGGTCATGACAGGCGATTCCTCCTCAAGAACAGGCGTGCACCCTAAAAAGCCGGCCCCCGGCGAGCAAGGCGTGCGGCGCCCCTCTCTGCTGACGCGGCGCGAAGGGCGCGCGGCCGCTTTCGTCGTGGCGGTGGTGGTCGGGGTGATCGCCATGATCCCCGGCGATTCCGGGCCGCCCACACTGATCGGCTGGGACAAGCTGGACCACGCCGCCGCGTTCGCCTCCATCGCCCTGTTGGCGCGGTGCGGCTGGCCGGGCGTCTCGCGCTGGATCATCGCAGGTCTCGCGCTCGCCTTCGGCCTCGCCATTGAGCTGGCGCAAGCGACCGCCGCGTTGGGCAGGGTGGCGTCGGTGTCCGATCTGGCCGCGGACGGGGTGGGAGTCGCGATCGGATTCGCCCTCGCCTGGGGTCTGGCGCGGAGCGCCCGGGCGCTGCCGTTTCTTGATCGGCGCCGATGAGGCGTCCGCCTCATACGCCCTTTCGCGCCGGCGCCCCGCGCTTCATGCCGGCGCTCGCGCCCATCGATCCGGCGGTCTGGCTCGTCCCGGACAGCGAAGCCCACGTGCTGGACTGGAAGGCGGGCCTTCTGGGCCAGCGCGGTCTCGTGGTCCGCGAGAGCGGGTGCGCAGGAGAGGCTCCGCCCGCCGCCGAGGCGGCGCTGGCGGTGGAGGCCGCCCTTGGTGCGCCGGTCACCGGCGACCTCACCGCGGCGTCCCATCTGGTCAGTGATGATCTTGTGGTGATGGAGCGTGTGGACGGGGCGTGGATCTGCAGCGCGCTGAGCCTGACCGCGCCGACCTTCTTCGCCATCGATGATGTCTTCGGCCACGACCTTCGCGCCCTGCATGGCCCGGTGCCCGACGGCGCGCGCCTGGCGTCGCGCATCGCCCGCGTGTTCGATCATGTGCGCGAAGGTCAGGTTCTGGAGCGGTTCAACTGGACGCTCCAGGCGGGGCCGGAACGGTTCACCCCGGATGCTGCGCCCCTGCGCGCCCTTGCGGCTTGCGCCGACACGGCGAATGCGCTGGACCTTCTGCACCTGCGGGTGGAGCGCCAGACGATCTCCCGCCTGCCGCAAACCGGCGCGGTGCTGTTCACCATCAGGGTCTGCCTGGATTCGCTCGCCGCGCTGTCGCCCGCTGATCGCCCGCTCCTCGCGCAGGCGTGGCGTACGCTGGGACCGGAGGGGCGGGCCTATAAAGGCTGGACCGCGCTGGAGGCGTTGGTGGAGGCCGCGTTTTCGCGCTGGGACGTGTAAGCGCGAGCGCACCTGTCGGCGCTAATAAAAGGGGCGCGAGATCGCTCCCGCGCCCCGGTCTCACAAGGACCTCACTCTGGTCCGGCGATCAGGTGATGATCGACTCGCCTCGCTTGAGCTTCTCGTCGGCCTCGCGGGCCATAACGGCGACGACGCCGGAGAGGAACAGGATGGCCAGAAGGTTCGGGAAGGCCATTGTGGCGTTGGCGATATCGCCGAAGCGCCAGAGCGTCACCGTATCGGTCACCAGGCAGCCGGCGAACACCACCAGCACCCAGACATAACGGATCGGCGTGCTGGTCCAGTCGCCGAACAGATAGCCCGCGGCCTGCTGGGCGTAATAGCTCCAGCCGATAATGGTGGTGAAGGCGAACAGCGCCAGCGACACCGAAATCACCCATTGTCCGCCCGGAATCCCGTTGGCGAAGGCCGATGTGGTGATCGCCGAGGAGTTCAGCGTGGACTGCCAGGCGTACTCCACAACACTGCCGTCTGGGCCGGGATAGGCGCCGGTGGAGACCAGGATCACCAAGGCGGTCATGGTGCAGATCACGATGGTGTCGATGAACACGCCGATCATGGCGATTTCGCCCTGGGCCACCGGCGACTTGGTCTGCGCCGCCGCGTGGGCGATGGGCGCGGAGCCCTGACCGGCCTCGTTGGAGAACAGGCCGCGCGCCACGCCGTAGCGGATCGCCTGCAGCACGCCGTAGCCGGCCGCGCCGCCCACCGCCTGCTCGAATCCGAAGGCGTAGGAGAAGATCGTCGCGAAGGCGTCCGGCACCCTGTCGATGTGCAGGATCAGCACGACCAGGGCGCACAGCACGTAGAAAAGCGCCATGAAGGGCACCACCTTGCCGGCGACCGAGCCGATGGACTTGATCCCGCCGATGATCACCAGGAAGACTAGAGCCGCGAGCACAAGGCCGATCCCCCACTGCGGGATCGTGACGCCCAGCTCCAGCCCGGTCTGGGTGACCGATTCGGTGATGGAGTTCGCCTGGATCATGCCGCCCGTGGCGATGGCCGAGACCAGCGTGCCGACGCAGAACAGGCCGGCCAGCCAGCCGAACGCGCCGCCAAAGCCGGCCTTGCCTTTGTTCAGACCGTTCTTGATGTAGAACATCGGGCCGCCATGGATGCGCCCGTCGGCGTGGGTCTCGCGGTACTTCACGGCCAGGCTGGATTCGGCGAACGCCGCCGCCATGCCCAGCAACGCCGTCATCCACATCCAGAAAATCGCACCCGGCCCGCCCAGCGAGATCGCGGTGGCGACGCCGGCCAGGTTACCGGTGCCCACCTGACCGGAGAGCGCGGTGGACAGCGCCTGCCAGGGGGTGATGTCGCCGTCCTTGCCTTGCGCCTTGCGCCCGGCCCAGAGCTCGCTCAGCGCCGGAACGAAGCGCCGCACGGGCCGGAACCCCAGACGCACCATGAAGTAAAGCCCAGTGCCCAGCAGCACCACGGCCAGAATGCCGACGGGCAGAAGCTGCTCGCCGTTCCAAGTGCCGCCCCAGATGAAGCCGGACACATTGTCGATCAGGGCCGTAAGCCCCTGTATGAATTGAGACACGCCGCTACCCCCGCAAAATTTATAAGGTTTATTACGGTGGAGATTACTGCACGCGGCGAAAAGGAAAAGAGGCCGCATGCGCAACGCGCTGCGGCCTCTTTTTTAGCTCAGATCCGGGTGCCAAATCCCGGTACCAGTTCCCGGTATCAGGACTTCGGTGGATCGGCCGGATCCGCCGGATCGGATGTGGCGTCCGACGCGCTGGGGGCGGGCATGGGCGTCTCGCTCTCCTCCAGCTTGTGACCGCCCTTGTCGCCGGGCCGTGCGCCATGGCGCTTGGCGATGGCGAACACCGTGCCGGACAGGAGCAGCAACGCCAGAAGGTTGGGCGCGGCCATCATCCCGTTGCCGATGGAGGCCACCGTCCAGGCCAGATCATTGGTCCAGACCGCCCCCACAAACACCACCACGCACCACATCACCCGGTAGGCGAAGATCGGCTTGGTGCCGGCCATGAACTCAAGCGCACGCTCGCCATAGAGCGCCCAGCCCAGAATCGTGGTGAAGGCGAACACCATCAGGCCGATGGTGACGATCCACTCCCCGCCCGGAAGCGCGGCGCCGAAGGACTGCGCCGTGACGTCGGCCGCCGAGGCGATGCCCGACTGCCAGACCCGGTCGGTGTCGGCGAGCACGCTGGCATCCACCGCCGCGTCAAAGGCCAGCGGTTCAATCTCGACGCCCGCGGCCTGACAGCCCTGAAGCGCGGTCAGGACCTGCTCGCCGCCATTCGCGATGGAGTCCGCTCGGCCGGAGAGATCAGATTGCGGCGCCGCCAGGTAAAGCCCGGCGATGGAGGTGCCTTCAGGCGCACTGAGCGCGCCCGCGGCTTCGCAATTGCCCAGCGCGGCGCGCGCCGGATTGTACTGGAAGCTGCCCACCGCCGTGAGAATGACCAGCGCCGTCATGGTGCACACCACGATGGTGTCGATGAACGGGCTGAGCATGGCGATGGAGCCCTGCCGGTGCGGGTTGCGCGTCTGGGCGCTGGCGTGGGCGATCGCCGCCGAGCCCAGGCCCGCCTCGTTGGAGAAACTGCCCCGGTTGGCGCCTTCGCGGATCGCGGCGGCCAGGGCCGCTCCGATGAAGCCGCCCGCTGCGGCGCTGCCGGAAAACGCGCCGGTGAAGATCGATCCCAGCGCGGCGGGAACCGCGTCGGCGTTGGCCACCAGCACAATGATGGAGCCCAGCACATAGGCGATCGCCATGAAGGGTACGAGCACCGAGGCGACCTTGGCGATGGACTTCACCCCGCCCACGATCACAAAGAAGACCAGCAGCGCCAGGACAAGGCCGACGATATTCTTGGTCACCGAGAACTCGTTGCCGAACGCCGAGAAGGTTTCCGGAAGGCCGAGGCCCGACAGATTCAGATTGGAATCAAACAGCGCCGCCACCGAATTGGACTGCACCAGATTGCCGGTGCCGAACGCGGCCAGCGCTGTGCAGATGGCGAACACCCAGGCCAGCCAGACCCAGTTCTTACCCAGCCCGTTCTTGATGTAGTACATCGGCCCGCCGACATGCTCGCCGCGATCGTCCACCTCCCGGTAGGTGACCGCGAGCACGGCCTCGGAATATTTCGTCGCCGAGCCCACAAGCGCCGTCATCCACATCCAGAACACGGCGCCGGGACCGCCCAGCGTGATCGCCGTGGCGACACCGGCGATATTGCCGGTGCCGATCGTGGCCGAGAGGGCGGTGAACAGCGCGGCCAGCGGACTGATCTCGCCCTCGCTCTTGTCCTCCTCCTTGGGCTTGGAGAACATCATGGCGAAGGCCGCCGGCAGGCGGTAGATCGGCATGAGTTTCAGGCCGATGGTCAGATAAAGGCCGGTCCCGAACAGAAGCAGGACCAGAACCGGGCTCCAGATCAAGCCGTCAATGGTCCCGAGAATGGATTGCAGGGCTTCCATGGTGCGTCGCTCTTGGCTGCGGCCGCATTGCGTGGCGCGGCGATGGTTCGTGGTCGAATGGGACGCGCGCTCCGACCGGCCCGGCCGACACGCAATCCTCCCCCTCGCATGAAACCGCGAGCCTAGCTGCGCCGGGCGGCCTCGCCAAATGATTTACCTGCATTAACGGTGCTTAGTCGCGTGAGCCGTCCGCCGCGTCCGCCGGATCGCCACCGGCCTCGGAGCTGGAGCCGAGTTCGTCCGCCGATCTTTCCGACCGGAAATACCGGTTTCCATGGGGTTCGGCGCGGCCTTGCGGGTCGGGATGGATCAGCACGTCGGCGGCCGGATAGGCCTCCATGACCCGGCGCTCGGCGCCCACGACAACCTTGTGGGCGGCGGTGAGGCTCTGGTCGGGTTCAAGATCCATGTGCATCTGGATATGGATGAACGGTCCCGACGCGCGGGTGCGCAGCTGGTGTACGCCCAGGACTTTGGGATCGTCGCCGGCCAGCGCGATGATGCGGCGGCGATCGGCGTCTGGCAGTTCCCGGTCCATGAGCGCTTCATAGGCGTTCTTGCCCACTCCAAACGCGGTCCAGAACAGCCATAGCGCCACGGCGAACCCGACGATCGGGTCGGCGCGGTCCACCCCGAAGCTCCCGGCCAGCACCAGCCCCACGATCACCGCGGCGTTGGCGGCCAGGTCGGACACGTAGTGGGCCCGGTCGCCGGTCACCGCCAGCGACTGGGTCTGCTTGATCGCGCGGGCCTGGGCCCAGACGAGACCGATCGTCAGCACGATGGACAGTCCCATAACCGACAGCGCGGTCGTGGTCGCCGAGATCGGCTCGGGATCAAGAAACCGCACCACCGCCTCGCGCATCAACAGTCCGGCTGACAGCGCCACCAGCATGCCCTGAAGCAGGCTGGTCAGCGCTTCGGCTTTGCCGTGGCCGTAGCGGTGCTCGTCATCGGCGGGGCTCGCCGCATAGCGCACGGCGAAAAAGGTGGTCAGCGAGGCCGCAAGATCGAGCGTGGAATCAGCGAGCGAGGCCAGCAACGCCACCGACCCCGACAGCCACCAGGCGATGAGCTTGGCGACCACCAGCGTGGCCGCGACGCTCACCGACAGGGCGGTGACGCGCCCGGTGATCTTGCGCGCCTTGCTGGGATGCAGCCGGCCTGGGCCGGCGTCGAGGGCGTCATGGGGCATGGCGGGAGCCGTTCTGCGAAAATCGGGTGAGGCGGTCTTGGCGCAGCGAGCGCTCCGGCGCACTGTGCCCCGCATTGCAAGCCCACGACAAGTAAGGTGCCCATGGGTCTCGTCCAGCTCCTGATCCTCGCCCTTGTGCAGGGGATCACCGAATTCCTGCCGATTTCGTCTTCGGCCCATCTCATCCTGGCGCCGGAGGTGACGGGCGCCGCCGATCAAGGGCCGCTCATCGACGTCATGGCCCATCTGGGCACGCTGTTGGCGGTGCTGGTGTATTTCCGCCGCGATGTGGTCAGCGTCGTGACCGGCAAGCTGGCGCTGCTGCAGGGCCGGGTCACCGAGGGCGGGCGTCTGGTTCTGCTTATCGCGGTGGCCACGCCGCCCGTGCTGATCGCCGGCGGGGGGCTTTATGTCTCCGGCCTGGCCGACGCCTTGCGCGATCCCCTGGTGATCGCCTGGGCGACGCTGATCTTCGCCCTGCCGCTCTGGCTGGCCGATCATTTCTGCAAGCAGATCAAGACCCCCGAGACCCTGTCCTACAAGGGCGCGTTCCTTATCGGCGTCGCCCAGATGTTCGCCCTCATCCCCGGCGCCAGCCGGTCGGGCGTGACCATGACGGCGGCGCGCGCCCTGTCCATGACGCGCGCTGAAGCGGCGCGATTCTCCATGCTCATGGCCGTGCCGGTGATCGCCGCGTTTGGTCTTCTGGCCGGGATCGAGCTCGCCCGCGGCGCCACGCCGGGCGCCTCGCTCACCGACGGGCTCGTCGTGGCGGGGTTGAGCTTCTTCGCCGCCTGGGCCGCTATCGCGGTGTTGATGCGCGTGGTGGACCGGATCGGCTTTCTGCCCTTCGTGATCTACCGTTTCGCGCTGGCGGGCCTGTTGTTCTGGTGGGTGTTGTAAACAGGAAAAGGCGACCCTTGCGGGCCGCCCTTCCTTGGTCATCAGAGCTTGAACGCCTAGCGGCGGCGGGTGCGCCGGTCGTCTACGATGACGTCTTCATCGTCCAGGATGAACAGGCGCGGATCAAAGCTCACGCCGCGTTCGGCCTCGGTGAGATTGACCTCGGTGAGCCCGCCCATGGCGTCCACCGCAAACCAGCCGGCCAGCACCATGTCGACCGCCGGAGCGGACGGATCGGGATCGTCGAACACCAGCGTCAGGCACCCGTCCACCTCGGCGGCGGGATCCACCAGCGTCACATAGAGCCGACCGCCCGAGCGCCCGGCTTCGGTCACGGATTCAAAGAGTTGATCGGTTCCGCTCAGCAAAAACCGCATGGGCGTGTTGCGTATGGGGGCGCGGTCGATGGTCTCCAGCTGGAAGTCGGCGATCGCCACTGTGGCGCCGTCGGCGACCAGCAAGATGGGCGAAGGGTCGTCATAGTCGAACCGCGCCCGGCCGGGGCGCTGCAGCGACAGCTCGCCGGCGCTCATCGTGCCGTCCGGGGCGGTCTGGAGGAAGCGCGCGCGCAGGGTTTGCAGCCCGTCAAACCAGGCTGCGGCGCGCCTTGCGCCACTCTCGGCCTGGACCTCGATCGAGGCGGAGTCGATCGCCTCGGGTTCGGGCAGGGGGGCGGCCGCCTCGGCTTCGGGCCCGGTTTCGGCTTGCGGTTCAACGCGTTCGCGGTCGGGCTCCACCGCCTGTTCCAAGGCGGGCGGTTCCGATTGATCCCCGGTTTCCGGCTCGGGCGCCTCCTGGGCCGTGGTCACGGCGAAGGCGTCCGACTTGGCCAGAGAAGCCAGCTTGGGGGCGGCGTCCTGCGCTCCGGTGAAGAAAGCCAGGGCCGTGGAGAGGAGAAGGGCTGTCATGTTCATAAAGCCGCTTTTAATCGTGGAAGGCGGCGTCTTAAAGGCCAAGCCGTTCATATTCGCTGCAGGATGCAGATGGTGCGCGCAAAGCTTTGCAAACCCGGTTTCGCGTTTGTACGCTCCAGAGTGAACACTGTTTACCTGTACCGAAAGGCTTGCAATGTCCCTGGCCGACACTCTTGAAAATGCGTCTTTTTCGGCTGACGGGCTCAGCCTCGATCTTCCAGACGGCTGGACCCAGGGGCGGACCGGCTATGGCGGCCTGACCAGCGCGCTGTGCCTGGCCGCCGCCGAGCGCCTCGCCGAGGGCCGTCCGCTGCGCAGCGCCCTGATCGGCTTTGTCGGCCCCAGCGCCGGGCGGGTGGAGGTCGCGGCCGAAAAGCTGCGCGCGGGCCGCACCGCCGCCAGTATCCGCGCACAGCTCTCCAGCGAGCAGGGCCCCGGCGTGGAAGCGTTGTTCACCTTCTCGGCCAGCCGGGAGAGTGCGCTGCACCAGCCCGGTCCCGCCGCCCCCACGCCGCCGCCGCAGCCTGGCGAGCGCGCCCTGGACTTTCCCCCCGAAGCGCCGGCCTTCACCGGCCAGCTGGAGTTTCTCTGGCGGACCGACACCGGCCCCTTCATGGGCTCGAAGAAACCCTATGAGCTGAGCTGGGTGCGCCATCGTGATCCGGCCTCGCGCGATCATCCCCTCGCGCTGATGTGCCTGGCCGACGCCCTGCCGCCGGCGGTCTCGGTGACGCTGTCGGCGTTTGCGCCGCTCTCCTCCATGACCTGGATGATCGATTTTCTCAGCGACGCGCCGCGCACCGAGGACGGCTGGTGGCTTTTGGAGGCGCAGGCCGATCACGCCGCGGGCGGCCATTCCACCCAGGACATGACGATCTGGAACACGGCCGGCGAATGCGTCGCCAAGGGCCGCCAGATGGTCACGGTCTTCGCCTGAGCTTGAACACGGCTTGTACTGGGCGGCCGGCTGGGGCTTTAGTCGAAGCGGACGGGCAAGGATTGTGGATGCAAACGGCGTTCTGGATAGCAGGCGGGCTGGGCGCCGTCCTCATCGCCTTCGCCGGCTTTGTCGCGTGGATGCTTTGGCGCCGGATCACCGGCCAGCATCTGGCGCGCCTGGAGAACCAGCGCCGGCGCGCCCTGATCGAGCCCTATGTGACCACGCTCTACCCGCCCGGCGACGGCCCGCACCCCTGCGTGCTGATCCTGCACGGCTGCGGCGGGGTGCGCCGGGTCAGCCACGCCTACGCCGAGGCGGCGGTGAAGGCCGGCTGCGCGGCGATGATTGTCGACAGCCTGACCCCGCGCGGGATCGATTACGAGATGGCCCTGGCCCAGGTGTGCACCGGCCGGGTGCTGTGGGGGCGCGAGCGGGCGGGCGATCTCTACGCCGCGCTGGACATCGCCCGCGAAGATCCGCGCCTTGATCGCGAGCGGATCGTCCTGGCCGGCTGGAGCCATGGCGCCTGGGCGATTCTCGACGCGCTGGCGCTGGACCATGACGGCCAGGCGCCCGACGGGATGAAGCGCGCGCCCGACGCGCCGTTCAAGGGCGTGACGGGGATTTTCCTGGTCTATCCCTACGCCTCCGGCCCGGCGCTCGTCCGCCGCAAGCCCATCGAGCCGCCCGGCCCTATCGAGGCGATCCTGGTGGAAAACGATTCCATGGCCAGCGAGACCGACGCCGTGGCGGTCTTCGAACAGGCGAAAAAAGACGGCGCCTCGGTGCGCTGGTCCACCTATGGCGGGGTCACCCACGCCTTTGACGAGCCCGACCATCACCCCCAGTCTCTGCTGCGCTATGACAGCGAAGCGACGGCGATGGCCCGCACCCAGTTCGTGGAGTTCCTCAAGCGCCGGCTGAACCCGAAGCCGGCGTGAGGCGGAGCCCTCACGCCTGAGGCGGCGGGTCGGCGTCGAGATTCAGCAGGGGGCCGGAGGGGCCTTCCTCGATCAGCCGGTTCATAAGAATTTGAAAGGCTTCAGGGAAGTGGCGCTGGCGCGCCGCCCAGAATTCGCGGTAGTAGCGCGAGCCCAGATGGTCGGCGAGGTGGGCCTAGGTATGCTCCCAGAAATCGGCCTCGAAGACTTTCTTCGACGCCTGGTAATGCATCACCTGATATCCGCGGGTGAGCATCGTGTAATAGACGTTCAGCTTCACCCGTTCTTCCCGAGTGAACGCGTCGGGACCGCTATCAAGCCCACGAAGGAAAAGCCCGATGATGTCGGGGTTCTCCACGCATTTGAAATGGTCGCGAAAGATCTCGTAATAGCCCGCCGCGGTGGCGGTGCGCTGCTGATCGGCCGCATAGCGCAGCTGCAGCCCGACAAAGACCAGTGACGCCACGATGGCGAGCGACGCGATGACGCCCGAGAGGAAGTAGAGCTGCTCCAGCATGGCCTTACGCGCCGGAGGCGACGAGATCCCAGAACTCGCCTCGATCATTGGTGCGCGGGAAGGGCTCGCGGGGCGCCTCGGCCCCGAGGAAATCGCACAGCGGCGCCCAGCCTTCCTTCACCTGGAAGGTCAGCAATTGCGGCTCCGGGATCGCCGCCTTGACCGCGTCCGCATGGGCCGAAAACCGCTCGGCCAGCGCCTCTTTGGATAGGCCGGCCGGAAATCCGTTCTGATCCAGAAGGCGGCTCACCATGGTGAGCCACGGGTGCATGGGCTCGGGCGCGTCGCCCCGGTTCTCCACCAGCTTGGCGATGGTCGAACTAAAGCTCTCCGCCCAGCTCTCGGGGCTGCGCACGGTCAGCACGAATTTGGCGTCCGGATAGGCCGCGTGAAGCTCGCGGTAAAAGGCCGCCGTCGGCCAATCCACCGCGCTTTGAAAGCCCTCGTAGATGGCCACCCAGTCGGGGGCGCCGTCCAGCGCCGCGTTCCACAGCGCAACCTGCCGATCGCGGTTCTGCAGCACCGCCTCCATGTGGAAGCACGGTCCGATGCCGAGCTGGTTCAGCGCCAGCTTCAGCGAATAGGTTCCAGTGCGGCCAAGCCCTGCGCCGATGATCTTCATGTATGCCCCCATGCCCCGCTCGTGCTTTGTGTGTCGTCTCACGCTCTTAGCACGCCGCCGGCGCCGAAGGCATTTTTTCAGGATGGCCGCTCATTCATGGCGACCCACGCCCCATGCAGACCCCGCTTAAGCGCGAGGGCGAACGGGGTTAGGGTCAGCCCATGCGCGTATTGCACCATTGGCCTCTCGATCCCTGGTCGCGTCAGGTCCGCCTGGCGCTAGCTGAAAAACAGCTCAGCTTCGAGCTGGAGAGCTGGCGTTTCTGGGAAGCGCCGGAGGGACTGCTTGCGCTCAATCCGGCCGGCGTGCCGCCGGTGCTGGAGGATGACGCGCCGGGCGGCCGGGTGGCCATCGCCGATGCGCGCGCGATCCTGGAGTATCTTGAAGAGATCAAGCCGGACCCGCCGCTCCTGCCCGGCGGCCCTATGGAGCGCGCCGAGGCGCGCCGCATCGCCCAGTGGTTTGACCGAAAATTCGACGCCGAGGTGAGCGCCTTCCTGCTCCATGAAAAGCTGGAAAAGCGTATGCAGGGGCTCGGCGCGCCGGACATGGAGGCGATCCGCACGGGCCGTGATTTTCTGCGCTGGCACCTCGATTACATGACCGGCCTTCTGGAGGCGCGCGACGGTCTGGCTGGGCCCCGCTATACGCTGGCCGATCTGGTGGCGGCGGCGCATCTGTCGTGCATCGACTATCTGGGCGATGTGCCCTGGGATGATTTTCCCCCCGCCAAGGCCTGGTATGAGCGCATCAAGTGCCGCCCGGCCTTTCGCGGCCTGCTGGCCGACCGCCTGCCGGGCATGGCCCCGGCGAACGGCTATCAGGATCTGGATTTTTGAGCCTGAGCGCCGCGACCCTCGCCGACCGGGTCCGCGCCCTCGCCCTGGAGGCCGGCTTCACCGAGGCGCGCGTCACCCGCGCCGATGAGGCGTGGGACGCCGAAGACCGCCTGCGCACATTCGTGGGCGAAGGCCGGCACGGGACCATGGCGTGGATGGAGGAGACGCTGGAGCGCCGCGTGCGGCCCACGGCCATGTGGGCGGAGGCGAAATCGGCGGTGGTGGTGGGGCTTGATTACGGGCCTGAGGTCGACCCGCTCAAGATCCTGGAGCGCCGCGACGAGGCGGCGATCAGCGTCTATGCGCAAGGCAAAGACTATCACGACCTTATCAAGAAGCGCCTGAAGCGCTTCGCGCGCGCCTTTCATGAGGAAAGCCGCGCGGCGGTGAAGGTGTTCGTGGACACGGCCCCGCTCATGGAAAAGCCGCTGGCGGCCAAGTCCGGGCTGGGGTGGCAGGGCAAGCACACCAATCTGGTGAGCCGGCGCCATGGCAGCTGGCTGTTTCTGGGCGTGATGCTCACCGAAGCCGAGCTCGCGCCCGATGCGCCGGAAACCGACCATTGCGGCTCGTGCCGGGACTGCCTTGATGTCTGCCCGACCAAGGCCTTCCCCGCGCCCTACCAGATCGACGCGCGTCGCTGCATCTCCTACCTCACCATTGAGCATAAGGGCCCGATTCCGCTTGAGTTTCGCGAGGCCATGGGAAACCGCATCTATGGCTGCGATGACTGCCTGGCGGTGTGCCCGTGGAACAAGTTTGCGCGGGTGACGCAGGAGACCGCCTTTCATCCCCGTGATGAATTGCAGGGCCCGAAGCTGGTGGAGCTGGCCGGCCTCGATGATGCGGGGTTTCGCGCATATTTTCGCGGCTCACCGATCAAGCGGATCGGGCGGGATCGCTTTGTCAGGAATGTGCTGATCGCGCTGGGCAATTCGGGCGACCCCGCGCTTCTAACCGCCGTCCTGCCGCTCCTTGAGGATGACAGCGCCCTGGTGCGCGGCGCCGCGGTGTGGGCGCTCTCCCGGCTTGATGACGCCCGGCTCGCGGCGGAGCGCGGCGCGCGGGCGGCGGGTGAAGCGGATGCGGATGTGCGCGCGGAGTGGGGCGTTTAGGGGTTTCCAGCTTTGCGCTTGAGGCCTCACCCCACCCGTCAGGCTTCGCCTGACACCCTCCCCATTCAGGGGAGGGACAGAGAGCGCGGCATGAGAGCCCCTAGCCCACGCCCTTCATGACGCGCCGGCGCTGGACGCTGGAGGGGATGTTCATGGCTTCGCGGTATTTGGCGACCGTGCGCCGGGCGATTTCAACGCCGTCGGCGTGCAGGCGCTCGACGATGCGGTCGTCGCTCATCACCTCGTCCACCGTTTCGGTGTCGATCATCGCCTTGATGCGGAAGCGCACCGCCTCGGCCGAATAGGCCTCGCCGCCGTCGGAAGAGGGGATGGAGGAGGTGAAGAAGTATTTCAGCTCGAACAGGCCGCGCGGCGTGGCGATATACTTGTTGGAGGTGACCCGGCTCACCGTGCTCTCGTGCAGATCCACCGCGTCGGCGACGGTCTTCAGATTGAGCGGGCGCAGCCAGGCGACGCCCTTGGCGAAGAAGGCGTCCTGCTGGCGCACGATCTCGCTGGAGACCTTCAGGATGGTGCGCGCGCGCTGATCGAGGCTCTTCACCAGCCAGCTGGCGTTCTGGGCGCACTGGGTGATGAAGACCTTCTCGTCCTCGGTGCGCGCGGCCCTGCCGATCTGGGCGGCGTAGCGGTTGTTCATCAGGACGCGCGGCAGCGTGTCGGTGTTCAGCTCCACCGCCCAGCCGCCGTCCGGGCGCTCGCGCACCGTGACGTCGGGCTCGACGGCGCGCGTGGGATCGGAGCCGAAGCCCAGGCCCGGCTTGGGCGTCAGGCGCTTCAGCTCGGCGATCATGTCGGTGAGGTCTTCGGCGTCCACCTCGCAGGCGGCTTTCAGAGCGGCGTAGTCGTGCTTGGCCAGGAGCGCAAGATTGTCCACAAGCGCGGCCATGGCCGGGTCCAGCCGGTCGCGATCCTTCAGCTGCAGCGCCAGGCAGTCCTGCAGCGAGCGGGCCATGACGCCGGCCGGTTCAAACTGCTGCAGCCGGTCCAGGATCGCCTCGACTTCGGAGCGGGTGACGCCCAGGCGCCGGGCGGTTTCGTCCAGATCGGCGCGGAAATAGCCGTCGTCTTCGGTCAGATCGATGAGATGGGCCGCGATCATGCGGTCGGACGCCACCAGCGCCAGAACGGCGAGCTGGTCGTGCAGATGTTCGCGCAGGGTCTTTTCCCGGCTGGAATTGGCCGCGGCGTCGAATTCCTCGCCGTCAAACCCGCCGCCGCCCTTGCCGGCGCGGCTCCAGTCCACCGATCCGCCAGCGTCGGCGCCGGCCATGTCGGATTTGGAATCCGAGTACATGGCCTCGCGATCGGCGTCCAAGGCCTCGTCGGCCTTGCCCGGCGCGTCAAAGCTCAGCTCGCCGGACTCCGCCTTGGCGGCGATTTCAGGATCGGCGCGCTCGGCGTCAGCGGCGTCGGTGCGCTCATCGCGCTCGAGAAGCGGATTGCGCTCCAGCTCTTCCTCGACGAAGGCGTTGATTTCCATGTTGTTGAGCTGCAGCAGCTTGATCGCTTGCTGCAGCTGGGGCGTCATGACGAGCCCCTGGCCCTGGCGCGCCTCGAGTTTTTGTCCGAGCCCCGCCATGTCCCCTCCTACTGAAACCGCTCGCCGAGATAATAGCGGCGCACGTTCGCGTCGCTGCGCACATCCTCCGGCGCGCCTTCGAACAGGACCTCGCCGTCATGGATGATCGTGGCGCGGTCGCAGATCTCCAGCGTTTCGCGCACATTGTGGTCGGTGATCAGGATGCCGATGCCGCGCGCCTTGAGATACTCGATCAGGTCGCGAATGTCGGCGATGGCCAGAGGATCGATTCCGGCGAAGGGCTCGTCCAGCAGCATGAAGCTGGGCTGGGCGGCGAGCGCGCGGGCGATCTCCACGCGGCGGCGTTCCCCGCCGGAGAGCGCCATGGCCGGGCTGTCCTTGATGTGTGCGATGTGCAGCTCTTCCATGAGCTGCTCGACCAGCGCCGCGCGGCGCTTTCTGTCGGGTTCCACGATCTCGGCGACGGCGGCGATATTGTCGTAGACCGACAGCCCGCGGAAGATCGAGGCTTCCTGCGGCAGATATCCGATGCCCAGCCTGGCGCGCTGGTACATGGGCAGCTCTGTTATGTTTTCGCCGTCGAGCATTATCGTCCCGCTATCGGCCTTGATCAGGCCGGTGATCATATAAAAGCAGGTGGTCTTGCCCGCGCCGTTGGGTCCGAGAAGTCCGGCCACCTCGCCGCGTTTGAGCGACAAAGAGACGTTCTTGACCACCGCGCGCCGGCCATAGCTTTTCGCCAGACCTTCGACGCGGACGCCTTCTTTCTCGGACGCCGTGGCCGCGGGCGCGGCCGACCTGCTCGCCGTATCGGCCATACTGGCCCCCTTGAGGCTAAGAATTGGTGAAGCGGTCAGTTTCCGGTCTCGTCGGACGACGCGGAAAGCTCGGCGCCGGGCCCGTTCTCGCTGTCGAACGGTTCGGGGCCGTCGCCGGGAATCTCCGGCTGCACACATTCTCCGGTCGGGGGCGTTTCACCCTCCTGGCCGGGGTCCTCGAAGAACACCGAGCGCACGCGCTCATTGTCCCCGGTTCCGCCGCCGGTCAGGCGCGCGGCGCCGCCGTCGAGATCGGCCACCAGGCGCTCGCCGGTGGACACGTTGCAGCCCTGGGTGAGCACCACCGAGCCTTCAAGCGTGATCGTTCCGGCTTCCAGATCGTAGACGCCGCTGTCGCCCCGGGCGATCTCCGCGCCGGTGATGTAGAACACGTCGCCATTGGCCAGGATGCGCTGGATCGGACCGAACCCGCCGCCGTCGCGCCGGGTGAAGAACACTTCCAGCCGGTCGGCGCGCAGGCGCGTATCGCCGCGCACGGCGTTGACGTCGCCTTCATAGACCAGCCGGCCTTCGCGTTCGAACCCTTCAAAGTTCGCCGCGCTGATGTCGAGCGGGCCGGTCGCGGGCGCCCGTGGCGCCAGCTGCGCAAACCCGGCGCCGGTCAAGGTCAGGGTCGCCGCGGCGGCGGCGATTAGGATGCGGTACATGGTCTGGCCCTCCTCAAGGCGCGTCCCCGGCCTCTTCATTCATATAAAGCCTGGTCCGCACGCCGTTTTCCAGCACGATCCTGCGGCCGTCATCATGGATTTCAAACCGGCCGGCGCGCACCGCCCCCCAGGGCGCCTCGCCGTATACGCCTTCCTCGCCGCTGATCACGCCTTCATTAAGGCGAATCAGGGCCGAATGGGTGGAGAGGGCGTAGCCTGACCGCGTGGTCAGCTCCACGTCCTGGCGCAAGAAAAGACTTTGTTCGGTCTCGTCGAACACGCCGGTGGCGGCGAGCACCTGGGACGCTTGATCGGCGTCGGCTTCGAACAGGGCGTAGTCCAGCGAGGGCGAATCCAGGTCCGCGACCGCGCCCAGTCCGCCGCTTCGCCGCGCCGCCGAGAGGGCGGTCAGGACGAAAGGCCGTCCGCCTTCGTCGCGGCCCACAAAGCGCGGATTGACGATTCGTTCGCCGCCTGTGAGCTCAATGGCGGGCTGGTCCGGCTGGCCGGACCCGGACAGCAGGATCTGCAGAACCGCGTTCAGCGCCAGCGCGCCCATGACCGCCAGCAGCACGATACGCAGACCGCGCACCAGGCCGGTGCGCCGCCGGGCGCCGGCCAGCGAGCGGGCGCGGCGCTGTCCGATCAGGGACGTTTCGGCGAAGTCGGCGGTCTCGGCGGTCATGGGGCTCTCGCGTCACGAATGGGCGAAGATGTCGGTGTCCTGCCAGCCGGCCAGATCCAGCCTGGCGCGCGTCGCCAGGAAGTCGAAACAGGCGCGCGCCATGTCCATGCGGCCTTCGCGCTCCAGCATCGCGGCGAGCCCGTCGGCGATGGCGTGCAGGTGCAGCACGTCCGAGGCCGCGTAGGCGAGCTGGGCGTCGGTGAGCGTGGCGGCGGCCCAGTCCGAGCTCTGCTGCTGCTTGGAGAGCTCCACCCCGGCGATTTCGCGCGCCACGTCCTTCAGACCGTGCCGGTCGGTATAGGTGCGCACCAGTTTCGACGCGATCTTGGTGCAGAAGACCGGCGTGGTCTCCACGCCCAGATCGCGCAGGCACACCGCTACGTCGAAGCGGGCGAAGTGAAACAGCTTCTCCACCCCGTCATCGGCCAGCAGGCGCTTGAGATTGGGGCAGTCATAGGACGCCCGGTCCAGTTGCACGATATGGGCGTCGCCGTCTCCGGCCGACAGCTGCACCAGGCAGACCTGGTCGCGCACCAGCGACAATCCTTGAGTCTCGGTGTCCACGGCGATCCGGCGGCCCAGATCGAGAGCGGCGGGAAGATCGCCTTTGTGCAAATGAATGGTCATGAAGCAAATCGCAGTTCGTGGTTAATTGCGGGAGGCGCCCCGTAAGGCCTCATCACGTATCAGGCTTTCGCGCGCCCGCGTCAACGCGCCGGCGTTTTTGCATGACGGTCCCCCTGCAGGCGGGGGTTTCGCGGTTTTCGCAGTTCCCTCATATGTAGCGTCCTTACTGAATTGATTCAGAAGCTGCGCCGAGACTCTCTCCATCATGGACGCCTCCACATTTTCGCGATCGGTAGACGTGCAGTACGAAGACGGCTCCGGATTGGTGACCGTCGCCTTCAAGGGCCCGGGGAGCCGCGCCGATTTTGACGCCGGGCAGGAGAAACTCCGCCTCGCGACTGAGGGCCGCACCGTCAACGCGATCATCCTCGACGCCCGCCATTCCGTGCCGGCTTACTCGCCTGGCGAGCTCGCGGACTCTGTGGAGCGGACGCTGGACGAGATTGCGCCGAAGCGCTGCGCCTTCGTCTCGACCCAGGCCCGCGCCGAGTCGCTGACGGTGATAGAGATGGTGAGCTTTCCCTTCGCCGTGCGCGTACAGGCCTTTGCAGACATGGACGCTGCGCGCGCCTGGGTCAGCGCCGCGCTCTAGGCGCCCGCCCTGGCTTGCAGGGCCGCGCGAGCCGGTTTCGCCTTGTCCGGCGCTTCAAACGCGGCCTAGGCTGACTCCCGGCGAAATTGGGGCGGGATGAGCTTTCAAGGCCAGAACCTTCAAGGCGGACGTGCGCCGCAATGCAGTCTGTGCCGGCGTGCCGGACCGGGCATGTCTATTTTCATGTGCTCGAGCTGAGCGAGTACGTTAGCGAGAAATTCGACGCAAAAGTGCGCGACGCGGTGGAGAACGGCGTCGGCGTCGCGCCCTGCCCCGCCTGCGGCGCGCTTGACGCCGAAATGCCTCAGGCCCACCACAAGGCCTTGCTGGGCCATCTGGGCGGCGTTGCGGTGTCACAGTGGGCATATTGCTGTTCTGCCGGATGATGTCCGCGCAGGGCGCGCTGCTCTATATTCTGGCGGCGATCGGCGCCCTGTCCCTGCTTGGCTATCTGATTGCGATTGCAAGCTGGGCCGTCGCGCCGCGCAGGATGCGCAAGCACTCCATCATCCCGGGCCGGCAGGTGGAGGCCTCGGGCGAGGCCCGCGAAAAGCTCGCCGCCTGGGCGGCGAAGGGTCCGCTGGGCTAAGCCAGCGCCGCCACACCTAGCACCGCTTCAAGGTCGCCGTCGACGAACACGCCGGCGCTTAAGCGGCCGCCATAGACCGCCCCCGTGTCCAGACCCACGCGGTGCTTATGGATGGCCGGCGCCTCGACCGGGGTGTGCCCGTGGACCACCCGCAGACCTTCCACCCAGAGCGCCCCGTCGGCGGCCATGAAGCGGGGATGGCGCGACCATAGGAACACCTCGCGCACGGTCCGGGACAGCGCATCGTGGGGGCGCACCCCGGCATGGACGAAGAACAGCCCGTCGTGATCGTCGCGGTGATAGACCGGGCGGTCCTCGAGAATCGTCAGCAGGAAATCACAATGGGCGTCCGGAATGCAGTCCAGGCGCAGCCAGAACTCGCCGCCGGGCTGGGCGTCGGCGCCATAGCTGCGCAGCGTCTGTTCGCCGCCATTGCGCCACCAGTCCCGCGCCCGGCTCTCGCGGTGACCGCCCCGGGCCGCCAGCGCGTCGAACATGAGTTGTTCGTGATTGCCCGGCAGCACTACCTGCCCGGCGGCGTCCAGCGCCATCGCAAGCTCCATGGCGGTTTTGCTGTCGGGCCCGCGGTCCACATAGTCACCGAGCATGACGATCCGCCACGCCCGCGATACCGCTCGCTTGGACGCGTCGGACTCTATGAGATCAAGGAGCTGGTCGAGTTCGGCGGCGCAGCCATGTACGTCGCCCACGGCGTAATAGAGCATGCCTTCAAGACTCCGCCCGCCGGTTTCTTGTTGCAAGCTGATCCAGTGCGACGCCGGAGCGGGCGCCCCAGTGCCGTCAGAGGCGCCGGCAAGCCGAAAACAGACCGTTTCCGCCCGGTAAACACCGCCAACCTTGAGACTTGGGGCGTGAGTCCTACACTTCTGGCCGGCTGCGGCGCTGCGCCGCACAGGGAAATGGCAGGGGAAATATGAGCCTTCGAGCCGTCATCACCGCCATTGCGGGCGTCTGTGCGCTCGCGGCGTGCGAAGATCAGGACGCGGCGCAGTCGGGCGAGGCGCGCGAGGACGAGTCGGTGCGCGTCATCGCCCAAAGCGTCGAGTATCAGCGCGCGGCTCGCCGGGTTGAAGTGGTCGGCACGGCGAGTGCGCGCCAGAGCGCGGTGATCTATCCCGAAACCAGCGGACAGGTCACCGAAATCCTGTTTGAAGCCGGCGATCGCGTTGAAGGCGGCACGGCGCTCCTGCAGCTTGAGTCCGAAGCCGAACGCCTGGCCGTCCGCCTGGCCCAGGTGGAGGTGGATCAGGCCGAGCAATTGCTGGCGCGCTATCGCCGGATCGAAAATACCGGCGCGGTGTCTGCGGCCCAGATCGACGAGGCGCGCACGGCGCTGAGCGCGGCTGGAATTGATCTGGAGAGCGCGCAGCTCGCTCTCGACAAGCGCCGCGTTGAAGCGCCTTTCGCCGGCTATACCGGTCTGACGGATGTCGATGCGGGTGCGCGGATCAGTGCCGACACGGTCATCACAAATCTTGATGATCGCTCGGTCCTGCGCATTGATTTCGAGGTCCCCGAAGAAGTGTTCGGACAGGTCTCGCGCGGCGATGTGATCCCCGTCACCGCGTTTTCCCGGCCCGATCAGCCGGAAACCGCCACCGTGCGCACTGTGAACTCGCGCATTGATCCTGATCGCCGGGTGTTCACCGTGCGGGCCGAAATTCCCAATGAGGACGACCGCCTGCGTCCGGGCATGAGCTTTCGCGTGCAGTTCGAGACGCTGGGCGAGGCGCTTCCCGCAGTGCCCGAAACCGCGATCCTGTGGGGCGGGAACGGGTCCTATGTCTGGGCGATCGAAGACGGTCAGGCCACACGGCGCTCCGTCACCATCGTCACCCGCCAGCCTGGACGCGTGCTGGTGCGCGCCGATCTGGCGGCAGGCTCGTCCATTGTCGCCGAGGGCGTCCAGAAAGTCCGCGAAGGCACGTCCGTGACCGATGTCGCAGACACCGGTCCGGGCGCACCCACGCTGAGCGCGCCGGGGTCCGGCGCCGGCTCGACGGCGGAGGCGGGCTGATGGCGTCTGGACTGGGAGACCTGCCCGGCCTGTCGGTGCGCCGGCCGATCCTGGCGTGCGTGGCCAACCTTCTGATCGTCATCGCGGGCTTCGCCGCCCTGTTCGGAATCGATGTGCGCGAACTGCCCGATGTGGACCGGCCGGTGGTCACGGTGACCGCCAGCTATCCCGGGGCCGCGCCCGAAACCGTGGACGCGGAGGTGACGCGCGTGCTTGAGGGCGCCGTGGCGCGGGTGCCCGGCGTTGATGATATCCGCTCTTCGAGCGAGGAGAATTCAACCCGCATTCGCGTGCGTTTCCCTCCCGGTATCGATCTGGACACCGCGGCGTCCGACGCGCGCGAGGCGGTGAGCCGCGTCGAGCGCAGTCTTCCCGACCGGGTGCAAGACGTGAATGTGGTCAAGGCCGACAACGACGCGGAGCCTGTCCTGCGGGTGGCTCTGGTGGCTGATGTCTTTGACGAGGCCGCTTTGACCGAGCGCATTGAAAACGACATCGCCCCGGCCTTTCTGGCGATCGACGGGGTGGCGACCGTGACCCAGTTCGGCGCCCGCCAGCGCCAGTTGCGCGTGGTGATCGATCCTTTACGCCTGTCGCGCTTCGGGCTCACCGTGTCCGATGTGGCCGACGCGCTGGAGCAGGCGCCCTATGACGTGCCCGTGGGCAGTTTCGACGCCCAGGACCAGAGCCTTCTGGTGCGCGCCGAGGCCGTGGCCGGCACGCCTGAGCTCATCGAGGAGGTGATCATCTCCGGCGAGACCAGCGTCGGCGATGTGGCGGATGCGTTCTTCGGCCCCGCCGACGCGACGAATTTCGTGCGTCTGAACGGCGATCCCATCATCGGATTCGGGGTCGTGCGTCAGGCCCAGTCCAACACCATCGAAATCGCCCAGGCGGCGCGCGAGGTGGTCGACCAGATGAATGCGCGCTTTGATGATGTGGAGCTGGTCATCACCTCAGATGATGCGGTGTTCATCGAGCGCTCGGTGAGCGAGGTGCTGATCACGCTGGCCTTCACCACGCTGATCGTGGTGGCGACGATCTGGCTGTTCTTCGGCTCCCTGCGCGCCACGCTGATTCCGTCCCTGGCCATCCCCACCGCGCTGATCGGCAGTCTGGCCGGGATCTGGGTTCTGGGGTTCTCGATCAACATCCTGACGCTGCTGGCCCTGGTGCTGGCCACCGGGCTGATCGTCGACGACGCCATCGTCGTGCTTGAAAACATTCAGCGAAAGCAGAAGCAGGGCGTCAAGCGCCAGGCCGCTGCGGTGCTGGGCACGCGCCAGGTCTTCTTCGCCGTGGTCGCCACCACCGCGGTGTTGGTCTCGGTCTTCGTGCCGATCTCCTTCCTGCCTTCCACCGCCGGACGGCTGTTTCGCGAATTCGGGATCACGCTGGCGCTGGCGGTGACGATCTCGTCCTTCGTGGCGCTGACCCTGGTCCCGGCGCTGGGCGCGCGGCTGTCTATGGCGAAGGAGCCCAAGGGCGTTGAAAAACGCCTCACCGCGGTCGGCGGCTGGATCGTCCGGCGCTATGAGCAGAGCCTGAAGGCCGCGCTGGCAATGCCGTGGATCACGGTGACGATCGCCCTGGCTGCGGTGATCGGCGCGGTGCTTGCGGTCCTGACGCTGGACCGCGAGCTGGTGCCGGAAGAAGACCGCGGCGAGGTGTCGATCTTCGCCTCCGGCCCGGACGGGGTGGACTTGAGCTATATGGACGAAGAGGCCGCCGAGATCGAAGCGGTGCTCCAGCCCTATATCGACTCAGGCCTGATCCGCTCGCTCTACACCGTGGTGGGCCGCTATGACCCAAACCGCATCGGCATGACCGCGACCCTGGCGCCCTGGGATGAGCGCGACACCAGTCAGCAGGAGTTGATCCAGGCGCTGCGCGGCCCGCTCGATGAAATCCCCGGCTCGCGTGTCTCGGTGTTCGGGCGCGGCAGTCTGGATGTGGGCGGCGGCCGGCGTAGCGGTCTGGAAGTGGCGCTCACCGGTCAGGACTATGACGACATCTACGCCGCCGGCCGGGCGCTGGTGGAGCTGATCGAGACCGAGAGCGACATTCTGGCCAATCCCGAGCTGTCCTATCAGCCCACCCAGCCGCAGATCTCCATCCGCATCGACCGGCGCCGGGCCAATGATCTGGGCGTCTCGCTTCAGGATCTGTCGCAGACCCTGCGCGTGATGGTGGGCGGGGACGATCTGGTGGATCTGTCGGTGCGCGATCAGGCGATCACGATCTTCCTCACCGCCGAGAACAGCGCGATCCGTGATCCGTCTGATCTGCGTAATCTGTTCGTCCGCTCCGACGCCGGCGATCTGGTGGCCATCTCCAGCCTCACGACTTTTGTGGAGGAGGGCGTCGCCGCCGAGCTGGACCGCACCGAACAGCGCCGCGCCATCGAGCTGGAGGCCGACATCGCGCCGGGCGTGCCGCTCGCTGACGCCGTGGCCGAGATCGAGCGTCTCGCCGCGCAGAGCCTGCCTGAGCGCATCGAGATGATTTTGCAAGGCGAGGCGGAGACGCTGGGGGAGACATCGCGCGATCTTCTGTACACGTACCTGTTCGCCTTTGTGATCGTCTTCCTGGTGCTGGCCGCCCAGTTTGAAAGCCTCACCAGCCCCGTCGTGGTGATCCTCACCGTGCCGTTCGGGCTCGCGGCGGCGATCTATGCGCTGTTTCTCACCGGGACCTCGCTGAACCTCTTCTCCCAGATCGGGCTTGTGATGCTCATCGGGTTAATGGCCAAGAACGGCATCCTGCTGGTGGAGTTCGCCGACCAGCGCCGCGCCGAGGGCGACAGCGTGCGCGAGGCGATCGGCGAGGCCGCCAAGGTGCGCCTGCGCCCGATCATGATGACGCTGATCTCCACCGTGCTGGGCGCCGTGCCGCTGATCCTCTCCGCCGGCGCCGGCGCCGAAGCGCGCCAGGCCATCGGCTGGACGGTGTTCGCCGGGCTCGGCCTGTCGGGGATCTTCACGCTGTATCTGACCCCGGTCGTGTATCTGGGCATCGCCCGGCTCGGGCGGCCGCGCACGCAAGGCCTCAAGGAGCTTGAGACCGAGCTGGAGCGGGTGGACGGCGAGGGCGCCGCGTCATGAGCCGCGCCGTTTCGCTATCCGCCGCGCTCTTCGCGAGCGTGCTGAGCGCCTGCGCCACGGGTCCTGAGCCGGGTCCGGAGCCGCGCATCACCGCGCCGGACCTGCCGCCGGCCTACGCCCAGGCGCCGGGCGCCGGGCCTGCCGCCAATCAGGGCGTTTCGCCGGGAGACGTCTGGTGGACCGGCTTTGACGATCCCGCGCTCGCCACCCTCATCGAAACGGGGTTGGCGCAAAATCGCGACATCGCCGCCGCGCTGGCCAGGCTGGACGCCGCCAGCGCGCAGATCACTGCGGCGCGCGCCGGGCTTTTCCCGCGCCTTGATGGTGAGGCGTCGATTGATGCGCGCACCGAGCCGGGCGGCGGCGGGCTGGACACCAGCGCGGCGGCGGCGGGCCTGTTCTCCTTCACGCCGGACCTGTTCGGGCGCCAGCGCCGCGCCATCGAGGCCGCGCGCGCCGATGCGGCCTCACAGGAAGCGCTGGCCGCCGATGTGCGACGGCTCACGGCCGCCTCCATCGCCTCGCAATACCTCGCTCTGGCGCGAGCCCAGGCGCGCTTTGCGCTGCTGGAAACCTCGCTGGATCTGCAGCGCCAGACCCTGGACATCGTGCGCCAGCGCTTTGAAGCCGGCCTCTCGGCGGGGCTGGACGTGCAGCGCGCCGAGGCAGATCTCGCCCGGACGCAGGCCCAGCGCGGCACGCTGATTATCGCGCGGGCAGAGGCGCTGAACGCCCTTGCAGTGCTGTCGGGCCGCACGCTTTCCGGCTGGGATGTGCCGGAGCCGGACGCCATCCCGAGCTTTACCCGCGACATCGCCCCCGGCGTGCCCGCCGCCCTGCTGCGCGGGCGCCCCGACATACGCGCCGCTGAAGCCGATCTGGCGGCGGCGCTGGCGCGGGTGGGTGTGGCGCGCGCCGCGCTCTACCCGCAGCTTTCGCTGCCGGGCTCGATCACCGCCGATCTCGGCGCTGCCGATTTTGCCGACACCATCACCGCCCAGATCGCGGCGGTGCTGGACATTCCGCTGTTCGACGCCGGCGCGCGCCGGGCGGGCCTCACCGCGTCCCAAGCGCTCGCCGCTGCGGCGCTCGCCGATTACGAGCAGGCGGTGCTGGTCGCCGTGGCCGATGTGGAAACCGCCCTGGCGCGCATCGACGCCATCGAAGCGCGGCGCCAAGAGCTTGCCCGCGCCGTCACCGCCAGCGAACGCGCATTTGACCAGCTCAACGCCCTCTACCGTGAGGGCCTGGCCACCTTCATCGACATCCTCGACGCCCAGCGCACCCTCATCGACAGCCGCGAAGCCGCGGTGAACGCCGACGCTGAACTCGCCCAGGCCGTGATTGATCTCTACGCGGCGCTGGGGGCGGACGACGCCGAGGCGAGCTAGCGGCGTAGGGGCGCAAAGCGCCGTCTCCTCAATGCAGACTCGACTCATCCCCAGACTCGCGCTTGGCTTGCAGGAGTTTTTGGCGTGAGGCGTGACGGTGAAGCAGACTCGACAACTGTTTGAAGAAGTTGCCGGCAGCGGTTGCCTCGCCATGGCGGGTCTCGTCCCCGATGGGGGCGTAGCGCTGGCCGGAGCCGGGCTGATCCTCGCCTTCAAGGATCGATTCAGGAGCGCCGATGAACGGGTGATCAATGACACGATCAAGCGCGTCGTCGCCCGCGCCCGAGACAAGCTGGTCCTGTTCAAGCGCCCTGTGGACGATTACGCTTGGGCGCGCATCGAGGCGGAGAACGCCACGCGCCGCATCGTCATGGAGGCGCTCCCCGCCGCCCTGCCATACCGCACCCGCATCGTGGAGACGGCGTTCGACGTCGATACCCTCGCAGGCGAGACGCTTGCCCGCCTTGGCGAAGGCACGAACCGGCGGCTGGATCTCGATAACGCTGAGCAGCGCGTCGTCGCCGACGCCCATGTCCGCGCCTTCCTGATCGCCCTGAAGGCGGAGCGCGACTTTCTTGAGCATCTGAGCCCGGACCTCACGCTGGAAATCGCCGCTGATGTGAAGGCCCTGCGCGCCGAGCTTCAGGCGCTTGCCGACAAGGTCGCGGCGGACAAGCACGTGCCGGTGGGGACCCTGCGCACCATCGCGCGCACGTTCGACCAGTCCCTGAAGGGGGAGTACGAAAAGGACGATCTGGTCGATTTCCTCCAGGACAAGGCGCTCGAATACCGCGATCTGTCCGCGAAGATCGGGCGGGGGATGAACATATCGCCGGAGATCGGGCGCTTGCGCGGCGAAGCTAAAAACGCCCTCGACGCCGGCCAGTTTGACGCCGCCCGTGCTATGCTTAAACAGGCCCGCGAGCAGCAGACCGCCCTGCGACAGGAGCAGGAAGCCGAAGCCGCACAACGCCGCACCGAAGAAGTCGAGCTGCTCACCGAAGAGGCGAAAGCCGCCGAACTCGCCCTGGACTACACGGCGGCGGGGGACGCCTATATGCTGGCCCTGGACCTTCTCAAACAGGACGATCCTGACGCCGCAGCGGCGCTTGCCTTCAAGGCGGCGATTGGGTTTGTCGAAGACGCCCAGCAGCTTGGCGATAATGGCGGGATGGAACGGGCCATCGCGCTGTACGAAGCGCGCCTCAGCCTGAAGCCGAAAACGCAAGCCCCGGCTGACTGGGCCATGACCCAGAACAATCTCGGCGCCGTCTTGCAGGTGCTGGGCCGGCGGCGCGGCGATGAGGCGACTCTGAAGCGCGCGGTGGATGCCTACGACGCCGCGCTCACCGTGCGCACCCGGGACGCCAACCCGGTGGCCTGGGCCGAGACACAGAATAACCTCGGCGCTGCCCTGTCTGTTCTGGGCCAGCGGCGCGGCGGTGAGGCGACCTTGCAGGTCGCAGTGGATGCCTACGACGCTGCGCTCACCGTGCGCACCCGGGACGCCGCCCCGCTGTACTGGGCCACGACGCAGAATAACCTCGGCGCTGCCCTGTCTATGCTGGGCGAGCGGCGTGGCGATGAGGCGACCCTGCAGCGCGCCTTAGAGGCTTATGAAGGCGCCCTCACCGTTTACACCCAAGACGCCGCCCCGGTGGATTGGGCCATGACCCAGAACAATCGCGGCAATGCCCTGCACGTGCTGGGCGAGCGGCGCGGCGATGAGGCGACCCTGCAGCGCGCCGTGGACGCCTATAACGCCTCCCTCGCCGTGCGCACCCAGGACGCCTCCCCGGTGGAGTGGGCGACGACCCAGACCAATCTCGGCCTTGTCCTGCAGGTGCTGGGCCGGCAGAGTGGCGATGCAGCGACCCTGCAGCGCGCTGTTGCCGCCTATGACGTCGCCCTGACCGTGCTCACCCGCGACGCCAACCCGGTGGCTTGGGCCGCGACCCAGAACAATCTCGGCAATGCTCTGCTGGTAGCGGGTGGGTGGAATGGCGATGAGGCGATCCTACAGCGCGCCGTGGACGCCTATGAGGCCGCCCTCAGCGTGCGCCCTCGGGACGCCAACCCGGTGGCTTGGGCCGGGACCCAGAACAATCTTGGCAATGCTCTGCTGCTAGCTGGCGAGCGAAACGGCGTTGAGGCGACCCTGCAGCGCGCCGTGGACGCCTATGAGGCCGCCCTGACCGTCTACACTTGGGACGCCAACCCGGTGAACTGGGCCATGACCCAGAATAACCTCGGCAATGTCCTGTCTGTGCTTGGCGAGCGGCGCGGCGACGAGGCTACCCTGCAGCGCGCCGTGGATGCCTGTGAGGCCGCCCTCACCGTGCGCACCGCGGACGCAGCCCCGGTGGATTGGGCGGGGACCCAGACCAATCTCGGCAATGTCCTGCAGGTGCTGGGCCAGCGAAGCGGCGATGAGGCGACCCTGCAGCGCGCCGTGGATGCCTATGAGGCCGCCCTCACCGTGCGCAACCGGGACGCCGCCCCGGTGGATTGGGCCAATACCCAGAACAATCTCGGCGTCGTCCTGTCTGTGCTGGGCGAGCGAAGCGGCGAGGTGGAGACCCAACAGCGCGCTGTGGACGCGCATGAGGCGGCGCTGGCCATGTTTGAGGCGGTGGGGCACACCGCCTATGCGGACAGCGCGCGGGGCAATCGCGACCGGGCGCAGGCGGCGCTGGACCGGTTGCGGGGCGGGTGAGGGTGCGCCCGCACCCCGGACTTGGTCCGGGGGAGGAGCGAAAGCCTGGACAGGCTTGAGCATCAGGAAAAAAGGCCCCTGCCGGGGCATTCTGCGGCTAAAATCGATCCCCCGGATCGATTTTTTCGACTTTGTCGAACCGCCTAGAATGGTGCCCAGGAGAAGACTCGAACTTCCACTTCCTTTCGGAAACCAGCACCTGAAGCTGGCGCGTCTACCAATTCCGCCACCTGGGCCGGTGTGGGAGCGCGGGTGATAGTGCGCCGGGCCGGGGCCTGTCAACGGTTAGGCGCGGGCCATGTGCATCGGGATTTGAATCGGGGGGTGGAAACCGCTCCGCGCCCGCATGGACAGGGGCTGGGTTTTTTGGTCTACCGGCGCGCAATCCCTATATGAGACCGTGTCGCCGGTGATAAGGCGATGCGGCGTCGCCGCTTTCTTTGAAGATGAGGCCGACCATGCAATTGCGCGACGAGATGATCACCGTGTTCGGGGCGTCCGGCTTCATCGGACGCTATGTGGTGCGCCGCCTGGCCAAGGCCGGCTACCGGGTGCGCGCCGCCACGCGCCGGCCCCATCTGGCCGGTGAGCTGCGCCCCATGGGTGTGGTGGGCCAGATCCAGCTGGTGCAGGCCAATCTGAAGGATCGCGCCTCGGTGGAGCGTGCGGTGGACGGCGCCCACGGGGTGATCAATCTGGTGGGCATTCTGGCCGAGGATGGCAAGCAGAGCTTTGATGCGCTGCAGGCCAAGGGCGCCGGGCTGATCGCCGAGGCCGCCAAGGCCGCCGGGATCGAGCGCATGGTGCATATCTCCGCCATTGGCGCGGACGCGCAGTCGAAATCGAAATACGCAAAGACCAAGGCGCTGGGCGAACAAGCCGTGCGCAAGGCGATCCCCGGCGCGGTGATCCTTCGCCCCTCCATCGTGTTCGGCCCGGAAGACCAATTCTTTAACAAATTCGCTGACATGGCCCGTTTTGCACCGGCCCTTCCTTTGATCGGCGGCGGCAAGACAAAGTTTCAGCCGGTCTATTGCGACGATGTCGCCGAATGCGCGGTGAAGGCGCTGGAGATGGATGAGGCGCGCGGGCGCACCTATGAGCTGGGCGGGCCGGGGATCTACACCTTCAAGGAAATCCTGGAATTCATCATGGCGACCACGCGGCGCCAGCGGATTCTGCTCCCGATCCCGTTTCTGGCGGCCGGCGGCATGGGCCTGATGGGCGAGCTCACCGGCAAGCTGCCTTTCGTGCAGCCCTTCCTGACCCGCGATCAGGTCACATTGCTCAAAGTCGACAATGTGGTGGGTGAAACCGGCGAGGATTTCGGGACGATCGAGGATTTCGGCGTCGAGCGCGAGAGCATCGAGTCCATCGTGCCGTCCTATCTGGAGCGCTACCGCAAGGGCGGCCAGTTCGCCGAAGAAAACGAACGCGTTTGATTTCCAGCCCCTGAAAAAGGCCAGTGACATGAGCAGCGAAGAGCCGAAATTTCCCGGCTGGCGCGGGACCACGATTTTGTGCGTGCGCAAGTCCGGCAAGGTCGCCCTGGCCGGCGACGGCCAGGTCTCCATCGGCAACACCGTGATGAAGGCCACCGCCAAGAAGGTGCGTCCACTGTCCGGCGGCAAGGTGATCGCAGGGTTCGCCGGCGCCACCGCCGACGCCTTCGCCCTGTTCGAGCGCCTGGAGGGCAAGCTGGAGACCCATTCCGGTCAGCTGGCGCGCTCCTGCGTGGAGCTGGCCAAAGACTGGCGCACGGATCGCTATATGCGCCGGCTGGAGGCGATGCTGATCGTCGCCGACAAGGACGAGAGCTTCGTGCTCACCGGCGCCGGCGACGTGCTGGAGCCCGAGGACGGCATCGCCGCCATCGGCTCGGGCGGCAATTACGCCCTCGCCGCGGCGCGCGCCCTGATGGAATACGAAGACGAGGCCGAGACCATCGCGCGCAAGGCCATGAAGGTCGCCAGCGATATCTGCATCTACTCCAACAACAATCTCACCGTGGAGACGCTTTAGCCGGCGGAACCGTCCGCCGGCTAAAGACCGTCAGGCTTTCAGAGCGCCGGCCCGTCAGTCCTAACCCTTCAGGGCGGCGGTCTGCTTGTCGCAGAGCTCAGCCACGCCCTTGCGGGCGAGCGAGAAGAGCTGATCGAATTGTTCGTGGGCCATGGGGCGGTCCTCGGCGGTGGCCTGCACCTCAATGACGCCGCCTTGCGCGCTGAGCACGAAATTGGCGTCGGTCTGGGCGATCCGGTCTTCTTCGTATTCCAGATCCAGGCGCGCCTCGCCGGAGATCAGGCCGCAGCTCACCGCGGCGAGCTGGGCGTGGACCGGGTCGGTCTTCAGCACGCCTTCTTCAAGCAGATAGCCCACCGCCTGTTTCAGGGCGAGCCAGGCGCCGGTGATGGAGGCGGTGCGCGTGCCGCCATCGGCCTGCAGCACGTCGCAATCAATCAGGATCTGGCGCTCGCCCAGGGCTTTCAGCTCGACGCAGGCGCGCAAGGACCGCCCGATCAGGCGCTGGATCTCCTGGGTGCGGCCGGAGACCTTGCCGCCGGTCACTTCGCGCCGGGTGCGCGTGTGGGTGGCGCGCGGCAGCATGGAATACTCCGCCGTCACCCAGCCCTTGCCCTGACCGCGCAGCCAGGGCGGCGTGGTCTCGTCCACGCTGGCGGTGCACAAGACGTGGGTGTTCCCGCATTTCACGAGGCAGGATCCCTCGGCGTAGGGGTTGAACCCCATTTCAAAGCGAATGTCGCGAAGGGCGTCGGGCTGGCGGCCGTCGGGGCGCATGGGCGATCTCCTGAAAACTGTTGCAGGCCTTGCTACTCCGTTCCGCGCGCCGGTCAAGCCGGGCCGGGCGGCGTCAGCGTGGGCGCATTGCTAAGGGGGGCGGACGCGACTACGTCTTGAGACATGGACGACCCACACCGCCCGGTTACGGGACTACAGGCTCTGGACGCGCGCTCGCGCCGGCTTTTTCGCGAGCTGGTGGAGACCTATCTGGCCACCGGCGAGCCGGTGGGTTCGCGCACCCTGTCGAAAACCAGCGGGCTGACCCTGTCTCCGGCCTCCATCCGCAACACCATGGCCGATCTGGCCCAGGCCGGGCTTCTCAGCGCGCCGCACGCCTCGGCCGGGCGCATGCCCACCCACGCCGGGCTTCGCCTGTTCGTGGACGGGCTGTTGCAGATCGGCGATCTGGACAGCGATGAACGCCGCGACATCGAGGACCGGGTGAGCGCCGCCGGACGCCGGCCGGAAGAAGTGCTGTCTGAAGCCTCCACGCTGCTGTCGGGCCTCGCCGGGGGCGCAGGCCTTGTGGCGAGCGCGGAAGCCGATGCGCCGCTGCGCCATGTGGAGTTCGTCAATCTGTCGCCCACCGAGATCCTCGCCGTGCTGGTGAGTGAGGACGGCGGGGTGGAGAACCGGCTCATGCGCGCGCCCATCGGGCTGCCGCCGGCCGCGCTCATCGAGGCGGGCAATTATCTCTCCGCGCGGCTGCGCGGGCGCACCCTGGCTGAAGCGCTAAAAGAAATCGGCGAAGAGATCGCCAGCAAGCGCGCCCAGCTCGACGGCGCCGCATCAAGCCTGGTGGAGCAGGGTCTCGCCGATTGGGGCGGGCCGGAAAGCCGCACCCTCATCGTGCGCGGTCAGGGCCGCCTTCTTGAAGCGGTGCAGGCGGCCGAGGATCTGGAGCGTGTGCGGCTGCTGTTTGACGACATCGAGCGCAAGGAGGGCCTGCTGGCTTTGCTGGACGAGGCGCGGTCGGGCAAGGGCGTGCGCCTGTTCATCGGGTCTGAAAACCCGCTGTTTTCGCTGTCGGGCTCCAGCGTCATCGTTGCGCCCTATCGAAACCGGGACAACCGGATCATCGGCGCGCTGGGCGTGATCGGGCCGACCCGGCTGAACTATGCGCGCGTCATTCCGCTGGTGGATTACACCGCCCAGGTGGTGGGCAAGCTGATCGCCGGCGGGCGATGACCCCTTGACGTTTGGCCCTATCGACTTGATCTAGCCTCGTATGACCCAGGATAACGCAAAACCCGACACCGACGCGGATCCCGCTTCTCAGGACCAGCCCGAGAACGAGGCCGCGAACACCGGCGCCGACGCGCCGCTTGGCGAAGACGAGTTCTTGGAGGCTGCGGCTGACGCTCCGCCGCAGGAGCCCGGACCCGAGGCCCAGCTCGACGAGGCCCGGGACAAGCTCCTGCGCGCCTACGCGGAGATGGAGAACACCAAGAAGCGCGCCCAGCGCGACGTGAAGGACGCGCGCGAATACGCCGTCACCGGCTTCGCGCGCGACATGCTGGACGTGGCCGACAATCTCGCGCGGGCGCTCGCCAGCATTGACGACGAGGCCAAGCAGAGCGCCGGCCCGGCCTTCGCTACGCTGATCGAAGGCGTCGAGCTCACCGAAAAGCGCCTGGCCACGACGCTGGAGCGCCACGGCGTCAAGAGAGTCGAGCCAAGCCCGGGCGACACGTTCAACGCCAACCACCATCAGGCCGCCGCTCAAGTGCCCGCCGACCAGCCCAAGGGCGCGGTCGCCCATGTGATGCAGCCCGGCTACGTCATCGGCGAGCGCACCCTGCGCGCCGCCATGGTGGTGGTCAGCGCCGGTCCCGCTGAAGGCGGCGGCGGGACCACGCCCCGGGACAAGCCTGACGCGCCGAAGGGCGGCACAGGCGGCGGCGTGGATGTGAGCGCTTGAAGGCGCGCACACCCTTCAAGGCGTGACAAAAAAGGGCGGCTCTTTCGAGCCGCCCTTTTCATGTCTGCAAGGCGTTGAAAGCCTAGCGGCGTCCGGCGGTGCGTGCCTGTCCGTTCTGCCACCAGGTCGAACCGTTGCGGTAATCTTCATACCAGTAGCGGCCCGAATACTGATCGTAATACAGCTCGGAATGGTTGGGGTTGTTGGCGTTGTGCCCACAGCCGCCGGGGCGGTTGCAGGCGACGACCGCGCCGCCGGCGGCGCCGAGGCCCGCGCCGATGAGCGCGCCGGTCTGGGCGTTGCCGGACCCGACATTATTGCCGATGACCGCACCTGCGAGCGCGCCTGCGCCGGCGCCGATGGCTGCGCCCTGGACGCCCTGATTGGTCGCGCATGCGCTCAGGGCGAGCGGCACGGCGGCGAGTAGTACGAGCTTGCGGATCATGGCGAACTCCTTTGAAGCGCAATGGGACGAACCCCTACGGTCCGTTGCATGGATGGTATTAAAAACCATCGCGGCTGAATTGAGGCTGAACGCTAGTTCGCCGCGCGCTCGCAGAGTTTCGCAGCGACCGCCACCAGCTCATCCAGAACCACCGGCTTGGCCAGGTATTCGTTCGCGCCGGCCGTAAGCGCCGATTCGCGTGCGCCGGCCATGGCGTGAGCGGTGAGCAGGAGAATCGGGGTGTCGCGCACCGATGCGTTCATGGCGCGGATCGCGCGAATGGCGTCCTCGCCGCTCATGCCCGGCATTTCGCGGTCCATTATGATCAGATCGAACGGTCCGTCATGGAGCCGCTTCAGGGCCGTCTCGGCGCCCGTCTCCGAGCAGATGCGCCAGCCGTGCAGACCCAGCGCCCGCTCCACCACTTCGCGATTGACGCCGTTGTCCTCCACCAGAAGCGCGCGGCGCTGAGGGACCTGGCCCGCCGGCTCGCCGACCGCGATCGTGTCGGCCGCGGGCGCCTCGCCGGGGACGGCCGGGTCGAACGGCAGGGTCAGGCGGAACAACGCGCCGCCTTCGGGCGCGTCGCCCACTTCCAGCGCGCCGCCGGCGAGGGCGGCGAGATCCTGGGCGATGGACAGTCCGAGCCCGGCGCCTTCATGGCCGCGCGACCGCGAGTCGTCGCCCTGGCGGAAGCGTTCAAAGATCGCGCCGCGCAGGGCGGCAGGCACGCCCGGCCCGCTGTCGCGCACCTCGAAGATCATGGCCCCGCTCTCTGCGTGCGCGGCGATCATGACGCCGCCGGTTTCGGTGAACTTGGCGGCGTTTCCGGCGAGATTGACCAGGATCTGGCGCGTGCGTCGCGGGTCGGCCAGGAAGGGCGTGTCCGCGCCGGCGCCGGGCTCGATGCGCAGGGTGAGGCCCTTATGCACGCAGACGCCGCGGATCGCTTCGCCCGCAGCCTCCGCCATGGCGGAGGCGGTGACCGGCTCGGGCTCCAGATTCACGTGCCCGGCCTCCACCCTGGAGAGGTCGAGCACGTCTTCAATGAGGCCCAGCAGGGACCGGCCCGACCCCAGAATAGTCTCCACCGCGCGGCGCTGGTGCGCGTCCAGCTCGGTGAGGGCGAGCACCTGGGCCATGCCCAGCACGCCGTTCAGCGGGGTGCGGATTTCATGGCTCATATTGGCCAGAAACTGCGACTTGATCTGGTTGGCCGACAGCGCCTCGTCGCGGGCGGCGCGCAGAGCTTCGTCCTGCTCGACCCGTTTGGTGACGTCGCGCTGGACCGCGATCCAGTAGCGATACCGGCCGTCTGCGTCCGCGACCGGCTTGATGTCCATCTCGATCCAGAATGCGCGCCCGTCCTTGGTGTAGTTCTTCAGGACTTCGCGAACCGGACGCCAGGCGTCCAGCGCCGTGCGGATTGCGTTCAGCGCCTCGCGGTCCGCATCATCGCCCTGGAGAAAGCGCGGGGTCTGACCGACCGCTTCGTCAAATGTGTAGCCGGTCTTGCGCGTGAACGCGTCATTGACCCAGACGATGCGCGGGCCCGGCCGTTCAACCGGCTCGGCTTCGGTGATCACCACCGAATCGCGCACATGGTCGCCAAGGGCGGCTGTAAGGGTCTTCATATCCATTTCGACGCCTTGCTGAGTGTGTTCACCGTAAGTGGCGTTATGCCGAATTCGCTCAGTGCGCCAAACGGCATATGCGGTCCGCCGGCGGCTCGCACGGGGCTTACGGCGTCACGCGGCGCAGGGTGAGATTGATGCGGCCGGGCCGCCAGTCTTCCGGCAGCAGCGTCGACGTGCCCGGATAGATCCGGTCCACCCCGTGATGACAGGCCCGCGCCGCGCCGCCCAGAACCACCACGTCGCCGGAGTTCAGGATGAAGGAGGCGGTGGGGTCCTTGCGCGACGGCCCGCCCAGGCGGAAGCGCGCCCGGTCGCCCAGCGAGACCGAGACCACCGGCGCGTTCACCGCCTGCTCGTCATTGTCGACGTGAAGACCCATGCGCGCGTGCGGGCCGTACCAGTTCACAAGGCAGGCCTGTGGCGGATCGGGCCAGCCGGACACCGCCTCCCATAGGTCCAGAAGCGCAAGGGGCATGGCCGGCCAGGCCTCGCCGGTGGCCGGATGGGCGGGCTCGTAGCGATAGCCCTTGTCCTTGTCGGTGATCCATCCAAGCGGGCCGAAATTGGTCATGCGCACAGAAAGCGGCTTGCCGGTGCGCGGCATGGCGGGCTGGTAGAGCGGGCTTTGGGCTACGCTGGCGAGGACGGCGTCCACCAGCGACGCCTGCTCGGGCCGGGGCAGGCGTTCGGGCAGCAGCTTGAAGCCGTTGGGCGGGGTGAAACGTCTCGGGGGCATGGCGAACCGTATGGTGCAAGGGTCGCGAAAGCCTAACTGCGCACGGCGGCGAGGAAAACGATTCTCCTGTTCGCCCTTGCGCCCTCCCGCTCGCCTTCCTAAATCGCCTCATGAAGCGCAAGGACATAAAGTCCGCGTGAAATTTTGTAATTTGCTCCGGGTTCGTCCCGGGCGTTTTGTGCAGTAACAGACGTCAAGTCGGGGGGCGGCCCTCGCATCGCCGGAGCGCTTCGGGCCCCGGCCATCCGCCCGCCCCGCCGAAACAAGGAGACTGAAGACACCATGAGCAAGGTTATCGGAATCGATCTCGGGACCACCAATAGCTGCGTCGCGGTCATGGACGGCGACAGCGCGAAGGTGATCGAAAACGCCGAAGGCATGCGCACCACCCCGTCCGTGGTCGCTTTCACCGAAGACGGTGAACGCCTGATCGGCCAGCCGGCCAAGCGCCAGGCGGTGACCAACCCGGACCACACCTTCTTCGCCATCAAGCGCCTGATCGGGCGCACGATGGCCGACCCGACGGTGAAAAAAGACAAGGACATGGTGCCTTACGCCATCGTCGAGGGCGCCAATGGCGACGCCTGGGTCCAGGGCCGCGACAAGAAATACGCGCCCAGCGAAATTTCCGCCTTCATCCTGCAGAAAATGAAGGAAACCGCCGAGAGCTATCTGGGCGAAAAGGTCGAGAAGGCCGTGATCACGGTCCCCGCCTATTTCAACGACGCCCAGCGTCAGGCCACCAAGGACGCCGGCAAGATCGCCGGGCTTGAAGTCCTGCGCATCATCAACGAGCCCACCGCGGCCGCGCTCGCCTATGGCCTGGACAAGGGCGATAACCGCACCATCGTGGTCTACGACCTGGGCGGCGGCACGTTCGACGTCTCGGTTCTGGAGATCGGCGACGGCGTGTTCGAGGTGAAGGCCACCAATGGCGACACCTTCCTGGGCGGTGAAGACTTCGACCTGCGCATCGTCGAGTACTTCGCCGACGAGTTCAAAAAGGACCAGGGAATCGATTTGCGCAAGGACAAGCTGGCTCTCCAGCGCCTGCGCGAAGAGGCCGAGAAGGCCAAGAAGGAACTCTCCAGCGCCACCTCCTATGAGGTGAACCTGCCCTTCATCACCGCCGACGCGTCGGGCCCGAAACACCTGAACATGAAGCTGTCGCGGGCCAAGCTGGAAAGCCTGGTGGAGGACCTGGTCAAGCGGACGATCGAGCCGTGCAAGGCCGCGCTGAAAGACGCCGGCGTGTCGGCCTCCGACATTGACGACGTGGTTCTGGTCGGCGGCATGACCCGCATGCCCAAGGTCCAGGAAGCGGTGAAAGGCTTCTTCGGGCGCGAACCCCACAAGGGTGTGAACCCGGACGAGGTCGTGGCCATGGGCGCCGCGATCCAGGCCGGCGTGCTGCAAGGCGACGTGAAAGACGTGTTGCTGCTCGACGTGACCCCGCTGTCGCTGGGCATCGAGACGCTGGGCGGCGTGTTCACCCGCCTTATCGACCGCAACACGACGATCCCGACCAAGAAGTCGCAGACCTTCTCCACCGCCGACGACAACCAGACCGCCGTGACGATCCGGGTGTTCCAGGGCGAGCGCGAGATGGCCGCCGACAACAAGATGCTCGGTCAGTTCGATCTCGTCGGCATTCCGCCGGCGCCGCGCGGCATGCCGCAGATCGAGGTGACGTTCGATATCGACGCCAACGGCATCGTGAACGTGTCCGCCAAGGACCAGGCCACCGGCAAGGAGCAGGTGATCCGCATCCAGGCCTCGGGCGGTCTGTCTGACTCCGACATCGAGCAGATGGTCAAGGACGCCGAAACCAACGCGGACTCCGACAAGAAGCGCCGCGCGCTGGTCGACGCCAAGAACACCGCCGAGGCGCTGGTTCACCAGACCAACTCCCAGGTCACCGAGTTCGGCGACAAGCTGAACCCGGCCGACAAGGAGGCCATCGAAACCGCGGTCAAGGAGCTGGAGGAGGTCAAGGACGGCGAAGACGTCGAGGCCATCCAGCAGAAATCCCAGGCCCTTCAGCAGGCCGTCATGAAGCTGGGCGAAGCGATGTACGCCGCGCAGCAATCCGGCGGCGAGGCGCCCCAGGGCGGTGAAGACGCCTCCAAGGAAGACGAAGGCGTCGTCGACGCGGAATTCACCGAGGTGAAGGACGATGATGACGGCGACAGCGACGAGAAGAAAAGCGCCTAAGCGCCTCGTCTCGCGACAGCGCGGCCCCGTCCCGATCCCCGGGGCGGGGCCGCATCGCTTCGGCCGGATATTGCAGCCGGCGAAGCGTGTGGACCATGAAGGCTCGCGTCATCCTCGCTCCCTCCCCAACCGGGGCAGGGTCGGGGTGGGGGGCGCGACCGCCAGCCATTGCGGCTCCGGATCCGGACCGCCTCACCCCACCCCGGCTCTCTCCTGAAAATTGGAGGGAGATCCTCAAGACGCCCGCCGCGCACGGCGACCGGGCGACGGGCCGAACGGGATGTTTACCGACCGATGAGCAAGCGCGACTATTACGAAGTTCTGGGCGTGGACAAGGGTGCGGACGCGAAGGCGGTCAAGAGCGCCTATCGCAAGCTCGCCATGCAATACCACCCCGATAAAAATCCGGGCGACGCCGAGGCTGAAGCCAAATTCAAGGAAGTTGGCGAGGCCTATTCGGTGCTCTCCGACGCCGACAAGCGCGCCGCCTATGACCGCATGGGCCACGCCGCGTTCAGCCAGGGCGGCGGCGGGCAGGGTCCGTTTGGCCAGGGCGGCTTCGGCGGCGGCTCGGCGGCCGACTTCGCCGACATCTTCGAGCAGGTCTTCGGCGACGCCTTCGGCATGGGTCGCGGCGCGCGGGGCGGCGGCGGACGGCGCGCCGGTCCGACGCGCGGCTCTGATCTTCGCTATGACATGGAGATCACGTTGGAGGAGGCGTTCCACGGCAAGGACTCCGATATCCGCATCCCCACCACAATCGCCTGCGAGCGCTGCTCCGGCGACGGCGCGGAGCCGGGCACCGGCGTGACCACCTGCGAGACCTGTTCGGGCGCGGGCCGTATCCGGCGCACCCAGGGCTTCTTCACCATGGAGCAGGCCTGCCCCACCTGCGGTGGGCGCGGCCAGTACGTGGAGACGCCCTGTCAGGAATGCGACGGCGCGGGCAGGGTGCGCAAGATGCGCGATCTGCGCATCCAGATTCCCGCCGGCGTCGAGGACGGCATGCGGATCCGCCTGGCCGGCGAGGGCGAGGCGGGTGCGCGCGGCGGACCGCGCGGCGATCTCTATATCTTCATCTCGGTCCTGCCCCACGAGCTGTTCGAGCGCGACGGGCCCAATCTTTACTGCCGGGCGCCGGTGCCCATGGTCGCCGCGGCGCTGGGCGGCGAGATCGACGCGCCCACGATCGAGGGCGGCAAGGTCAAGATCACCATTCCTGACGGCGCCCAGACCGGCGAGCGCATGCGCCTGCGCCACAAGGGCATGAGCCGTGTAAACACCGGCGGCGCGCGCGGCGACATGTATGTGGAGCTGTTTGTCGAGACTCCGCGCAAGCTTACCGAGCGCCAGCGCGAGATCCTGCGCGAGTTCTGCGACATCTCGGGCGACGGCTGCAATCCGGAAAGCGACGGCTTCTTCAAGAAGGTCAAACGCTTCTGGAACGACGTGCGCGGCGATGACGAGGCGGTCTGAGTAAGGCGTCCGGCCCGGTGCCGCCATGGCCGGTGCGCCTGCTCCCTGAGCGCGGTGCGCTCCGTTACGCCGAACGCAGCGACGGTCGCCCATGAGCGCGTCCCCGCCTCGCGCCGGGCTGGCCGCCGGGCGCGCGCATGGGCCGCCGGTGCGGCGTTCCTAGGGCGACTCACCTCGGCGCCGCCCGCCTTCTGATCGTGTCGCAACACCCCGCGTCAGGCGCTCAGTCCGGATGAAAACCCTTATGAGAGATCAGATTTAGGCCGCCTTTTTCGCGCCGGTCTTGCGACCGGCGTGGTCGCGCATGAAGGCTTTCATCTTCGGGGCGATCTCTTCGCGGAAGCGGCGGCCGTTGAAGACGCCGTAATGGCCGACGCCGGGCTGGACATAGTCCTCGCGCAGAGTGTCGGGCAGGCTTGAGCACAAGGTGTGCGCCGCCTGGGTCTGACCGATTCCGGAGATGTCGTCGTTCTCGCCCTCGACGGTGAGCAGAGCCACGTCGGTGATGGCTTCGGGGCGCACGGCGCGATCGCGCACCTTCATGGTTCCCAGCGCCAGCTTGTGCTTCTGGAACACGTCGGAGATGGTCTGCAGGTAGAATTCCTCGGTCAGGTCCATCACCGAGAGATACTCGTCATAGAAGTCGCGATGGCGATCCGCGCTGTCGCCGTCGCCGTCGATCATCTGATTGAAGAATCGCCAGTGGGCGTCCACGTGGCGATCATAATTCATGTTGATGAATCCGGTCAGCTGCAGGAAGCCGGGATACACGCGGCGCATGCCGCCCGGATACACCGCCGGTACGGTCTGGATCAGATTGTCCCGGAACCACTCGAACGGGCGCTCTTCAGCCAGCGTGTTGGGCACGGTTGGCGATTTGCGCGCATCGATGGGCGAGCCCATGAAGGTCATGGAGGCCGGGCGCGCCGCGTCGCCGTCTTCGGCCATCAGCGCGATGGCCGCAAGCGTCGGCGGGCCGGGCTGGCACACGGCGACGACGTGCACGTCCTCGCCCAGCGCCGTGATCATCTCGCGCACATACTCGACATAATTGTCCAGATCGAAGCGGCCTTCGTGCACGGGCACGTGGCGCGCATCGGTCCAGTCGGTGATGTAGACTTCCGAATCCGGCAGGAAGGCCTCCACCGTGCCGCGCAGAAGCGTGGCGTGGTGGCCTGACATGGGCGCCACGAACAGCACCTTGGGGTCCTTGATCTCGCTCGCCTTCACACCGCGGGCGCTCGCCAGGGCGGCGCGGTCGCGCTTGAGGTGCAGAAGCTGGCAGAAGGGCTTTTCCCAGACGGTTTCGATCTCGGTGTCGACGGGATTTCCATCCAGATCAAACGGGGTAATGTTCCATTCGGGCTTGCCGTAATAGCGCGTCAGGCTTTCAAACATATCGGCCGCCGCCGCCGTGGCGCGCCCGGCCAGAGTATCGCCGGCCGGATTGAGCGGGCTGCGGAGCCCGCGCCGCGTGGCGTTCGCCGCTGCGCGCCAGGGCAGCATTGCCGCCCGGGTCAGTTCCACAAAGGAATAAAGCATCAAAAAACCTCTCGTCCGCGCGCCGTTGCGCTGCAGGCCGTTGTGTTAGATCACGATTGTCCGGGATTTTCCTCTAGAAATTGTTGCAGTCGCGAAGCGAGCTGGTCCGGGCGGGTCCCGTGAGGGAAGACATCGGCGAACTCTCCGTCCCGATCCATGAGGAAAATCAGGGAGCTGTGGTCCACCGTGTAATCGTTGCTCACCCCGTCGTCCTCGATGCGTGCGTAGAACACACGATAGGCTCGCGCCGCCTCCCGCACCTGCTCGGCGCTTCCCGTCAGGCCCACAAGGTCTTCAGGGAAGGCGTCGGCCTGGACATACTCGGCGAGCGCCTGGGGCGTGTCGCGCTCCGGGTCGACGCTGATCAGGATGGGTTGAAACGCGGCGCGCTGCTCTTCGTTCAGTCTCGCCAGCGCCGCGTCCATGACCTGCAGCGACAGGGGACAGACATCGGGGCAGTAGGTGAAGCCGAAATAGATCAGCATCGCCTTGCCGCGATAGGTCTCGTTGGTGACGGTCTCGCCGTCCTGATTGACCAGGGTGAAGGGTCCGCCGATCCGGGCGTCGCCCGACACCCGCACGGCGCCGGAGCGCGGCCCCGTGTCGCCGTCGCCGCGCGAAACCACCGCCGCGGCGAGCGCGCCGCCGAGGACCACCGCCACGCCAAGGGCGATGGCGGGAAACAGCCAGATTGGACGATTGGACAAAGCGGCGCTCCTATTCTCCGATCTGCGTCAGCGCGCCGCGGTCTCGCGACGCCCTCAGCAGTTTTGCAAAAACCAGGACGCCGCCGCCCAGCCAGAGGACGTTCAGGCCGAACGCCCAGGCCAGATGCGAGACGTCCAGCACGCCCTCGGTCACAAGGGCGCGCAGACCCTCGAATATATGGGCGGGGGGCAGGGCCAGCGCCACCGGTTCCAGCATGTCGGGCAGCACCGAGACCGGATAATACACCGCACAGAACGGCGTGATGCCGAACATCAGCGCCCACGGCATGTCCTGGGCGCCCTGGCCGTAGCGCGTGACGAGCCCGGCGGCCACCAGCGAGATCGACCAGCCGAACGCCACCAGGTTGAGCACGAAGAGCGGCAAAGCCAGCCCCACCGTGAAGATGTTGAAGTCGAAGAAGATCGCCGCCACCAGAACCGCCGGGATCATGGCCAGCGTGGTCTTCATCACCGAGACCACCATGAGGCTTGCGATGAGCTCCTGCGGCGACAGGGGCGACACCAGAAGATTGCCCAGGTTGCGCGACCAGATTTCCTCCATATAGGCCAGAGACAGGCCCAGCTGGCTGCGCCAGGTCACGTCCCACAACAAGACCGCGCCCAGCACCGCGGCGAGCACCGCCATGCCGGGACTGTCCACTTCGGTGAAGACGTGAAGCTGAATGAGACCCCAGATCGAGATCTGCACCAGCGGCCAGTAGAACAGGTCCACCAGGCGCGGCCAGGAGCCGGCGGTCAGCACCCATTGGCGCTCCACCAGGGCGTGGATGCGGTTCAGCGCGCTCACGCCGCGCCCTCCTCTTCGGGGCGCCGGGCGACATCCAGAAACACTTCCTCCAGCGTGGCGCGGCCGTACTTCTCCAGCAGCGTCCGGGGCTCGGAATCGTCGACGATGCGCCCGGTCTTCATCATCAGAACCCGGTCGGCCAGGCGCTCCACCTCGCCCATGTTGTGGCTGGCCATGAGAATCGCCGCGCCGGTGCGCGTGCGCCAGGCCTCCAGCTCGCTGCGCACCCAGTCGGCGCTGTCGGGATCCAGTGACGCGGTGGGCTCGTCCAGAAGCAGCAAGTCGGGATCATTGATCAGCGCCTTGGCGAGCCCCACCCGCGTCGCCTGACCGGCCGAGAGCGAGCCGGTGGCGCGGCCCAGATACGGTGTCAGGCGCAGGCGTTCGGCGATAGCCTCGGCGGCGTCCCTGGGATGGGCCACGCCGTAAAGCCTGGCGTAGACCATGAGATTGCGCCGCACGGTCAGGCGTTTGGGCAGATCAACATAGGGGCTCTGGAAGTTCATCCGCGCCCGAGCCTTCGCGCCGTCGCGTGCGATGTCATGGCCGAGCACCCGGATCACCCCCGCGCTGGGCCGAGTCAGGCCCAGCATCATGGCCAGCGTGGTGGTTTTGCCGGCCCCGTTGCCGCCCAGCAGCGCCGTGGTGGCGCCGCGCGCCAGGGTGAAGCTGACCCTGTTCACGGCGGTGACCCCGCCATAGATTTTGGTCAGGTCCTCCACCTGCGCGGCGGGCGCGGCCATCGGTCCGGTTGACGGGTCCATGCGGCGTCTTCCTCCTGTCGGCGGGCCGTGGAACATGGTGGCGTCCGGCCGCTCTGTCGAGGCGCCGCGACCTGCGGCGGGCTCGCAGCGCGCCGCCGCCGCGCCGCCGCTGCGCCCGCACTGGGCCCTTGAGGAGAGCGATCATGATGGGTCTCGACACAAGCTGGGACCGGCTGTCTCCGGACGCCGATTTCACGCCGATGTTCGGACGGGTGCGCCTGCGCACTCTGATCCTCTTGCGCTGGCTGGCGGTGATCGGACAGACGCTCTGCGTGGGGGTGGTCCATTACGGGCTGGGCTTTGAGCTGCCGCTGGGTCTGTGCCTGGGGGTGATCGCGGCGAGCGCCTGGGTGAACGCCTGGCTGTCGCTGGCCATGTCCACCCAGCGTTTCGCCAAGGACTGGGAAGCGTTCCTGCAGCTGGCCTATGACGTCGCCCAGCTGATGGTGCTGCTGGCGCTCACCGGCGGTCTGGTGAACCCGTTCTCGGTGATGCTGGTCGGGCCGGTGGTGATTTCCGTGGCGGCGCTGCCCATTCGCTGGTGGATGGCGCTGGCGGCGTTTGCGATCATCGGATCGATCTCGCTGAGCATCTGGCATTTGCCGCTGCCCTGGGCGGGCGAGGAGACCGTCACCCTGCCGCTGACCTATCGGGTGGGGATGTGGACCGCGCTGGCCATCGCGATCGGTTTCACCGCCGTCTACGCCTGGCGGGTGGGTAGCGAGGCGCGGCGCATGGGTACCGCGCTGGCCGCGACCCAGACCGTGCTGGCGCGCGAGCAGCGCCTGTCCGCGCTGGGCGCGCTGTCGGCCGCCGCCGCCCACGAGCTCGGCACGCCGTTGGCGACGATCCAGCTCACCGCCAAGGAGATGCAGCGCGAAGCCAGGGACGATGTGATGCGCGAAGACGCCGCGCTCATCGTCTCCCAGGCCCAGCGGTGCCGGGAAATCCTGCAGCGGCTGTCCCAGACAAAGGACGCCTCGGACGAAATGCACGACCGGGTCGGCTTGCGCGAAGCGCTGGAGGAAGCCGCCGCGCCGCTGCAAGGGCTGGGCGCTGTGCTCCATGTGCGCCTGAACCCGAAAGCCGATCCGCAGGACGCGCCGGTGCTCAAGCGCAGGGCGGAGATTCTCTACGCGCTGGGCAATTTCATTGAAAACGCAGTGGACTTCGCGCGCACCGAGGTGACGGTCTCCGGCGCCTGGAGCGCGGACACGATCATCATCACGGTGCAGGATGACGGGCCGGGCTTTCCCGCCGACATTCTGGCCAAGCTGGGCGAGCCCTACATCACCACCCGCAGAGCCGAGCCCGGCCATGGCGGGCTGGGGCTTGGCGTTTTCATCGCCATCACCCTGACCGAGCGCGTGGGCGGCGAGGTGGATCTGTCCAACGCGTCCGGGTCCGGCGCGCGCGTCACCATCACCCTGCCGCGAAAAAGCCTGGAGGCCGAGCCTTGGTTTGAACCCAGGCTCGACCCGGTCGCGCAGGGGGCCGTTGAAGGGGCTGGCGAGGCGGGTGCATAGGCGGCCGGGCGATCAAAGCGCGGTGATATCTTCGACATGGCGGAGAATTCAGCTAAATGAGGGGCTGAAAACGACTCTTACAGGAGGCCTTCCGCCATGAGCGAGCTGGACCTGCCCGCCGATAAAACCCTTTTAATCGTGGACGATGACGCGCCGTTCCGCACCCGGCTTGAGCGCGCCATGGCGGCCCGCGGGTTTGAAATCACCGCTGCGGTGGGATCGGTGGCTGAAGCGGTGCGTATCGCGCGCACTAATCCGCCGGCTTTTGCGGTGGTGGATCTGCGCCTGGAGGATGGCGACGGGCTCGACGTGGTGCGCACGCTGCACAATCACCGCGCCGATTGCCGCGCGGTGATGCTCACCGGCTACGGCAATATCGCCACCGCCGTGGCGGCGGTGAAATCGGGCGCTGTGGATTATCTGGCCAAGCCCGCCGACGCCGACGACGTGGCCAAGGCCCTGTTGGCGCGCCCCGACGCCAAGCCGGAACCGCCGGAAAACCCCATGAGCGCGGACCGGGTGCGCTGGGAGCACATCCAGCGCGTCTTCGAGATGTGCAATCACAATGTGTCCGAGACCGCCCGGCGGCTGAACATGCACCGGCGCACCCTGCAGCGCATTCTGGCCAAGCGCGCCCCGCGCTAGGGGGGCGGGCGCTCACCCATCATCGGATGATCCGGCGCGTCCGCCTGAAGGCGTTCGCTCCGGGTCGTCTCTGTCTTGCGCGCGCTCCTCGCTCTCGTCTTGCCCGTCGCCAGACGCGCGGGCGCGGGTGTCGGCGGCCGCCTCTTCAGGCTGCGCGCCTTCCCTTAGGCTTTCATCGCGCACCGGGTGATTGGAGGCCGCGCCTTCCGGGCGGCGCGAGGGCGGCTCGGCCCAGTCGGGCGGCGCGCTGTCGCGCTGGGTCTCATCGGACTGTTCACGCTTGCGCGGCAAGGCGTAGGGATGTTCGGCCTGCAGCCAGGCGATCATCTGTTCGCGCACATGACAGCGCAGATCCCAGGCGCGCGAGCTGGTCGAGGCGCTCGCGAGGGCGCGCACGGTGAGGGTTGTTTCGTCGGACTCGGTGACCTGCAGCACGCTGGACTGGCGGTCCCACAGATCCGCCTCATCGAGAATCTCGTCGAGCTTCTCGCGCATCTCCTGGATCGGGGCGCGATAGTCCACCCGCCAATAGATCGAACCGAGAATGGCCGCCTGGGTCTTGGTCCAGTTCTGGAACGGGGTGGAGGAGAAATAGGTCAGCGGCACGACCAGCCTTCGCCAGTCCCAGAGCCGGATCACCACGTGAAACAGGCCGACCTCCTCGATCCAGCCCCACTCGCCCTCGACCACCACGGCGTCTTCAATGCGGATGGGCTGGGAAAAGGCGATCTGCAGCCCGGCGACCAGATTGGCCAGGACCGGCTGGGCGGCGACCCCGATGACAATGCCCGCGACGCCCGCCGAGGCGAACATCGAGACGCCGACATTGCGAAGATCGGGGATCGACAATAGCGCCATGGACAGCGCCACGAAGGCGACGGCGAACACCCAGATGCGCCGGATAATCGTAAGCTGCGTCGCCCGTGAACGGGCGCGCAGATTTTCGTTGGCGCTGATGTCCAGCCGGGCGTTCCAGCTCTGGAAGACCGCATCGCCCGCCGTGCCCACCGCCCAGCCCACTGCGATCACGCCAAGAACCCGGATGACCGTAGCCGCCATCGAATGGATTTCGGCGGGCAAGGAGAGCGCGGGCAGTGCAAGCGCGCCGGTAAGGGCGAGGCCGGCGATCAGCACCGGTGTCCGCGCCCGCTTCATGGCGGCCCTCAGGGCGCTACGGCGCCGCTCGCCGAAGGAAAAGCGCAGCACCAGAACGAGCACCGCGATGAAAAACGAAACGCCTAGCGCGACGCTCGCCCAGCCTTGCGGCGTCAGCCCTGCCGCGATGTCCGCCGCCGTTTCTGCGGTTTGGGCGGCCTGGGCTGCAGCTTCGCCGGCCAGTCCGGTCCCTTCCGTCGCGGCCGCTCGGCTCGGTGAGGTCGTCGCGAATGCAAAAGCGGCGCGCATGATCGATCCTTTCTGGCGAGGGGCCTGCAGCGATGGGGCGTGGCGTCCGCCTGGCGGAGGCAATGCCCCGGCCCGCCGCTGCGTTCCGCACTGGGCCGTTCGCGCCGCCCTTGCGGGCCGGGTGCGCGCCGCGGCCGGCGGATAAGGATGCTTGCAGGATCATCGCTCCCCGCTCGCCACGGTGGCGAGCGGCTCTCCGCCAACGGGCTGGATGAGCGGTTTGTCCTGGCGGTGATCGTTCCATGCGAGCACGCCTGCGTAACCGCACGTCGCCACCACAAGTGCGATGACGGCGACGTAGATTTTTGTTCGTTGCGTCTTCATCCGTGTTCGCCTCGCTGGCGCGCTAACCTCGCACAGGGAAAGCCGCGCCCGGCTTCGCGGTTCCCAGCCCGCGCCTCATCTGCTTGACCGCGGCGCATGTGGGAGAGTCGCAGCAGCGTGGAGCCGGATGCGATCCGGCGCGTTGCCTCTCCAGCTCTGACACTTGAAAGCAGGAGGCCCGCCATGGCTGGTTCCAGATCCCTCGCCGCCTATGCGCTGACCATGTCGGCGGCCATCGGCCTGGCGGTCACGCTCAACGCTGAGTCCGCGCTGGGCGACCTCCAGCCCACGGATTTGCGCGACGCGTCCATCGACGACCTTCTCACGGCGGGTGTGCGTCTTCAGGACGGCTCCGCCCATGTGCGGCAGCTGCATATCGACGACGGAGAGCTCCATGCGGTCACCCTCGGCGTCGGGTCCCCGTCCCCGTGGCTAGACGCCGTTTTTCACAGTCAGCCAGTCTTGCTTGCCCCTGATGAGCTGACTTTCAGCCGATCCACCGGGGATATTGTAGTGCGGCGCAGCGCCGAAGCGCTGATCACCGAGACGAATCAGGGAATGCCCTTGGCGCAACCGGTCGCCGCCACCCAAATGGCGCCGAGCGCCCTGTTCGGCGCGGAGGTTACAGGGGGGCCGCTCACCGGCGAGGTGCGCGTGGTGGACGTGATCGGCGAGCATGAGATCGAGCGGTTGCGAACGCAACAGGTGCGCCTGAACGGCACGCCCGGCGAGACTCACATCGCGATGGCGGACTGCGCGCACTTCAGCGTGTTTGCGCGCCAGGTTGATCTGTCCGCCTGCCAGAATCGCGGCCTCGAAGGGCGCGGGTGAAGCTTTTTCGCATCAGTTCGGCGCAGCGCCTCAGCCTGAACGGAACCGGCGCGCGCGGTGCGTTGTTGCGTCGCTACCTGTTTCTGCTGAAATCCGCTCTGGGGCTGGACTTCGATGCGCTCTTACACACTGATCACCGCACCTGACGTGCCCGCATGCCACAAGGCGCGCGCCTATTTGCGCTGGCGCAATATCCCGTTTGCTGAAAAGCCGGCCACGGTTCTGGTGGCGCGCGCGGAGATCCGCCCGCGCCTGCGCACAATCGGCGCGCCGCTTCTGGTGTCATATGACCAGCACGCCTGGGACGACACCCGCGAGATGGCTGATCGGCTGGACGATGCAGCGCCCGGCGAGGGCTTGCGTCCGCAATCCATTGCGGCGCGGTTCGCGTGTGACCTGATCGAAGCCTGGGCCGATCAGCGCCTGGCGCCGGCGGCGGCCTTCCTGTTGTGGATCACCGAGCCCGACGCGGCCTCCGGGCGCCTGGCGAAAACCGCCTGGCCCGACGACCGCGGCCGTCAGCCCAGGCGCACCGCGCGTCTGCTGGGCCGCAGGCTGGTCAAGAAACTGGAAGGCTACGGGCTGGAGAAATCCAGCCGTGACGAGGTCGCAGAGCAGCTGCGCGTCGCCTTAAGCGCGGCGGATGAAGCGCTGGCCGCCTCCGAGTTCCTCTTCGGGGAGCGCCCCACCACCGCCGATTGCGCCCTGTTTGGCGTGGTGCAGACTCTCAACGCCAGCGAGATCGGCCGCGAGCTGCTCAGTGAGCATGCAAGGCTGGCGCGATGGCAGGCCCGCGTCGCCGGGCCCGACGAGCCTGGCCGTGGCGATCTGCGCCGCGTCAGCTCCAATCCGGTCGCCTCGCTCGCCCTGCAGCGCATCGCTGCACGCGCCTTCCTGCCTGATGCGCTGGACGCCAGCGATGCGGTCGCCCAGTGGGCGCAGAACAATCCTGGACACCTCGTTCCGCCGCGCTCGGTCGGTCCGGCTGGCGACAGCGGGCGTCAGTTGCGCCCCAAGGACGCCTGGCTTGTAGCGCGGCTGAGAGCGCTATTGGGGCCGACGGACGATATCGAAGACGCCGAAACCTACCGGCTGCTCAAGGCGCTTGGCCTTCTGGCCTTGCGCGATTTTCATCCCCGCCGCAGCATCGTGCGCCGCCATCACCGCCTGGAGGTGGATATGTCGGATGCGCCGGATCGTGGCGGCGACGCCCGTTCGGCTGGCGCTGTACGTCAGATGCGCGAAGCCCTCGAAGAAGCCGAACGCGCGGCTGTGGAGGCGGGTGAAATCGCCGATCTTGTCAGCGGCTAGGGCTGAGGCGTTGCCCAAAGGCGACGCTTTGGCGCCGGTGGCCTGTACAGTCCGGCGCCGATCTTGAACCTGTGGCGCGGGTGCGCCTTTATGGCGCTCGGGGGGCGCCATGGACGATCACAACCGCTTCAGGACGTTTTACGCACCGCGCTCCGGCGAGGCCATCGGGCCCAGCGCAGTTGGCGACGCGTTCTGCCCGCCGCCGACACGGCCGGGTCAGACGCTGATTGATCTGGTGGTGGGGCTGTCCATGCGCGCGGCGCTGGCCGTGCAATATTTCATGTGGGCCGCGGACAATGCCGGCGGCGGCGCCAGCTGGCGCAGCTGGGCGGAGCCCGAGCCGGGTCTTGTGGCGGCCGCGGGGGTCTGGACGCTGGGCTGGGTCGATCCCGCTCTCGCCGCCTTCGTACTGCTTAGCGCGGCTTTGCTGCTCGGCCTGTCCTTGAGCTTCGGCCTGCTGACCCGCCTGGCCGGGCTGCTCACCGTGGCAGGCGCGCTATGGTATGCGCTGTTCGTGCTGCCTCCCGCCTGGCCCGGGGCGCTGGCCTGGGGGGCGCTTGGCCTTTATCTGGCTTTGCGCGGGGCGGGTCCCGCCTCCATCGACTGGTCTCTGGCGCGTCTGTCGCGGCTGGGATAGGTGCGCGCAGCTTGAACCCGCAAGCCGGGCATGGCTTTGTACGCGGCGATCCTCCTTGCGGCCCCAGGACCCCGGAAAACGCCCATGCTCGTCTACCGCAATGTCGCGACCGTCATGGCGGCGATGATCTTCCTTCAGGTCGCCGCCGGCAGCCTCCATGTGGCCCTGCCTCTGGCGATGGATGCAGCGAACTGGTCGGCGGTGGCCATCGGCGCGGTGGTGGCGTCCTACGCCGCCGGCTTCATGGCCGGCGCCTGGACGGCGCCCTGGGTGATTCGCACCATCGGCCATATCCGCGCCTACGCCGCCTATGCGGGCGGCGCGGCGGCGGTGACGCTGATGCTGGCGCTGGGGTCCGACTTCGCCTTCTGGACGATTGTCCGTTTCGGCTTCGGGGTGTGTGCCGCCGGGATTTTCGCCGTGTCGGAAAGCTGGATCGCCGACGCAACCCCGTCGGAGCGGCGCGGCGCGGTGATCAGCGTCTACCAGATCCTGGGCCGGGCCGGCCTCATCGCGGGTCCCTTCCTGGTCGCCCTGCCGCCCTTCGACCTCACCGACGGCTTCATCATCGCGGGCATTTTCCTGTCGCTGTCGCTGGTGCCGATCGTCTTCACACGGCGCAGCCAGCCGGCTCTTCCCCAGAGCGAGACCGCCTCACCGCTGCGCCTGTTCGACATTGCGCCGTCAGCGGCCGCGGCGGTGTTCGTGGCCGGAATGGTCAATTCGGGATTGCTGGCCTTCATCCCCATCTGGGCTGAAGGCCTGACCCCCGGCTTCAGCGTCGAGGCGGGCGTCGGGGTCGGCGCGGCCGCGGTTGTCGTGGCGGTGGTGTACTTTTTCTCGATCCTCACCCAGTGGCCCGCGGGCGTGATTTCCGATCGGTTCGACCGGCGTCTTGTGATTGCGGTGCTTGCGGCGCTGGCGTGCCTGGCCGCCGTGGTGCTCGCCGTCGTGCCCTCGCCCAGTCTTCTGACCGGGGCGCTGCTGGCGGGCGCCTGGGGTGCGGCGTCGCTGGCCTATTACGGCGTCGCCGTGGCCCACGCCGCCGACCGCTCGCGGGTAGAGGAGCTGCCTTCCATCGCGTCGGGGCTGCTGCTGGTGTGGGCGGCGGGGTCCATCGTGGGACCGATCCTGGCGGGCCTGGCCTGGGCCGGGCCGCTGGGGGCGACGGGCCTGTTTCTCTTCGCCGCGGTGTTCAGCGCGTTCCTGTGCGCGGGCATGCTGGTGCGCCGCCGCCAGCGTCGGCCGGTCAAGGAGGCCGATCGCGAACACTTCGTCTACTTGTCCGCCACCTCCAGCGAACTGGCCGAGATCGAAGCGCCCGAAGCCGCCGAGGCCGGAGCGCGTGAACAGTGGTGAGCGTCATCGCCATCCTTCTTCCCGCAATCGCCGGCGCCATGGCGGCGCTGATGATGCGCGCGCGCCTTCGCGCGCTGGGCTGGCTGTCCTGGCTGGGTTGGACGCTGCTGGGCGCGGGCGCGCCGGTGCTCACCGGACAGGTCGCTGCGCTTGTGGTGGTCGAACAGGC